>JAABUY010003880.1_pt1 | contig 16080 bp, 22 predicted proteins | sample 5560271 | NCBI WGS metagenome assembly JAABUY01 (sample SAMN10711886, study PRJNA513374) | rock metagenome | isolation source: Antarctica rocks | place: Antarctica: Victoria Land, University Valley
ACAAGCTAAGTATTAGTTAACTTCTCATGAATGAACGAAAGATTATATTGCTTCTTGTAAGCAGACGAGAAACTGAGTTACTTCTTGCAAGTGAATTGAAAACTGAATTGCTTCTTGTGAGCAAACTAAAAACTGAGTTACATCTTTCAAGTAAATGAGAAACTAGATTGCTTTTTGCAAGCAAACTGAAAACTGAGTTGCTTCTTTCAAGCAAATGAGAAACTAGATTACTTCTTGTAAGCGAACTGAATGCTGAATTGCTTCTTGTGAGCAATCTGTAAACTGAATTACTTCTTGTGAGTGATTCGTGAACTGAATTGCTTCTTGTGAGTGAATTGAGAGCGAGACTGAAAAGAAGCTACTTTGTTAACTTCGAATAAGAAATTTTCTTCTTATTGATTAAGATCATAGATCTTGATGAGAAATGAGCAACAATGATTAAGACAGAAGAAGAAAGACAAGATGAGAATATTGTGCTTAAAACTAACATCAATGACGTGATGATGAAGTCATGATAAACTCATGATGATGAAATATTGATTTAATTCAGTGACATAGAAGAATAGTTTTTCAATGTATTCATTGAGAATCATTGTGATTTCAATGACATGAATAATGTCATTGATTAAAGAAACTTGATCATCAAATTCTTGAAGTCTGCAAGAATGAATTAATTGATGCAAGAGAAAATAATGTTGTTACGCGAAGAATTTATTCATAAAGACATAAGCGAAAACTTCACTATCAATCAGAACGAGAGTGAAAACTTTAGATTGAACTTGACGTAAAATACAGAATACTATCATATGATTATCTTTGAATGTTGAATCAAATTCAAAGAGTTTCAAGACAGATTTAGCAGAAAACTTTCTATATGATTGAAGTGAGAATGAAAAGATTGAAACTAGTAGACAAGATTATATGTATACAGATTTCTGAGCATGACTTAACTCAGAAACTAAACTTTTCTCACAGACAGCGAAACTTCTTCATTTATACTGACGACGTTACTGTCGTAGACATTCATGATATGCAGAGTGAAGAGTTTCTTATTTGAGCATTCTTTAGCAATTTTACTCAAATATTGCAATTTGCAATAGTAATACAACTTTCACTTATTGCAAATTTTCTTGATTTCAGAAACAATCAGAATCTTATCTTGAACAATGATAATGATGAAGCTTAAATTCATTGACTCATCGAGAAACGAGAAAGAAAGAGACGAAGATACTGTCGAGACAACAGTCACAGAAATGATGATCTTTGAATCTCAAGAATTACTAGTTAACACAGAGATGTTCTTGACTTTGATGAATGAAACAATGATGAAGATGAAGTGAGATTGATGATGTTTAAGCTGCGAAAGCTCTTTGTTAATGTCAAAGAATGTTTAAATTCATTAATGAAAGATGAATGATTGAGTTTAATCGAGATTTCGTCAGAAGAAGATGATGACTTGAATGAAATAATTGACATTGCGCTTCAGATAGTCAATCAATGAGAAATCTTTCATCAAAAAACATTCTTTCTTTTGATAAAAGAGATTGTAGTAGTCAACAAAGCTATTCATGCCTTGCTTTAAAGTTTCACGAAGATATAAATGAGCATCTTCTGCCTTGAAAGAATTGTTGCAACAATGACGTAATTTATGTCATCAATCTGCAAAGATGAAAATAATATAAAGATCATTGATTCAATATTGATTCATTAAATTGTGAGTCTTCTTATCTATGATGAGTCATGACTCGACATAAATGATCTTGACTCGATGAGAGAAATAACAATCATCATTCACATTCATGCGCTGTATCAGACTCTGCTTTCATGCATTCAATTGATCTTTGTTCTTCTCATATTCAGATATGTTGAAAAGCTTCTTGAATTTAAAAGCGATGAAGACAGCAACAGAGTTTGCAAAAAAGTGAATGACAAAAAGAGATTTATTATTCAAGATTTGTGCAATGATCTGAACTATCATTGCAAGAGACTGAGAATTCAACTTTATATAAATTGAAGAATTGAAAATGATGAATGAAAATGAAATGATAACATCATGTTGTCGAACTTGATTTTGAAGCTTACGCATTACGTGAAAGATCTCAACTGAATTTTCAATCACACTTTGAGTAAACTGTTTGACAACATGCTCATCATCAATCAAGAAATTGTGAAGTGACTTCATTTGAGCGAAAGAATAACTAGACGAGATTTCAATGTATGAAAACGTTGCAGAAAGTGTAAATCTTTCATAATGTCAAAGATTGAACTAAACTAAAGATACTATTAATATAGAAAACTGATATTATTATTACTTTGATAGAATTTAGATACAAGACAATACATCAGATAATGTATAAAATGAAAGACAAAGAATGAAAGAAAAGAATGCGAACTCGACTTTTATATACATGAATCGAGCAGAATCAAGACCAGACAGTAAATTTATTGACTTAAGATTGCAGAAGTTCATGCACATGACTGAAATGATTGAAACAGAATTGCTGAAACTAAATTAAAATTATGATGATTAAATTGATGACTTGATTCATTGAACTGCAGAACAGATTCAATGAATCGAGATTATTTAAGATATTGATGATTTATGTTTTAAATCGAGTTAATGATCTGACATCATAACATTGACTATCTTTTAAATTCTTCAAAATTGCTTGAGAATTCAGATTGACTTTGAAGTAAGCGAAGAAAATGATATGCAATAATGCTTTAACTCTGCAAGAGAAAAATTTACTATTGAAGATGTTATTTAACAGAGAAGTGACAATGATCTGAGACTTTTCAGAAATGAGAAAGATAAAAGACATAATTTCATTCTTGCAGCAAATTTGAATGATATCACATGATGCATGATAGACATTCAATTTTTCAGTTTTTAAGATACTTCATCAAATCATCATAAACATGCTCAAGAATTGAATAAAGCATGATATACTGAAATTTTATCATGACTTGTATTGAAATCTTTGATTTTTGATCAAGAAAAAGTTCAATCAATATTGCATGATCGATGCAGCAATGAATATGAACAAAATTATCATCAGAAACATCAATCTGCTCTTAAATGTAAATGAATTCTTCAAAGAATTCATCAATATGATTATGATTTTCTGATAAATTTGTTTTCTAAATACAATCAAATTACGCTGACAAAAATATATCAAAATCTCATAATGTTCATGACATCTTTGAAATTATTGCGACAGATGACGTTATCACAAGATGTTATCAACTTCGTTACTCAGTTTATCAGAGTCATAATCAAGATATTGAAGAATCTTCTTGAAATATGCAAATCTTTTCTCAATGATATTGAAGTAAAGAGATTGAAGACAATTTATAATAATGCAAAGATTACTTCAGAAGTGCATTTATTTATGCTGAAGTACATTAAGAATCTCGACTTCATACTCTTGAACTTTGAATTCATTGATTGCATCATATTTGATGAAAAGTCGTAATTCTGCATATCAAGCATAAAGATTATAAGATTTGTTTATGACTTTCATGATTGCAGATCAAAAGATTTCAAAATTATCAAGATTCTAGAATAATGTTTCTGTCATGATGTCACATCTGCTTGAATGTTCATTGAAGTATGCATGTACTATTGAATATAAATAAAGAATTTCATCTTGATTGCAGCGTTAATATTTCAGCTCTTCAAAAAGAAGATCAAATTCATGTAAGAAAGAAAATAAGAGAAAGTCATAAACAAGTTGAAGCTGACACTGATCACTGCGTTGATCATGAGAAGTCTGAATTATTCTGAACAGACAGAAGAAATTATTCTTGTCATGAACACAAGTCTTCAAGAATAAGAAGCAATGTTACAGCAAACAGCATTGAATTCTAAGAATCGACATTTTGTATGATACAAAAGTGAGTTATGAAATGAGTAAAAGACAAGATATGATGCTGAGAAGTGAGAATGCAGAGATCTGATGAAGACATTGAAGAAGATTTGTTACTGATTATATGGCATGAAGTTTATTATTGAAATAAACATCAACATTCTGATGATGCAACTGAATTGATCTGCATCAGACTTATCAGAAGCATTGATGACATGATGACTTGCTTGAATTCACTTGTTTGATTTTAATGTTTCTTATGTTCTCAATTGCAAGCATAACACACTTGATGAACTCTTGCGCAAATTCAGAAAATATTCAAATAATGAAGATAAAACTTATAAGAAAGACATAAATAACTTTATTGATGCTCAGTTAAATTTCATTCATCTTTGCTCAATCAGTATACTCGTATAAACGAGATTCTTGCGCAAACGAGGTTTTCGCGCACGCTAGTACAGAATAGATAAAGCGAATTTTTATTTTTTTTATTTTTTTTATTTTCAGATGCTTCATCATTTTGAACGTCAATCACATCATCATGAAGAAGCATTTGAAGTCAATCAGGCAAAAGCATCTTCAATTAGCTATTACAGTTTATCAGAACAATGTATTCAAGCTTTCACTTTGAAAGATTGTTCATCAGCATGACATCACGAAATCTACACTTCAAGAACGTATCAACAATTTTGAATCTTTTCAGATCTTTCATCAGCAATATCAGTGACTCATCTTTGAACAAGAGAAGACTTTGACTGATTGAATACTACTTATGATCTTCTGAGACTGATCATCATGAGTCAATCAGAATCAATTCATGACAATGAAGTTGCTTTAAAGTAGTCAACAGAACGATGATTTGAGTATCAATTGAATACAGAGATTTCTACAACGTCATACGAAGTTGACTTTCATGTTTAATCAAGCATTGAATAAAGAGCGTGCTGCTACGCATAATGAAGAGCTGATCAATGACTGATTTGATTTATATACTCAAGTTCTTGAAGACTATGATCTACAATCTTCAGACATCTACAACATGAATGAAAAAGACTTCATCATGAGAATAGCGAGCAAATGCAGAGTCATATGTTTCAAAGAGCAATTATCAACAATGACTCAAGATGATAATTGAGAGTGAGTCTTACTCATCGAGTGTGTGAATTCTGTTACAAGCATGCATCTTTGTTACTTCTGATTAGTCTGATTAGTCTAACATAAACTAGTATAAAGCTGTGAGTAGAACTGTTGTTGACACGCTAGCGATCTAGCGTGCCTTCATGAGTAAAACTCACGTTGTGTTGCATCTTCTTTCTACTTCAGCTTTGAACTTCTAGTTAGAATACACTCATATGATTCGCTCTATGTAGATTCATAACATTAGTTCAAAGCTCATCAATCTTGCTATTGACGTGTAAATGATATAAAAACAAGTTACATCACTCAAACTTGAATCAGAATCGAAACTCGAAAATTGAGTTCAGAAGACTCATTAGAAATCAAGAAATTTCTAGAACAGAACAGAAGAACATGAACACGTTGCTCTAAACTAACTCTTTACTGAACTCGTCATCAGAATAGAAGAACAGAAGAACATGAATGCATTGTTCTAGAACTGAAATCAGAAATTTCAGTTGAATCTCGATCAGTAATTTTCTACTCACACAATGATTAAAAGCACAGAATTAGAATCAGAATCAAAATCAGTGAGCATTGCTCGCTACAAACTTCAAAATGCTAGAAGAGAATCACTTCTATCACAGAATCAAACAGCATCAGAAGAAGAAAACATGAATGTGTCGTTGAATACAGAAAAAGAGAACACAAATGTGTTGCTCTTCAATCACGAAATGATCAAGATCAGCATCAGCACTGAACTGAATGCTTGAATAAGCACTCATGAAGCAGATGATCTCGTTATCTTTATCAAGTACATATGTCAACAGCATGACATTGAAATCGAGATTCACAATGACATGATTCAGATGTTGAATGATGTCAACAAGATCAACATCGAGTTGAAAGCTACGCAGACAACGTTGAATGCTGTTCAAACGCATATACAGAAAGAGATGAAGAAAAAGAACGTGATTATACATGATTTAAAAGCGACATCAAGTTAACTAAGCACTTTGATTTCGAAGAGTCAATTCTCGAAGTTAATCAAGTTATCTGACTCATCTTTGTTTGAAGATTTGAGACAGAATGTAAATAATTGATTGTCTTGAATGCGAAACAAGCTGAAGATGAACAAGAATCATTTTTCTATCGAAGAAATGAAGATTGCATATGTGAAAAGTCAAGTCAGTGAAACGATGATCAAACACATAGCATTTTAAATGAGAGACATGATCACAAACTCATTTCTTGAAGCAGAAGAGATACTGTCGATTATAAATAAAATGTACGATGATTTCAATTAACATCACACGACTCAACGATAGTTCTTGAAGCTGTATCAAAACAAGATCTTCTTTCATGAATTTTGAATAAAATTTCAGAGACTTAGTGCAAAACTAGAATACAATAACAAAATTCTACTAGATGATCTTCAGCATAAGATTAGCTCAGATCTTCAGCGAGTCATGATTAATGAACGAACTATGAATTTGAACGAATTCGTCAACATCTGCATGCAAGTCAACGTTCGATTGACGAAATTGAATGCTCAATCAGCTCTCAAGACATCAACTACTTAAGTCACTCGCTCTACTGCTAACATCTTGATGATGATCACTACTGCGATCTCAGCTTCAATCTCTGCATGAAAGAAACTCAGAATATCAAACGTTGATTCTGCTAGAAAGAAGTTGTTTAAGAAAGAACTCTGCTTCAAATGCAAGAAGTCAGAACATAGAGCACATGACTGTCTCAAGTCAGCTCAGATGCACGAAATCGCAGCGAATTCGAAAAACGATCTGCTTTCATCAAAGTAGTGACTGAGAGCGACATACTCATATCTTGCTTCATCAGTATGCTCAATGACTCATTTGATTTCAAGTCGTTTATTGTTGACATCATCTTGAGTAATCTAGAAAAGATATTTCGATCTCTTGCTCTGATAAACATCAAAGTCACTGACATGATGTTCATAAATGATTCATTGATCTCAGAGCTATGTGAATGCTTTAATATTCAGTCAATTTCACTGTTCAAATCGAAGTCAATTCATTCATATGACAAAACTCTCGATCGAAGATCTATTAAACATGCTCTGTATATCTCAGTCACTATACAAGAACATAAGAATGAAATGATGTCTCTATTAATAACTCATCTAGATCAGCACAAAATAATCATTGACAATTTCTGATTGAAAAGAAATCAAATTTTGATAGATTCTGCAAACGATTGATTGATATCTTCATCAAATATTCGAATCTTGAAACTTATCATTTTGAAAGCAAGCAGTCAATCAGCATTTCATAAACTTGAATCAAGCGAGATCTGCGAAATGAAATGAAAGAACTTGAAGTCTATGTCAATGATCATCTTAAAGCGAACTACAAATTCAAAATTAGTGAATTAATTCATTGAATCAACTTTCATACGAAAGCAAAGCACTTAAGTTGATCTCGATCAACATGAATTCATTCAGTCATCAAAGAAGAAAGAATTCGTCAATATTATCATGATCGAAGTCGCTGCTTATTGAACTTTAGTCAAGAAGAACGATGTCAAGATCTTTACATTGATCATTAGTGAAATCAACAAGATGCTTAGCTCAATCAAAGATTCAGCGAAACTGAATAAAATGATCTCGATCATGTCATTAAAGAAACTGAAAAAGAAGCTTTCAATAGTTTATCATGACTTTCTGAACGTTTTTAATAGAGAAAAGACAATTCAGTTGTCTTTGCATCGATCATATGATCATAAGATTGAATTAGAAGATGAGAGTCAATCTTCTAGAAGTCAATTGTATCTCATGTCGAGTCACAAGTTGCAGAAGATCAAGAAGTATCTAGAAGAGAACTTGAAGAAGAAGTTTATTACACTCAGCAAAGCTTCATTCGCTTCGTCAATACTATTCATTGAAAAGAAAGATGATAATCTTCGCTTTTGCGTGAATTATTGAAAACTGAATGCTCTGATCAAAAGAAATCGTTATTCAATACTCTTGATAGACAAAGTATTCACTTGAATTCAAGACAGTAAATATCTGATTCAACTCAACATTATCGTCACGTTCAATAAGCTTCGCATAAGCACTGAAAGTGAGAATCTAATCACATTTGTCACTTTCTTCGATGTCTACAAATATAAAGTAATGCTTTTTGAATTAATCAATGAATCAACATTCTTTCAGCACTATATCAACGACGTGTTGTTCAACTGTCTGCATAAATTCTGTCAGATCTATCTGAATGACATTCTCATCTACAGTAAGATCTTGAAAGAACATAGAACTCATGTGAAGAAGATGCTAAACAAGCTTCATGAAGTTGATCTGCAGATAGACATTGACAAGTGCGAATTCAAGATTCAGAAGATCTCATTTCTAAAACTATTGATATTCATCAATGATCTACAAATGAACTTTCGAAAAGTAGATGTGATTCAAAGCTAAAAAGTGCTTCAATCGTTGACTCATGTACAAATCTTCATTGATTTCTGCAATTTCTATCGATGATTCATAAAGAACTTCTCGAAGATTGCTCAATCTATGATAAAGCTGACTCAAAAAGATCATTCATTTGAATGAACAAAGATTTGTCAGACGATCTTTGAGAGACTGAAGCAACAGATGACAACAGTTTTCATTCTGAAGCATTTTGATTCAATCAGAGAAGCTATTCTGAAAACGAACTTCTTGAACTATGTCAACGACGAAGTATTGTCTCAGTATGACGATGAAAACATTCTACATTCAATGATCTTCTATAGCAAGAACATGATTTCTGCAGAATGCAACTACGAGATCTATGACAAAGAGCTTTTGACTATTATTCAATGTTTGAAGCATTGATGCTTCAAATTGAAATGTACTGATATTTCAATTAAGATCTTCATCGATCATCTGAATTTGAAGTACTTCATGATCATCAAGAAACTGATCAGACGACAGACTAAATGAGCTGAGAAGTTATTTGAATATAACTTCAAGATCATATATCAGTCAGAAAAGCAGAATCTGAAAGCAGACGCGCTGATCAGAATGTCAGACGTTAAGTAAGTTGAATTAAATGATGATCGAAAGCTATATCAGCATCAGATGCTATTGTCAGCAAGCACATTTGAACTGCAATCAATAGAAGATGATCAAGATCTGACTCAGATCTTGCTCATATTTGACTCAGATTCAAAACAGAAATCGAAAGCTAATGAAGATTCAATTGAAGAGATTATTTCTATTCAGAATCGAATTATAGTCGAAAATTGAACGAATCAACAATGTATTGATATTTGAACAGTCATAGAACAGAACAGAAAAACTTGTCAAGATATGAGTCTAGACAATTGCAGAGTACTGAATGAAGTACTCTGAAAGAATGATAGACTGTGAATCTCTCAGTCAATGATCACTTAATTGATAAGAGAAGCACATAATCTTTTGATCAGTGATCACTCTGACATGAATTGAACATTAGACTTGTTAAGAAGATCATATTGCTGATCAAAGATGAGAACAACAATCAAACGTTACATTCAAAACTGTTACGTTTATCGTAGATCAAAAGCATCAAGAGATCGAATCAATGAACTATTGAAGTCATTGTCTATATCTGAACAACGATGACAAGATATATCATTGAATTTCATTATCGATTTATTGAAAAGTGATGAAAGCAACGCGATTCTGACAGTGATAGATTGATTGTCTAAAGAACGTCACTATATACTCTGTTGATCAGATGACGAAGAGACTTTCGCTGAACAAACAGTTAAGCTGCTGCTAATATGAGTCTTCAGAACTCATGAGTTATCAAGATCAATAATGTTCGATAGAAGTTCGCAATTCATATTGATTGTTTGAAAGTCTCTATGTTTGAGACTCAGCATTAAGATGAAACTATTCATTGACTATCACTCACAGATCAATGATTAAACGAAAAGAGCGAATCAGAATGTAGAATGATATCTACGAAGCTACTGCTCATACATGCAAGATAATTGATTCATCTGACTATCTATGACTGAATTCGTCAATAACAATGCTATTTCGCCGTCAATTGAACAATCAGCGTTCTTTCTGAACAAGAGCTTTCACTCTCATATAAGCTTCGATTTGAATTCAACTGAATATGAGATCACTCAAGCTAGAATTCAAGCGAGCAAAGCAGAGAATATATTCGAACACATGAAACAATCATTAGCGTTGATCAAGCAGACATTAGCAAGAGTCAGAATCACAATGAAGAAACAGATTAACAAGCATCGAAAGAAAATGATTTACAAGATAGATGACATGATGTTTCTGAATTCTAGAAACATTACGATCGCAAGATCATCAAAGAAGTTGAATGATAAGATGCTAGAATCTTTCAAGATTCTGACTAAGATCGAACATGCATATTGACTGAAACTGTCATCAACAATGAAGATTCATTCAGAGTTCATCTTGAATCTGCTACGACTGAATTTGAAAGACTCTCTTGAAGAATAATGAAATGAGTTGTCTGATTCTATAATGATAAATGATGAAGATGAATGAAAAGTGAAAAACATACTGAACTTCAGACACTACGAACGAGACAAACGACTGCAATATCATGTCAATTGAAAAGACTATGACGTCGATCTACATTGATACAATGTTGATGAAAATGAGTTCAAAGATTGCTCAAAGATTGTAAATGACTTTCATCAGAAGTATTTGAACAAGTCAAGTTAGAAATCAACTCAACAAGAATCAATCGATCGAACTGCAGCAATGAGAACATTGCTAGATGAAGAAGAGAAGTAATGTTGTGAGCATGCATCTCTGTTACTTCTGATTAGTCTGATTAGCCTAACATAGACTAGTATAAAGCTGTGAGTAGAACTGTTGTTGACACGCTAGCGATCTAACGTGTCTTCATGAGTAAAACTCACGTCGTGTTGCATCTTCTTTCTACTTCAGCTTTGAACTTCTAGTTAGAATACACTTATATGATTCACTCTATGTAGACTCATAACAAGTTCTGACAAAGTGATTCTACGAGTCTGATTCATCTTCAAAGACAAGATGCATCTGAAGATCTGATTTGATGCTTTGAAGAATGTAGAAGATGTAGAAGAAGCAAAGAAAAGTCACATAGCTGTCAATGATAATGAGTGAATCAGCAACGAAATTGATCTTGATTGACTTCAGAAATGCTTTGAATCTGAATCAGCAAAATGACAACAAGAAAAGTTTCATCTCTTGATAATCAATGAACACGCCTTTCATTTAACTAGCGAAGCGATCATGTTTTGCAAGAAGAATCACATCATTTTATTATGTCTTTCTTCACATTCTATTGATCTGCTTCAATCTCTGAATGTAGAAGTCTTTCTGTCATTGATCATCATTTACAAGCTGAAGCTCGAAGCATTTACTCGATTGAGTGCTGAATATTCAATTGACAAGTTGAATATCATAAAATTGTATCTGCAAGCTCGAAAGATTGCTTTGACGACAAGCAACATACAGAGTGTTTGAATCAAATCTGATCTAGCATTTTTAAATCATACTATCGTTCTATCAAAGCTTTCTATCGTCATCAAACCTCGTTCTATCACTTCTTCAGATATCACAATTCAAAGCTCAAGCGATGTATCATTTTCAATATCATTTATTTCATTCAACGTTATTGAGATGAACATGCTTATGAAGTAAACAATCAACAACGATGATTTTGCTGCTGAAGCTCAAGCTTTGAAGAAGCTTGTTAAGACATGCAAATCTGTCTATGCTACGTTTGTTTTTCTTCAGAGTACTAATGAAGATTTACTTCTAGCTGCTCATCGTTAACATGAACGTGTCACACGTTTCAGAAATCACTACGTTGACGCTAGAATTCTGAATCTTGAGATCATTGAGAAGCGAAATCAGAAGACTGAAGACAAGACTCAAGAAAAATTCAATAAGCAAAATGACATGCTATTAAATCGATGGCTAAAGAGCTTCATCACTGCTGATTCTGAACTCTTTGCAGAACGTGTTTTCAAACAGCGAAGTTCTACGAAAAAAGCTTCATCTGCATTCGCTCTCTCATTACCTTCTTCATCTACAAGCTCAGCACAAACAAAGCTAGTTCAGTCAGCAAAGAAACAGCGAAAGCAAATTCAGAAGTCGAATCGAAATGATAACGTCACGAATCGAGTAATGACGTTGAATTCACTCATTCAAATCACTCGCAGTGAAAGAACAATTAAACCTTCTTGAAACTGTGTTTTTGAGAACACTACTGAAAGCTTCTTCAAAAGCTTCGTCATCAAAAGCTTCTTCAAAAGCTTCTTCAAAAGCTTCGTCATCAAAAGCTCTTTCATCAAAAGCTTCATTGAAAGCTTCATCAAAAGCTTTATCGAAAGCTCTATCAAAAGCTTCATCGAAAGCTTTATCTAAAGCTCTACAGTCTCTCTGAAACACACGTCATCGTCACGCACTCAGTAGAATGATTCTACCTGTTCGAATTTGCTCTCAATGTGCTAACTCTGAGCAAGTTGATAAGTCAAATGATGCTGATTAGTCTTCAAAATTCATTTCAAAAAGATTTCGTTGATCTTCACACATGCTACATGCATATGAGATATGAAATCGCTTTGTCGAAGCTCAAAAGTAAAGATCTCATCGATTTGAAAAGAACTTTGAGTCAATGAAAAGTTGTTTGAACAGTCTATTATACGAATTAGTGAAAACAAAAGAAGTAAAGAAAGAAGAAGTGAGAGAATGAGAAAGAATTCATGCATATAAATCGCAATTGCAACGTCATTTTCAATGATATAATTTATGTTTTCGAATGAATTCTTCATCAAGATGCTTGAGAGAGATACAAGCAATTGTCAATTAATTTGTAGATGCTGAAGATAAATATAGATGAATTCTTCTAATATTCTCGTGAAGACACTAATTTAGCGTGCGCGAAAATCTCGTTTATACGAGTAGTTGTTGAAGAAGACATATCAATATTGAAAGATTCATATTCAGAACACTTCAAGAAAATAGCTCATTATTTAATTTTCTTATTACGCTCATTCAAAATGTTAACAAAAGAATTTCAAAAGTTTAAACATGAAGTGCTAAAATTTATGATTCAAGATAAATATTTGTTTAAAAGATTCAACAAGATTACTTCTGTGTAAAGAATGATAAATCTTCAAGAAGAATGCAGTAATATTCTGCAGAAACTGCATGATGAAAGTGATCATCATAAAAGAAAGAAAACATATCAAAAAATAATTGATAGATATTGATGAAAGAAAATATGAAAGAATATATGCATGTATGTAAAATTCTGTAAAGAATGTCAGTTGCAAGCATCAAGATGAAAGAAGAAGATTCTGCATTCTATTTGAATCTCAAAAGTTTGAAAGAAGATTGAGATGAATGTCATTTACATGTTTTCAAACGAAGAAAAATGCTATATTGTCTTGACAAGAAATGACTTTTTGAAATAAGTAAAAGAAAGAGTTCTGAGAGCAGTAACTTCGAAAGCGATAGCGAAATTTCTGTGAAAAGATGTAATTTGCAAACACAACTGTTCAAAAAGATTTGTCATGAACGAAGAATCAAAGAACAAAGAAATTGTAGAAATGTTGATTGAGAAATATAAGATAAAGTAAGTGATGATGTCAACTTATCATTCACAAATGAATGATCTTGTGAAGAAAGATCATACAGCTGTTGTGAATGTTTTAATCAAGATGACAGTCAATGAAAGCATGAAATGAGTCAGAAGCTTTGTCAGTGTGCTATGAATAGACAGAATCATCATGAGAACTTTCATTGAAATGACTTCATATCATGTCTTGTATGACTGCTATGTCGTTCTTTCTATAGAACTTGATGTTTCAATCTGACAAATTCTTTCATGAAATAATGTTTGCACAATTGATGAATTATTAACTTTTCATGCTTGATAATTTGAATGCAAAGATGAGAATTTGAAGAAGATCATGTTGCATTTAAGAAAAATGAAAGAGATTGACAAAGATGTATGAAATGATCACAGATGCATTCATACTAGTTCAATTCTGAAGAATGATCTTGTACTGTTGCATGATATCAAATTGAACAACATGCATACATTGAAATTGACATGAAAATGATTGAAATCTTTTCAAGTAGTGAAAATGAACACTGAAAAAGAATGATATAAAATTGCAAGGTTCAACAAAGTGATCTTGAAAGAAACGATTGCAGAAAATAAATTGAAGAAGCGTGTAAATTAAGCATCAAAAAGTGAGATCAGTAATGAACAGAAGAATGAAGATCAAAATTTATTGATGACAACATTCATTGAGAAAATCATGTCAGAAATTGAAATCAATGTTTTGATCAGAAATTCAAATGCATCACTGAATTTTATTCATTATTAATTGAAAGTCTTTGTGAACTTGAAAAGAGCATTTACTGCTGAGACTTCTGTTGAATTGAGATAAGATTATTCACATTCAAAAGTGCAACTTTGATAGCATTGTCTTATACAGCATCATTTGTATTAGTTCTTTCTTTATTAAGTCATCAAGAAGCAAAGTTGATGCAAGAAGATCATGAGTTGTTAAGAATGTTATAAAGTCACTTCAAGTTACTTGAACATATGAAAAGAAGAATGAAGATGAAGATGTAGATGTCTGCAATATCAATATTGAATTACTTCAATATTGAAGATTAAAAGTTTTAAAAAGTTTTAATCTTGAATGAACAAAGCGAAACTTTAATCAATTTGCAGAATACGCGTTAAAGTTCACTGCGTAATGATTAAAGCTAAAGCTTAAAGCAAGAATCAAAATCAATCAATGATTGTATATTAGAAAATATATCAAGATCAAAGATTGAGAATATATTAAGATTGACTTAAATGATACATGATAAAACAACATGATGTTACATCAAGTCAATTTAACTCATGTGATGCACAGCAGATAATGTAGAAAAATAGTCAATCAGTCAGCTGAGAGATTTGTTACTAATATCGAGTCATCAACATCTTTTCAGCTATGACAAGCATAAGTCGCAGAAGAATTATTTGCAAAACTGCAAGTAATTTCTATTAATGCTGAGCTTTAAAAGACTCAGCATGTATTTTTTATCTTTCAACATAATTATCATTTCTGTTATTTGAACTCGCACTAGAACATTTAAAAATCTCATGTATTTCATTATTTCTGTTATTTGAATTCACATTAAAACGACTAAACATTTTATGTAATTCTTCACTCAGCATTTGTTTTCTCAAACATTAAAAGCTCATATTGAAACTTTCGTCAACGAAAGTTTTTATACATTTTCTCAGAAGAATCTCATTTGAATTCTTTAACTATCTTTACTTTCATCATTTCAATGACATTCATTAAAGCAAGCTCTGTGATAATGTTGCATCATCTGAAATACTTCATAAATGATTAAAAAGAACTAGTCAATTACTTAAATTCTTTGCGCATAAAATAAGAACGACAGACAGCAATTCATCAATTTCAAGATCAGATTATGCAATTACATGTTAATGTTAAGAATCTGATGTACAACTTCGTGAAATTTCTTGATAATAATTTACTTTATTCAAGAATAATTAATGAGAAAGAAGAATGAAAGACGATGAATAATAAATATGAAAGAATTGAAAAAGAGAGAAGAGATATAGCTGAGACAAAAAGAATCATGATGAACAGATAAAACTCAAAGTTATTGAATCTTTGAATCTCAAAGAAAAATTCTTCATTGTATTCAATAAAAAGAAAAGTGATGAATAAAATGCATGCTGTTATTGCAAGAATTCAGAATGAGCATCTGATCAAAGTGATGATGAAGCAGATAATATATCATAAAGTAATGCAGATAATTGTCAGCAAAGATTGAGTTTTGATCTTCTCATTCTCACAATTTACAGACTTCAACAAATTGATCATGAATTAAATTAAAGTTATGTTAATGAACGAAAAGTTAAATCACATAAATTAAAGATGAGTAAAGTCTTACTTGCTATGTAAGCATATCAGTGACATGATCTTGAAAACAGATCATGTCGAGACTGTTTTTAATTCATCAGCAGTTTTACAGTTCAATTTTGAAAGAAGATCAAGATCA
>JAABUY010003881.1_pt1 | contig 16080 bp, 19 predicted proteins | sample 5560271 | NCBI WGS metagenome assembly JAABUY01 (sample SAMN10711886, study PRJNA513374) | rock metagenome | isolation source: Antarctica rocks | place: Antarctica: Victoria Land, University Valley
CGGCGCCAGGACTGCTAAAGGACGCTGCTGCTGGCGCAGCAGCAGGGCTGCCCAGCGGCGAAGCTGCCGGCGTGGCGCCAGAGCTGCCCTGCGGCGCAGCTGCCGGCGCTGCGGCAGGACCGCTGATGGGTGCTGCTGCAGGCGCGGCCGCTGTGCTGCCCAGTGGCGCAGCGGCCGGCGCAGCATCCAGAGCGCTCAGCTGCGCGGCAGCTGGTGCGGCAACAGGACCGTCAGAAGGTGCGGCTGCCGGCGCAGCAGCGGGACTGCCCAGGGGCGCAGCAACCGGCATGGCACCAGAGCTGCTTGGCGGCGCTGATTCGGGCGCTTCACCGGCGAAGCTGTAAGGCGCAGCTGCCGGCGCAGCACCGGGACTGGTGAAGGGCGCTGCTGCAGGCGCGACCGCCGGGCTGCCCGTCGGCGCAGCTGTAGGCGCAGCGCCAGGGCTGCCCAGCGGTGCAGCCGCCGGCGCTGCAGCGGGCTGGGATAAGGGTGCAGCTGCAGGCGCGGCCGCAGGGCTGCCCAGCGGCGCAGCACCCGGCGCAGCGCCAGGACTGCCCAGCGGCGCAGCAGCCGGCGCAGCAGCGGGCTTGGAAAAGGGTGCAGCTGCAGGCGCAGCCGCAGGGCTACTCAGCGGCGCAGCACCCGGCGCAGCGCCAGGACTGCCCAGCGGCGCAGCTGCCGGCGCTGCAGCGGGGCTGCCGAGCGGGCCCGCCGCCGGCGCAGCACCAGGGCTGCTCAGGGGCGCTGCTGCGGGCGCAGCGCCGGGACTGCTCAGCGGCGCAGCTCCAGGCGCTGCAGCAGGGCTGCTCTGGGGCACTGTTGCAGCGGCGTCAAGCAGCGCGCGGGCTGTGCCCCTCCAGCTTCCTGCGCCAGCTTTGTTTTCAACATTCAACAAACAAACAACGTTTGTCACTGTGTGAAGAGGAGAAGGACCTGAATGCGCACACGCCTGGGCCGGGGCCTGATGCAGAGACTGCCAGGATCAGCAGCGCCGCAGCCACACCGAGCCTCGCCGCCACACTGCTGTTGCCGCTCCGCCCGCCATCATATAGCAGCGTGCCCATCGTGCTGCCTCTGCCTCCTGTGTGCACACCACGCTGCTGTGCGCTGCATACTATAGCTCAGGATGCTTACTTACTTTAGCAAGTGCGCGCAAAACTGCGAAAGAGCTGGTATCCGCGGGTCAGGAGACTGTTGCGTGCTGGAGCTTGCGTGTGTGCACAGCGCAGTCCTCTCTAAGTACAGCATATGCAGGCCTGTGCAGACACATGTGTCACAGACATGTGGCACGGTGTGCTTGTTCACACCTAGGACGGTTATCTGAAATTAGAGAGTGTAATTTGACTGCTGCTCCCGCTCTTCAGCACTTGCTGCCGCTGGACGTAGCGGCAAAGTCACGAGTCAAAGGCTGCGGGCTGGAACCGACGGTAGCACCACGACCTGCACTCCACAGGTGATAAGCCAGCACTACGCAGCCGGCGACAACGGTCAGCCAGCAGCTCCTGAGGAGCACAGAGCACGGCCGGCTGCTGGCTGCGCTTTTGATTCCGAGAAAAAGTAGGGTACAGGCTCTAGCAACTTAGCATGTAGTGCTGTCTCTGCACAATGCGCTGATGTACAGGCAGATTGCTTGCTTTGCTTGCGGAGGTGTATTCCAGCGCTGTCCTGATGGTGGCCCCGTGTCTGCATTCCAGTGCCCCGCGCTGCCTGCGCGGCAGCACAAGCCCTGCCCAGCATACGCAGCGCACGACGTGCAGAACATGCAGACGCTCAGGCAGGAGAGCTGCAGTCTTCTGTGCAGCAGCCACCACGTCCGGTAAAATGGCGGGCAAGCAGCAACAGATGCTGGTGCGTCTGGCGCTCCTGTGCCCCCAGCCAGCCTTGGTGCACAAGCAGCCGGCTAAGAGAGGCTGTCGCCTTTAGCACGCTTTGCCCGGGCTAAATTGCGAAGTGTGCATTGGTTGCTCGTGCCTCAGCGGCAAAGCAGCTGACCTGGCCCTGGGTGCAGGTGTTCGTGCCCTCACACCCACTGGTGAAGCACTGGCTGGCAGTTGCGCGGAATCGCCTGTCCCCGCCGCCTATTTTCAGGAGCGCGCTCGCGGAGCTCGGCCGCGTGCTCATCTACGAGGCCGCGCACGACTGGCTGCCCACCATAGACGGCCAGGTCCGCAGCCGCTGCACTGCCAGGTCGACGTGCCTGTGGTGAGCAACCTGGCAGCCTGGACGCAGCGGTGCACAGGCAAGAACCGGCTGCGGCGTGTGGTCACACGGCAGCGGCCCGGGCTGCCAGCGCGTCCGTGCACCAGCCTGGCTCTCCGCGCGCGCTAGGTGGAGACGCCGTGCGGCGTGGCCGATTGCACGTTCGTCGACCCGACAAAGCCTGTCAAGGCGCGCTGCCGTGAGCTCAAACCCCGCTGGTGCTCTGTGCTTGCTGCGGGCTCCAGGCGCCTGCGCGCAGCCGGGCCGCATTCCCGCGCGCGACTGTGTGTCGCACGCTGGTGGGAAGCGTGCGAGGCGTGCTGCTGGGGCAGTCGCATTACAGCTGCACCTTACGGGGCCTGCATGCTCACCCTTTACCCAGCGGTCCGCTGCAGAGCGCGCATGGCATGTCCGGTCAAGAAAGCGGGCCTTGGAGGCTGCGGACGAGCCGACGGCCGCACTGCACGGCGGCAGGTGGTGCCGATCTTGCGCGCGGGCCTGGTGCTGCTGGAGCAGGCAATGACGGTGCTGCCCGCGTCCGAGACGTACCATGTCGGCTACGTGCGCGATGAGATCACCCTCCAGGCGCGCCGCACGCCCCGCTGCCTGGCGGGGCGTGCGGCGGGCGGCTCGCGCGCCTGGGGACTTGTGCAGCTGTGCTGCATAAGGGTTGCCCCAGGCCGGCGCTGCCTGCAGCCCCGGGCGCTGTACGCTGCAAGCGGTCAGACCACACCGTCACGCCGCAGCCTCGAAGTACTCAAAGCCACCTACAGTGGTTGTGAATACATGATGTGGCGCATGTTGCGCCCACATGGCAACACATAAGCCCTGAGGGTGGCCCACGAGGTGCGTGGGGCAGGACATACCAGGACTCCTATCAGGCTGGCTGGTGAGGGCGAGGTGTGCGCCTGGGCGACCGGCTGCCGAGGGGCGGCCGTGCTGCTGCGCGCAGGCCCGGGAGTACCTGAACAAGCTGCCAGCCAGCCTGGACGCCGAGGACCGCGTCCTTATCACCGACCCCATGCTGGCCACCGGTGCGCGCGCCCGGCAGGTGGGCTGGCAGCTTAGCGCAGCACGTTGCATGTCACGCCATGGCATCATGGGAGTCAAAGCTCGAGAGCGGTGGAAATTATAGGAGCGCTCTATGCCCAGGTGCATGCGGGGGAGTGCGCACGCCCTGCCGCAGGCTTGAGCGCGCTGCGCGCGAGAGCGGGCACCGCGCCTGCTGGCCAGAGGCCGAGGCTTGTTGGCCAGAGGTCTTGGGGCGGCGCGCGCAGGCGGCACCATCGCGAAGGTGGTAGACGACCTGGTGGCGCGCGGCGCGTCGCCGGCCTTCATTCGCGTGGTTGCGGTCGTGGCCGCGCCGCCCGCGCTGAAGCTGCTTTCGGAGAAGTTCCCGGGTGCGCGCCCGCGCATGCGCACGCAGCCTCGCGTGCCAACAGCCGCCTCGCGGGCAACGCTGTACGCGCGTGGTGTGAAGACGAGCTGCATGGGTGCTGCGCGCCCTGTGCCGCACGTGGCGCAGCCGCGCGGGCCACATGATCCGTGATCTGATTTCCAGGGCATGCCTGCCCATGCGCACTGCGCTGCCTGCAGCACTGCCCCGGTGTCTCTGTGTCGAATGAACAGTGTATGGGGACATCGGCTGGCCCTTGTCTCTGCTCCGGAGCGGCAGGGATGGGTGCTGCATGTTCTAGCCTCCCCATGGGCTTTGGCGTGCATTGTGCTATGGCGATGTGCGTGCTTGGGCCGCGTGCGAGACAGTGCCGGACGGTGTGCGAGGCAGCGGCGCGACACTGAGCACACGCAATGCGACGCAGGCCTCAAAGTGTACGCGGGCATGATCGATGCAGAGCTGGACAGCCGCGGCTACATCGTGCCCGGCTTGGGTGACGCTGGGGACCGAGCTTTCGGCACCGCATGAGTCTCATGTCATGCGTAACACCGCCTGTTAGCTAAGCACCGCAAAAGCAAGAGCTGTCGGCTCACTATACTTCAAGGACGCTACGAGCATAGCCTGGCACTCGCTAGGTCCCCACCGCATGCAGCGTTTGCCGACATGCGGCGGACAGGTGCACCTTAGCGCTGCGCGGACCACTCCATTTGACGCTGCAATGCAGCGGCTGCATGGTGGCAGCCAAAGCAACAAAGTACGCCCCAAAAAACTACAGTGCAAGTCGACGTCGAGAAGCAGCAAGCTTCTCGGACACACGGATCAGGCAGCACACATTAACAAGCCAAAATTGGTATCTACCCAATTAGTCCTTTACCTACTGACACACCCAGCTCTCGCTGGTGTACAGGACATTGGTCCGCTTCTAGCTACTGCAGCGACCAGCGCCCGCCGCAGCCGCGGCACGCACAGCATGCAGCAGAGCGCCTGCAGTGCGCGTCGTTACAAGAGCCGACCCTACGCCCAAGCACGGGGGCTTGCTGCGGGCGCCGCGTCCGCGGCGCCGGCGGGCTCGGCGGGCGGCCTGGGCTGCGTGCGCTTGCGGCACACATACATGAAGTGCAGGTCGCGCCCGGTGGACAGCTGGCTCAGCAGCGTGCGGTGCGCGACCAGCCACGGCTGGAAAGGGCCCTGCACCTGCGGGCGGCCCCAAGCGGTCAGCTCTGCAGCTGTGACTGCCCAGTGCTGGCTGCTGTCCCGGACAGCTCAACAAGCTTGCATGATTCGCCAACCAGGGGCCCCTGCACCTGCGATCGGCCACAGCGTGACTGCTTCATGGCATGAGAGGTTCGCCGCTACAGAGGCCTGTCAGGTGACGACCTGGCTGACAGGGCCAGTTGCAGCCTCGCACGCCCGCACACCAAGCGATGTTTATCGTTCGCTGCCCCATACCTGGACGCCTGAGTCTTCGCTGCAGCTGCCGCCGCTGTCGCTGCCGTCAGACTGCAGCCCCTCTCGCGAGGTACACTCGCCGTAGGACGTGTCCCCCACGGAGGAGCCCCCGCCGCAGGCGCCGCGCTCCTCACTCTCGCCGCGCGCGTCGCCGCCGCCCTCGCTGGGCTCGCAGCCGCCGCCGCCGCCGCCGCCGCAGCCACTGAAGTTTGCGTGCGGCGGCCACCAGCTGCCGCCAGCGTCCGCCTGCACCGCGCGGAGAGCTAGGGGCGGAACTTCGACCCACTGTGGTGGCCCCGGCCGACCGCCTGGCCACCAACTGCTCGTCCCAGCCAGCAGTCGCCGGTGGGGCCCCGGCTGCAGTCAATGCTGGCACACCAAGTGCAGCCTCGCTCAGCTTGCTCTATTGCAGCTTGCAGGCGAGGGGCAAGCAGGCTTGCACAGCCAAGCGGCGCCCAGGCCGCCGCGCACGGCGCCGCCGCGCACGGCGCCGCACTGCTCTGAGAGCCAGACGGCGATGCAAGGAATGCAACTCGCTCACGGAGGCCACCCCTGATATCCACTCCACCAAAACAGCGGCGGCTTCAGCGCAGAGGCCTGGCCGCGGCGCCCCGCGCGCCGGCAGCGGGGCCGGCGCACCTGCCAGCCGCCGCAGCTCTTGGGCGAGCTGGCGGGCGAGCGGCCGCGGCCGCCCTCGTGCCGCGTGAGCACGTAGACGAGCACATCCCAGTCGCAGGCGGGCGCCTCCAGGTAGGGCAGCCGAAAGTCCGGCCCCCCGTACGTGATGAGCACGAACAGGCCGCCCGGGATGAGCACGCTGCGCGCCGCGCACACCGCCTCTGGAGCCTTTTCACGCCGCCGGGGGCGCGCCTCGCGTGCAGCGGCACGAGGCGGGGCAGGAGCGCGGGCGGGAAGTGCGGGGGCGGGCCGGCGGCCTGCGGCGCACCGGCTGACCTCCAGCAGCAGCCGCGCCGCGCTGTCAAACGCGTCGGCGCCGCACAGCATGGCGTCCAGCGTGCCCTTGTCCAGCACGGTGCCGAACGACTCGTCCTCGATCACCCCGCGCATGTCCCTGAGCGGCGCTCGCACCGCTCACGCGCCCGGCGCGCTGGACGCTCGGCCCGTCGCTGGCCGAGCCTGAGCGCTGGCACAACTACCTAGACTGTTTGCGCGTGCTTGGACGCCAGCTGCGTGTGCGCAGCCTCGAAGCCTACACTGATGGGCGGTTTTTGGTTGCGGAAAGGTCTGTGCCCCAGGTAAGAGCGCGCCTGCAGTCGGCCAGCACGTAGTGCAAGCCGCACACGCCCTTGTGCATCTCGCGCATGCGCTCTATGGCCACCGCCGAGTAGTCCACGTTGGTGATGCTGTGGTAGCCGTCCAGCACCATGTCCAGCTGCAGCGCGGACGTGCCCACCCCCACCTGCGCGCACCGGCGTGTGCGCCAAGCTGAGCAGAGGGGCGTCCTGCGCGACCGGCGACCACCGCCAGCAGCACGGAGCCAGCCGGCGTGCAGCAGGCGGACCCGCTGCCTGCGCGCGCAGCGCTCCCGCGTTTTTGCAAAGCGCGCGGGCGACGGGCAACCCCAGAGCACACGAAGAGGGCCACACCTGCAGGATGGGGATGCTGCGCGACAGGTGCGCGTCCCGCACCTCGCGCAGCGCGTCGTAGCCGTGGTACCACTCGAAGAAGCCCGTGGCCTCGCCGTACCGCTTGTCCCAGTACTCCCGGTCGGAGTACTGCGCGGCGCGCACCGCGCGTGGGCCCCCTCGCGTACGCAGGGCGTATGCAGGGCGGACAACTTGCACAGCAAGGCACCGGCCACGCAGCGACAGCGGCCGCGCGCACCTGCGGCGCCATGTCTGGCGGTACCCAGCTCAGCGTAGCCTGCGCGGCGCAAACCCGGCCGAGGCGGCAGGTCGGCAGGCCTGCTGCGCGCTAGCGCAGCATCACCAGTAGAAGTCGGTGGAAGAATGCTTGGCGCGTGAGCAAAAGCGCATGCACTTTTTATCTAGGGGGATTGATCTAGGGGCCGTCCAGCCTCAGCCCCTCGGCTGCTCTAATCCTGCCTGCCGCGGCAGATGTGGCACGCGCAGGTCGCGCCCGGCGGCCCCCATGGTGCCGCCGGACGCCTGGCAGGTCTGCGCCGCGCTGGCCGCGGCGCTGCTCGCCGCGCTGATCCACCGCGCCCTGGCGCCGGCACGCGATCGCACGGCGGCGCCCGTCGTGCCAGGCGTGCCGCTGCTGGGCAGCACGCTGGCGCTCGGCCTGCGCGGGGCGGCGTTCATTCACGGCTGCCGGGCCGCGCACGGCGACGCGTTCACGGCCAGCCTGGCGGGGCGCCAGATGACCTTCCTGTTCCACCCGCACGCGCTCGCGGTCTTCTTCTCGGCGCCCGACGCGGACATCGAGTTCCGGTGCGGCCCGCCTAAACCCTACCGCTCCCCGCACCCCGCCACTGCGCACCGCCTGCCGCGGCTCCATGCTACGGCCTGTCCGGCCGAGCGCCTGCGCCGCCCTCCCAACGTCTTTGGAACGCTTAGCCCTGGGGAACCTCATTCATGCGTCTGCTCACGTGTGCTGCTCCAGAACGAGCGCTCGATATGGAGAAGGCCGCGGAGGAAGCTGGCAAGCCCTTCAGGAGCTGCTGCGGTCCAGTGTGCTCCAGGCTGGTACCGATGTGGGTGCCGGGACATAAGTGTGCGTCCTGCGCGCCCCCAGGCCCGCGGTGGAGCGTTTCACCGGGCGCGTGTTCCAGCTGCCGGCGGGCGCGTTCTTCCCGCGCCACGCGGCACTGCTGGGCGGCCTGCGCGGCCTGCTTGCGCCCGGCGCGCTGCGGCCGCACGCGCACGAGCTGGCCGCGCGCGCGCGCGCGCACCTGGCCGCGCGCTGGCCCGAGCGCGGGCAGGCGCGCGGCACCCGGGGGCTCAGGAGCGCGGTTGCGCGGGGCTCGGGAGCGCACGGGGCTCTGGAGCGCGCGTGCGCGGGGCTCGGGAGCGCGTGTGCGCGGGGCGGGCACGGCAGTGTGCCTGCAGCGGCCCGGGACGGGCACGGGGCTGCGGGCCAGAGGGTGCATGTGCGCTGCACGCTTGCTCATGTAGACGCGTGCGCGCGGGAAGGGCTGCACTATCGCGCACGTCGACCATGCACACACACACAGGCACCTGCATGAGCTGGCATGCGGGCACATGCATGCGCATGCGTCTCGGCTGTCTCAGGCACTGGTGTCGCCGGCGCGTGCGCCGCTGTCACAACCAGTCGGCGCTCTGCAGCCCGGCGTGCATGCACGAGCCGCCCGCAGCGCGCGCGCAGCTCGGCACAGGTGGAGCTGGTGGGCGCCCGCACCAGGGTAGAGCAGGCCCTAAACCTACCCGGCACAGGTGGAGCTGGTGGGTGCCTGCACCAGGATAGGGCAGGGCCTAACCCTACCCGGCACAGGTGGAGCTGGTGGGCGCCCGCACCAGGGTAGGGCAGGGCCTAACCCTACCCGGCACAGGTGGAGCTGGTGGGCGCGCTGGAGGCCGCGCTGTGGGACGCCGCGGTGCCGGCGCTGTTCGGACCGCGCTTCTGGGCGCGCGCGGGCGGCGGCGCGCTGCGGCCGGCGTTCGCCGCGTTCGAGGCCGGCTTTGAGCTGGCCGCGTCGCCGCTGCCGCACGCGCTGCAACGCGGCTTCTGCGCCGCGCGCCGGAGGCTGCTGACGGCGCTCAGGCGCGCCGCACCCCGCCGCTGCGGCTGACACGTGAGCGTACGCTGCACTGCCGCATGTGCACCCTCGCATGTTACCTTGCATAGCCTGGCATGCCGCTGCAGAGCAAAGCTAGCTGCTCGCCCGCTCGAGCCAAGCTGCTCCACCCCTGTACGTAAAAACACACCAGATGCCCCTGCCATGCGCTCGGGCGTGGCAGCACAGGGCGTCGCTGGACGCTGGCGACTTTGAGGGCACCGTGGCGGGTTCGCTGCTGGACGCGGCGGGCATGCCGCGCGCGGCGGCGCCCAACTGCCTCCTCGCGGTGCTCTGGGCCAGCCTGGCAAACACGGTGGCGCCCGGGTGAGCCGTGCGGCCGGTGCACGCCGCTGCTGCGCCTGTGCCTGTGGGTCTCCTAGCAGTGCCTGCTGGCGGGCTGTCGGCGCGTCTCTGCGTGCGTCCGCGTCGCGACCCTGCCAAGCAGCCTGGACTTTTCTCGGGAGCATCGGAGGGGGAGGCACACTCAGCTGCCGCCTGCGGCAGGCGCTGAGCACACTGGAGCTCCGCAGCTGTCTGTGCGCATTCTGAGGGGATCAGGGCATGAGGGGCTATGCTGAGGCTACTCTACAGGAAAAACTCGTCGATGCCTGCGGCAGGTGCCAGGCACGTTCTGGGCGGTCTCCTTCCTGCTGCTGCCGGAGAGCGCGGGGCACCGCGTGGCCGTGGAGCGCGAGCTGCTGGCCTGCCGGCGGCACCGCGCCGCTGCAGAGCCGCCGGCCGGCCGTCCGCCCGACAGTGCCAACGGCTGCGGCGACGCGGCCGCTGCGGCTGCGGCTCCGGAGCCGGCCGCTGCAGAGGCGCGCGGCGCGGCTGGCCGCTCGGGCGCGCTGCCCGGCGCGGCGGCAGCTGCGGCAGGCGACCTACCCTGCGCGTGGCCTGCAGCGGCGCACGGGCAAGCCTGGGAGGCCGGGCTAGGGACAGAGCCTGCGCATGCGGCGCCTGCAGCGGCCGTGCCGCTTGGCCAGGCGGTCGCCGGCGCACGCTGCGAGGGCCTGGAGGGGCGTCCGGCGCGGGGCGCGCGCGCATGGGAGGCGGCGCCCGCTGCGTCTGTCGACGGCGCAGCGGTGGCTGATGACGGGCAGTGCTCACCAGCAGGCAGGCACGGCGCCGGGCAGGGCGGTGATCGCCAGCCGCCGACGGATATGTGCGCCGACACCTTGGACGTCGACGCCGTTCTCGAGGTGGCGGCCCGCCCTTGCATGCTGCAGTGGCTGTGAGTGCCTGTGCCCGAGCAGGGAGCCTGTCGGGCGCTCGTGCGGACTGTGTGCGAGGCAAGGCGGGCGCCCGGCAGGCTGCGCGTGCTGGCTCCCCCGCGGCGCTGGGGCGTCTCGCTGGTTGAAAGGCTGGCCGCGTGGGGCGGGCTGCCCAGCACTGCATGTGATGCCCACCCTCATGCATGGCAGCAAGCGCGCACCCGCTTGCTGCCTTGCGCGCACCCGCTTGCTGCCATGCAGCCAGCGGGTGCATGATTGTGCCAGCCCCAAGCAAACTACTTTTGCGGCAGATATAGAGGTGTAGGCTTAGGGCTAGAGTGTCGATTGTTCTGGCCGCCATGAGTATGGCCGCCATGAGTCTCCGCGCCCATGCTCAGGCCTGCGGGGCGCCCAGGCGGCGGCGGACCGGCAGTCGGCGCTGGCGCGCTGCGTGGCGGAGGCGCTGCGCCTGCGCGCGCCCGGCGTGGACGTGCGCGCCGCCGCGCGCAACCTGGCGCTGCCCTGCGGCGGTGGCCGGCACGTGACTGTGCGCAAGGCGCGCGCCCGCGGCGCCCGCGTCACCAGCCTCGGGGCGGTGAATGGGCGGTTCACTGGGCACACATGTGCGTTGCCAGCTCCATACGAAACGTCCAGCGGCCTGGCAGCCGTGGGACAGCGGAGCGTGGCGCCGCCGCGCGCGCCCCTGCGCTGCCCCGCGCAGACAGCCGCCGCGTGACTGCGCACCGGTCGAGGAGTCCCCCGGGTGCACCGCGATATGTTCCACGCTTGCGGCCGCCAGGCCGCGCAGGCCCGCATGCGCATGCGAGGCGCCATCTGGCCTGCAACGCTCTTCATGCCGGAATGCAGAGCGCCGGGACGGGCGCAGGGCGACGTGCTGGCAGTGTCGCCGTACGAGAGCCACCTGGACGAGCGGCTGTTCGGGGCCGGGGCGGCCGCCTACGACCCGGGCCGGCTGCCGCTGCGCCTGGCGGGCGGCGCCGTGCCGGGCGTGGGCGGCCTGGCGGGGCTCGTGTTTGGCGGCGGGCGCTACAGGTGCGGGCGGGGCGGGGGCTTGGGCGTCCATCAGGGCGGGTGCTGCAGTGTGTCGTTATGAGCAGGCCAGCTGTCAACGAGGGCTGGCTGCTGTGCAGCGCGAAGGAGGTATGTGTGGTGATAGACTGCGGTGGGGGCATATGCAGAGGGTGCAGGCACGGGGATGAGCCTTGGTGACGCTGCCGGGTGCATCGATGCCAGCCGGACTGGTACACACAGATGCGGTGGACCTGCAGGTTGTGCTCCTGGGTCCCAGGTGCCCCGGGCGCGCGTTTGCGGAGGCCGAGATCGCGCTGCTCGTCGCGCTCCTGCTGTCCAGCTTCGACGTGCGCCTGGCGGGGCCCGGCGCTGGCCGCAGCACGAGCTCCCCCGGCCAGCGGCAGCCGCGACCGGCGCCTGTCGGCTGCCCGAGCTGGCCTGCCCCTGGGGTTGCGCCAGGCGATCCGGCGGGGCTGCTGCCGCCGCCGGAGCTGCGTCGGCAAGTGGGCGTGCGCTGGCCGGCGGGCCCCTGCCTCGTGAATGTGACGCGGCGCCGCGCGCCAGGGTGAAGTCCAGCCCTTCTCCTGGCAGTCCGGCGGCGTGTGTGCCCGTGTGGCGACGCCCAAGCTGCTGCGCAGAGTAGACGCTGCCCACCACAATGCTGGCGCTTGGTTGAGACAAGCTGACGGGGACATTAAATGTACAAGGATTAGCCGGCCAATGCTGCCGGAGCCTGTTGCATCGCACCGAGGCATGCGCGCTGGCCAAGGAAGAAAGTGGCTGCCTGGAATAAGTGAGATGCGGAGGAGTCTGCTAGGGCAGCCCGGGTGGCTGTTGGGGCTCTCGCATGCCTACCAAAACATGAGCGCCACGTGGATTGTTGTTCGCACTTCTGCAGCGCTATTGTCTGTCACCCTTTGCATGGACGCGTTTTGCATGGCTCCCTGCCCCTCTGTCGCCCAGCTGTCCTTGCCCTCAAGCACCACAGGCCCACAGACACCCATGCACAGTGAGCAGACTTGCCGAACCACGCGTTGCCCGGGCAGACCGCATGCATGCTGTCCCACACGCACACATATCGCGCCAGGCTCCTTGTACAGCAAAACAGATGGTAACAGCAGATCTGGGGGTTGGTGCACATGTACAAGCAGGGCGTGCCATCCCCCGCCCTGTTCTGCCAGGCGCCAGCATGTGCCCTCCCGGATGTCCTCATCCTAGACCAGTACCCAATGCCACAGACGCCACCGCAGGTCCCTGCATGTGACTGCATGGTGCATGCGCCTGCGTGAAAGGTGCATGCGCCCGCGCAAAGGCCGCTCTGCAGCTCTCCACACGGGTTCATGCTACTGTGCTGGCGCCCATGGCGTGTATGCATGCACACCGCGCGCGTTTATGGCGCAAGCGGGGAAGAAGAGCAGGATGGCCCGGCAGGTGCGGCGGCTGCGGAGCATGGGAGCGAGCGCGCAGGCTCACTTGCCGCCCAAGAGGCGCGGCGGCTGCAGCGCGCCGAACAGCGCGCCCTGCGGCAGCGCGGCGATCGCGCCCGGGCGCCGCGGCGGCGGCAGCAGCCGCCGCTTCGCCGCTCCCGCGCCCCTGCCCAGCCACTTGTGTGAGTGCCCTTCGTTGCCCCGCTGCGCATCCTGCTGCATGAGCTTGCTGGGACGACTACTGGCGATATATGTGTGTTACAGCACGGCATCATCCCATGCGCAATGTATGCGCTGCGGCCGGGGTGACCAGGCCCCGCTGCATCACGCCATCAAGGCGCGATTGTATAAAGCAGCGCACAGTGCTACCTCTGCACAGCTCTCCCTGCGCTGCCAGCTAACAACATACCGCCCAGGCGCTAGCAGTGTCCATGCAGAAGCGTCCATGCCGCTGAAGGGGCGGGTGGGCGCACGCGCTCGGCGCCGGCGCCTGCAGCGAGCGCCGCACGCTGCGCTCGGCCTGCGGCGCGGCGTGCGGCGGCGCGTGCGAGCGCCCCAGCGCCGCCGCCAGCACCCTGCGCAGGGCGCGGCAACCGCCTGTTGAGCAGGGACCGCAAGCGCCACTCCCCAGAATATATGCAACCGGCGGGGCGAGGCCAGCTTGAGCAGCAGCAAGGTGACGCGCTGAGCAGCATACTGTGAGCGCACTTCACGCATGCGGACACACCAAGGTAAACCGCATGCCAAGAGCGTACGCAGCGCTAACGACAGCCAAATAAGCTAGATAGGCCACGGACATAGGGCGCGCGCACCCTGGCTTCAGGGCCGCCAAGGGGTTGGACGCCACTGCGGGCGCAAGCGCTGGCGCGGCGTGACCGCCAGGCGCCGGGCCGCCCACTGGGGGCCGCACAGCCGTCGGCCGCAGCGGCTGGCCCGCCGCGCCGCGCGCGCCTGCGGCGGCGGCCGGCCCTGGCGCGTCTGCAGGCAGCCACAGCAGGAGTGAAATGGGCTGATGCCCAAGCCGCGCGTCTCTGTACGCGCGTTGCAGCGCCCGCTCTGTACATGCGAAGAATCTGCGGTCACGTAAGAAACAGCTGACCTGCATCGTGCTGTCCACTGGCCTGCGCCCGCACTTTATACGCAGAGGGTGAGGCGGCCTGTGCGAGCCATGTTTCCAGGCATCACGCTCCCTCTTGCTGCGCACTGCCTGCATGCGCGCCCTGGCTGCCGCACCAGGCGCGGCCGCGAGCGCGCCAGGGCCGCCCCACACGGTGAGCAAGTCGATCTTGGACACGCCGATCGGCCGCGTGAGGCGGCCGCCGAGAGCGTGCTGCGCAGCTCCCGCGGGCTGCGCCGCAGCAGCATGCGCGTCAGTCTCAATTCTAAGGACATGCCATCCCAAAAGTGGGGATGCGAGTTCGAGGCTCCGAGGTACATGCAGAGCAGCGCTGGCATTGATAGGGTTGCCAATGCATCTGCCATTGCAGCGTCTGAAGACCTGTGCCCGTCTGTCAGCATGGTTTACATGCAGTCAGCAAGATTTACCTTTTGCTCTGCACGTCAACATCAGGGTACCAGGCACAGCAGACGACGCCATGGTAAGGCAACATGTGGCACAGGTACCTGCTGCGGCGCGCTGGAGCGGGCGGCCTCCGCATTGTTGCGCGCGCGCTTGTGCGCCGCGCCCCGTCCCTCTTCACCCGCTGCCTCATCGGCGGCGCGCTTGCCGCGTCCGCCGCCGCCTTCGCCGGCCACGGCGCCGGCATCTCCGCCCGACACCGCGTTGAACATGTCCTCGCCGAGAGTCGACGCGGGTGGCTGCTCCGGCTGCGGCTCCGCCTGTGGCTCTGGCGCCGCGACAGCGTCATTGACGGCCGCCGCCGCAGCGCCGCGCTTGGGCGCGCGGCGGCGGCCGCGCACCGCCTTGAGGTTACCCTCCTCAGGGTCTGGGCAGGGCTTATCCGCGCCGGCTGCGGCGCCTGCCGCACCGCTGACTGCGCCGCGCCGGCCGACCGGTGCACGCACTGTCTGCTCAGGCTCAGGCGCCTGACCGGGCGCCTCCGCCGCGCCGGGCGCCCCCGCGCGCGGGGCGCCCCCGGCCCGCGCGGCGGCGGGCTTGCACGGCGCAGGCCGCCGCACCCGGGCGGCCACAGAGTCCTTCGGCGACGTGTCAGGCGAGGCCTCAGGCGACGGGGACTCCTCAGGCGGCGAGGCCTGCTTCAGGGGGCTCGCCGGGGGTCGGGCGGCGGCCGCGGCATCGGGCGCGAGCCCCGCCCACCAGGGCGCCTTGGCGGCGCGCGGCGCCGCGGCGCGCGGCGCCGCCGCCAGCTCAGCGCAGTCCCCTACCGCGTCAGGACCCCCCGCGACCGGCTCGTCCGCCGGGTCTCTGCCAGACTCGTCCACGGCACCGCTGGGCATCTCTGTGCTGCGTGCCACCGCAACCCCGCAGCCCCCAGCCTTGGCCACGGCCGGCCCGGCAGCAGGCGCGGCAGTGCGCGCCCCCGCTGCTTCCGCGCCCACGACGCCGCCGGCGCCGGACGCGGCCGACGAGCGCTCGGCTGCCGCGGCAGCTTCCGACGCCTGCCGACGCGCGGGCGCCGCGGCGGCGGCGGCGGCGTCTGCCGCCTCGGGCGCCTGGCCGAAGCCGGCGGCGCGCGCGGGCGGCGCGGCGCGCGCGGGCGGCGCGGCGCGCGCGTCCGAGTCGGGCGGCTGCAGGTCTGCCACGAGCGAGGTGACCACCTCGTTCGCGGCGGCCACCTGCGCGAGCGCCCCCGTGTGAGACGGGGTGCCGACATGAGCCATGCACCAGCCGAGGTTGTCCTGCATGCTGTGGCACTACCACGCCGTGCTTATGGGTGCACCACCAGGTGTTCTGAAGCGCGAGCGGCTCCTGGGCTCTAGTCCTATTGCTACATTCACCTCATGGAACACTGCCGTCCCGCGACCATTTCATGATACCTTCAACAGCCTCCCCGCCCGGGGCCTGACGCCGTGGCAGAGGCAGTGTGTGCGATACTGCCCGTCCCACCCATTAGATCTGCGACAGGGCTGAGGGCGCGCAGGCGCACCGTGCGCGCCGGCGTGCCCGCCGCATCCTGCCTGCGGCACGCTTCCTCCAGCGCTGCGATGCGCGCGTCCTTTAGGCCCACCTGCAGCGCGTTTCTCGCTATGAGGTCGCTGTTAGCGGCAGCTACTGAAGCCATGCCCGGCCGGTCGGCGCGCCCCGCCCGGCCGGGCCGGACAGCAGCACATAGCGCACTCTGACAGAGCGCGGTGCAGCCTCCACAGCCTGCTCTACCAGACCCAATGCACTTTCAAGGTACTGTGAAGGCACTGCACTGCGGTCGCGCGACTGCGCGAGCGCCCAGCGCGGCCGGCGCCAGGCGCGCGGGGCGGGCGCCGAGCGGGCGAGCCTGGTGCCGCAGCGCGTCGACCTCGGCGGCGGCCGCGTCGGCGCGGCGACGCAGCTCGGCGGCGGCCGCCGCCTCGGCCGCCGCGGCCGCCTGGCGCTCGCGGCGCTCGGCCGCGGCCGCGCCGCGCGCCTCGGCGAGCTGCTCGCGCAGCTCTGCCTCCACGAAGCCCGCGCGGTCTGCCAGCGTCTGCAGCCGCTCCTGTTGCCCCGCGCAGCTCCAGGGCATGAGG
>JAABUY010003883.1_pt1 | contig 16076 bp, 18 predicted proteins | sample 5560271 | NCBI WGS metagenome assembly JAABUY01 (sample SAMN10711886, study PRJNA513374) | rock metagenome | isolation source: Antarctica rocks | place: Antarctica: Victoria Land, University Valley
TGGGGCAGCGCAGGCGGGCCAGGCGTCCGACGCGGCAGCGCGAGATGCCGACGCGGGGATTGACGCGGCCGCTCGCACGCCCTTCCCGCAGCAGAGCGTCCAGCCGCTGCAGGTGCGCCTCCCTGGCCGCTGGTGCTGGCCTGCCTCCAGGGAGGGTGGGCCGCTGGGGCGTCTTTCGTGCCGGGCGCCCTGCATGCTGCTGCGCCGGAGAGCGTCAGCCAGAGAGTGGCCCGGCGGCGGCTGCTGGCGGCAGCGCTGGCAGCCTGCAGGCGTGTGTGCAGCAGCGCGCTGGCAACTCCCGCCGCGGCACCAGCGCCGCCTGGCCTGGCTGGGGTCGGGGGCTGCATGGGGCCAGGGCGAGGCAGGGCGGGCATGGGCGGGTGGGACGCGCGCCCCGGAGGCCCTGCGTGCAGTGCTCTCCCGGCGGCGGGCTGGGGGCACTGTAGTAACAGGCGCGCGAGCACCGGCGCCGCGCGACGTCGCTGGGCTCACCGGCCGAGGCTGAGGCTCGGGGCCCCGCGGCGGCAGGACGGGCACGCCGGCGAGCGCTTTGCGTGGGAGGCGCTGCGCGCGGTGCGCTGGCGGTGGGCCGCGCTCGCGGTGCTGCTGGCGGGCGTCGGCGCGCTCACCGTGTCGCAGTGGCACCAGCGCCCCGCGCTCGCCGCCGCCTGGGAGCAGCACGCGGCCGCGCTGCGGGAGCACGCCGCCAGCCTGCGCGAGCAGCTGGCTCACCAGAGGTGCGCCGGCGCGCGCGATGTGCGGCAGGGGCCTAGGGTGCCGCCTGCCCCAATGCTTGCGTGAGTGGATGCGCTCCAGAGGTCCGCGCGCTGGGGCGTGCTCCCGGCTGAGGCGTTGCCCTGCTGTATTTCTCAGCCGAGCCAGGCTGCTACGGGCGGCCGCTGCGCCGCGCCCTGTCTCCTGCCCAAGCCGCCACTGAGCGGGGGTACGCCGCTGCCCGCAGGGACTGGGCGGCGGCGCAGGCGCGCGCGACGGGCGCCGCCGTGCGGCAGGGCGCGGGCGGGGCGCTGCAGCGCAGCGCGTCGTGGGCGGGCGAGGGCGCGGCCGACGCCGGCCGCGCGGCGGCGGCGGCCTGGCAGCGCACCTTTCGCACGAGCCTCATCCGCCGTGGCAGCCGCGTGCGCCGCTCTGGCTCAGATTCCTGGGTAGGGTTAGGCAACTGTGCAAGCAGACCTGCTCCGGGGCTGCAGGCGGCGAGCCGGGCGCCCACGGCCCGCGCCCGCGCGGGGCGCGCGGGCTGGCTGCCGCAACGCGGCGATATGCCTTATCCCAGGCAGCAGCGTGCTTTCACAGCGACTGCTCAGGGACCCCCACGCTCCCGCGTCCGGGAGTGCAGCCTCCGGGCAGGGGGCCCGGGAGGCGCGAGGCGCCGACGCCGCGGCGCCTGGGCGGCAGGGCGGCGGCGTGGGCCGGCCATGCGTGGCGGCGCTGGATGCGGACGCGCTGGACGCCATCCTGCGCAACGCGTCTAAGTGGGACGGCACGCGCGCGCTCCTGCGCGACGTCTGGCGCGGCCACAAGGAGGAGCCGCGCAAGGCGCGCGCCGGCCGCCCGAACCGAGCGCGTCCTGCTCTTAATCCTGCTCTTATGGGCGGCAGGGCTGCGCGCCGCCGCCCACGCTGCCCTGCATGACGAGCCACAGAGCCTGCATGACGAGCCACAGCACCGTGTGTATCGCTGCGTCCCGGGACCGCACGGCATGGCAGGCGACCCCGACCTGGCGCCTGCGCCCCGCCAGGCTGCCATCAGTCCGGCACGATCCCGGGGGGCTGCGAGACTGCTCCGGCAACAGGCGGCGCACCCAGGGTGATGCCGCGCGGCGCAGGGTGCGGGCGTGCTGCTCGCGGCCAGCAACGGCCTGGCGCTGCAGGCCGCGTCGCTGGCCATCAAGCAGGCGCTGCCGCCCATCTGCTCCGGCTGCCTCCTGGTCCTGCAGGCGCGCCCGGCGCCCCGGCTGACCTGCCGGCTGGTGCTTACCCTAACCCTTACCGGACCCCATTATGGTGGCAGCACCCAGGTGGGTCGCCCAGGCCGCGCGCGCCCGAGCGGCGCGCCCGGCGACGCAGGCGGACCGCGGGGACCTGGCCGGCGGCGGCGCGGACGCCCGCGGCCGCCTGCAGAGCCGCCTGGCCGCCTTCCTGAAGGCCTGCCCGGCCAGCGTCATCGTGCTCGAGGGCGCCCAGGTCCGCCGCCGCCCGCCGCGCGCCGCCCCCGTCGGCTGCATGCGAAGTGGCACTCCTCATGTGGGTGGAGCGTGCCGTTTTGTGTAGCAGTGGAGCTCGCGGCTGCCAGCCGACCTGCTGATCCGCTTGCCAGCGGCTCCCAGAGTGCCGCATGTGTGCTGCCCACCTGGGCGCTGCGCCTCGACTGTCTAGCTCCCCACACTGGCACGCAAGGCGCCGTTAGCAGGGCAGGGTTGCGCGACGGCACACCCTGCCGGACGGCCTGCTCCGCGGTGAGGCGCCACGCGCGCATGGTGCAGGGCTGCACGCCGCGGGGCTGAGCACGTCCGCGCGCGCGCCTGAGCAAACACTGACCCTGATCCTGCGTCCTGCCCGCCCCCCCCGGCGCTGCACCCGGCGCTGCTGCCGGTGCTGGTCAACGCGCTGGGCGAGGGCGCCTGAGCCTACCACTGTTCTGACCCCAAGGCCCGCCTGCCGGCGCAGGCGCTGCACCCGGCGCTGCTGCCGGTGCTGGTCAACGCGCTGGGCGAGGGCGGCGCGTTTGAGGTGGACGGCGCGCCCGTGCCCGCCTGGAAGGCGACCTACGTCGTCTCCCTGCTCGTCCCCGCGGGCGTGTTTGACCTGGCGCGCGGCCCCGGCTCCGCATGAGAGGGCGGGCGCAGGGCGCGGGCGGCGGACCCGCGCGGCGGGTCCCACGCGCGTAGTGGGCGCGGCGCGCACGCGCATGTTTCAAAAGCCGCATTGCTGAGCCGCCTTGCCGGACTCTGGGGCTGCCGATGCTGGCTCAGGGCGCTGAGTGGGGAGCTCGTTACACGGCCCATGCGGCGATCGCGCCACTGAGCGCTGGGGCGCCGACAGGGTCAGGCATAGTCCTACCCCAATCATGCCGTACCCTTACCCTACCCTATGTCCGCGCCCGCAGGAGGACGGCACGGCGTTCGGCGCGGCGGTCAAGAAGGAGCTGACGTCGGCGCTCAAGTCCAAGGCGGAGGGCAGCGCGCTCGCGCTGGCCGACGCCGCGCGCGACGCGGAGGCCTTCCGGCGGTGCGCGCGCCCGCGCCCGCGCCCATGCGCCCATGCGCCAGCATGGGCGGCCCGGGGCGCCGGGGCTCAATGGTCGGCGCAGGCGGCCGCGCCGGCGCCCTGCGTGCGCCTGTTTCTGCGCAGGGCTCGCTGCAGCGGCCCCTGATTTGGCCACTGTGCCGCATGCGCCTCCCTGCGCGCCCCGGCCCTATTGCCAGGCCTGGATCAGGGGCGCCCGGGTGGTCGGGAGTCCGCCGGCGGCGGCTGCCAGGCGCAAGAAGCCGGCCGCGGCGGGGCTGACAGACCGGCCGCGCGCGTCAGGCGGCTGGAGTATGTCGCGCCGCTGCGGGAGTGAGCGGGCCGCGCGTCGCGGGGCGCCCGCGGCTGCGCCGACCCTCGCCGCAGCCGCATGCTCCAGGCCACGCGCCAGAGGTTGGCGTCGTAGCCGCCGCGGCCCAGATGTCTGGGGGAGCAACGCCCTTGGTCGGTCAGGCAGCCGGTCAATGCGCTCGGGCGCGGCCTGGCTGATGATGACAGCCGGGGTGATCCGGCAAGGCAAGGCTGTTTTGAGTTGCTCCGCACTGTGCGGTTCTGACGAGTGAGGCTTTCGCTGTACAGCAAAGCACAGACGCGCTTGAGCCCATTTGGACATCTGCCTGGCCTCCTGGCTGCGGGACGTTGACGACGCTTGCATGCATGCATGCGACGTGCCGCTCCGCATGACCCGCCAGCGAGCGCCCTTTTGCCAATTTTTCGTACGGCTGGGTGCTGGAAAAATTTTGACGAGGCCTGAACAGGACGGTAGGGGTGAACGTGAGCGGAGATCGTGCGCATCAGCTTGCCGCTGACAAGCATTTATGTCAGACACTGCAGGTCCTGCAACGATAGTGCGCACTGGACTAGAGTTGCCATGGTTAAGCTCCGCAGCGCAAGGCTGAAAGGCCTCTCGTTCTGCTCCCCCCCGCAGGACGAGTCTGCATGGCTACATAGCAGTCGTACAGCCCAATGCGGTGGACAATTACAGCATGGGCCTCGCTTACCGCCTCAGGCATGTTTGGAGCAGAGCGAGACCCTGAGCGCTGCGCACACAAGGGCCCAGCAGCGCCACAGAACCTGCCTGCGCCACTCTGCCACACGCAACACGCAACACTGCTGCGGCCGGCACAGGGCAGCTGTTGTACAAGCGCGTGAAAAGACACCTTATGCCGCGCCCACGGCCTCGCCAGCGCGCGCGTCTGGTGCGCCGCGCGCCGCCAGCGAGCGCGCGGCGAGCAGGTGCAGGCGCGTGCGGAAGCGCGCCAGGCGCAGCGCGTGCAGCCGCCGGTGATGCCGCCGCACGTCGCGCCAGTGCGCCACGTGGTGTCGCCGCAGCAGCTGCGCAGCAGAGGGGTAGGGTGAGGATTTGGTTAAGAAACACGGATGGGCCGGACCGTGCGCGGCTCCAACCAAATCCATTCCTGTGGAGGGACCAGCATGAACACAAGGTGCCTTACGTCTCCGCCGCCTGCGGCAGGCCAATCCGTCAGGCAGCACGCCGACACCCCGCCGGCTGCCGGCCAACTGTATTGGCAACGGGACCGCCTGAGCCAGACACGCTGCATGCGACGCAGCCCCCGACTACCGCGGCACTTCCATGGGCGAGACCCCGCCGCCGCGCACATCCAGGCTGGGGCCGCGGTAGTCGGGCAGCGGCTGCGCGCGCGGCGCGGCCGCCGCCTCCGCGGCCGCCAGCGCGTCCGAGCGCGGCGGCGGCGGCGGCAGCGCGGCCGCGAACGGCGGCTGCCGGCCGGCCGCCTCCGCCAGCACCGCCGTCTCGTCCAGCACCGGGTTGTTCTGCACCCAGCGCCGGCACAGCACGTACAGCGGCACGTCGCCCTCGGCGTCGCGCACGCGCACCTGCCGCCCGCGCGCGCGCGCCCGGTGGGCGCGCGCTGCGCCGGCGCGGCGCGTGCAGCAGCGCGTCGTCCCCCGTCTTGCGCGCTCGCGCCAAGCCCCGACACGCGCGCGCGCGACCCTTATGACTGGACCCCTTCAGTTTGGCTGTGCCCTCATACTCCTCAAGGAGTTTGAGAGCACTCATGAATTCTTGAGGCCAGGCGTGGGCGGCCATGACTGCATATACGGCCGCTCCTGCTGCCCATACACATGCTCCTGCTGTTCAAGCAGATGCTCCTGCTGGCCGGGCAGGGCGGGCGCAAGCACTGCTCACCCTCGCCCGGCACAGCGCTTCACAGCGTGCGCGCAGGGCGCCGCGCAGGCGCTGCGTCACACCCAGCTCGGGGCTGCCGCCGGGGCAGGCGCGCGCGGGGTCGCCACCTTGCGGTCCGTTACGGTGAACACGGACGGGTCGGTAGGCGGCGCGGGCGCGGCGCTGTACCAGTCGCCGTTGGCGGGCGTGCCAAGCGGCGTGCCGCCCGGGCCGAAGCGCAGCGACGCGGGCGGCGTGCTCAGGCCGCTGGGCGTGGCCAGGCCGCCCGGTGCGCCGTACGCGCCCGGCAGCCCGCGCGGCGGCAGCGACGCGGGCGTGCCGCCATTGGCGACCGGCGACAGCAGCAGCGGCGTGCCCTGCGGCGTCCCGCCGGCCGACGTCGTGGACATGAGCCCGGCGCGCGGGCCCTGCGGCGACGCAAAGACGATCAGCGGCCCGCCGCCGGGTGGCGCCGCCGCGCCGGGCTGCGCGCCGCGGGGCTGCGGCCCGGGCGGCTGCGCGGCCGCGGCCGGCGGCGGCGCCCGCGGCGGCATCTGCGGCGGCAACGCCAGCGCCTGCGCGCGCCCCGGCCGCGGCCTCACTCCCCTGGTTAGGGTAAGGCGCTTGCCAGCCCCTGACTTGTTGTTCCTGCCTCGACCCTACCACCCAAACAGGGGCCGGACTCTGACATGCCCAGCACCGTGCGCCAGGCGCCCTGCTCGCTGCCACCAGGGGCGGGGGGTCTGCAGGCAGCTGCAAACGCCGGAGCCGCGCGTCCAGCAAGCGCGTTGCAGCTCCGCTCTCTGCGGGGGCAGGCCCGCGCCTGCTGCTGCTCCCCCGCGGGCGCGGCGCCGGCTGCGCCGTCGGCCGGTGCCTCGCCCGGCGCGCCGGCGGCGGCGGCCGCAAAGGGCGTGGGCGCCGCCTCCTGCGGGCCCGGCGCGGCTGGGAGCCCCGGCTCCGGCCTCGCAACCTCTGGCGCGTCGGGCGCCCCGCCGCCCTCCCTCCCAGGCTGCTGGCCGGGCGGGGGCAGCCCCGCACGCGCGGGCACGCTGCTGCTGTCCTCCAGCTCCAGGAGGTCCATGGCGCTTGCCGCGGCGGCGACCACGCGGGAGTCAGGAACAACAGTGTGCTGAGGACAGAGGTTGGGTGCAGGCACAGCCGGCAGTGCGCTGTGCTCCCGCCGCGCGCGCCGGGCCCACGGGCAGAGCCCAGCGCCGGCAGCGGGAGGGCCGAGGCTCGCTCTCAGCAACCCAATGCATACCCGCTCCGGTGCTGGCTAGATGCGCACGGGGTGGGCTCTCAAGGGTGCTTGCCGCAGTGACCAAGCAACACCAAGTCTGCGATGAAGCAGAGCAATGGCATGCACCTGTGATGGCCGCGAGGCGCGGATCTGAAACTGAGCCTGAACTCTCCTTCAGCCCAGTGTTGCAGACTCCACAGTCGCCGCTTGCACTTCCGTCGACATCCGCAGGCGCCGCGGTGCGCTGGTACAAGGTAGCCGAGGTTGCCCAGCGAGTTCATGTGCAGGGCTACCTCGCTGGGAAACCTAGCTCATAGTACAGTTGGCTGGACAAGGTTTCGAGCTCGTGTAGCGCCCACAGCCTGTGGCAGTCCCTGCTCGTGACCTGCACGTTGAAGGCGCTGCTCAGCAGAAACACCTGACGTCTTGATTGCTCTAAGTGCCCTGCACGTGCATCCTTTCACGTACTGTGGTTGCCCAGGCATTACCGTTACAAGCTGTGAGGAGGCCTGCCGCTGCGTGCAAAGACATAGGGATGCATGCAGGCACGGACACCGCCCGCACCGGCAGCTCTGCAGGTGAGCAGAGGCCCGTATTGACCACCCGGTGCTTTCATAAGCTTGCTGCACCTCCCGGTGCCAATGCTGGCCGAGAGCACAGCGCGATCCGGGACGCCTGTGCAAAGAAGAGGTGACTCTGAGTGCGCGCACAGGCCACACAGGGCGCGCCTACACGCGCTCACGGCGGAGCGCGCACCCCCGGGCGCGCCCCAGAGCAGCGGCCGCCGTGCAGGCGGCAGCGGCGCCCCAGCCCGCCGCCGTCGCGGAGGCCCGCCCGCGCGCCGGCCGCGGCAGCGCTGACGGGTCAGGCGACAGGCCAGCGGCCGCGGCAAGGTCGCCTGCAGGCCGCAGGCAGCCCCCTGCCGCTGGGGCCGGCGGCGGACCCGCCGACGCCGCTGGCGGCCCCGGGGCGGCGGCGGCGGCTGAGCCGGCGGCGGTGGGGGCGGAGCCGGCGCGCCGGGCGGCGCAGGCAGGCGCGAGCGCGGATAACGGCGCCGGCGCTGCCAAGCGCCCTCCGAAGAGGGAGAGCCGCGAGCGGGCGGATGACAGCGAGGCTGTCGCTCGCCGTGAGCGCCCCTGCTTCACCGCCCGGCCCGCCTTGCACCTGACGGGCAGGCGCAGGGCACGCAGGCGCTTGCGCTCCCGCAGGCCTGACTGCTGCGGCAGCGCCGGGCTGAGCACCCGTTGAGGATGCATACATGCCTGCGAGCGTGCGGCACTTGCCGCCTGCGGCGCACGCGGCGCACCCGACGAGCCTGGGTTGCTGCCGGCCACCGGCCGAGCCGGGGACGGGCGGCTCACCGGCCCGCCGCGGCGGCAGGCCCGCTGCGGTACAGCACGCGGCCGCTGCCGAGCGTGCTGCTGGTGCACACGGGCGGCACGCTGGGCATGGACCCCACGGCCTCCTTCCAGGACGACGTAGAGGGCCACCACCACCTGCGGCCCGGCACCGGCGGGTCGTTCCAGGCGCGCCTGCGCCCAGGCGCGCGGCCCGCCCAGGCGCCAGCCCTAGCCCTGACCCTAGCATGTCGTTCCAGGCGCCTGCCCCCAGGCGCGCCCCTGCCCAGGCGCCAGCCCTCCCTCACTCCAGCATATTGTTCAGGCGTGCGCGGGCCCTCTCATGTGCACAGGCCGTAGCAGGGCACGCACAGCTTTGGCGCGCCCCGCTCGCGCCACGAAGCGCAGCGCGCTGGTCTGGGGAGCGCGCTGAGGGCCGCCAGCGCGCGCGTGCAGGCAGCATGCTGTCGAGCCTGCTGGATGCGGTGCCGGAGCTGAACCAGCTGGCCAACCTGACGATGGCCATACCCTACAACAAGGACTCGTGCCGCATCGGCCCGCGCGAGTGGGTGCAGCTCGCGCGCCTGCTGCACCGCAACCGCGCCGCGTACGACGCGTTCGTGGTGCGTGCGTGTAACCGTATGCTAACTCTACCCTTCCCTGTATCCGGGACTCTGCGTCCCACGCGTGCGCGCCTTGGTCCCGGCGATGCCGCGCCGGGTCACCGCCGGGCGCCTGAGCAGCGCCCACCGCGCGCGCGCCAGATCGTACACGGCACCGACACGCTGTCGTACACCGCGTCCGCGCTCTCGCTGATGCTGGCCGGCTTCAAGAAGCCCATCGTCATCACGGGTGCGCGCCCCGCCCGCACGCGCGGGCCCTGCGGGGCGCCCGGTCGCGCCCCTGCCGTGGCGCCTGCGGGCAGTGCGCGACGGTGAGGAGCGACGGCGGTGAGGCGGACCGGCGCGCTGGGCGCCAGGCTCGCAGGTGCCGCTCACGCTGCCGCGCTCGGACGCGCGGCAGAACCTGGTGGACGCGCTCACCTGCGCGACGTCCTTCTTCAACCCGCCGCACACGCACCTGCAGGCGCCGCCCCCGGCCGGCCGCCCCCTGCTGACGCTGCACCCGTGCCGGCCGCGCCTGCGCGCCTGAGCAGCAGAACTCCCCCACAGGTGCCTCACGCCAGCCGCGTGCCTGCCCGCGCCCCGAGCGTGTGCGCCTGTCGCCTGTCACCTGCATGCCCTGCGAGCGGCACGCCCCCGAAGCTGCGGAGACCGGCGTCCGGAGCGGGTGGGGCAACCCTGCCCCGAACGCGCGCGCTCCGCAGGAGGTCGCTGTGTGCTTTGGCGCGCGCCTGATGCGCGGCAACCGCGTCCAGAAGGTGCACAGCAGCGCCTACCGCGCGTTCGACTCGCTCACGTACCCGCCGCTCGCGACGCTCGGCGTCGACGTGGAGTGGGGCCACCGCTACCTGCTGCAGGTCCGCCGCCCGCCGCCGGGCCGCCGCCGGGTGTCCCCTAGCACAAGCCGCACCCTCACAGCCGGCCCGCCAGTGCTCTGCACCCGCCCGTGAGCCCGCTCGGCACGCACCGCCGGCGCCGCCCTCCAAGGGGTGCGCAGCGGCCGGACAAGCGCAGAGGCGCGCAATGCCCCGGACTGGTTTAGGGTTAGGGTCAGGGTTATCACCCCTGCGCCGGCGCGACGCAGCGCGGCGGCCGCGCAGGTGGAGGGCGTGTACCGGCCGCGCTTCCGCCTGGACACCGCCGTGATCCGCGTGCCTATCGTGCCCGGCTGCGACCCGCGCGCCGCGTATGGCGACCTCGCCGGCCGTGGCGTGCGCGGTGCGCGCCCCCCCCCCAAGCCCCCCCGCTTCCCCTGACGGCGCTTCCAGTCCACCCCCAGACCCGCGCCGGGTGCTGGCGGCGGCGGCCTGAGGACGGGGCGCATGACGCCGTCGCCGGCAATGCGCGGGGCTGCAGGCGTTGTGCTGGAGGCCTTTGGCGTGGGCAACATGCCGGACGCCAACGCCCACGGCTGGCTGCCCTGGCTGCAGCAGCAGACCAAGCGAGGCGTGAAGGTGGCGGCCCGCCCTTCTGCGCCCAGGCAGCGTCGGGAAAATGCACATGCTGTTGACAAAAGCGCGTATGCAAGCAGTGCATTCTTGCAATCATGCAAACGCAGGATGACGCATCCCGTTCTGTGCATGCCAGCGCAGGTATACTTGGCAAGCCAGTGCTCCACAGGCCCGCTGCAGCCCGAGCTCTACCGCAGGTGAGCGGCTGCCTGCAGGCCCGGCCGCCCGTGCTCAGACTTGCGACGCAGTCACACTTTAAGACACGGTGGGCCGGCGCAGCGGGAGTGTGGCCCTGGCGCTCGGCGTGGAGTCGGGCCCCGCGATGACGCCAGAGTGCGCGAGCGTGAAGATGATGCTGTGCCTGGCGCACCCCAACATACCCCTGGGCGTGCCCATCGCAGGAGAGATGTGAGCGGTTGTTGGAGTCTGAATTAACAGTGTAAACAATCTTTTCTATGCAAGGTATTTCCAGTTTAAAGTGCGTGGCGAGCGTCTGGTTCAGCGTGTGCGTGCCGGTCTGGCGTGTGGACAATACTGTCTGTCACGGCGGCTGCAGCTGGGCCGCACTCCGTTGTCGCTCTGCTGTTCATGCATGCTGTATGTCTGGTGGCTGCTGTCAGTTTGTGCGGTTTGGGATGTCACGAGCGCCGCTCATGTGTCCACTGTGCTGAGCCCTGGTTGTGCCAGTTACACCCTTCTCTGACACTGCATGTAGCCCAATCCAGACACTGTACAGCATGGGTGTGGGGGCTTAACAGCAAGGCGTGTGACCAAGCAAAGGCGCTCGCCACTCTCAACTGCTGCGTCTGCGTCCTCGCTGCGCTGCCTGCGGCGCAGCGTCCCGGGCCGCAAAGTGGCCAGTGGCGAGCTGCAGCTGCCGGCCTGCCTCCACTGCGTCGCAGGCGCTGGCCTCGTCGTGGTCCATGCCTTCACATATGCCCTCCCGCTCTGACCGCCACCCAGCGTCGTCCATGAGCTCCGGCCTGCAGCGCAGGCGCCTCAGTGGCCTGCACCGCGGTCGCCTGTCCTGCCATGCCCCAGTGCACAGCCGCGTGCTGCCAGGCTGCGCACCACCACGGATACGTCGTGCACTGGAGCGGCTTGGCCCCATGCACCGAGCACGCCTTGTCCTTGTCCAGAAAGATGCAGTCCCGCGCCTCGCCCACGCTGCGGAGCGTCCACCAGCCGCTCTTTTGTTCTTTCTCGGTGAAGAGCCGGACAACGTCCTGCTCCGGGATGCTCAGGTGCGCGGCCAGGCGCCGGCAGTCGGCCTGGTTCACCCAGACGTCCCCGGCGCCGGTGCAGCAGACGCTGCACTGCGTGCACTTGAAGCGCTTTCCACTCACGAGCCGCTGGTATATCGCGGTGCTGCCCGGTGACGCCGGTTGGGCCCCCCCAGCGGCCTGCGCCGCCGCCAGTGTGCGCCCTGCAGCCTTTAGCGAGCGCCGAGCGCCCCGCACTGCTGTCCTGATTTGGCCGGGCGCCATGGTGCAGCAGCAAGCCTCCTGGGTAGCGCGGATGGCGAGTCTCCCGCCAGCAGCGGGCAAGTGCAAACAGTCTTGTAACCCCAACCCTAGGTGCTTGGTGGGTGAGTGGACATATCGAGCATCGGTCTGCATATTGGTGCATGCAAGCGGGGCAGGAAGAGGGGGAGGCAGCCATGGAGGCATCCGCGCCGGGCGGCGCGCCGCTCGCTGCATCCCAGCTCTTCACACGCTCCAAGGTCGCAGGCGAGGAGTTCAAGGCCGCGGGGGTGCTGCCGTTCACCCTAAGCCGCGGCGGCCGCGAGGTGCTGTGCTTGCTCGGCGGCGAGCTTGTGCGCACGGGGCCAAAGGGCAAGGTTCAGAAGCAGATGTGGTGCGCTCTCCTGCACGCCTGCTTTCCTTGTACTCTCTTTTGTGTTTTTTACGTTAGCGGCAAACAGGCAAGCACCAGCAGCGCGCGCTGCAAGCACTCTTACAGGTCAGCCTTGCATGGCGCATTGGTGGAGGGGTGCACCACGACCCTGTCCCGCGCCCTCCATCCTGTGGTGCTTGCCTGAAGCCGACCTTGTGACAGACTTAACAAGCAACGCCTACCGCACAGTCTGGCGTCAGCGCGCCGCGGGTCCCAGAGTGCGGTCAACCACGCGTGAAGTCTCGCGTCCGGGCCGGGGGAAGCCAGGCGCGTCTGCGCGCGCGCAGGAGCGACTTTGGCGGGAAGCGCGAGGCGATAGACGTGGACGTGGAGAGCAACGCGAGCAGGCGCGGCCGCTGCTGCTGCGCCCGCCCCGCGCTCAGGGCTGCAGGCGCAGCCGGGGCCCGCGTCAGGCGCACGCTCCGCGCGGCCCAGGGAGTTTGCGGAGGAGACGCTGGGCCTGTTCGGCGACTGCTCCGTGACGGCGGCGGGCGTGCGCCTGTCGGCGGACCTCATGGCGCACCAGCTGCGCGCGCGCGCGCACGTGCTGCACGTCGTGCACGCGCTGCGGAGCGGCTCGTACCACATGTTCATCGCGCTGCTGCCGCACATCGAGGAGTTCATGTTCATGCTGGCCGCGCAGCAGAACGTGGAGTCCAACGCCATCGCCGGCGCTGAGAAGACCGCGTTTGCCTGGTGCGTGGGGGCAGCGTCCAGCGGCCCCGCTGGTGTTTTCATGCACGACGGCGGCGCTTGGCCACGGCTTGATAACCACTGTTTTAAGTGTGCTATGGCATCGAACATGCGACAGCCTGCGCAACGCTCAGCCGGACGGCTGGCCCGGGTAGCCAGCCGGCGGCCAGCGCAGCAGAGACGACAGCACCCTGCTTGCTGCACACCACATACCCGGGGCAGCCTCCGGCGCTGGTGCACTGTCCGGCGCGAGCGCGGCGGCGAGCGCGCAGGGTACCCCTGGCCAAGCTGCTGAGCGCGACGCGGACGGCCGCGCCGCGCTACTTCCTGTGCTGCGCCGCCGCGGTCAGCGGCCTGAGCGGCCGGCGGCCCACGCGCGCGCGGCGGCGCATGCAGCTGCACCCCTGCTTCGCGGCCTCGCTCCGCCTGGCGGCCGTGCGCCCCCTCTCGCGGCCGCGCTCAAGGGGGCGGGCGGGCGGGCGCCTGGTGTCGCGAGGCAGGAGCTGGCAGCGCGGATGGAGCTCTTGCAGGGCACACAGCGACGGGGCATTGTGGTGTGTACGTCATTGACCATGACGGTCAGAGGTGCAGCATTACACATGGGCATGTATGGGAAGCCTGCCTTTGGCAGGCAGGCGCCTCCCAGTCGCGCGACGTGAAGCCGCGCAGCGTGCACGTGCTGTGCAGCGCACGCTCGCGCCCGCATGCGCTAGTGCCTGCGCAGCGGCGGCCGCGGTCCCGCGAGAGATCCATGCGCTAGCTGCGTGCCTTCGGGCATTAGGTTTTTGAAGCGATCTCCGCCCTCACGCAGGCGTCTGGGCTGGCGGCGATGGTCGCGGCGGCGCGCGCGGAGCGCTGTGCGGCATTGCCGCGGCTGCGCCTGCAGCGCGGGCCCGGCCCGCCTGCATGGTCTCTGCTGCAGCCGGCCGCCGCGAGCGCAGCCGGCGGCGCGGGCGCGGCCGCGCCCGCCGGCGCACGCAGCCCCGCAGAGGACGTGCGATGCGGCTGCGGCGACGAGGCGGCCTGCGATGAACGCTTCTGCCTCTACGCGTCGTCCTGCTCGTATTGGCTCGCGCAGGACGGCGTCGCGGCTGCGTTGCAGCTGCGCTGCGCGGAGCAGCTGCCGCCGCCGCCGCCGCTGCCGCCGCCGCCGCCAGCCGGCCAGGGCGCGGACAGGGGTTCGCACGCGGAGGCGTGGCGCGTGGCTGCGGTGGGCCTGGCAGCGCTGGGCTACGCGCGGGCAGCCGGCGCACCCGCGGGCGAGGGCGCGCTCGGGCTGGCGCCAGCGGAGGGGGCAGCGGGAGCGGCAGGCGGTCGGGAGCTGGGCGCCGGCGACCGGCCAGCCAAAAAGCGCAGGCGGGGCAAGCGCCCGCCGCCCTGAGCCTGAGTGCCCAGCACGGCGCTCACACATGCTCGCATGTACATTTGTGCCTGTACAATCACCTGTGCCTCTTCTGGCCTGTGTAGGGTAGCGTTGTAACATATGCGCAACACTGTGCTTTCATCGGTTCACGCCCAGACTCAGACAGTACCAGTGCCGGCCATCCTGCAATCCCCGCAGCACACAAGCAGACAGGTGAATGCGCCCGCGTAGCGCCATTCAGGTTGCCTCGTCAACGAATGCGGAGCCGAATGCATAGTACTTGTTGAGCGCCGCGACCAGGCCCTGGCAGAAGCCGCGGATGGCGCTGCGCGTGTCATCGTCGATGACGTTGTCGTCCTCTTTCCTGCGCAGCACAGAGCCGTGGTCAAGCACGACCTGAGGTGCAGAAAGCGTGTGTCGTCCCCAAGGCTGCAGAGTTGACGCCTATCCAAGGAAGCACCAGCCGCCGCGTCACCGAGCAGAGGTCACGCACCCGCACCTTCACACAGGCCGCCACTGGAGCACTCACCCCAGCACACGCGTGCCAAGGACGCTCCCCGCACACCAGGGCGCTCAGCACAAGGCCCTCGGCCCCTTCAGCTCGCGCACACGCCAGCCGTGACTCGGCGGCGGGCGGCGTCCGCGCGGCGCACCTGATCTCCAGGTTGGCGCCCAGCACGTCCTCCGAGTTGCCCTCCAGCGTGGGGAAGCCATCCGCGCCGCGGCCCACCCACTCGTGCCGCACCACCTCCTCGTCGTCAAACTTGACGCCGAGCGTGGTCATGGTCATGCCGTCCTTGATAAATGCGACGGTGATGCCCCACAGCCGGCCGCTGCCGCCGTCTGTGTAGAACGGCGCGACCTTGAGCGGCAGGTTGTACCGCGCGAGCGCGTCGGGGTCGGACGCCTCGAAGGTCGCCCAGCGCAGCATCTGGTCCATCAGGTCCTGGCGCGGGATGAAGGCCGGTATCGGCGTCTTGGAGATGAACTTGCCGACCGCCTGGCTGGCCGCGCAGACCACGCCGCCGCGCGGCCCGGCCGCCCGCAGCGCCCGGCACGTGCCGCCGCGGCCGCTGGGTGCGCGGTGCCCCAGGCGCCCCTGTGCGGGCGCGGCCGCCGGGTGCCACAGCGCACGCGCAGGCTGCCTGCACGGCGCGGCGGGGCGCGAGCAGCAGTGCGCCGCCGGCGCATGCAAGTGGAGCGCGTGCATTGTCCCACGCACTATCGCGGCGTCCCAATGTCTGAGTGCGCACTCCGCCTCACCCAGCCACTTCTTAGAAGTTGCGCTGGAGGCTTGCTTTGGCTTGGGGCGGTGCAAAGGTCGACAGCAGGCCCTAGTTGGCGCCTGTTCAGGCACAGATAGGATTCAGTGCTATTGTGTGAATGTTTGCCACCTAGTGTAAACTTGCTGTGGTTGAAGGCTGTCAACTATAGAATTTGTTAAATTTTGCATTTGGTGCGTCCAGGCGAGCTGAGAAGAGCAGCGTGCCAGGGGCCGCTCGCTTCCCATCTTGATGTTGGCCGGTCAGACCGCGCACTCGCTGCATCGCTCACCCAGGTGGAACGGCGCCGCACTGCAACCTTGGTGTGGTCTGCAGCCAAACACTTGTGTAAGTGCACAAAAGACTTGCAGCTCACTAACTCGGGCCTGTGGCGACAGGAGGAGCGCCAGCCGGCGCTGCCGCCTGCACAGCACGAGGAGGCGCCTGGTTGCAGTCGCGCAGCGCCCGCGCTGCGCGAACGAGGCAGGCGGCGAGGCGCACGCGTGGCGGCAGCGCGCGGGCGCGCTCGCTGCCGCCCTGTGCCTCGCCGCGCACGCTCCCGCGCTGGCCGGCGAGGTGGTGCGGGCCTCGGTCAGCAGGCCCCGCCGCTGCTCTGTGCAGGACACAGGCGGGGCGCTGCTGAGCACGGTGCGTGCGCGGGCGGGTGCGCGCAGGCGGGCTGCGCGGGGCGGCAGCCGACGCCGGTGGCTGGCCTGGCGGGGCTGCTGGACTTTGGCGACCCAGAGCCCAGCGACCCCTTCACCGTATTCGGCAGCGTGCGGTGCTCCCCCTCCCGCCG
>JAABUY010003884.1_pt1 | contig 16075 bp, 12 predicted proteins | sample 5560271 | NCBI WGS metagenome assembly JAABUY01 (sample SAMN10711886, study PRJNA513374) | rock metagenome | isolation source: Antarctica rocks | place: Antarctica: Victoria Land, University Valley
CAAAATATGAGTCTAGACAATTGCAGAGTACTAAACGAAGTACTCTGAAAGAATGATAGACTGTGAGTTTCTCAGTCAATGATCACTCAATTGATAAGAAAAGCACATGATCTTTCAATCAATGATCATTCTGACATGAATTGAACGTTAAACTTGTTAAGATGATCATATTGCTGATTGAAGATGAGAACGACAATCAAATGCTACATTCGAAACTGTTACGTTTATTGTAGATCAAAAGCATCAAGAGATCAAATCAATGAACTATTGAAATCATTGTTTATATCTGAACAACAATGATAAGACATATCATTGAATTTCATTATTAATTTATTGAAAAGTGATGAAAGCAACGCGATTCTGACAGTGATAGATCGATTGTTTAAAGAACGTCACTATATACTCTGTTGATCAGATGATGAAGAAACTTTCGTTGAACAAACAGTTAAGCTGCTGCTGATATGAATCTTCAGAACTCATGAGCTATCAAGATCAATAGTGTTCAATAGAAATTCATAATTCATATTAATTGTCTGAAAGTCTCTATGTCTGAGACTCAACATTAAGATGAAACTATTCATCAACTATCATTTACAAATCAATGATCAAATGAAAAGAGCGAATCAGAATGTAGAATGATATCTACGAAGCTACTGCTCATACATGCAAGATGATTGATTTATCTGACTATCTATGACTGAATCACAATAACAATGCTATTTCATCATCAATTGAACAATCAGCGTTCTTTCTGAATAAGAGCTTTCACTCTCATATGAGCTTCGATTTGAATTCAACTGAATATGAGATTACTCAAGCTAGAATTCAAGTGAGCAAAGCAGAGAATATATTTGAACACATGAAATGATCATTAGTGTTGATCAAGCAAACATTAATAAGAGTCAGAGTCACAATGAAGAAACAGATTGATAAGCATTGAAAGAAAATGATTTACAAGATAGATGACATGATGTTTCTGAATTCTAGAAACATTATGATTGCAAGATCATCAAAGAAACTGAACGATAAAATGCTAGAATCTTTCAAGATTCTGACTGAGATCAAACATGCATATTGACTGAAACTGTCATCGACAATGAAGATTCATTCAGAGTTCATTTCGAATCTGCTACGACTGAATTTGAAAGATTCTCTTGAAGAACAACGAAATGAGTCGTCTGATTCTATAGTGATAGATGACGAAGACGAATGAAAAGTGAAGAACATACTGAACTTCAGACACTACGAACGAGACAAATGACTACAATATCGTGTCAATTGAAAAGACTATGACGTCGATCTACATTGATACAATGTCAATGAAAATGAGTTCGAAGACTGCTTGAAGATCATAAATGACTTTCATTAGAAGTATTTAAACAAGTCAAGTTAGAAATTGACTCAACAAGAATCGATCGATTGAACTGCAGCAATGAGAACATTGCTAGATGAAGAGAGAAAGTAATGTTGCAAGCATGCATCTCTGTTATTTCTGATTAGCCTGATTAGTCTAACATAGACTAGTATAGAGCTGTGAGTAGATCTGTTGTTGACACGTTAATGATCTAGCGTGCCTTCGTGAGTAAAACTCACGTCGTGTTGCATTTTCTTTCTACTTCAGCTTTGAACTTCTAGTTAAAATACACTCATATGATTCGCTCTATGCAGACTCATAACATAAGTCATCAATTTAATCATTATCATTTTAATCTAGTTTCAGTAATTCTGTTTCAATCATCTCAGTCATATGTGCAAACTTCTGCAATCTTAAGTCAATAAAACTATTGTTTAGTCTTAATTCTGTTCAATTTATGTATATAAAAGTTGAGCTTTCGTTCTTTTCTTTCACTCTTTATCTTTCATCTTGTACATTATCTGATGTATTGTCTTGTATCTAGATTCTATCAAAGTAATAATAATAATATCAGTCTTTTATATTGATAGTATCTCTAGTCTAGCTTCGTTTCTGACATAGTCAAACTTCATCTTCAACGAAGTATTTAAAACAAGAACGACAAGAAAGATTTTGATTAACATTAAATTTGTAAATGATCTAAGTTATAAGCATCTTATCATGTGAATGCTTAGTTAGTTTCTTCATTTTCTTGATAAACTCTTTGACATTGATTAACTTGTTTAGATCTATCGTCAAATTAGAATTGAATTGAGTTGAGAAAGATCAACTCAATCTCAACTCAAACTCAGAATTGAGTTGAGTTGATCTCTCTCAACTCGAGCTCAACTTGAGATCGAGTTGAGTTGCTTGAACTCGATTTCTAAAAATAGTATACTTACTCATATGCACAGAGTTTTCATGCAAACTGAATTCAAACTCGATTTCTAAAAATAGAATAATTACTTGTATGCACGAGATTTTCGCGCAAACTAAATTTTCACGCACTCTAATCTAGAAAGATTAGCAACAAATAATATCGACTTTGACGTGCTAAAATGACATCAATATAGATAGTTTTAGTTAGCGTGCGCGAAAATCTTGTTTGCGCTGAAATCTCATGCATACAAGTAGTTAATCAATTGACTTTACATTCAAGAGAAAAAAAACTAAAGTTCTTGACAAAAGTGATAAGAATTAACTTGAATTATGCGCGAAAGCAATAGTATCACTAACAGTGTGATAGTGCAAAAATTGTATTTACTATCTATTTGTTTTACGACAGTGTTGCATTCTGATTGCATAGTAACATGACTATCTACTTCGTCATGTAATTTGAACAAGCTTCAAATGTAAACTTTTCGCTTGTAAAATGAAAAATCAACCTCATATTCTTCGCTTGAATGATTACACGCTTTGCGTGAATTGCACAAAGATTGATGTCTGTTAAGTAATCAATATTTGAATCGCAAAATTGATTGCAAAATTGATTGCAAAATTGATCATGAAACTAGTTTTCGTACATTGCAACAAGTCACGCTTCTGTCATCTTCTGCAATGTCTCTATAGCTTTTGATTGAAAGCGAAGATTGATTTCAATCAATTCATAACATACTTCGCGAATCACACGCTGAAACAACAGCTTTGAAATAAGTAAGTTGATTGTTCTTTGATATCGATGAATTTCACGAAGTGTCACAGTTTCTTTGTGATATTTTCGCATTTTCTTGAACTTGATAAGATTACTTTTTATGATGACATTGATAACACGAGCTGACTCAATGAGTTGAACATTCTAACATATGATCAGCGTCTTTGAAATCACTTTTGCAATCATTTTTGCAATCTAGTAAGACTCAAAACTTACTCTGATGAGCTTCATTTTTCTGTCATCAGTTCTCAACTTCACTATTGACTGTTTTCAAGACATCTTTTCGACAAATTGCTTGTTATGAGGTTTTTTACTGAATGATGATGAGAATGATGATGATGAAGATGATGATGATGAGCTTGACAATGATGATTCTGAGCTGCTTGACAATCGCGATCTATTGTTTGACTTGTGATCGAAATTTGATCTTGTAAGCTTGAATTTAGAATTCGCTATGATATTATTTCTACTTTGCAATCAGTTTTGCGATCAATTCAAGAGTAATAAGAAATGAAATATATACATAGATTCGTGCAAGTTGAAGAATTCATTTGAATTCAAAATCGATTTCAAAATCTCGTCAGTTGCAGAATCGAAGATGCTGAGTAACGTTTTGTTGTTAGAATTAAGCTCATTGTTTCTGTATTGCAATCAGTTTTACGATCTTCTATAAACTTGTGAGACTGATACATAACTTACTGAGCTGTTGTGATCATGATTGCAGTATGTTGTTGTTGTTTGAAGATAAAAGAAGAAAAAAGTTGATGATTACACGACTTAATTAATGTTGAAATGATGATGATCTAAATCTTAAAATCTTAAATCAAGATATTGAAGTTTAAATTTCATATCTCATCATTGCGATTGATCTTCATTATTTCATCTTATTATTTAGATCGCTACATCATTGCTTTTACAAGTTAACTACTGTTCTGCATTCGCAATGATGTCTACTCACAAGCGCAAGACTATTGAAGATTATTTCGACAATACACATTCAAAAAAGACTAGAACTCATGTGCAAAATATGACAGATGATGAGAAGAAAATTGAAGATGTGAAAAACAGAGATAGAAATATTCATTTCTATTGAATCAAGCAATTCAAAAATCGAATGTCTATCTACAAGCATTGAATGATGATCGTGAGTTCTTGTTGACTGCGTATGTGAATAGCAAATAAAATCAACGATATTTTTTGCAATCTTTTTTGCAATCAAATATTAATAAATTCATAGAATTGCGAAAGAAAATACAGTGAATCATGTAAGAACACGTCTTGATGTCGCAAGTTTCAATCAAGATTCTTCGATACTAAGCGCTTGTTTCAATACGAGTGTGAAGAGTTCTCAATGAAAGAAGCTATCTGACATCAATGATGTTCAGACGAAAGAATGATATCAGATGAATGACTTGCTTCTGAGCGAAAAGCTTAAGACGATGATGAACGAGAAGATGATGAATGACTCGAATGTCATCAGAGAAGCATTGACAGTGAAGATTCTTCGACAGTTTCAGAATTTCTGAAAAGATGTAGCGCGTCGTCTTATTGTATAAGTTTTTGACAGTTCTTTTTGTAATTTTGTTTACAACATGATTATTATTTCTTTTACTATTTAAACTTTGCTCTTAATTTTGCTCTTGATGTTGCAATCAATTTTGCAATCAATTTTGCAATCAATTTTGCAATCAATTTCGCGACTTGTATTTCAATATTTATACTAACATTGTGACATATAAAAAAGCAGAGAGCGATCAGTATCGTCAAGTCTTCTTCACAAATTGTCATATCTCTTGAGATTGCAAATTGACATCAAAGCGCTTTCGAGAATCATTCATCACGTCTGAGAAAACTCTATGACGTGTAGTATGATTGAGAAGAAAGACAATTAAGAACAAGTCATGCAAGTGAATTGTGCTATCAGATCAGACTGAGAATTGATCGACAAATTTTGACTACGATAAGTATGAATGAACATCAAATGTTTTCTACAAATTGATACGAGAAATATGAAAAGTGATATTCAAAATCAAGAAGTCAAGTATTCTTTTTGATTCTCTTAATATTCATATTTTAGACATCGAGTGTTTCTAAATTGATGATCTAGCTAGTTTCGCAGTCACAAGCTGATAGATAGAATTATTTATTGCATGCAGCATCACAACATACTCTCATGTAATGAATAAATAGCAGAAGTGAACAGAAGAATTAAACATTCTTTTCGCATAATTTTGTGCAACGATCAACGATTATTTTGTACTTCAGTTCATCTCTGTATAATTATTTCATTGTATTTGTAATAAGCTTCTTAGTCAATCATGACGTTTGAAATCTATTAAAATGTGCTAGTTTTTAGAATAATTAACAGTTAATTTAAAAGATAAGAATTAATCAGTCACAAGTCAACAGTGACGCACGATTTGCATTGATCTTCAAACTCTAAGCTTAACGATGCTTGAAAGATCAAACTTGTTTTTAATTCTTTTTGCAACTCTCTTAGCAATTCTTTTTGCGGCTCTTTTTGCAGTCTCTTTTTCGTTTAACTTACTTATCATGTCATCTTCTTGAAACAGAACATCGAAATTGCAAGCAAGTATGAACAGTTTATTTAGTTTTATAAATATATCTTCAGAGAATCTTGACAACAGCGAGCATGATAGTGCTCAATCTTCTTCTTCTAACATTACTTCTGTTGTACTCGTTGAACTGCAGTCGTTACACGATGAACGATATATGCTATACAATCATAAGCAAGAATATCAACATATATTTCTGAATTGATGAAAGCAAACTCAATATGCAATGCGAGTAGAACGAAAAGTATCAGACTATTGTCATTTCTAGTGAATCTCACAGTCATGAACAGATGAGATATGAAATAACTTCTATCAGACAGCTTTAGTCAAAAGCGAAAGACTCAAACTCATTTGTTGTTTATGTTTGCATGTCTACGAGCATTTTAATAATAGAAGCATTGATAACAGCATCATGAAACGTCATCTGAATAGCAAAGATTGTGATAGACGCACAAACTTAGCAACTAAGATCACGAACGTTCAAGACATTTGTAACTTTGTTAGAGTTAAAGCTTTGATAAGTTACTTCTTAGCTGCAGATTGCAAAATAAATTGCAAAACAGATTGCAAAAGAGATTGCAAAAGATTAACAAATCACAGCATCACACTTTTCATCAAGAATATACTTCAGAAGTCTTTGCACTACAACTTCAAAAGACTTTCGTTGCTTTGAATATTTCTTATGTCGCTATTGACAATGTTCAATTTCGACGAGCATTTGAAATGACATGATTGAGCATTACTCTGTCGCACAGAATCAAACTTACGATCTTTCTCAAGAATCGAGCGACTGTTGTTCAAGTCAACATACTCAAGAATTTATCAACGAATTCTAAAATCTTCATTAGTCTAGATGAATGAAGTAGTTCTAATAGATTATCTTTTCTAGTCATCATGAGATTTTACTACATTGAGTTCTGAAAGTATTGAAAAGTTTTGTTGAGCTTTGAACAAATTGAAGACAAGCATATCGAAAGCAATCTAAGCAGTATTACTGAATGAATATTGCAAGAACTTGATATTCAAGATCGAGTTATGACTGTAATCACAGACAACGTCAGCAATAACGACGTCATGATGACTGCATTAGACGAGACTTTGCAAACATTCTCAGCTATTTCACATTTATCATGTTTAGCACATGTAATTCAGTTAGCTGTTAAACAGTTACTCAAATCGCTGACATTAAGTTTTGAGAATGAGAATGAGAAAGAGTATTGAATACTCAAGATTAGTCTTCAAAGCATGTTTATACAAGAGAGTCTATCTCGAACACTGTTCAAGATAATTAATAATTTTTATTTATCATGTTAGTTTGCTCTGCTATTATTTTCGCAATCGATTTTGCAATCGCGATCGAAAATACAGAGTACACTCTTATTCATGACATTATAGTAATCTTTAATTAGATTCGAAAGCTTTCTGTTTATATGAACGAAAGTTCTCAGAAAATAGAGAACTTTCACAAGTCTCAACGCAATTTTGAACTTCGTCTCAAGATGATACAAGACGTTAAAACTCGCTGAAATTTCATCTGTCTCATGCTTTTGAGAGCACTTCATCTTCAAGTCTTCATCAAGAGTTATATTTCTACTCACGAAAATGAAAATACTACTCTTCAAAAGCTATCTCTCAATAATGAAGAATGAACACATGTTCAATATCTTGTAGAACTACTCAAACCATTCGCGATATTCACTGATTTACTTGAACGTAATCGCGAACTCAGCATCAATGCAATTTACATCATTTATGATGTTTTGTTCTTTCATATCAAAGATCACATGACAGCTCTGAAGAGAAAGCAGCGTTCTTGAAAGTGTTCGCTTTTGAAAGTCTTAACGCAAGCTTGAATCAAATTATTCGAATATTACGCAGATGTCAGTCATGATTGAAAGCTAATGTACAATCTCAAAAATATTATAAATTTTCATCAGAAACTAAATCTATACAAGCGATCTACATGACAAGACAGCGACTATAAACAAAGATACAAACGAGAGTTTATAAATTATTATGCTAGACACTACGCTTTTGACTCAACTACATTGCAAGATCAACTTCAAGAAAGAGTCTTGCAACAAATATCTTTCATTGCAGATATAGTTGCTAGACGAAATTTCAGACGTCACAATTTATCATCACTTGTTTCAACTAACGAAGCGAAACAATATTTAAATCAGAATTAGTTTTTCTTCTCTTTGTTTCGTTCGTTGCACAATTAATATTGTCTCATAATTTCTTTGCAATCAATTTTGCAATCAATTTTGCAATCAATTTTGCAATCGATTTTGCAATCGATTTCGCAGTCACATAGTTTGAAATATCAAATTCTAATAAGCTTTAAACATTGTTCAAGACATCGATTTCATTAAGTTCTGAAGAAATCATTTCAGAGACTTTGTTCATTTAAGCAGAATGACTTGAGATATTTTAGCAATTTCAGCTATCTCGACAGATGTTGAACGAGTTTTCAATTTGAAATAAGATGTATTATTTTATCGTCGCAGCTCTCTTGTTGTCAACATCATATTGAATATCATGATGATTAAGCATGCAGATGCTGTGAAGTTGAAAGCAGAATTCAAGTCTCACGAGCTTATTGAAGAGAAAAGAGCTTTCAATGCACAGAAACAAGAAAAGAACAAAGATTTAGTCTTCATCATCAACGTTAATGAAGATTTAGAGTATATCAGCGATGCATCATCAGATGATGATGTTGATGATAACGAGCGTGATAAGTAATGTTATATTGTTCATCATCAAACATTTAATTAACAGTATCAGAGCTGAAGAATGATGATATAATTGATGTTGATCTTTTCATATCATTTTCGCAATCTAGATTCTCAAACTTTGAAGAACTCTCGTTATCTACGTTATTTAATACAGCAAGATCTACGACAGCAAGATCTACGACAGCAAGATCTACAACAACTTCACTTTCGAATGCTCAATTTTCAGCATCTGCTCATTTTGATTGAGTTACATCACACTTGACTGAGAGAAACAGATTGAAGAAGAACGATCAATCATTATGAAAGATAATGAATCAAAGAAATTTGATGAAATTCGTCGCAGTCTCTAAATTGAATGAAGAATCTAGATCGTCATCTTTAGCATTGAAAAAAGAACAGCGCAAGATGACTTCTTCTTTGAAGTCAAGTTCTGCTGTAACACGTAAACGTAGCTTTGAGATGACTAATTTCGAGAAGAAATCATCATTTAAGAGTCAAGCTAAATTGAATGCATTGTCTGAGCAAAGAAGACAAGAAAACATCAATAGAAAGCTTATGTAGATAGTTTTGCAATTCATTTTGCAATTCATTTTACAATCTACTGTTTTCATGAAATTACTTACGCATTTTTCAAGCAGTTTAGTTAGAGACAGTGACTGAGATCTGAGTCAACGATAGAGAAGTCAAAGACATTTCTCTACATACATATAAATTTCTTTTCGACATGTGAATAAAGATCATTCATACACACACATTTTAAAGTTTCATAATTTCATTCTACTAGTACTTATTTCAAATAAGTAAAATGTCTAGACATGTCATCAAGTTCAAGTCAACTCGTCGAGTTGATCAAGTTGAGTCGAGAGTCGAACTCAACTCGATCGAGTTGAGTTGACTCTCTTCAATTCAACTCAACACTGTAACTTAATCTGAGTTGAGTTGAGCAACTCGAACTCGACGACAGATCTAAACTTGTTTCAAGCTTAAAACATAAAATTCTTGAGCAGAAGTTTAAAAAACTTGAAGTTTAAACATGATTCTGATTCAAATTAATCAAGAAGAGTGATGTTAAAGTGATTAATGATGATGTATTATTAATGACAAATTCAACTTCAGAAAGTTCTTTAGTTCAATCATTTTGCATGTAGTTGATGAAGACTCAAAGATAATGCTTCATGACAGCATTGACTTTCTTGATTTGATCATCAATTTCAAAATGATACATTGTTGATAACTTAATGTTTATCTTCAACATTTTACATATATATTTTCAAACATTAAAGATGAATTGTGTATTTTAATCAGACACAAAGAACTCAAGTAAATCATGATGTTTTTAAACATAAGCATAGAAGCAGTTGATAACTTCTTCAACTTTCATAAAAGTGATGAAGACTAAATGTTTTATTTTGATAAAATGATCAATGAAGATTAAAACATATTTATATGTGATACTCATAAAGATACTAAGCGATAAAGAATTTATATAATTCATGAAAATATTATATCAACGACGTTCAAGAATTGAAAGAAAACATAATCATTCTTGAGTTTGTTGTCTAAAAAGCTTAAAACGTATGTACACATGACAGTTTCATATGAAGTGTTAAACATACTTTTAAATGTTTGATCATCAGTAAACTTAACTGATCAGTTCATATCTTTTTGCTCTTTCTGAATGATCATTGTTAGAGATCAGCATAGAGTGAGTCATATGAGTGTCATTTAACTAATAGATAAATGCTAAGAAAGAAAAGTATCTACAGAATAGAACTCGCAGCTTATATGTGTGTTTCTGATCTCTGTGCTAGACTCGAAAGAGTTGATGTCTTACACAGATGACGCAGAAACTCGATGACATCATCTTTAGCTTGAATGCTCACTAGACTCAATTAAAGATAATCGAGATCGAGAATAGATTGAGAATAAAGTTGAGAATAGATTGAGAATAAAGTTGAGAATAAAGTCAAGAATAGATCGAGAATAGACTTGAGATCGTAACATTACTTCTCTTCTTTAACAATTCATGTTCACATGAATGTATTTTCTTAGTGAGCTTTTGTTGAATATTTGATATGAAAGTCGTCAATCATCTCTTGAGCGTTCATAAATTCATCATCGTCAGCGTTGTATCAGTTGAGATCGTTGTCATAGCTCTTTCATTTAACTCAATATTGAAGTCGTCTTTGATATCATCAAGAGTTCAATATATCGTCGATCTTTCATTCGTTCTCATCGTTTATTACTATTGATCTTGAAGATTCATTCTTCTGATCAGACAGAGAATCATCAACGACAGAACGAAGAAGTTCTGAATGAAATACATCATGTATACACATAGTGTCTGATAGTTTCAATTTATAGAAGAAGTCAACAGAGTCTGTGATCTTGAATGAATCGAGCATCTTATCATCTAGCTTTTTGAAGAGTCTTGCTGTAACGATGTTTCTTTCGTTCAGAAACATCTTTGATTCGATCTTGTAATTGATCTTCTTTCTATGCTTATTAGCTTGATTCATCATTTGTTTCTGTGTTTTGATCAGAGCTTCATGAGCGAAGATCAATGTCTTGTTCATTTGTTCAAATATATTCTTGACTCGATCAATCTGCAAGCGTTCGCAAGTGCTTTCATACTCAATGATGTCAGAATTGAAGCTCATATGAGAATGAAAGCTCTTGTTCATGAAGAAGAGAATCAAGAAGATGACTGAGAACAAAATGTTATTGTTGACAAACTCAATCATGAATAGTCATTTGAATCAGTCGTTCTGCATATATGAACAGAAGAAGAAGAAGATATTGCTTAACATTCTGATTGACTCGTTCGCTTTGATCATCGATTTGAGAATGATAGACGATAAACAATCGAAGAGAAATGCTCAGTTATTTGCAAAGAAACTTTCATAGTATAGAGATGAATTGCAAATCTCTATCAGATACTATGAAGCTTGATAAATCATGAGTTCAATATATTCATTGAATGAGCATTTCAGCTGTCTTTTCAACAATGATATCTTCATCATCAATGATGCAAGAAATATAATGTCTTTTCTTTGACAATCTGCAAATAACAGTCAGAATAACGTTGTAGTCGTATGAATCAGATAGATTGATAATGAAGTTCATGACTATGTCTTGTCATCACTGTTCAAGTATGAGTAAAGAATGTAGTAGTTCATTTGATTTATTTCTAGATGTCTTTGAACGTTGACAGATATAACAGTTTCAAATATAATGATCTACTGTCTTTTGCATGAAAGATCAATAGTAGTTTCGTTTTATAATCTTTACAGTTCTAAGAATGTCAGAGTGATTTATTGAAAGTTGATCGTGCATCTCACGAATCAGATTCATTTGTAGAAGCTCATTGAATGAGACTCATAACTGACTATCATAGTACAAGATTTCATTCTGAGTTCAACAATTCTTCAGTTTGATATCTTCATATTGTGTCTCATCTCTTGTTATTGCTTCGCGAAGTAGCATACAATTCTCGTCGATTTCATTAGTCTCAAGAATCTGTTTATAGATTGATTCACTGATGTTCTCTTCTAAATCAGCGATTTTCATTTGATTTAACGTCAAAATAGTGATTCTTTGATAGTAAATGCGCTCATTCTTGAAACTTCTGAGCACGACATCAACTCAACGAGTTAATGCATTGATCTTGATGTTCTGCTTGTCAGATTGATACATTATCTTGAAGTTGAAGTCAGCGAGCTTCTGTACTCAGCGCATCTGTCATCTGCTAAGCTCTTTGTCTTTCATCAATGATGTGAGTGCTTGATGATCAATGAACATCTTGATAGAAATGTTGATTAACTTCAGTTCAGATCGTCAATGCTTAAATGCTTGAATGATGATCAGTAGTTCTTTATCATATATCTCGTAGTTGCATTCAGCAGAGAACATGTTCTTGCTATAGAAAGCAATCGAATGTAGAATTTCTTCGTCGTCATATTGAGACAAAACTTTATCATTGACGTAGTTGAATGAGTTGATTTCAAGAATAGTCTCACAAGTCTGATCAAAGTGACGAAGTATCAAAGTCTTGATCATACGTCTCTTCATATGATTGAATATCGTCTGACAGATCTCATTTTATTCAAATATCATCTTCTTTTAAGTGAGTTAAATCATTGAGTGAACAATTCTTGAAAAGTTCTTGATGAAGCATCGATAGAAATTACAGAAGTCAATGAAGAACTGCATCTGAGTGAGATTATTGAGTGTAAATCAATCAACGACTGTTTATATCTTTCGAGAATTCATCTTTAGTCTCTCAATGAATATCAATAGTTCTAGAAAAATGATCTCTTGCACATGAAACTTGCATTTGTTTATGTTCATCTGTAGATTGATCTCTTGTAGTCTATGCAAGATCAATCATACATGTCGCTTGTGTTTCTTCAAGATCTTGCTGTAGATGATAATGTCATCTAGATAGATCTGACAAAACTGATGTAGATATTCAAACAACATGTCATTCATGTAATGCTGATAGAACGCAGATTCGTTGATTAATTCAAAGAGCATTATATGATATTTGTATGAGTCAAAGAAGATAATAAAGATAGTCAAATCTTCGCTATCTGAATGCATGCGTAGTTTGTTGAACGTGACAATGATGTTCAATCGAGTCAGATACTTGCTTTCTTGTATACGAGCGAAAGTCTCGTCTATCAATGACAAAGAGTAGTGATCTCGTTTGATCAAAGCATTGAGCTTTCTGTAATCAACGCAGAAACGCAGACTATCATCTTTCTTTTCAATGAACAAGATGAGCGAGATGTATGATGCAAAGCTGAAGAAAATAAATTCTTTGTTTAAATAATTAATTAGATACTTCTTTATCTTCTGAAGCTTGTGATTAAACATCTGATATAGTTTGCTTCGAGAAGACATTTCTTCATCGATCAACTCAATTTTGTGATCATAGAAACGATGCAATGATAGTTGATTGATCATTGCTCGATCGAAGATGTCTAGATAGTCATGATATTCAGAGAGAAGCTTGATCTTGACTTGCTTGAGAACTTCAAATTAAGAAAGCTCATGCAGATTCACTTCTTCAGACTTGTTTTCAACTGTAGTTATGAGTCAATCGATTTTCAAGATGATAACAGCAAAGATCTTGATATCTGATCATTTGACTAACATTCTATATATCGCTGTCTTTATCATTGCTATGTTCATTGAATCTGAAGTTAGTTTAGAAATTTTGACGTTAGTTAAAGTCGCGTCACGCGATTTTAACTGTTCAATTTGTTTAACTGACTTCTCATTGAACTGATTGAAAGAGAATGATTTCTGACTAGATTGAGATGTAACAGAAGTGAAAGATCTATTTAGTATATGAGTAGAAGTCAAGCTCTTCTGTTTCAATGTTGTTCTCTCGCTTAAGAAAAGAACAGTTGAGCGAGAATTAAAATTTGAAAATTGAAGAGAGTTGATTTGCATATCTATGACTAAATTTATTTTGTTCATTCATGTTTTTTCTAGAATCATTTGATGTTGTTCTTGTTACGATCCTAGTCTTCGTCTATTCTTTCTAGCTTTGATCTGAGTTTCATTCTAATCGAGCCTAGTGAGCATTCAAGCTAGTAGTGATGTCATTGAGACTCTGCATCATATGTGTAAGACGTCAATTCTTTCGAGTCTAGCACAGAGCTGAGAAATACACATATAAAGAATCAAGTTCTTTTTTGTAGATACTTTTCTTTCTTAGCATTTATCTATTAGTTACATAACATTCATATGACTCATTCTATGCTGATTTCTAACAGTAGATAAATGTGTTATGAGTTTGCATAGAGCGAATCATATGAATGTATTCTAACTAGAAGTTCAAAGCTGAAGTAGAAAGAAGATGCAACACGACGTGAGTTTTACTCACGAAGACACGCTAGATCGCTAGCGTGTCAACAACAGCTTTACTCACAGCTCTATACTAGTCTATGTTAGACTAATCAGGCTAATCAGAGGTAACAGAGATGCATGCTCGCAACATTATCTTTCTCTTCATCTAGCAATGTTCTCATTACTGCAGTTTGATCGATCAATTCTTGTTGAGTCGATTTCTAACTTGACTTGTTCGAATACTTCTGATGAAAGTCATTTACGATCTTCAAGCAATCTTTGAACTCATTTTCATTGACATTGTATCAATGTAGATCGACGTCATAGTCTTTTCAATTGACACGATATTGTAGTCATTTGTCTCGTTCGTAGTGTCTGAAGTTCAGTATGTTCTTCACTTTTCATTCGTCTTCGTCATCTATCACTATAGAATCAGACGACTCATTTCGTTGTTCTTCAAGAGAATCTTTCAAATTCAGTCGTAGCAGATTCGAAATGAACTCTGAATGAATCTTCATTGTCAATGACAGTTTCAATCAATATGCATGTTCGATCTCAGTCAGAATCTTGAAAGATTCTAGCATCTTATCATTCAGCTTCTTTGACGATCTTGCGATCGTAATGTTTCTAGAATTCAGAAACATCATGTCACTCATCTTGTAGATCATTTTCTTTCGATGCTTGTCAATCTGTTTCTTCATTGTGACTCTGACTCTTGCTAATGTTTGCTTGATCAACGCTAATTGTTGAGAAGTGCGATGGCAGGCTTGTTCCTAGCAGCTTATTGCGGTAGCTCTGGATCCAGTCTGGATCCAGTCAGGCTTGTTCCTAGCAGCTCTCTCTAGACTAGCGTCAGGGGTAAAGCCGCGCGCCGCGGCTTTGCCATGCGTGACAGTATATAGATAGAGCAGCCTGTGGCTTCTCTCCACAATCTAGATAGATTCCATCATATGTGATACTGTTCGCCCTACCCTTTCAATACTAATGATCATTTCATGTGTTCAAATATATTCTCTGCTTTGTTCGCTTGAATTCTAGCTCGAGTGATCTCATATTCAGTTGAATTCGAATCGAAGCTCATATGAGAGTGAAAGCTCTTGTACAGAAAGAACGCTGATTGTTTAATTGACGACAAAATAGCATTGTTATCAACGAATTCAGTCATAGATAGTCAGATGAATCAGTCATCTTGCATGTACGAGCAGTAGCTTCGTAGATATCGTTCTACATTCTGATTCGCTCTTTTCGTTTGATTGTCGATCTGTGAGTGATAGTCGATGAATAGTTTCATCTTAATGTTGAGTCTCAGACATAGAGACTTTCAGACAATCGATATGAATTGCGAACCTCTATCGAACATTATTGACATTGATAGCTCATGAGTTCTGAAGACTCATATCAGCAGCAGCTTAACTGTTTGTTCAGCGAAAGTCTCTTTGTCATCTGATCAACAGAGTATATAGTGATGTTTTTTAGATAATCGATCTATTACTGTCAGAATCGCGTTGCTTTCATCATTTTTCAATAAATCGATAATGAAATTCAATGATATGTCTTGTCATCGTTGTTCAGATATAGACAATGACTTCAATAGTTCATTGATTTGATCTCTTGATGCTTTTGACCTACGGCAAACGTAACAGTTTCGAATGTAGCATTTGATTGTCGTTCTCATCTTCAATCAGCAATATGATCATCTTAACAAGTTTAACGTTCAATTCATGTCAGAACGATCATTGATTGAAAGATCATGTGCTTTTCTTATCAATTGAGTGATCATTGACTGAGAAACTCACAGTCTATCATTCTTTCAGAGTACTTCGTTTAGTACTCTGCAATTGTCTAGACTCATATTTTG
>JAABUY010003885.1_pt1 | contig 16074 bp, 16 predicted proteins | sample 5560271 | NCBI WGS metagenome assembly JAABUY01 (sample SAMN10711886, study PRJNA513374) | rock metagenome | isolation source: Antarctica rocks | place: Antarctica: Victoria Land, University Valley
ACGAGTTGCGCATGCAACTCCGAGCGGCGCGCGGGCAATTCGTCATCGTGCCCGTGCCAGGTGTCGGTGTAGTCATTGCGGACGACACGGTCGCCAATGCCGGGTGGGAAGGCGGCTTGCGTGACGATGTCATAGGCGCGAGTGAGTACCGTATCGTCCGTGCCCGCCGCGACGACGCGCTCCTTGACCCAACTACCACCCTCGGCCTCGATGCTGGCAACGAAGCGCGACCCGAGCCACGCGCCCTCCGCGCCGAGCATCAAGACCGCCGCCAGCCCGCGCCCGTCCGCGATACCGCCCGCCGCGATCACCGGAATGCCTCCAGCCACATCCACGACTGCCGGGACGAGCGGCAGCGTGCCGCTGTATCCTGTATGCCCGCCTGCCTCCGTCCCTTGCGCGACAATGATGTCCACACCCGCCGCCGCCGCTGTTCGCGCTAGCGCGACGGTTTGCACCTGTGCGATCATCAGGAGGCCTGCCGCATGAATCTCCGCGACATACGGCGTCGGGTCCGCGAAGGAATGGCCGATCACGGGGACGCGTTCGGCGATAGCGATAGCAGTCAGTTCCGCCACATTTGATCGTGAGGAGATCAAGCCGACACCAAACGGCTTGTCTGTCTGCTCCCGCACCGCCCGAATTTGTCCGCGCAGCCACTCGCCATCGCCGTTCGAGCCACCGATAATGCCGAGACCGCCCGCCTCCGAGACCGCCGCCGCGAGCGCCGCGTTCGCCGTTCCCGCCATCGGCGCATTCAGGATTGGATGCTCGATCCCCAACAAATCGCAGATTCGCGTGTGCAACATCGGTCGCCTCCTCAATAGTATCTTCGTCGCATGCCGCCAGTATAGCGCGGCCTCCCGTTGGTTCCGCGTATGCGATACTACGGATCGGGTTGTTTTCGTCACTGCTCGTATGAAATTGGTAGGAATGACGCTCAAGAACCGCACCGGCCCGAGTGGGCGGACGCTGCTTCTCGCTGGCTTGATCTGTCTGATTGCTGGCATTGTTATGGTCGTCGCGCGGCTACACAATCCGACGCCGGGTGTGGTGATTGTCGCGGTGATCGCGGTGGTCGCGGGATTTACGCTGACGAGCGCCGGTATCCTCGCGCTCTTCTCCCGCCCGGTCTGGATCGAGGGGACGGTGGTGGATGCCCGCTGGACGATCAGCGGCATGCGGCGCACCGGCACCGCCCTGCTCGACATTGGCGAGGCGGATTTGCTGACGATTCATCTCGACTACGCGGTTTATCGCGCGTTGACTGTCGGCGACCGCGTACGTGTCGAGCATAACAGCCTGAATCGGGCACAGGTCTATCAGGTCGAAATCGTCTCGCACGCGGGCACGAAGGCGCGATGAAGGGAAGCGGGAGAGACTGCTGCGAGCGAGTGGAGCAGGCTTCAGCCTTGCAATCCCGGAACGGTAGGCTGAAGCCTGCTCCACCCGTGCATCATCGTTCCGCTTACATGGGAGCGAAGCGGCTCTGACTATGACCTGTCAGACGTACAGACCCAACGCGGTAATTGCGATAAGAACCGCGCGCTCGTCATTTCATGGATTGCTTTCGCGCGCCAGCATTTCCTTCAGACGGTAATACGCCTCGCGCGGCGTCATCGCGTCCATGCTCTTGCCCGTTGCCGCCTCGACCGCGCGCCGGTCCGCGTATCCCTTTTCGCGCGCCCAGCGCCAGAAGGCGGTCGTGGAGATCATCGCCATCTCCATATCATCCGCGTCGTCCTCCGCCGGTACCTCGGCACGGGGCGCGGGGCGGGGCGATGGCTCCGGGGTGGGGGCGGCAGCCGCCGAAGTAGCAGTTGGCGCCGCCGCGTTTGTGAAGGTACGACCGGCCGCAAGCGTCCGTCCGCTGCGGCGGATTGGCGTCGGTGTCATCTCTTCCGCCGCTGGTTCCGGCGCGGGTACAGGTGGCGTGGGCGGTGTGACCTCCTGCAAGCGGCTCAACCGTTCGGGGCGCAAGGTGCGCTCGGCAGGCACAGGGCGCGGTGGTTCTTCCGCCACCTCTGTCCGCTCAGTTGCTTGGATGCGTTCAGGCCGAAGCGGGCGTTCGACCGTCAGGTCGCGCGGCGTCGGCGCGAAGCGTTCGGGTCGCGTCGGTCGCTCCGCCGGTTCTTCCTGCCGCGCCAGCCGTTCGGGCCGTTCCGCGCGCGCTGTCCGTTCCGCCGGTTCCGGTTGGCGTGCCAGTCGTTCGGGCCGCTGCTCAATCGTTTCCGGTTGCCGCGGAGCGCGCTCGCCGCGCTGCGGCGCTTCCGGCTGCGGTGTCGGGCGTTCGGGGCGCGGCGCCGATTCCTGCTGCCGCGCCAGCCGTTCCGGGCGGAGCGTCGCGGACGGCTGTGGCGGTTGGGGCGTCGTGGTCGCGGGGAGCGCGATTGGTTCCGTGGGGCGCTGCGGCGCTGCGGGGGCGACTTCGGTCGCGGCGGCGAGAGTCGGGTCATCCTGTCCCTCGGCGAACTCCGTCCCGTAGCCGAGCGCGGTGAGGGCGCGGCCAATCGCCTTCGTCTCCGCCTTCTCGATGAAGTCGCCCACGTCACCCGTGTTGCCCGCCGTCTCGCTCCCGTGTCCGACCGCGACCGCACCGCTCGGCAGCGTAACTGTCGCTTTGAAGACCGCGCTCTTCTCATCGAGCCGGAGCGCCTCGGTGACGAGTTGCGCGTCCGGATGATCCGCACGCAGCCAGAGCAGCCGCGCCGTCACCGGCAAATAGGTTTGCTGCGTACCGCCGCGTACCTTGATCGTCCGTAGATACTTTGTCGGGTCAAATCGCTTCCCCGTGTCCAATCCGTCTCCCCTTTGATTGCGCCATGCATAAACCGGACGATCCGCCGTGTCCGATCACTCTCGCTGCATTGTACCGCGTTGGTGGCAGGAGGCGAAGGAACGAGGAAGGAGAGATGGTTCGATGCCGCCATCTCTCCTTCCTCGTTCCTTGTTCCTTGTTCTTTGGTCCTCTGTTAGAGGTCTTTCTTGCGGAAGACGAAGCAGGCGGCGATCACGAGGAGGATGAGGTAGCCGATCGCGAACGGAACGATGGCGCTGGAGGGCGGGGTGGAACTGGGGCCGCCATTGCCGCCGAAGGAGAAATTCGTCGCGGGCTGGATGATGTAGTTCGCATAGTTGTAGATGCGCTGCGAAGGGAAGACGAGGGAGAGGAACAACCCCGCGTTCTCCATCGCATGGACCTGGAAGAGCTGCCCCATGGATTCAACAATCGTCGCGGCGAGGCCGAAGGCGTAGAACATGTAGCAGACGATGCCGTTCGCCATCGTCGCGAAGATCGTGCTGCCAAGCACCGTCAGTGAGAGCAGCCACCACGTCGCAATAATGACGACGAACGTCGCCTTCACGGTTCCCGCCGGGATGTGTCCGGTAATCACTCCAACCTCAGCGGCGACTACCGCCATCACCACGCCAACATAGAGCGCGAGCATCAGTGCGTAGCCGAACCACTTGCCGAGCACGACTTCCCAACGGCGGATCGGCTTCGGCAGGATTGCCTGGAACGTCCCGCCGTCTACCTCACCCGCGATGGTGCCGATCGCGGCGAAGATGCCCATTACAGCGGCGAGGAAGAAGATGATAAAGACGGCAACCGCCATGTTGAGGTCCACCGCCTGATTGAAGGTGATCGGGAAGCGGAAACTGCGCGCCGCCTGCCGCGCGTCCCACGTCTGCTTGAAGCGGTAGACGCCCCAGCCATAGAAGGCGACGAAGAGTGCGGTGAGCAGGAAAACTGCCCAGATCATCTTTTTGCGTACCGCCTCGCGGAAGGTCATGCGCGAGAGGAGCCAGATGCGCCGGAGGCTGCCGAGTGCGTCGAAGGAGCGAGTAGGCGTGAGTGTGTGCGATGCAGTCGCCATTATGCCTGCCCTCCCAGCGCGGAATCGTCGCGTTCCAGCCCGTGTGCGTCGCCGCCTGTCATGCCGATTGCTTCCATGAAAACGTCCTCCAGCGTGCGGCGATGCGGCGCGACGGCGTACACCTTCGCGCCCGCCGCGACGAGGCGGTCCACGAGCGGCGGAATGCGCTCCTCGTCCGGCACGCGGAGAGTCAGCGTGCGCTCCGTCGTCCCGATCAGTGTCATATCCGGGCTGAGGGCGTTCCAGACTGCCGGTGCGATGCCGTCCAGCGTGATGTCCACCGTCAGTTCTTCGGCGAGCAGTTCCTGCATCGTGCCGAGTCGCACGACGCGGCCACGGTCAATGATCGCGCAGCGGTCGCAGACCTGCTCAACCTCCGAGAGGATATGCGAGTTGAGGAAAACGGTCATCCCCTGGCTACGGAAGCGGCCGATCACGTCGCGCACCTCGCGCCGCCCGACCGGATCGAGGGCGCTCGTCGGTTCATCGAGGAAGACGAGCGCCGGGTTATTCATCACCGCCTGTGCGAGGCCGATGCGCTGGAGCATTCCCTTCGAGAAGGTCTTGAGGCGGTTGCGCCCCTCGCCCGCCAGCCCGACGAGTTCGAGCACGTCGGGGATGCGCCGCCGCCGTTCCGCCGCACGCATACCGTAGAGTTGACCGTGAAAATCGAGGAACTCCCCTGCCTGCATCCACTCGTGGAAGCGGAACTGCTCCGGTAGGAAGCCAGCGCGCCGCTTCACTGCCACATCGCCGATTGGCCGACCAATCAAGGACATCGTGCCACTCGTTGGAAAGACGAGGCCCATCAGCATCTTCATCGTCGTGCTCTTGCCCGCGCCGTTCGGTCCGAGGAATCCAAAGACCTCGCCCTGTCGCACGGTCAGCGTCAGCGATTCCACTGCCACTTTCGCGCCGTACTCCTTGCGCAACTCGTGCGTCTCAACAGCGGACACGGTAGGATCACGGTGGCCGTCCGCGTGGAGAAAGGCGACCTCCTCCGGGCGGAGAATCGCCGGGACGGGGATGGGCGCGGATGCCGGTGCATCCACGGGAGGAATGATCGTCTGTGCCATCGGTTCGGTACCCTGCTCTCTGCAAGTCACCCCTCTCCTTTGCTGCCAGGCAAAGGAGAGGGGTTGGGGGTGAGGTTATGCGATGGACTTTGCGACGAGCTCCATTTCGCTCGCCTTATAGGTACCGACCGCGATGTGAAGAATGGTATCTTTGATCCATAGAACGGCGGACATGCTGCCATCCTTCTGGCTGATCGTCGTGCTCGGCAGGCCAGGGATCGAGCCGTTCGTCACCACCTGCTGATCGGTAACCGGAATGATCAGCGTGTGCTGCAGATCCGCCTTCTGGAGTTCGGCGACGAGTTCCGGCGGCATGTTTGGCAGCGCGCTGATCGTACTGACGATACCAGGGACATCAAGGCCGTTGACATCAATCGCCGGCGTACCCATAGCGATGACCGCGACGCCTTTCTGGTTCTTCGCCGCGTCGCCCTGCACGGTCGGGTTGAAGCCATACGAGATAATCGAGGCGGCGGGTGCGTCCACATGGATCATCGCGCTGTCGCCCGTTGCCGGAATCAGGCTACCCATCCCGGCTGCGGTGAGGGTAGGGCGGATCTCGTTCAAGTGGAGCGTCGCGTCCGCCGTCTGGTGGTCAGAGACATAGTATTGCGGCGTGTTCGCAACACCCGACGGCAGATGCGTCGGCGCGGAGACGTCCCGACCAACAGCGGCTTTGGCATCCGCCGCACTCGGTACTTGGCGCCCCGGCAACTGCCCCTGCCCAATAGATGACGTGACCGAGATGTACCTGGACAGTTCCTGCATCAGTTTCTGCTGGTCCTGCGCAGTCGGTGAACCGGTGGCCTTGCTCCCTACTGCGGGCTGCACAGCGGCGCTAGGCGCGCCCTTCGGCGCGTTCCCCTGCAATTGCGGGAACTGACTCGTATTGATCGTGATGACGGCGAACCGCGTCGGCTGGTAGCGGAAGGTATTGAGCACGGCGCTGAAGGCGTCCGTCACGGGCGCGAAGACGAGCAGCAGGACGAGCGCGACGGCGCCTAACGAGCCAGCGAAGGCGAAACGGCGGACGCGTGCAGCACAATTAATCGTTGTCATGTCGGCAAACCTCTCCTTGATCGTTGTTGCGAAACTCGTGCGGTGTTCGGTAGTCAAGCGAGTCTGAAGGCGGCGATATGCACGCTCGCGGTGTGCGCTATCGGGTTCGGGCATAGCGAAGGGAGCGAACGCGGCATCGATGCGATTGGCATCTGTGCGGAGAATCGCCAGCCGTTCGGCCAGCGCGGGCTGCTCGACCAGCGCCATCGCGATCCGGCTACGGGTGCCGTCATCTAGCACCGGGTCACCATCGAGATATGCCCGGAGCATGCCATCATCAATCGGCTGCATCGCCCGCTCATTCATCCGTTTGTCCATTACGCACCTACCGTCTGGCGGTCGCGGACCGCCTCGTACCGTTGTCGGAAAAGCGCCTCCGCGCGTACCAGCGTCGTGCCAACTGAACCGGGCGCGATGCCGACCGCCGCCGCGATCTCGGCGTAGGAGCAACCTGCCTGCCGGAGGGTCAATACGGCCCGCGCCCGTTCGGGCATGACGACAAGGATGGATTGCACGAGCGCCTGCTCTTCGCGCCGCACCGCCTCATGCTCAGGGTCGAGCGGCCGTTGAAGCGGTAATTCCGCCCGTGTCACCCGCTCCTCGCGTGCCGTGCGCCGCTTGCGGGTGCGGATGGCATTGAAGCCGAGGTTCGTCGCTACCCGATACAGCCATGCACCAATCGCATCCTCGTCATCCGTCCGACGCACCGGTGGCCGGTCATGGAAACGGAGAAAGGTCTCCTGCGCTAAATCGTCCGCTTCGTCCGGGCCGACGATCCGCGTCAGGATAGCAAAGACGCGGTTGTAATACCGCTGGAAGACCGTGTCGAATGGAGGCAATTGCCCCACTACAGGACGCTCGATGTTCATTATCGCCGCCTGTTGCACGTCCCCACGCTTCCCTTCATCCGTCCCACCACCGTTCCGCTTGTCACACTCCCTTAACACCACACCCCGCGCTCGTGTGACAGCAGAAGGTGTATATGCGGATTCGGAGTACATCCAAGTGTACGTACTCATGGACATCGCCGTGATACTGGGGAATAATACTTCCAGATCGTTCGTGAGGAATGTATCACTACGTACGCGAAGCATCCTGGGGCAATGTGGGGCGCTGAGCTAATCTACCGGGGATGTCTGCACATTCCATCAGACGGGAGAAGAGCGATGAGGGATTTGCAGGAGCGCATCACCCAGCGAACACGCGCCGAAGTACGCTACCTGCGTGGCTATCAATGCATGAATCTTGAACGCTTCCGGTATTATCGGGGCGAATTTCAGGCGGCACACGAGCGGTCTGACTTGCGGAAGATGTATGAAGTCGTGCAGGATAGCGTCACGATCAGCAACGACACGATTCGCCTCATCCGCAAACGGATGGCGGTTAGCGCTCGCCGCTCGTTCTGTTTGGTCCCAAGTGATGTGCCGAGCGAACACGGCGATACTCAGTCCTCCTCTCCTTTCCCATGCAATAATTAGTACGATGGGCAATGCGCTACTGATCCGTCCTCGTCTGCGATGATTGAGCAGCGGATGCTGTCGCATGGGCGCGACTGACGGCGGATGGCGTGGGCTCCGTGCGACGCAGGTGTGGCAGAAGAGGTAGAAAGGCCGTGAGGGCGATGCCATAGACGAGCCATCGCGTCGTATCCACCGTGAAGATGATCTGCTCGCGGTATTCGGATAACCCGACGTGCTGTCGCTCCGTCAGGGGATAAAGGGCAATGAGGCTGATCAGAAGCGGCACACCCGCACTAAGTAGGATCGCCAGCCAGCGCGGCAGGCGTGCGATACCAATCACATAGGCAAGCAACCCCAGCAGCGCGGCGGACACGAGAAAGGCGGGCCACGCGATCAGGAAGCGCAATCCGCTGCCCACGCCGCGCGCCGCGACAAGTGCCGGGTGGCCATAGATGCGTCGCCCGAAGATGATGAACTCGCTAACGCTATTCGCCGCCATTAGCCCGGCGACCCCGGCAAGTATGCCCGCCATCAGCGCCGAGGCGACCGCACCATACCGATCTTGCGTGAAGGCGGGAGGCGCGCGCCGCAGTTGGCGCATGACGAAAATGAGCGCGATGAGCACGGCAAGCGAGGCGAGCGCGCTGACCGGCAGAGAGACTCGATCGTAGAAGGTGAGTGCGGCGGGGCCGACAAAGAGACCGAGCATGGTATACGCGAGGATATAGAGAAACGCGCCGAGGGCAAGTGCGGGCAGAAAGGCCAGGAATGGCATGCCGAGCACCCCCGCCGCGATCGGCGTGGCGATCCGCAGGCCGGGGAGGAGCCGACCAATCACGATTGCCCAGCCGCCGTGCTTCTGGATCTTTCCCTCCGCCCGCGCCAGCGTTTCCGGCCCAAGATGGATGAATCGCCCGTACCGCAGGATGAGCGGGCGGCCACATCGCCGACTGAGGAAGAAAAGTCCTGTCGCGCCTGCGACCGTCGCTAACTCCTGCAAGAGTAACACGAGCCAAAGCGGCTCACGCCCCTGCGCGACGCGCACGCCCGCGAGCACCATCATGAGGTCACCCGGGATCGGGCTTGGCACGCCGAGTTCTTCGAAGAAGAGGATCGTGACGATCACCGCGAGCGCATGCAACCGCAACAGGGATTGCATACTTTCATTGATCGTGCGCGCAAAGAAGATCATCAATGTGTATCTGACTCCATTTCTGTCGTACCGCTCCGACAAGAGTCATAGCAAGGCGCGTACCTGCCCTACAGCCGTTGCAGTAATTTCCCTGCGGCGTAGTCGCAAGATACCATATTGATGGCCTCCCGTGTCCTTTATACAACGATCAAGTATGGCACGACGTCTGCGGATCATCAGCCCGCGTACTCTCGGTTGGTATCGGTTACCGGATTGGTGACTGTCAAGACATGAATGGCATATATAAGTGTGAAAATCCTCCGTGTGTCATACACAGATGTCCCGCCTGCACTATCGCAGGCGGGACATCCCTTCTCCGGTCGGCTCTTTGCTAATGGGTAGCACTCTGCGCGGCATTGTCCCCCGGCTGGCTGCCATAGAGGACGTGCAGTTTCGGGTCGTTGATGACCTGATTTGCCGCCCCCGACTTCAACTCCACATCCCGCTCGCGCTCGAGGTCACGGACGACCTGCGTCGGAATCGTGCGGGCGATCCACTGCAACATCTTAACTGTCTCGTCCATGTGCGTCTCCGCCAGTTGTGCGCTCTCCTGATCGTCGCACGCGAGCGCCGTGGTGCGCAGCATGACATAGCTAATCACCGCCAGGCTGCCCGCCGTGTAATCATCGCGCAGGTTCTTCGCGAAGGGGTGTGTGCGCACCGTATCAATCGCGCCCGCCGCGAGGCCAAATAGTACGCTGACGCCCTGCTTCACGCGATCAGCCAGGCCGTCCTGGGTGCCGAGCGCCTTTAGCCGCTCCTCCAACCGCGCGATATGCCGCTCCGTTGTGGCAACGTAACCTTGCAGCGCGCGGTTGATGTCCGCTTGGTCCTGGGTCTGCTTCACCTGCCGCTGGAGCGGTTGCAGGATATGACTCTCGAGGACGTGCATATCCGATAGATATTGTGAGACGACTTCAACACGCTTTTCCGGCACTGGCTAGGTCCTTTCTGATAGGTACCGATCGCACTCCCATGAGCGCCAGGATAGATACCGGCAAGAGCAATGCCACGGCGTACGCTGATTGTGTCCGTCGTCGGTGTCGCTGAGATATTCCTACGCCGGAGCAATGACGAGTAGGAAAATCGTGCCGCAGATCGAACGCGGAGAGCAGACCATTATTGCGAGCAGCGAAAAGCGCGCCATTGGCGATGAGCAGCGACGATTCGATTTTGTTTGCCGATGCTATTGCAGGAACTTCCATGTCGTGACGACGGGGATCGCTTGCTGCTTCATCTTCTCGATGTCTGCGGGCTGGGCTCCGAGCGTCAGGATATACAACGTCCCCGTATGGAGGGCGAAAATCTGCGAGAAATAGATCGTGATGTTGCCGCTCACGGTGCCGGTATAGTCAATCTGGACGGCCGGTTCGGTACCGAGTTGCAGGTTAGTCGTGCCGACCTGCTGTGCATCGGGGATGCCCTTCTTGATCTCAGCGAACGAGGCATTGAGAATCGTCGCCAGCGTCGCGGTGCCGGGATACGCCTCTGTCGAGATGTCGAGGTAGCCGGAAGGATTCGCTGTGGTATAGGCAACGACACTGCCCGACGAGGTAGACCCGCCGACTGTCCATGCGGCGGGCCGCGAGAATGAGAAGCGCCCCTGCGGGTCCGTAAAAAGCGTCAGGCTCGTACCGGCGGCTGCGGAGCCAGCGGGCGGCGTGCCAGCGATGATCGAGCCGGTCGTTGCCGAGCCGCCCGGTCGCGTTCCGATCACGGCGGGAACCGAAGTGGCAGCGGTCGTCGGGCCAATAGCAGCGGACGATGCCGGGCGTGTCGCAGTGGAGGCGGCAAGAGAACCCGTTGCGGCGGTCGGCGCGTTCGTCGGGGCGACGGATGAGCCGGTGACTACCGAGCCTGCCGGGCGCGTTGCGGCAATTGCGGCGCTTGCGTCTGCCGTGGTGGGTGCGGTAATCGTCGGAATCGTGATCTGGGCCGTGGTCGGCGCGGCGGCAGTCGGTGTATCAGCCGCCGTACTGCCACCGCAGGCTGTCAGGAGCGCCGTGAACACGAGCAGTACAATCACCGGCAACGCGAAACGTCGGTGCATCCGGCCCTCCATCCCATTCCTCGTGTGGCTGCCTTGCCACTTCCCGTGCGTGCCATCGCGGCCTGCAACAATACATTCGCGTAGGATACACTGTCCGGCAATGAGCTGTACGGACCAACGGAGACGCGTGTATCAACGGGAACATTCCCACGGCGAAAGGAGCAGGATCAATGGCTGCGGAGCATGCTTCGGCATATGTAGCGTCGCGCCGTTTCGGTGAAGCGACCGTGACGGTCATTTCGGACGGGTCGTCGCTCTGGCCGCAGAATTTCGCTGTACCCCCGGCGGAACTGCATGCGGCAATACCAGAGTTGGACGCGCAGGGTCGCCTGATGATCGGCTTCCATGCCATCCATATCCGCATCGGCAACGCGTCCATCCTCGTGGACGCCGGTTTCGACGATCCCGATTCGACGTGGGGTCGGAAGTTCGCGACAATGTGGGAGGGAACCCAGCGCACGCCAGGCGTCGAGGCCGGGTTGGCAAGCATTGGCGTCCGACCGGAGGACGTCACGCACGTTATTACGACGCACGCGCACTTCGATCATTACGTCGGTCTCACCGTCGAGCGGGATGGCAGCTATGCGCCACGATTCCCGAACGCGAGGCACTTAATTGGCCGGGCGGACCGAGCGGCGAGCCGGTACGGCAACCCATCCGACGCCGAATTCATCAGCCGAATGGAAACCCTTGAACGGCTCGGCCTCCTCGACCTTGTGGACGGCAACCGGGAAGTCGTGCCTGGTGTGACGATGATTCACGCGCCGGGCGAATCGCCGGGGCATGCCATCGTCCATGTCGCGTCACGGGGCGAACACTTTTACGCGCTCGGCGATCTCCTGCACCATCCCTGCGAGGTGGCGCACCCCGATTGGGTGCTCGCCAACCGCGACCAGGCTGCTATGCGCGCCTCGCGGGATCGCCTCGTCGCGGCGGCCGTGCCGCAGGGCGCGACGCTCGTCTTCTCGCACGCGATGTTCCCACCCTGGGGCCGCATTGCTCCCGATGGCGACGGCTTCCGCTGGGTGGATGGGTAGTCATTTGCAGCAATACCGTGGCATGGTGCGGTACAATCTCTGGTAAGGAGGTGTGCTATGTCAAGCAGCGTGCGTCCGCAACAAGCGCCTATGCAACGTCGCTTCACCAGTGAAGACGATACCAGGTGGGAAGCGCCTGATGCGCCACTCCTTGCCCTCCGGAGCTCGGAAGAAACGGAAGCCTTGATCGCAAGGCTCAACGACAATCTGAATGCGCGTATGGCGGACAATCCGGACATCGCCGACTCGCTCACAACCTTGCGTCGTATGCGTGCGCATCGCACGCGGCATCTCCGTCGGCGCTGATGCCGCGAGTCGTGGTACACATCCGTTGCGCTCAAGTCGATGGTGCGCGAAAACTTCACCGATAACGCGCTCGCCCTGCGTGATGACAGTCTACGGCGTAACGATCCAATCTATGTTCCACCGCTCTTGCTGTATGAGGCAACAAACGTCCTCTACGACGTTGCGCGCCATCGGTATCTCACGGATCAGCAAGCGGAGCAGGCCGTTGCGGATATCGCTGCGGTTGTCACCATCGTCCCTGCGATTTGACGCAACTCGTTCGCGCGATGCACATTGCCAATCAAGCGAACAAGCAGGACACGCACGATTCGCAATTCCTCGCCTTTGCCCTCCATATGGGTTGCGAACTCTAGACTGCCGACCGGCATTACGAACGTGCGGTCGGCAAGCGAGTCTTTACGCAACAGCCTCCGCCGCTCCGCTTGATCGAGACGTTCCCTATCTAGCCATGTCTTAGACCAATCGCTATGATACGGATTGCGCCCGATAGTGACGAGCAGGGATATCTGCTATGAGAAACGGAGAAACCGGCGGCGTGCGACGATGATGACGGCGGGCGCAGGATCGCTGCCCGAGGGACTGGATCGCGACAGCCTCATCCTGCCGGTTCGCCGGGCGCTAGCTGACGCGGCCGGCGAACTCATTGATTGGAAACACGAGGCGCTGGGCTATACCGTCCGCACTCCGGTTTCCGGTGGGGTGTACCGCGTGGCTGGAAGCGCCCGCACGCGCGATGGGGTACGCCCATGGTCCCTTGTCCTCAAGGTCGCCCGCTCCCCCGCCGGACGTGCCTGGCCGGATGGCCGGGTCGCTCCGGCGGGCTGGGGTACGGATCCCGCCCACAGTCAGTACTGGCGACGCGAGGCGTTGGCCTATTGCTCGGGGCTGCTCGACGACCTTCCGGGCGACCTGACCGCGCCCCACTGCTTCGGCGTGGTCGAGCGGGCTGACGATACGATCTGGCTCTGGCTCGAAGAGGTCCACGAGACCGAGCGGCGGCCGTGGCCGCTGGCGCGCTACGGCATGGCGGCGCGCCACCTTGGCCAGTTCAACGGCGCCTACCTGGCGGGGCGGCCGATCCCCACGGAGCCGTGGCTGAATCGCGGATTTCTCCGCGCCTGGACGACCGATCCCGCGCGCGCCAGGCTCATCGAGCCGATCGAGCGGGCGGAGACCTGGGCACACCCGCTCGTGCGGCGGGCCTTCCCCGACCCGGTGACCGAGCGGCTCCTACGCCTGCACACTGAGCGTGAGAGATTCCTCGCCGCGCTGGAACAGCAGCCGCAGACGCTTTGCCACCTGGACGCCTTCCCCGGCAACCTCCTCGCGCGTCGCACTGCTGCGGGCGAGGAGCAGACGGTCGCACTCGACTGGGCGTTCGTGGGCATCGCCGCAGTGGGAGAAGAGGTCGGTCATCTTGTGGCGTGGAGCCTGATGCTGGGCGAGGTCGCCATCACCGAGGCAGAGCAACTGCGCGCAGTCGTCCTTGAGGGCTATCGGGAGGGGCTGCGCGAAGCGGGGTGGCCGGGTAGTGTGGTCGAACTCACGCGTGCCGTCGAACGGGGAGCAGCGATCGCGGCGACGCTGCGTTGGGCACTGAGCGCGGCGAATAGTGCGGTCGGCCCTGCCTTCGACGAGCGCGCCCGCGCGGCGCTGGAACGGAACACGGGGCAGCCATGGGAGGAGGCAATGGCGCAGCGCGCCCGCCTCGTCTCTTTCCTGCTCGACTGGCTAGACGAAACCCGCGCCCCGCTGGCGATGCGCTGATCAGAAAGTGGCATCAGGCGGGCGCAAGCGCCAGCACGCGGACGGGGCTGCCGCTGCCGCCGACGATCTTCAAGGGCGCGGCAATGACGATAGCGCCGGTTGGCGGCAGCTGGTCGAGGTTGCACAGGCTGGCGAGGCCGAACTTCCCCGCGCCGTGCATCGTCGTGTGGTTCGGGAAGGGTGGATCGAAGCCGCCCGCCTGTCCGGCGTCCGTCCCGACGGTTTCGACGCCGACGCCGAGGATGTCCCGCTCGTGGGCGAGGAATTCGGACGCGCGCTTGTGAAAGCCGGGCGTGTGCGGGCCGCTCGCATCCTCGTTGAAGAACTCCGTGACTGTCGTCCGCTTGCTCCAATCCGTCCGCAGGAGTACCCATGCGCCTGATGGGATGCGTCCGTGTTCCCCCTCCCACGCGGTGATGCATTCCGGCGTCAGGAGGAAATCGGGGTCCGCCGCCGACTCCGCCGAGACATCAATCACGCAGGCCGGGCCGATGAACCGGCGCGCGGGGATCGTGTCGGTTGCGTTCTCCGGGCGGTCTTTGCCCGTAATCCAGTGGATCGGGGCGTCGAAGTGCGTGCCGGTGTGCTCGCCCATATGCAGGGTGTTCCAGTACCAGCCGGGGCCTTGATCGTCGTAGTGCGAGATAACGTCTACCGTCAGTCCCGGTGACGCGCCGAAGATCGGCGGCAAGGCGATGACCGGCGTCTCCGGACTGAGCGGTTGCGTGAGGTCCACGACCGTGATCCGTCCGGTGACAAGGTCGTCCACGAACTGTGCGAGTACTTTGGACATCTGGTACTCCTTCCTGACGTGATGATACGAACATATCCGTGCGGTGCGATGATTGCGGCGTTCGCACATCATCCCTGCCTCGGCGCGATTTGTCCATACAGAAGCGATGAGGCGGTACACTGAGGCAAGCGAACACACGGCATACCAGGAGGGCAGAACAATGGAGATCGGTATCGGCCTGGATTTGACCCCGCGCATTACCTACGCGGAGCAGCACGAGGCAATTGCGGAGGCGGTACGGCTGGGCTATGCGAGCGCGTGGACGCCCTCCGGCTTCGCGCCGGACGCCTTTCATACCTGCGTGCAGTGGACCGAGGCTGCCGAGGCGGCGGGGAACACGGACTTCAAGACGGGCATCTCCGTTGTGCCGGTGCCGCTCTGGTCGGTGCCATCGCTCGCGAGCGTCGCGGCGACGACGGGACAATTGGCGGGTAGCCGCTTCAGCCTTGGTATCGGCACGGGTAGCATCACGAGTGCGCCATATCGAGAGAGTTTCGGCCTACCCGCGTACCCGCCGATTGCCTTGATGCGGGATTATCTCGTCACACTGCGCAAACTCCTCGCGGGTGAGCGAGTGGACTACACAGGGCGGACGGTGACACTCAAGGGCGTGCAACTCGACTGGCCGTGGGAGCGACCGCAGGTGCCCGTAATGCTCGGCGCGCTCGGGCCGCAAATGCTGCATCTGGCGGGCGAGGCGGCGGACGGCGCGACCTTGAACTGGTGTACGCCGGAGCAGATTGCCTGGAGCCGGGAGCACGTCGCGGCGGGTGCGGCGCGCGCCGGGCGTAACCCTGCCGATATCCCGATTGTCGAATACATCCGCGTCTGCGTGGATGAAGACGAGGATACAGCCCGGCGTGCCTTCGCCCGCGCGATCATGGGCTACGCGCTCGCGCGGCCCGGCGCGTCGAAGGAGCAAGGCTACCGCGCCCACTTCGCGCGCATGGGCTTCGATGCCGCGCTGACCGATCTCGAAGCGCGGCGGGACAGCGGCGCGTCGAATGACGAACTAATCGAGGCATTCCCGCGCGATCTATTGCGGATGGTCGGCTATTTCGGTCCGGCGGCAGGCGCGGCGGCGGCGTTTCGCCATCTCGCGGTCGGCCTGGATGTCGCGCTCGTCCGTATCGTCCCCGCGCGGCCCGGCCTCGCCTCGGTGCTAAACACCATCCGCGCCTGCCGCCCGGAAGTGGCGTAACAGGACGTTTCGCCGCATCGCTACTGATACCATGAAAGGCCAGTATCCGATCGGGATAGAGGATGTACGCAGTTGAACGCGTTTTTCTTGGTAGAGCAGGCTTTCTCTCGCGACTTGCATAACTCCTAAGGGTGTAGGACTTACGCAGTTGCAGGGAGGGTATACCACGGATGGGCGAGATAGCGACGCAATGCACGGCGAATGATCCCTTCCTTCGCCATCTTCCAGCCGATTCCCGTCCGCACCCGGTGCCAG
>JAABUY010003722.1_pt1 | contig 16066 bp, 16 predicted proteins | sample 5560271 | NCBI WGS metagenome assembly JAABUY01 (sample SAMN10711886, study PRJNA513374) | rock metagenome | isolation source: Antarctica rocks | place: Antarctica: Victoria Land, University Valley
GTAGCCGAGGAGCATGGAGCCGTCGCGGAAGTTGTCGTTGTGCGACATACATTTGCAACAGGAAAGTGCCCGGCCCGCTTGGGGCACAGCGGCGGTCGCGGAACTCCTAAGTTGCGCGACTAGTGTTTGGCGGCCACGCTTGCGCTGCACGACATCAGGAGGCCACCTGCTCCGTCTGCTCGACACCGCCGGTGGCATCAGGTGCCGAGAAGGTAAGGGACGAAGAGGTCCTCCACGGTGAACCGCCGCCTGGTCAGGCCTTGCTCGTGATGGTAGCGCAGGATGGCGTCGAGCGCGGTGCGGTTGGCCTCTATGCCATAGGGCCACCAGTCCTTGCCCAGGACACCGCGGTTCTCCTCGATGCGCTTGGTCAGCCACGGCACCATCATGGCCATGTTGTTGAAGGTCATTCCCCTCACGAACTGCTCCATGGTGGCGTCCTTGGCGGCGCAGAAACCTCGGTAGACGGCCTTGACGACCTCTGGATGCTCGTCGGCCAACTGCTTGCGGACCACCACCGTGTGCATGATCGGGAAGATACCGGTGCGCCGGTAGTACTCACGCTCGGCCGCTTCGTAGTCCTCGAACAGGCGCCCGACCTTCGGCGACCTCTGCAGCACGCACTCGGGGATGTCGGCGGAGATCAGGGCATCGATCTCGCCCGCCTCGAGCTTCCTGCCCAGGTCGTCGTCCGGGGCGGCCCAGCTCACCTCGACATCGGCAGGATGCGGCTGCGGCACGAAGTCGACCGGCTTCATGGGGAAGTCGATCCCGCCAACGATCCAGCGGCACTGGTCGGGCGTCACGCCATAGTCGTCCGACAGCATGCCCTTGGGCATCACCCCGGCGTCGTGGCCGTAGAGCGCCAGTTCGCCGATGGTCTTGCCGGCGAGATCCTCCGGGCGCTCGATGCCGCTGGCCTTGTTGACGTAGATCGCCGAGTGCCGGAACGCGCGGTTCGGGAACACCGGGATGGCGAGGAACTCCGGGTTCACCTCCATGGCGCGCAGGAAGTATGTCATGCCCAGTTCCGACACGTCGAACGCCCGCTGCCGGATCATCCGCTCGAAGATCTCGGGGACGATGCGCGCGCTGTGGAAGCTGGCATCGACTCCGTCGATCTTGATCGTGCCATCGGCCAGTGCGCGCGTGCGGTCGTAGTTCCAGAAGGCGATGTCGAGTTTTAGGTCGCTCATGGTGCAGGCTCCTGCCCTTCGAGCCTGTCGGCCCTTGTTTGCGGCTGCCTACCTGGAGAGCATGAGCCCCCATGCAGCCGGCAACCCCACCCTTATCATAAATACGTTTAATATAGCACGGCCGCGGACGCCAGCGTAGAGACACGCTGCATGGGAACCGACGCGCGCGCCCTGGAGGACCTGTTTGCCACCGCATCGCTCGGGGCGCCGGAGAACGCCGTGGGGTTCGTCCTGTGGCGTGTCGTTCATCGGTACGTGCGCGAGATCGACAGGGCTCTCGCACCACTCGACATCACGCACCTGCAGTTCACGACGTTGACCTTGGCAGCTTGGCTCGGCAGGTCTGGCAATGCGGTGACACAAGGAGAGCTGGCCCGGTTCGGAGACATCCACCCGATGCAGGTGTCGCTCATGCTGAAAGCCTTGGAGGGCAAAGCCATGATCACACGGGTGCGGAGCCGGTCCGATGTCCGCGCCAAACACGTCGAGCTCACGCGGGCAGGCTTAGAGACACTGCATCGGGCACTGCCAATCGCCATCAACGTACAACAACGTTTGTTCGGCGATCAGGGCCGTCCGGGCGGCGCCCTGTTAGCTTCGCTCCAGGAAGTGGAACACGACCGTTCCCCAGGATAATAGCGAGCACCTTTCGGGCCTCATTGTTTAAGAGACGTGGCCCGCCTATCCGTGCTCGGCTTCGAGCACATCGACATGCTTGGCCGCTAGGCCGTTACCCCATCCACTGCGGTCGCCCGAGGAAACTCCGGCCCTTGCACAATCCAGATAGCGGGCAGCGATACGGAGGAGACAGCCCTTACATAGGTTTTACGTTCCGTTACTCCCCAGACCCCTAAGCCAAAAATGGCAGATTCTGAACTACGCCCCGAAACCCAATAAGAGCCTGTCGAGATTGTCCAGGACGGGTTGCAGACTTCATCGGCGTCGAGCAACGTTCTCACGCGTCAATGGGTTTTCGGCCTCCGGAACAACGGTTTCCCACCCTCGTTCCAGCAGTCTGAGCCCCGCCTTCAGTTTCCTGAGCTGGGTCGTGTCCAGGCCCCCTGCGTCCAGTGACAGGTCGCTCACCTGGGCCATTGTCGCCATTATACGGTCGATCACGGCAGCCCCGGCAAAGCTGATCTGGACCAGCTGGCTCCGTCGGTCGCCTGGATCGTTGACCCGGTCGGCCAATCCCTTGTTGACGAGGCGTGCGATACGGGCAGTGGCTGCGCCGGACGTTATGTTCAGCAACCCGAATATCTCGGTTGGACGCAGCTGGTAGAGCGGTCCGGTCCGACGGAGCGCGGATAGCAACAATACGTCGTCGACCTGGATACCCTCAGCCGCCGCGCAACGCGCGAGTTCGTGGTCGATCACCAGCGCAAGTGCACGTATGCGCAACGTCAGCTGCAGGCCGCGATGACTCAGGTCCGGCAGCTCGCACGCCCAGCTATCGGCGATCATCTCCGGCAGCGTCTTTTCCGTGCCCGCCGATGCGGACTTGCTTGCATTCGCATGCGTCACTAGTTATCTTAGCTCCTAAGAAACTTTAAAGAAGGGATGGGTGCTATGCTGACCGCCGAACAGAACCGGCTGCTCACGGACGTCTCGCCTGGCTCACCGCTGCACGCCTACTGGAAAAGGCATTGGATCCCCGCCCTCCGCTCTGAGGCGCTGGCAGTGGATGCGGCGCCGACCAGGGTTGAACTCCTTTGCGAACCCTACGTTGCATTCCGCACCTCCGACGGCAGCGTGGGTTTCCTCAATGAGGCATGCCCGCATCGCGGCGTATCGCTCGCAATGGGGCGCAACGAAAACAACGTCTTGACGTGCATCTTCCACGGGTGGTCCTTTAACGCGGACGGCGCCTGCGTGCGCATGCCGACCGAGAAGACCACGGCGCTGTGCGCCAAGGTGCCGCGTGCTGGCTTCCCGGTGCGCGAGGGTGGCGGGGTCGTGTGGGTGTATCTCGGCCAGGGCGAGCCGCCGCAGTTCACCGACTACCAGTTCACCCACCTGGCGCGCAAGCATGCCCGGCCGCGCGCATCCTACAATGCGGCGAACTGGTTCCAGAACGTCGAAACCCTGCTCGACTCCGCCCATATCGCGCTGCTCCACTCCGATGTCGTCCGGGAGACAAACGCATCGCAGAACAGCCTGCAGATGACTGCGGGCAACGACACGCCGAAATACACCTTCGAAGAACGGCCTTACGGCCTTCGCTCCTACTCCGAGCGCGCCCAGGCCGACGGCGGCACATACCTGCGCGTGACGGAGTATGTCGCGCCGGGCACGGCCTTCATCGGCACCACCGATGCGGAGGCGGGCATGGTGATCATCGTCGTGCCGGTCAACAACACGCGCAGCATGCAATGGTACATCTATTGGGATACGCGGAACTACGTCGACGACACCCTGCCCGCGGGTGCGATGGGCGGCACGGACCCGAGCGATGACGATTTCGCCAGGTCGCGCAGCGGGCTTCCGCTCTACGGCCAGGACCGCGACGCCATGGCGAGGGGCGAAACCTGGACCGGCATCCCGGGCGTGATCTTCGAGGACTACGGGGTCGCGGAAAGCATCCGGGTCATCGACCGAACCAAGGAGTTCTTGGGCAGCGGCGACATCGGCGTCGTCAAGATACGCCGCGAGCTCCTGAGCCGCATCACCGCGCACGCCCAGGGTCAGCCGGTGCCGGAGGACGCGGACGACATCGACTACCGTGCCCTGCGCGCGCTGGCGGTCATGCTGCCCCCGGGCGCGGACATGCGTGCGGTCGCCAGCGAAAGGCAGGCGGAACGCCGGTCCACCTTCGGGCAGGTGGAGAAGGTGATGGAGACGGCCTGAGCCCGGCTTCTCCCGTCACCACGGTCCGGCCTGGGCATCCATGCACGTCCGGGCTGAACGGTCCGATCCGCTTGGAGCCGTCCCATGGCCGAAGCCGAAACACTCAAACTCCGGGTGCAGTCGATCTGCTTCCAAACCGACCAGGTCGTCGTCTATGAGTTCCGCGACGTAAAGGGACGGCACCTGCCAGGCGCCGAGCCTGGTAGTCACATCGATATCTACCTGTCCGCCAGCTTCGTCCGCAGCTACTCGCTGATCGACGCGGAGGACGAACGGAGATACCGCATCGCGGTCGCGCGCGAGCAGGGCGGGCGGGGCGGATCGCGCTGGATGCACGAGAACGTCCACGTGGGTGACCTGGTCGACGTTTCGGCGCCGCGCAACAACTTCGCGCTAGAATGCGGAGCCGCGCATTCGGTGCTCATCGCCGGTGGAATCGGCATCACCCCCCTCTACGCCATGCTGCAGCGGCTGGAGGCGCAGGGGGCGTCGTGGGAACTCCATTACTCCACCCGCGCGCTGGTCAGCACGACCTTCCTCCATGAACTTTCTCAGCGTTTCTGTTGCGGAACAGTCACATTCTACCATCCCAAAGGCGGCAGCGGCAGGATTGACCTGGCCGCGCTCGTCGGCCACAGCCCGGCGGGATCGCATTTCTACTGCTGTGGCCCGGCGGGGATGATCGACGCTTGCCTTGCGGCGGCTGCCGGGCTGCCGGGAGACGTCGTGCACGTCGAACGTTTTTCCGGTGCCGTGCAGGTGGCCCAGGGCGGGTTCGAAGCCGTTCTCGCGCGCAGCAACCGGACCCTGCGGGTGGGCGAGGGTGAGACCATCCTGGGCTGCTTACTGGAGGCCGGCATCGACGTGCCGCATTCCTGCAGGGAAGGCGTGTGCGGCGCGTGCGAGATCAAGCTGCTGGAAGGTATCGGCGACCACCGTGACCTCATCCAAAGCGAGGCCGAGAAGGCCGCCAACAAGAGCATCTTCGTGTGCTGCTCCGGCAGCGTCACCCCCTCTCTCACACTGGACATATAGCAATGCCAACATACGCGTGCTTCATCACGGCAGGATGCCTGACGCCCGCTCAGCGGCACGAGATCGCGAGGAGCATCACGGTGATCCATGCGGAGGAAACCGGTGCGCCGGCCTACCTTGTGCAGGTGATCTTCCAGGAGGTGCAACTGCACTCGCACTACATCGGCGGAGAAGCGGCGCCGGTGGGGCGGCTCTGGATCCGGGGCGACATCCGGGCCGGGCGCACGGACGTCGTCAAGCAGAAGATGATCGAGCGGATCCTGCACGACACCTGTGAGACGGCGGGTTTCCCGGAAGAACAGGTGTGGATCTACATCTGCGACGTGCCCGCGCAAGGAATTGCCGAATACGGCCGCATCCTGCCCGAACCGGGAGCGGAGGCGGCCTGGGAGGCTACGCTTCCGGAGTCCCTGCGGGAAAGGCTGCTCGCGCCGGGCCGGCACCCGTGACCGCCGCGGAGTAGGGCGATGCCGCACATCACGGTGGAGTACTCGGCCAACCTCGAGGCGCAGGTTTCGCCGCGCCGCCTGGTCGACGCAATCCACCGCGCGGCGCTCGCGACAGGCGTGTTTCCCATCGGCGGGCTTCGCACCCGGGCCGAGCGCCGGGACGTCTATGCGGTGGCGGACGGCGACCCGGACAACGCGTTCGTGGCCGTCGTCGCCCGGGTCGGCGAAGGGCGCGACCCGGCAACCCGCAAGCGGGTCGCCGCCGCACTAATGGCGGTGCTGGAAGCGGAAACCGCCGAGGCGTTCCGGTCCTGCGGCCTGGGCCTCACGGTCGAGGTCCAAGAGATCGACGGCACAGCGTCGCTCAAGACCAACAACCTGCACGAACGAGTTAAAAAGGGAGCCGTGCCTTGAACCAGATGTCCGCCCCCAAGTTCGCCGCCAACACGGCGGCCGCAGACCGCTTCATGGAGCCGTTCCGGGCCGCGGTCGTCCCGCACCTGATCGGCGGCAGGCGTGTGGCCTCCGCCTCCGGCGCGACGTTCGACACGCTCGACCCCGCGACCAACGAGCGCCAGTGCACGGTCGCGGCCGGCTCGGCAGCCGAGGTCGACGCGGCGGCGCGCGCCGCTGCCAGCGCGACGCGCGCCTGGGCCGCGATGCCCGGTGCCCGGCGCCGCGCGGTCCTGCACGCGATCGCCGACGCGATCGAGGCGCGCGCGGAGGAGATCGCGCTGGTGGAAAGCACCGACACCGGCCAGCCGATCCGCTACATGGCCAAGGCGGCGCTGCGCGGAGCCGAGAACTTCCGCTACTACGCCGACTTGGCGCCTGGCGCGCGGGACGGGCAATCGCTGCCGGACGAGCACTTCATCAACTACACGATGCGGCAGCCGATCGGCCCGGTGGGCGTCATCACGCCCTGGAACACGCCGTTCATGCTGAGCACGTGGAAGATTGCTCCCGCGCTCGCGGCGGGCTGCACGGTGGTCCACAAGCCCGCCGAGTGGAGCCCGCTCTCGGCCGTGATCCTGGCCGGGATCATGGACGAGGTGATCCAGGCGCACGGCGGCCCGCCTGGGGTCGTGAATCTGGTGCACGGGATGGGGGAGGACGCGGGACGGGCGCTCACGGAGCATCCGGACATCAAGGCCATCGCCTTTGTGGGTGAAACCACCACCGGGTCACACATCATGCGCCAGGGCGCGGACACGCTGAAGCGCGTGCACTTCGAGTTGGGCGGCAAAAACCCGGTGATCGTGTTCGACGACGCTGACTTCGACCGTGCGCTGGATGCGGTCCTGTTCATGATCTACTCGCTGAATGGCGAACGCTGCACCTCGTCGTCCCGGGCGCTGGTGCAGCGCGGGATTTATGACCGGTTCGCCGCCGCGCTCGCCGACCGGGTGCGGCGCATCCGGGTCGGCCCGCCGCTCGACCCGGCGACGGAGGTCGGCCCCCTGATCCACCCCAGGCACTGCGAGAAGGTGCTGTCGTTCCCCGGCAGCGCCCGGACGGACGGCGCAGAGGTGGCGGTCGGCGGCGGCCGGGCGATGGAGGGCGCCGGGAACTACGTGGAGCCAACGCTCTACCTCCACGCGTCCAACGCCATGCGCATCGCCCAGGAGGAGATCTTCGGCCCGGTGCTGACGGTGATCCCGTTCGACGACGAGGCGGACGCGGTGCGCATCGCCAACGACACGCGCTACGGCCTGACCGGGTACATCTGGACGCGCGACGTGGGCCGGGCGCACCGGATGGCGCGCGACCTCGAAGCGGGCATGATCTGGGTCAACTCGGAGAACGTGCGCCACCTGGGGACGCCGTTCGGCGGCGCCAAGCAGTCCGGCATCGGCCGGGACGGCGGCGACCATTCGTTCGAGTTCTACATGGAAACCAAGAATGTCTCCGTCGCCCTCGACAGCCACGCCGTTCCGCGCGTGGGCGCGTAGGGAGCCGCCGATGCCGATCCCCGCTTCCGTGCTGTACCCGCCGTTCCAGGTGGTCCGGCTGAACCATGTGGTGCTGACCGTGTCGGACCTGCCCCGGGCACGGGCGTTCTGGGGCGAAACGCTGGGCCTGCAGGTGACGGACGAGGCGCCGGGCCGGGTGTACCTGCGCGCGATGGAGGAGCGCGGCCACCACTGCGTGGTCCTGCAGGAGGGCGCACAGCCTCAGGCCGACCTTCTGGGGTTCAAGATGTTCAGCGAGGAGGACCTGGACCGGGCGCACGCCTGGTTCACCGCTCAGGGCCTGCCGGCGTGCTTTGTGAAGGAGCCTTTCCAGGGCCGAACCCTGCGCACGCAGGACCCGCTCGGCATCCCGCTCGAGTTCTATTTCCGCATGGACAAGCTGCCGTCCGTCCACCAGCGGTATGCGCTCTACAAGGGCGTGAAGCCGCTGCGGATCGACCATTTCAACTGCTTCACGCCGGACGTGCAGGCCTCCGTCGAGTTCTACAACTCAATCGGCTTCCGCACGACCGAGTACACGGAGGAGGAGGGCACCGGGCGGCTGTGGGCGGTCTGGATGCACCGCAAGGGCGGCGTGCACGACATGGCGTTCACCCACGGAGTCGGGCCGCGGCTGCACCATGTCGCCTTCTGGGTGCCCACGCCGCTCAACATCATCGACCTGCTCGACCTGATGTCGACTACCGGGTACGTAGCCAACATCGAGCGGGGGCCAGGCCGGCACGGCATCTCCAACGCGTTCTTCCTGTATGTCCGCGACCCGGACGGGCACCGGATCGAGATCTACTGCTCGGACTACCAGACGATCGACCCGGACCACGAGCCGATCCGCTGGGATCTGCGCGACCCGCAGCGGCAAACGCTATGGGGCGCGCCTGCGCCGCGGTCGTGGTTCGAGGAGGGCACCCTGTTCGCCGGCGTCGAAACCCGGCAGCCAGCGTACCAGGCCTCGCCGATCGTGGCTGCATGACCGGCACGCTGGATGAGGACGCCGTGCAGACGGCCACGCGCCGGCTGGACGAGGCCGAACGGGAACGCCGGCAGGTCCGGATGGTCTCGCTCGACCACCCCGGCATGACGCTGGCGGACGCCTACCGCATCCAGGCGGCGTGGATGGCGCTGAAGGTCGCGAGGGGGCGAACGGCGAAGGGCCGCAAGATCGGCCTGACCTCCCGGGCGATGCAGCAGGCTTTGGGCATCGACGAACCGGACTCTGGCGTGCTGCTGGACGACATGTTCTTTCCGGACAACGGCACTGTGCCGTGCAGCCGGTTCATCGCCCTGCGAATCGAGGCGGAGCTGGCGTTTGTCATGCGCGCTCCGCTGCGTGGCCCCGGGTGCACAGTCTTCGATGTGCTGGACGCGACCGCCTACGTCGCGCCCGCCCTGGAGATCCTCGACACACGCATCTTCCGCCGCGACCCTGCTACCGGCGCGGCACGCACGGTCCTGGACACGATCTCCGACAACGCGGCCAACGCGGGCATCGTCATTGGCGGGCGCCCGGTCCGGCCGCACGACCACGACCTACGCTGGGCCGCAGCGATCTGCTTTAAAAACGGCACGGTGGAGGAGACGGGCGTGGCCGCCGGCGTGCTGAACCACCCTGCGCATCCGGTGGCCTGGCTGGCCAACAAGCTGGCGGCGAGCGGCGAGGCGCTGATGCCGGGCGAGGTGGTGCTGAGCGGGTCGTTCATCCGGCCCATCGATGTCGGACCCGGCGACACCATCCATGCCGACTACGGCGCCCTGGGCACGGTCTCGTGCCGATTCGAGTGAGGAGGTTTCCTTGAGGCTGGTCAGCTACGACGCCAACGGCGCTCCGTCCTACGGGATCTGGTCGGATGCCGGCATCATCGACCTGGGCGCACGCCTGCGGGGCCGCTACGCGGCGCTGCACGAGCTCCTGGCCGCCGGCGATCTGGCCACGGCCAGGACGTTCGAGGCGTGCGCGCCGGACCACCCCCATGCCGGCGTGCGGCTGGACAAGCCGCTGCTGAGCTGGGGCAAGTGCTTCTGCGTCGGCGTGAACTACCCCGAGCGCAACGAGGAGTACAAGGACAACTCGGCCGCACCCAAATATCCCAGCCTGTTCGTGCGCTTCCCCGAAAGCTTCACGGGTCCTGACCAGCCCTTGGTGCGCCCGCCGGAAAGCCCGCAACTCGATTACGAGGGCGAGGTAGTGTTGGTGGTTGGCAAGCGGGGCCGCCGCATCCCGCAGGACCGTTGGGCAGAGCACGTGCTCGGCTACACCGTAGCTAACGAGGGCACGATCCGCGACTGGGTCCGGCACGGCAAGTTCAACGTGACCCCAGGCAAGAACTGGGCGCGGAGCGGCTCGCTCGGCCCCTGGATCGTGACGGCCGACGCAGCACCGCCGGGGCCGATGCGGGTCACTACCCGCGTCAACGGCGAGGTTCGGCAGGACGACACCACGGACCGCATGATGTTTCCGTTCGGACGCATCCTCGAATACGCATCGCAGTTCTGCACGCTGGAGCCGGGCGACATCATCCTCACGGGCACCCCGAGCGGCGCCGGGGCGCGGTTCGATCCGCCACGCTACCTGGCCCCCGGCGACATTGTGGAGGTCGATGTGTCCGGGCTCGGAACGCTCCGGAACCCGGTGGCGGACGAGGGGGACTGACGAGCGGCGGCCCACGACAAGGGGGCTGCCGCAAAGTTGGGGCTGCGGCTAGCTTGGGGCAGGGATCAGGGATGTGGGCACGCTGACCCCAATGCCGTCGGCTCTTATTGGGTTCCGGTGTGGTGCCGGGTCCGTCACGCAACCAGGCCTCATACATCGGTGCCACACGCTGGATGCCCTCATTGTGGACAATGACTGATGGTTCAGTAAGAGAACTGTTAGATTTTTTGTTTGACTCTACGGTCAATTGTTGGTCAACAGCATCATGGTGGCTGACGACCAAGGCACGGTAGCCGGATTTTTCCCGCCAACCGCCGGGGTGTTCGAAGACGTGTGCATTCTGTCGTTGGCCGAGCAGTTGCCCGGTCCGTTCGCGACCATGCTGCTGGCAGACCTTGGCGCAGACGTGATCTTGGTGGAGCGGCCCGGTGGCGGCGACCCTGCCCGCGCCATCCCTTCAGTGTTTGAAGCCATGGCGCGCAACAAGCGCAGCATCTGCATCGACCTTAAGGCTGACGACGGCAAGCGGCAATTCGAGGCGTTGGCGCGCACCGCCGATGTGGTCGTAGAGGGGTTCCGTCCCGGTGTGATGGACCGGCTCGGCCTCGGCTACACGGCGCTGGCATCTTTGAACCCTGGGCTGGTCTACGCTTCCATTTCCGGCTTCGGGCAGTCCGGCCCCTACCGGGACCGCACGGCGCATGACCTATCGTGCCAGAGCGTGGCCGGTCACCTGTTCGATCATGGCGCGTGCGGCGTCCCCGCTGTCCCCTATGGCGACCTGGCCGGTGCCATGTTCGCTGCGTTCGCGATCGCCTCCGCCCTGTTCGCGCGCGAGCGCACCGGCAACGGGACCAGCATTGACATCTCCATGGCCGACGGATTGGCGTCCTGGATGACGCCCTTCCTCGGACCGGCCCTGAACGGGTTTGCGCCGTTTGATTTGCGCGCGGAGCCCGCCTATGGCCTGTTCGCCTGCCTAGGCGGCAGCGTGCTGTCCCTCAGCATCGCGCACGAGGACCACTTCTGGCAGGCGCTGTGCCAGTTGTTGGACCTGCCGGATGCAGCGGGATTGCGGGCCCGGCACCGTGTGGCGCACTCGGCGGAGCTACGTTTGCGGATCGCCGCTGTCCTGGCCGGCGACACCCTTGCAGCGTGGGCTCCCCGGCTCGATGCGGCTGCCATCCCTTGGTCGCCCGTGCACGACATCGCCGGTGCCGCAACGGACGCACATTTCCTGCAGCGCGGACTGTTCTCGCGCCAGCCGGAGGAAGATGGGACCTGGTTCGTCTGCCAGCCCGTCAAGTTCAGCCGATACAGCTCCAGCCTGCGCAGAGGAGCGCCGGCGCTGGGCGAGCACACGCGGCAAGTGCTCGGAGCGGGAACGGCGGCAGCCTACAGTGATCGCGATAGGGATGTGCCGCAGCACCTGTCGATCGATCCGAGCACCGGTTCAGTACGAAGGAAGTGATCATGTCCTGCGACGCCCAGCCCGTGGGCAACTTCCAAATCTCCGGCGAGGTCGCGACGCTGACCATCAACCGGCCCGGCAGCTACAACGTCATCAACCCCGACGTTGCGCGCGAGCTGCACGCCCACGCCCTTTCCGTGGAAGCTCGCGACGACCTGCGCGTGATGGTAATCCGCGGCGCGGGCCGCGGCTTCTGCGGCGGCGGCGACATCGGGGCAGTCGCGATGCAGGGTGACGACACCCCGCGCTTCATCGCCGCCATGCTGGACGACATGCACGCCTTCCTTGCGACGCTGGCCCGCATGAGGCAGGTGGTGGTCACGGCCGTGCACGGGGTCGCCGCCGGCGCCGGGCTGTCGCTCGCGTCCATGGGCGACCTGTGCGTGGCGACGGAGGACGCCGTCTTCGTGCCGTCCTACTTGTCCTTGGGCGTGTCCCCCGACTGCGGCGGCACGGTGGGGACGGTGCGGGCTGCCGGAGTGCGCGGCGCGCTGGAGCTTTACCTGCTGAGAGACCGCGTCACGGCGGCAGAAGCGCAGCGCTTCGGTTTGGTGAACGTGGTCGTGCCCGCCGCAGGGCTGGACGAGGAGCTGGACCGGATCGCCGCGCGCATCTGCCGCTTGCCCCAGCCTGCCGTGTCGAACACCAAGCGGCTGGTTCGCCAGGCGCCCACGACCCCGCTCGCCGAACAGCTGGAGGGCGAAGGGCAGGGCCTGATTGCCTGTACGCAGACGGAAGGGTTTCGGCGCGCCGTGGCCGCCTTCCTCAAGCAGTAGCGGCGCGAGCAGAGGCGGCACGGGCGGCCTTGGGCGGGCGCGGGGATTGCGTCATCAGGCCGGACAGGAGCAGGTCGGCCATCTGCTCGGACACCGCGCTGCCGGGCAGGCGGCCGCCCGGGACATACCAGCGCGGCAGCCAGTTGATCGCCCCCATGAAGGTGAACACCGCCAGCTTGGGGTCGACCGCGCGGATGGAGCCGTCGCGGATGCCGTCCTCGACGATGTCGATCAATGCCTTCTCGAACGCATCCCGCCGCTCGGCCGCCTTCGCACGGTCCTCCGGCCGCAGCGCGTCCACCTCGATCAGTGCCCCGCACGCCCCCAACTCGTTCGTCAGCAGCTCGATGTAGTGGACCAGGATATTGCGCAGCAGGTCCGCGCCGCTGCCGCCCCGGGCACGGCCATAGTCGAACGCGCGATCCGACAGGTCGTAGGCGAGCTGGTGGAAGGCGTACAGGATCTCCTGCTTGTCGCGGACGTAATTGTACAGCGTGCCCTTGGAGATGCCGAGCGCCCTGGCCACGTCGTCCAGCGACGTGTTGTGATAGCCGTGCTTGCTGAACGCCCGGCCGGCTTCCCGCAGCACCGCTTCCCGTTTCAGCCTCTGGATCTCGTCACTGGTTTGCAGGCTGTTCTTCCAACGAGCCAATGATATGCTCCGATCATGTTTGAGGCCGCAGCCTTAGCACAAACTGACCGCGTGGTCACGGCATTGACCGGCTTGGCCATTTCCATGGAACACGGCGAACGCCGAGGCCGGCTCGCGCGCCGTTTGCAAGGTGTTCTCGATCGCGTCCGGGTCGGCACGGCCAAGCGCCATGCCGCATACCACCATCTGGTCCGGCGGGATGCCCAGCCGCGCGGTGATGACCCGGTGGTAGGTGCTGAACGCTGCCTGGGGGCAAGTGTCCAGGCCGCGCGCCTTGGCCGCCAGCATCACGTTCTGCATGAACATGCCGTAGTCGAGGATGCTGCCCCTGGCCATCACGCGGTCGATGACGAAAATCAGCCCGACCGGCGCGCCGAAGAACTGGTAGTTGCGCCGCACCTGTGCGTGCATGCGCGCCGCGTCGCCCTTCTTGATGCCCAGCAGCCCGTATAGATCCCATCCAACCTGCCGTCGCCGGTCGATGTAGGGCGACACCCATTCGTCCGGGTAGGAGTTGAAGTCGGCGACGTGCTCCCTGGACGCGGCTGGGTCGTCGAAGACGCCGACGATGGCGTCCGACAGCGCTTTGAGCGCCGAGCCGGTCAGTACGTGAACCTTCCAGGGCTGGGTGTTGACGCCCGAGGGCGCCCGGGCGGCCACGTCGAGGATGCCGGCGATCACGTCGTCGGGCACCGGGTCGGGCAGGAAGGAGCGGACCGAACGCCGCCCCACGATGGTGGCGTCGACCGCGCGCACCGTGTCCGTTTCGTTCATGCATTCGCTCCCGCAACAAGGTTTGCTGTACGGGGATCGTAGCGTATATATTCTTGACTTGTAAGTCATTTTGTAGCTCTAAAAGTCAATCACTTGAGCGACGGACCCTTCCGGGCAACCGTCGCACCCCAGGGAGGATGCTCCATGCTCGCCATCGAACAATTCGAACGGGCCGCCCGGCGCTTCCCGGACCGGCCGATCGTGATCAGCCGGGAGGGCGACCTGAGTCACCGGGAGATGGCGGACCAGGTCATGGCGGTCGCCAACGCCATGGCGCGGCAAGGGCTGGGAGCGGATGCCAAAGTGGCCCTGCTGACGCCCAACCATCCGCACGGCATGGTATGCCAGTATGCCATCCTCAAAGCGGGCTGCGTGTGGGTGCCCTGCAACCACCGCAACTCGATCGCGGACACGGTGCGGCAGATCGCGGCGCTGGACGTGCGCTGGCTGTTCTACCACAGCAGCCTGGAGGAGTATGCCACGGCGGTCCGCGCCGGCGGTCCGGCGCTGGAAGGCCTCACGCCGATCGACGCCGCAACCGGTTCCGGTCCCGCCATGCTTGACTGGGCCGCCGGCTTTGCGCCGGGCGCCCCGTTGCCGGAGCGCGGGATAGACGATGCCATCGCCATCATCTCCTCCAGCGGCACCACCGGCGTGCCCAAGGGCGCCGTGCACACCAACCGGAGCTACGAGGCCAACATGGCCGGCTACTGGGCCGCGTTCGACTTCACGACGCCGCCGGTGCACCTGGTCACGGCCCCACTGACCCATGCGACCGGAGTGGTGCACTGGGCCATGGTCGGCGCGGGCGCCACCCACGTGCTCAGCCCGTCCGCCGACCCGGAGGTGATGCTGGAGCTGGTGCAGCGGCACCGCGTGACGATCCTGTTCCTGCCGCCGACCATCATCTACATGCTGCTGGCGCACCCGCGCCTGCGCGAGTTCGACTGCTCGTCGCTGCGCTATTTCCTGTTCGGCGCGGCGCCCATGTCGGTGGAGAAGCTGCGGGAGGCCATCGACCGGTTCGGCCCGATCCTGTGCCACCTGTACGGGTCGACCGAAACGCTGGTGATGAACACCATCCTGCGGCCGGACGAGTTGGCCGACGTGCTCGTCACCCCGGCCCACGCCCGGCGCATCGCCTCGTGCGGCCGGGAGGGCCCGTTCGCCCGGGTGGAGATCATCGACGACGAGGGCGCCATCCTGCCGCCCAACCAGCCAGGCGAGATCGCCGTGCGCGGCGAGTTCCTGATGGCCGGCTACTACAACGACCCGGAGAAGACCGCCGCGTCGCGCATCAACGGCTGGCACCGCATGGGCGACATCGGCACGAAGGACGAGGACGGCTACATCTACATCGTCGACCGCAAGAACGACATGATCATCACCGGCGGCTTCAACGTCTTCCCCGGCGAGGTGGAGCAGGCCGTGCTGGCCCACCCGGCCGTGCGGGACTGCGTGGTAGTCGGCATCCCGCACGAGAAATGGGGCGAGGCGATCCTGGCTGCGGTGGAGCTGAAGCCGGATTGCCAACTGGACACGGAAGAGCTGATCGCCCGGTGCAAGGCCCAGCTAGGCAGCGTGAAAGCCCCCAAGTTCATCGAGGTGGTGGACGAGCTGCCGCGCAGCCCGGTCGGCAAGACGCTGCGGCGGGTGGTGCGGGCGCGCTACTGGAAAGGGCAGCCCACCGCTATCTAATATTGACCCAATAGTCAATTCAGTGTAATCAAAGTCAACACTTAATACCCGAAGGCAAGCCCATGATCCCCGCTTCGCTGCAAGGCCGGCTTCGCATCCCGGCGATCGCGTCGCCGTTGTTCCTGATCTCCGGCCCCGACCTGGTGGTGGAAACCTGCCGGGCCGGCATGATCGGCAGCTTCCCCAGCTTCAATCAACGCACGCCCGAGGGGTATGGCGAGTGGCTGAAGGAGATATGCACGCGGCTGGGCGGCACCGACGCACCATGGGCCGCACAGTTCGCCATCCACCGCACGAACCGTCGCCAGGACGCCGACATGGCGCTGACGATCGAGCACCGGGTGCCGATCCTGATCACCGCCATCGGCATCACGCGGGAGGTGGTGGACGCGATACACGGCTATGGCGGGCTCGTGTTCCATGACGCGGTCAACATGCGCCACGCCAAACGCGCGCTGGATGCAGGCGTCGACGGCGTCATCGCCGTGTGCAACGGCGCAGGCGGGCACGCCGGCCTTTACAACCCGTTTGCCTTCATCGGCGAGCTG
>JAABUY010003887.1_pt1 | contig 16065 bp, 19 predicted proteins | sample 5560271 | NCBI WGS metagenome assembly JAABUY01 (sample SAMN10711886, study PRJNA513374) | rock metagenome | isolation source: Antarctica rocks | place: Antarctica: Victoria Land, University Valley
TAGACGTTGAGCGCTTAGTAGTGGGATGTGCGCCATACTTTGTTACCGGAAATGGCACAGTCATGCTGTCAAATCGAGTTTCGTATTTCTTCGATCTCAAAGGCCCCAGTCTTACGGTGGACACGAGTTATTCGACAAGTTTGGTGGCATTACATCTGGCGTGCCAGAGCCTTCGAACGGGGGAGTTCAAAATGTCGCTGGTCGGCGGTTCAAGCGTTAGAGTAATATGGGGTCAGTTAGGCTTCAATATTCAGCAGGGCAAAAACTGATCCATCCGTTGCAGCTTCCTCGGTCCCGATGGTAAATCATATACATTGTGCAGCTTGCCTCATGATCAAACCTTTGAAGGATGCTTTACGCGACGGCGACCCAATCCGCGCTGTGATCAGGGAAACAGCCCGTTAATTCAGATGGTCTCACGAATGATGAAGTGTAGATCTGATAATTGTCTAAAGGTGTGTTTTCTACAACAGAAAGCTAAGGTATCTACCTACCACCTACGAGTAGGTATGTTTTGTGCCGCAATTAGCGCTAGCCCCAACTAGGCTAGCGGGCAGTGTAATGGCACTGCAACTACCTTACTGTACTATTGTTCCTAATTGGACGACTACTCCTGCTGCTCCTACTATTGCTCTTACTACAGCTCCTATTGCTTCAACAACGAAAGTGGTCACTATGCCAAGCCAGCTGGCCCATGAAGCTCTCGTTCGCTCCGTCTACAACAACGCTGGTCTAAATCCGATAGAGACCGGTTATGTCGTGGCTCATGGAACAGGTACTAAAACTGGCGATCCCTTGGAGGCATGGGCTATTAGTGCCGCCAGTGGGAAAAACAGGCCCGCCGGGAAGTCCCTCTATGTTGTTGGAATACGAGGTCATATGGGGTCATATTGATATATTGATTGTTGCTGTTAGAAGGCTATCTGGGAGGAAAACTCTACTAGCGGGCCCCAGCCCTATCAGCCCTATGAAGCGGAGGTTACTATTTCCAACATATGTCGGCTCAGTCAAGATCAATGTGGGCCATTTAGAAGCTGCTAGTGGCCTTGCTGGCGTGATAAAGGCTGCTTTAGCGATCGAGAAAGGAATCATTCCTTCCAATATGAACTTCGAAAAGGAAAATGAGAAGCTCACTCTCGAAAAGTGGAATCTGAAGGTCATTCTTCTTTGCGATAAGTATGTTAAAATTGCTAACATGCAATAGGTACCGTCGTCGCGAAGTTTGCAAAAATGGCCGTCTGATGATGTTCGACGGGCTTCGGTGAATAGTCTTGGGTACGGTGGCACGAATGCTCACATTATTACAGAGAACGTAGGAGACCTTTCCAAGAAGGCTAGTACGTTCGTTACGAACGAACGTGACCAGAATGATGATAGTCAAAATGACTACCACGAGAATGATGCCAAACATAATGGCGTGCATAAGAACGGACACCAGCGCAAGGGCCTAGGTTCAGCGTCGCGCACCAGAATGGCTGTGAATTGAAGCTGGAGAGGTTGAACGCCTTGCAACATGGTCACCAAAGTCTTAACCAGTCCTTGATTTTCCAATTAAGCGCCAAGCATGAGGAAGGAGCTCAACAGATGAAGGTCAATCTAAGCACCTACCTTCAGGACCGAAAAGAAGTCAATGAAAGGTCGCTTCTTGAAAATCTTGCCTACACGCTCGGCCAACGTCGCTCTGCACTCTCATGGAGCCAGTCTCTGCCAGCCACTTCAATGTCTGGACTGATCGAAGCTCTTGATGACAAAAAGGTCAAACCCAGTCGATCGTCGAAAGCCTCACGACTAGGCTTCGTGTTCACGGGACAAGGAGCACAATGGGCTCAAATGGGTAGGGAATTGATCACAGCTTATCCCGTCTTCAAGGAATCGATTGATCGAGCTGATGAATATTTGATGACCCTAGAATATCCTTGATCTTTAAGAAATAATCATGCGATTCTATTTCGCAGACTAATTGCTGACACACACTTAGATGAACTTACTCGAGACGAGAAGACAAGTCAAGTAGGTACTGCAACTGTGCGGCAGCCATTGTGTACTGCGGTACAGATTGGTCTCGTCCGACCTTTAAGGTCCTAGGATATCAAACCCAGCGCAGTGACTAGTCATTCTAGTGGTGAGATCGGAGCCGGCTACGCGGCTGGAGCAATCTGCCGTGAATTTGCCTTGGCCATGGCCTACTTTAGAGATTTGGTAACTATGAAGGCCCAGAAAAAGCTGCGCGGTCTGCGTGGTGGCATGCTTGCTGTCGGACTGTCGCAGAAAGAAACTGAAAAGTATATTCAAAGGGTCACTTCTGGTAATGTCATAGTGGCCTGCGTCAACAGTCCGTCTAGCGTCACAGTCTCTGGTGATGCCGCACTTCAGCCAATGATCGAGTCTGATAAAGCTTTTGCGCGCAAATTCTGTGTCGATGCAGCATACCATTCGCATCACATGCAGATCGTGGCTGAAGACTACCTTGACTGCTTACGAGACTTCGAGCCAGAGGATGATTTTGGAGACGTCATCTTCCCCTTGTCCGTGACTGAAGGACTAATCACATCGGCGAAAGAACTCGACGCTGGACACTGGGTGCAGAACATTTTGCAGCCAGTCCTGTTCAACGACTCTCTTAACATGTGCCTTGAATCGCCATTAGATAACTCGAAGCCTTCGGTAGATATGTTGATCGAAGTGGGCCCGCACAGCGCCTTGGCTGAACCTATCCGCCAGGTTATGAAACGTCCTCAGCTCAAGGGCCTGACGATTCCCTACACATCATGTCTAGTAACGGAAGAAGATGCGGTGCAAACGAGGCAAGCAATGGCTTGTCTATTACTGAGCAAAGGTTATCCGGTCAATCTGAGACTGATAAATTTCCCGTGGAGCACAGACAATCTTCAAGTGCTTCATGATCTGCCTTCGTACCCTTGGAATCACAAGGTGCACCACTGGCATGAATCTCGTTTGAACAGACAACACCGACTCAGACGTCACCGACGTCACGATCTTCTGGACTCCCAACAGTGGACTCGAACCCTCTAGCACCAATATGGCGTCAATTTGTTCGCCCTGCTGAGATTCCGTGGGTGAGCGATCATGTTGTTCAGTCTACCATATTGTACCCTGCCTGGGCTGCATTGGTTAGCATACAAGCATTATTTCTGTTTTTTAGATGTGTCATAGCGAGATAATCGAAGGCATTTCTCAGTCACTTCACAAATCATCGCAACGTAGATTTCTTGTACTTCTAACGGAATCTTAGGCATTGTCAAGCCCACCACATTATGCTATCGAGCAAGCCCCCAAGACATCTCACTATCAGAAAATGAAGCCGAAGGTGCATCGATGTTAGAAGCTTGAAACGGGATATTTCTACGTACAGGTGAGAGGGATTTTGCGCAATCTCTATGCCGTTCTACGACTACGAGGTATTTTTGCTTCCACTTCTAGTATCTATTGAATGCGAAGCAGGAGTCTTCTGGCTGCCAACAATTTCTCCATCTCTTCTTCCTTTCTTTCCACCTTGACCATCATCACTTATCTTATCGCTGTAATATATTACGATACTTGCTCAGGAACCGTAGGACTTGCGCTGTACGTTTGGGTGAGGTTCTCCTATGTGGATTAGCGGCCTCTGCTTCCGGGGTTTCTTCCATGGTTCGCGTTTATATAACACGAGTACCTTCTGAAGATCATTTCTTTTCTGCGACTAAACTTAGCGAATGTCAGTATAGGCTGTGAGTCTTCAGTAATGGTATCTGCCGTTGTTGTGGCCCGCGCGAACCCAGATTGATAAGTTGCAGTCCCCACTCGCTCCGTATGATTCTCTTCTTTTGCTGGCGTCCTCTTTCAGGTTCTATGCTACGTCTTCTCGGGGTTGGCAGGCCCGAGCCTCAGCATCACTATCCTGGAACTTCCGATTTTTTTTGGAATCACGTCGCAGTCTCCTCAACCTGCAACTTCTAGACTCTTCGCTCGTGTACCTCCTGAAATTGCCCAGCAAATCGCATCATGGCTACATTTTAGCTCCGCTGCGGCTCTCACTCTCTGTAACCACAAAAGGGACCATGTACTTGATGATCAATACTTGCTGGCTCTACGTCAGGTTGAACCGAACAGAAGTGAGCGGGCACTCTTTATGCAGGCACTGGATCGAGATATATCTGATGGTTTTTTACTGCTATTACTGCAACAACTACATCTTCTCGTCTAGAAGCAAGGAGATGGATTAGCAACCAAGGAAAGATCCAAGCGAGTATCCGAGAGTCGATACTCGGGGGCGATGGCACTTACAATCATGACACCACATACAACTATCATGCACAGTTAAGATCCGAGCATTACAGGTGGCTATGCAATTATATCGCTGTGGTCTTCTAGCTGATGCCAACGCATATCTTCAGTGCTTAGCGCTTATTGAATATGTTCGCTGTGAGATGAGTAGATTTCCAAGGTACCTAGGTTTCTATTTCTTCGTACCTCGCCCCGTGGATGACTAAATCTTCGCATGAAACACGATTTTCGTCGCATGGGGATTGCTCAGCCAAAAAGGGTTGTTCTGCCAAATGTGAACACACTTTGGAACAATCCTATTCAGGTATCTATAGTATATTTCAACATAGAAGACGACTACTACTTTATCGTGGTAGACTACTACCAAAGCTATCTGCATCTACTCACCTGTGAAACGGCCAATAATGGCGGCTATGCCATCGTCGAGGGTCAAGTACCAAGTACAATTATGAAGATGGGTCTTTCACTGTTGTAAGTGAGATGAACTTCTCTAAAGCTTCGAATGCACGAAATGATCCAACGAATTTTCTCAGACCTAGGAGAGGACGTGTTGTATGACTCGGTTGATCCATCGTACCTTGGGTTGATGGGCGCCGCTCGGGCTGCAATGTCTCAAATTAAAAATCCAAAATCAACGCGCGATTTCATCTCAATGCCAGGATATATTCCGGATGAGGCGCAATTATCGTAAGTGTCTCATTTCGAAAGAACCATGAGATGAATGAAAGGTTGCACTTCAATTCCCAACTTCAGAAAACTAGGTAATACTTGTAGTCTGCTGTTACCTGACCCGTCTGTCCGAGATACTTACACTTCAAGTCACAATTCAGTATGATCGCGTTCATTTCATGGTTACGCTTTGAGCATATTTATGATAGTTGTCTTTGTATCTGCCTCTTCCCACTCATCCCAGAGATCAGAACTATAGGTTCCTGCCGGGGCGATATGGATTATTCTCGATGGTTCCGCAGAGCCATCCCAGAATGTTGTCGCTATCATCACTTCCGACAACGTCATGAAACTTGTCTCGACCAGTCTCATCCTTACAATCTGCCCCGCTCATGTCCAATTTGCCCAGTTCGAGACGCTCGAGCTTGAACAACCCTTTCAGATTATCGAATGTCCGCGCCCAAGTCCCTTGGTTCAAGTGAATCGTTCCAAGTGTCAAGTCTGTCAGTGCTGGAGCGCAAGCCTGAAGTGACCCGACCATGTGCCACTGCTGTGTGACAAGCTCTGCCAACTCCAGTCTTCGCAAGTGGGGGTGACCACCTGGTTCCAGAAGACTGCTCAGTTGGATGTCCAGCATACATTCGCTCCTGATATCAGAGATGCCCTTGGTGGTATGGCCAATGGTAAGGTCAGAAATTGAGACCGCAGACTTGACGATTCTCTCCAAAGGCTCAGTAAAAGGCCCGAGAACCCTTCCCAATTCTCGCCCGTTCCTACCAAAGTACGAATGACTATACTCCAGCTGTGTACGCCTCAGATCTCTAAGGTCCAATTTCTTCATCTCACCGAAAGCTGCGGGGTATGCTGAACTGGGTACTGTGTAGAGTGAACCCGCAAGGGATATAGCCGTCCTTGGGCCGCCATTATAGAAAAACCTCAGGTCAGGTCTGGTGATTGCTGGTGTTGCTGCGCTTATTACTTGTAGAGTAGCAGGCTTCACCGGTGAGGCTGCAAGCGCTTTAACAAGCAGTGTAAGAAGATAGGTTCCGTGGTCCCCATGAAATTTATATTCGCCATGGTAGATCTGATCTTCCACAGGGACCGCTGCTCCAAGCTCATACCTTTCCTCGAGTAGGCGATCAATATTGTCGATAGTCACAGTGTTGGCGTTCGGCAGGCTTGTGAAAGCCATGACTAAGATCCTTATGTCGGTGCCATCTTCTGTTAGCTTCTGCAGATCATCGGAGGTTTTCTTATAAGCCAGATACAGAGACCGATTACGGCCACGAAGATCGAACTTGTCGGGCTCACGTGGCTTATCCAAATAGAAAACCAACTCTTCGACGTATTGGCGGATGATAGGATGATTGCTTATCCTTGCTAGCCTGTACAGGTCTTTCTTATCCATCCAGACGCGATGTTGTCGGAATCGACGTAGGCCTTCCGCCTTCAGAAGCCCGTTTTTAAGGACTCGGTAGGGAAGGTTCAATAGATCATCGTTAGACAGGTATTCGATAGTCTCTGCAAGAACCTCGCTTGGTAGCATTTCCAGGAGAAGTCTCGGTCGTCCCGGAGCTGGTGGATCATCTCCGGTGGAAGATGACTGTTCTAGAGGACCGTTGTTCATAATGGTGTATTTGTGAGGGATATTTGCTGACCGATTTCGTTAGGTATGTACTCTGCAGAAGATATTATAATGTCAGAACAAAGCTGTTCTCCATTAAATATGCCAAAAAAATTCGAACAAACTGAATGATCTTATGTCATGAAAAACTTATGAACAAGAGGTTTGTCTTACCTCTATGGAAGATACTGTCCGAATAAAACATTCAGCGATGACGAAAACACCTTCTTAACAAAGTGTTATCTTCACCAATGACCATCGAAGAACAAAGAATTAAATCAGCGATACAAGGCCAACTAGCTACTTGTAAATTGACATATCTCTGGGTAAGAGTCATACGGTATCCTGAAGTTGTGTTATGCCATTAAAGTACGGTCACCGGTTGGCCTGGAATTAGACCATGTTATTGCTACCATCGAACTGTTAACAACACGTCCTATTGACGGATACGGTATACATTTAGACCGAGTATGTATCCGAGTCAATTTCCCGTAGGATTCAAAGAGACAAGGCTCCAGGAATTACCATCTTCATGCTTTCGAGTTGTCCAGTGTTTTTTTTTCATTTTACCTTAGGACTGACTCGCCTTAATATTGTTCCTTCGATGTATCCGCTCTTTCGTAAGAATCCTATCAGCAAAAACCTTCCTATCCTCGCGGCGACCTCCAACATAAACCAGATAGCCGCTTCTTACGACCCAACACACAGTGCAAAGAAACCGATTTCAGTCCTTCCTCCCGCACAGCCGCGCTAACGCATACCAGTCGTCCTCGAGTCCGCCTGCGTCAGTGTCCTGCATACTGTCACTTCGCAGCTTGACGGACAGATTCGACAAGAAGACCTTCCTGCCACAAAAGACCCATCAAGTGGCCAAAGCATAAAATCCAGTCTTCCCGAAAGAGGCCGACGCCATCAATGCTAAGGCTCCTCCGTATTACAATACGTGAGGTAGAACCACCACATCAGTGTTTCCCCACAGAAGAAGGTCACCACAGCCGCACCAACACCCCCCATCCATAACCGAAACCGCCCGACCAAGGTTACGAAATACCGAAACTAGAGAGTAGTATAGTACCTCAACAACTACAGCAGAAAATCTTCAAAGTCACCCCGGAAATCCCCTCATCAACCCCTTCCCCCCATAATGACCAATACCGCACGTCCCTCTTGTCCACACATCTCGTTTCCCAAACTCCCAAGGACCGCACCTCCCTTTTCCCGCTACCTTCCCTCCCACAACCCCCTCATCCCCATCTCCATCTCCATCTCCACCCACCCACCCACCCACCCCCTCAACCAAATCTCCATGGCATCACACAAATCCCCAAAGCAGAACCTCAGTAGTATTTACCTGGTAGACCTGGGGCTGAAGAAGGGCTTGGGAAATTGGGAAAGGCGATATTGTTGGACGGATGGGAGCTGTTGCTGTGGGTTGACTGTGAGAGTTTTGGTGAGGGCGTGGGGAGGGGGTTGGGAAGGGGGTGGTGAGGATGAGAGAAGGTGAGAGGAGGTAGCTTCGATAGATAGTGTTAGGTGCGCCAGGAAGCAGGGATTTGGGAAAAGTCCAACGCCGAAAGATGCGATTGATTTTAGCTCGGAGATGCCTACACCCCTTAACTCCCACACCGAATTTTTAAACTCCATCGCATAAGCATAACTATCACCTCTCCCCTCTAATCCAATCGCTCATGACCACCGCACACACAAATTCTCATGTCCCACCCTACCCCTCATCATAAGCCTGCCTCGTCATCCCCTCCTTCCCCAACGTCAACTCCTTCACGCGGGTGGTTTCCGACAGAACTTCTAACCCACCGCCACCGATACCTTGAATGGTGCGGCCAGCGATTAGGACCATCATTTTTGGCGCAGCACCTGTGATGATTGAACCGGTCCCGAAGAAAACCATGCAGTAATTCAACACTTGTTTGCGCCCGAAGATGTCAGAGAAAATGGTGTGAACAGGTAGAGAGAGAACGCTGGTTAGGAGGAAACTTATGCCTGCCCAGAAGGATTATAGGGTTGTTGCGTGAAGTTCTTCTGCAATTACCTGCATTGTGCATATTTTATATCAGTATAGCTTCAAGATAGCCATATCATGTTCTTCCCCGACGTATCATACTTGCAGGTAAAGCGACTGAGAGAGTTGTTGCACCGAGTGTGCTCACAAACGCCACAATGGCGAGAGCTAGAAAGGCCATCACAAAACCAAAGCTTTTCCTTCTTGGCTTAGGCACTGTGGTATGCAATAATTTGTCATCTGTGAGTGTTCTTTGTTGAAAATTGGTAGATCACTGTCTCCCGCAACATGGCCGATTGTCCTAGCAATTCCCAATGCCCTGTGGAGCCCATCACGTGCATCAAGTAGTTGAGACAAGGCAGTAACCGAGCGGTTTTGTGGCTTCATCTCTATCCCATACAAGTCTGGTGGTGACGGACCCATCTTGCGCGACCTGGGTACTGTAGTCGTTATAGCGAGAGACGATTAATTGAAAGTAAAGAATGCGGAGTACATGGCATGGATCGAAGTTGCGAACCTGTACTTCGTGCTTCAGGCATGGGCACTTCAAAAGGCTTAGTACGCAATGATAAAGGTGATTTGCATCAGCATAATGATTTAGATGAAGTCGGCTTAGGGTTAAAAAGATGCTGATATCCAACGCCATTGATGACAGGTACGGAGTAATGACTTGAGAATAAGAAAAACTGCAATATTGGCACCATCTCAATGTCAGACATAACGAAAGAAACGACTAGTAACTCTACTCTGCTTAGCTACCACTGGATACGGTTGGGCGCAGAATAGCTACCCAAGAAGACGGACCAGATTTTTCGAAGCATAAAATATGGCGGCAAGCAGCAGTCAGCGGGGGCGTTTTCTGGAGGTCATACACCGTACGAATGGACCGCAGCGCGAACTCAACGGCATACCGGATTGACACGGTATTCGGGATGTCCCCGATGTCACGAAGCTGAGATTTGTTAGTCCTGGAACATGGGCAAAGCGTTGATGCTCAGTTTGTGTTGAATTTGTTGGTACATGAGGGTCAGAAGGAGTATGTGCATGTGCATGTATTGATTGAACTCTAGGAAGTAGGAACTACGAAGGGAGGAAGAAGGTGAAAACTCTGAGCCCCCTAGCGCCAGCCCTATAGGGCTCGGAGCGGAGATTACTAACCACAGGGGTAGCAGTACTAAGCATATCCCTTTAACCGCCACAAGGTCGGCCACCCCCTTTGATCAACAGCTAGGCCAAATTTGGTAGCAGCTTGACCAGATGGGGTACGGGTGCTTAATAAACCCCGCTGTCGCCGACTCGCCGAATCCAAATAAATGTTCGTATGCTTAGTCATTGGTGGGGTCCCCCTACTAGCATTGTACATCATAGGGGGTGGCCGACCTTGTGGCGGTTAAAGGGATACCCTCCTACGCTGTCACGTGATTGACTCAGAAGATGCTTGCATCAGTACACGGTACCTTGGATCAGCTTCAGCGAAGAAAAGCTTGAATATATTGCTCAGTTCTATCTAGGTAGAAAGGCTCAGACCGTGTTCTATTTGAATCCACAAAACGGCAAGAGGAAAAGTCTCCATCTGATCATGCGAATCGAAGTCTGCGGCTGAACTAGATAACTGCAGACCTATGGCGCTGCTCTAAAGTCCGGTTATCTGTGGTTACTTTACGAAATCGATTTCTTATACACTGGACTATCTTCGTCCAGTGCTTGGTACAAAGCATGGTGTTATCCGTGAGGTCGCGATACATTGGCATCCCTCTGGCCCTTGGCTTTGCAGCCCTCACCCTCCTCTTCCTCCGTCTGTCGCTAGGCAGAGATCCTCAACCCAATCCCAGCACACCAGATAAACCAGAAATACGACCACTTCCCATCTACAAGACAGACATAGAAACACCAAGTCCCTCTCCGCTCCCCGAATTCTTCCCTCTAGCCGCCAAGGCCAAGTCTCCCAATGACCTCCCTCCCGTTCCATCGTGGAATAGGCCCCCAACACCACATGTCGCAGAGACAACAAGACTGTTCATCGGCTTTACGAGGTTCTGGCCCTTACTGCAGCAGGTTATAGTCAGCTACATCACAGCAGGATGGCCTCCCGAAGATATTTACGTCGTCGAAAATACCGGCACAATGGACTCCAACAAGCACGGCCGTCTCACCCCCGAAAACCCCTTCTACCTGGACTACAATCGTCTCACTAAAATCCTTGGCGTTAATGTCATCACTACTCCTTCCCTTCAAACCTTTGCCCAGCTCCAAAATCTCTACCTTTCCGAGGCCATCAACAACAACCTCTCCTACTACTTCTGGGGCCACATGGACGTCGTTGCCCAGTCGCACGAAGACCAAGTCCCGTACAAGTCCCTTTACATGCGTGCCGTCGACGTGATCAGGGAAACGCAAGAGCCTGGTTACAAAAAGGACGATCAAGGTCGCGACCACAGATGGGCGATCCAGTTCTTCTCGTATGACTGGCTGGCCATGGTCAATACGGCCGCTTTCGTCGAGATCGGAGGCTGGGACACCATGATCGGGTACTACAGCACCGACTGCGATATGCACTCGCGGATCGCCATGGCCGGGCTGAAGGCGCCCATTGCGGACGCAGGACAGGTATTTGACGTGGGAACTTCAATGGACGACCTAGAGGTGCTGTACCGCCGCCGCCCGAAGAGCAGCGCCGCCCCCAGCAACACCAAGCGCGGGAATGGTACCGACGGCCCCAATGCCGCCTATTTTGCCAAAACCGAGGAAGACGAGTGCGGTAGCCAGCAATGGAAGGACCTGCAAGACCGCCTCGAGCAAATGGCGCAAGAGAAGCGCGATGATGTGTATAGGAATAGTTGGCAGAAGCGACAGAGTGGCGGCAAGGGGGAGCCGTTCTACTACGATCCGGCTGGGTTTGAGAAGGCGTTGCAAATGACGATTCATGTCGGCACGGAGGTCTATGAGGAGAAGTGGGGGCATCGCGGATGCAATTTGGGAGAGACAAAGCTGGGGCTAGGGGATATGTGGAGGGTGGAGCATGATTGGTAGGTCCTTCTTTCAGGTGAAATGAAAGAAGCGGGTGGCTAATAAGTGCGATCTAGGGAGTGAACATAGAGATACCCGTAACAAACCCCTGGGATGGAAAATCCAGCGACCGAACCAGTCAGATTAAGCGTCGACATTATTTATATATACTCCTTCATGGACATGATGGACTAGGCCATACCATGTATTCAGGCGCTAGAAAGGCCAGTTTCACACCGTCAATAGCCTTCGTTTTCTTCCTGTATTCTTAGCCAGACACACACCAATGTATATCTGCTCGTCACACCTATATCTAGCCGAGGAAACCCGATATCAGATCTTGATACAGAAAGAACAGATTTCGAGGGCAACGTTGGCTGCTACGTATAAAGCAAGCTCCCGATCATACTTCCCTCGCGACTCGTCCAAATCCTCGAGCTACTGTATATAGCATTACATGACGTATGCAGCTTTACCGAAAAGCGGGTTTTACGTCCCTAAGAACCGAAATCCAACATCCCCCTTCTGCAGGGAAAATCATCCTTGGCCCTAGCATACGTATAATCAAGCATCTCCCACTCCCCCACTTTCCTCTACCTCCCCTCTATTCCTCCCAAGGGCACCCCAAAACAACCAAAACAAACACATCCATCTCCATCTCCCCTCTCTCCCAGCCCGTTCGCCCCGTCCTGTCCTACCCAAACACACCAAAACCAACGCCAGTACTCCCTTTTAAAAAACCGCTGTCTATCCATCGATCATAAGCATCCCAAAATCCCTTAGATGCCCACTCCCAGAAAGAACAAACCTTCCGCCACCTCATGATACACCCGAAAAATTGGTGGTTCGGTCAACTCGTCCAACTCGTCATTGTTTCAATGCTTTCTATGCTTCATACCATCGCTGTTCGAAACCGCTCCTAGTTCCCGCATCCTCTAATCCATGCCCTTGGCCCACGGTAAGAAGGCGGGGATAACGCTTGGATACGTATCAAGAAAGGGGGGGGATGTGATGAGCTTGAGGATTTTAAAGAGATTGCTGCGCTTGTCGAGAGGGGGGAGTGGATGTCGAGAGGGATTATAGTGGGGGGTGATTGGGAGATGGAAGGATTGGGGATTCTGGACGAGAGGGGTAAATGTGTTATTGGGAAGGGGTTGGAATGGAGAGAATTTGTTTGGAAGGATGGTATGAGTGAATGTGGTGCAGGGGGTTGGATTTTCGGTGCGAGAGTGATATGTGTAGTAGATCTCGAGCAGGGGAGAAAAACAACCGACTAGATTATTTGCACGCCAGAGATTCTTTTCCAGCAAAAACGCTACATGAAGGCTGAAAAGGATTCTTTACAACACTTGTCTTTTCCAAATTCGCATCCTCCCTTCCTCAAACCCCTCTTCCTAACACTTGCATGCTCCCCGTTGCAGGAACCCACATGTCTACTTCGTTGCCGTCGCATTTAGCTTAAGCTCAGTAATGTTCCCCTCATGCTCCATCATCTTGTCAGCATTGGAACGAGACTTCCCATAGCGCTCTTCGATATCGTCCTTTGTTCACACGGCTCCGCAGATGTGATCCCAAACGCTAGTCCATGGCTGCGAGAAGTTGAACTGCCGCCCCCATATATGAGTATCGTTGTTCCCCACAGCCTCCCCACCGCCCTAGGGCGTTTTTTGCAGCAGAGACAAACCTTCATGCCCCAATTCTGATAATGGATATCATGATACGGCGCATTGTTCTCCGTCATAAACTAAAGCGGGTCCCAGGGTAGTTTGAACCCGCTGTGGTCGTCTACAACTTTGAGACTGCTTGCGATGAAAAAGAAGATTCCCTGGCGGAGGTTGAGGCGTGCGACTTGGTAGGCGAGGGTGGAGCCGACGGTGTCCATGAAGAAGCCTGCGAGGGGGTGGTTGTACTGGCCATCGAAGGCGTAGGGAGCGTAGAGGAGGTGGTAGCGGGAATGAATTTTCTCTTTGCGTCCGTTAGCATTATGTTTTCTTGTAGCAATGTTCTGGGTTCGAAGGGTAAGAATCTTTACTGTAGAGATACTTGTTTTAGTGGAGCGCCCAGTGCATCCAGTATTCCCGAGAGTCAAGGAAGAGCATCGCTACTGCGTATTGGAAGCCAGGCACAATGAACTGGTGTATAGCTTTCGCGAGAGTCATCTCCCATAACGCAAACGCAGGAGCGATGATTTCCATGTGAGATGGCGTCAGATTTGGCTGCACCAATGCCGGGTATCGTCCACCCGCTAATAGACCAGCAACGGTCGGAAACCCAGACTGAACGTTCTTCGCCATAGTGAGACCGTCAATACTAATCGAAAGCACGTAGGGAATAGCTCTCTGTGCCATCCTTATCTCCTGCGCCCAGGCCCTGATATCATACTCCTCGCCCCCAATGTACGTATCAGGCTCGAACCAAGCAATAACCCCGCTGAACACCGCCTGCGTTGCGTGCTGCAACAGTACATCTCTGATCACATCTCCCATAGACACACGGTTTCTTTTCAGGAGTTCCGCTGGGGTGTGCAAACGGTATTACTGGAAGAAACCCCATTCGTCAAGAAGAGGGAGAATGCCTAGTAGGCTATGACGGGGGTGACGGCGATGAGGTATTTGTCTTTAATGAAGGGGAGGGGGGGCTTGAACGGAGGCTGAGTAGATTGGGAGAGGCGGAAAATCAGTAGGGGAGGTGATGTTGTAGAGTGCTGCTGTCATTGTTGAAATTGGAACTTTTCAGTCCAGCGAAGAGACAAAGACAACGGTCAAAGAAGCAAGACGCGTCAAGAACTGTAAAATTATATAGTTTCTAGCACGAATGCGAATTAATAGAGACTACGGTGCAGCGTAAAGAGAAATAGCCACTAGGTGGTTCTACGGCTCTTTTGATGTTTTTGTGGCCCTTGAGCACCGATTGGCAAAGTTGTACCCGTCCATTACCAAGCAATCTGGGAAAACAAGAGGTAGGTCTTCAAGATCGAACGAGACTTGGTTGCCAAGAGAAACTCACGTTTTCTAGGCAGGTTATGTTCCGACACCGAGCTTGGGATAGGCACAAGCATTCTGGCAAGTGTCGTTCCGCTGGCGTTGCCGAAGATGAAGCACTTGGTCTTCATTGATGCCAAAGCGCCAAAAAGTGTTATTGATGGTGTGTGGATGCACAAATCGAACAGTCGTGTCCAAACATACTTTTATGATGAAGTTGCGGATATACCGGGACTGCTGAGTATGCTTGGCAACTCGAAGTCCCACCTCACTATGTACTTCCAGACCGTGATTGATGGCGAGATCCTAGACCTTCGATCGCTCTTCCGAAATGTGCCGGCGCAAGGGAAGCTGTTCGGCAGTATGACAGTCTTTCTCGATGATCGTCGAGGCATGGGTAAAATTGGACCTCGATCGTTAGGATACCTTGACCTCATGGAGCACCACCACGGCACGAACTTCCTCACGGACACATTCAAGCATCTGAAACGTAAGGTCATGACAATCGTCGCCGGATCCTTCTTCGAAACGTTCGGCCATTCCGGTGGCTATATAACGGGGCACGCACCGACCATTGAATCTTTGACGTGGAACACACGAGGATTCTTGTTCTCAGCTCCTCCTCTCCCTTTGCAAGCCACGATGACGAACCGAACAATCCAGCTTTTGGAGGAAGGTGCGTTTGATGAAATGAGATACCGATACTTAGTAACTTAGTAAACAGTAAAGAAGTCTTCTAAAGGTGACGGTCAAAGCGAGGGTACGCTGATGTTCATGGAAGCCGAATTGTGTGGCTTTTGAGTGCATGGCCAGGGTTTTTTAGTGAGATTGTCTAGCCGCTTTCTGGATTAGAATTGGCATTAGCGACGTCGATGCTCTTCAATTGCGCTGGTGCAACACATACCATTTGTTATTTTGTTATCCAAGGATCACTTTAAAGGTGTTGTTCTGCAAGGCATTGTTGAGTCTTCTGCGTCACTGCACCGTCACAGACCAAACATTTCGTTCTTAATATTCGTGCCAGCGTTACGGCCCACTGTAGTTGCAAAAAGCGATGAGATGATGCAGAGGAACCAAACATTAAGCTCAGATGTCTCATAAGGCTGTGAGGCACATAGGTACCTATTTCATCTAAAGTACTTAAGGTAAGGTAAGGTACCTTAGATATCCTAGCGCTAATGGAGTCAAGCCCATGCCGCCATCAAGAGTTAAGGTTCTCTTTCCACGAACAGCAAGCTACAGTGGCTACCAAAGCTACCAAAGCTCCTTTCATCTAAGTATATTGAGCAATTGTTCCCGCCTGAACAACTTGTTTGGTCTGTGTAAAAACAATGATTTCAGCATCCGAAGGATAACCGCCTGAGATTTCCAATCAAGCATGGCATAGTTCCGCAAATATTCTGTCAGACGAAGATCGAGAAATTAGTTGAAGTAGTTGAACTACTATTCAGCTTACGATTTGTAGATTTACTCTACTTAGA
>JAABUY010003888.1_pt1 | contig 16064 bp, 15 predicted proteins | sample 5560271 | NCBI WGS metagenome assembly JAABUY01 (sample SAMN10711886, study PRJNA513374) | rock metagenome | isolation source: Antarctica rocks | place: Antarctica: Victoria Land, University Valley
AAGACAAAGAGTGAAAGAAAAGAATGAAAGTTTAACTTTTATATACATGAATTGAGCAGAATCAAGACTAGACAGTAGTTTTATGACTTAAGATTGCAAAATTTCATGCATACAACTGAGATGATTGAAACAGAATTGCTGAAACTAAATTAAGATGATAATAACTAGATTGATGACTTGATTCATTGAATTGCAAAACAGATTCAATGAATTGAGATTATTTAAGACATCAATGATTTATGTTTTAAATCAAGTTGATGATCTGACATCATGACAGTAGCTTCTCTCTTCAAGACTGAGCTTCTGCAAAATGATGAGAAGAAACAAGATGAAATGAGAAAAAATTGAAGATGAAGATTGAAACAAGATGAGAATTGATGTGAATGCATTTTAATGTAATGAAGCACAGACAAAACTAGAATAAATCTGAGTCACATTTGAGTCAGATCTGAGCAAGATATCTGAAGAATGAGATGAAATGAGATGCATTTTAACATGATAATGCACAGCAAAATTGAAATACATCTGAATCACATCTGAATCAGATTTAAACAAAATGTTTGAGTCAAATCTAGATAAGATCTGAGTCAGATCTGAGCAAGAAAAAGACGAAACGCAGTTTAATATAATGATACACAGATGAAACTAAAATACATCTGAATCACATCTGAATCAGATTTAAACAAGATGTCTGAGTCAGATCTAGACAAGATCTGAGTCAAATCTGAGTTGAGTTGAGATGATGAAGATTGAACTTAAAGTTCTTAACATTGACATTGAGATATTACACATGACAATACATGTGATTCTTTGATGACAGAGTTGACGAGATAATATTCATTGAGCGCTTGCTCACAATTATTCAGAAGATGAAAAGACTCTCAAGTAGAGAAGTGATCTTCTCAATCAATGTAATACTTAAGCAAAGATGAATTATAATGTTTATCACGCTTAAAGTTTAGTATGCTGTTTACATATCAGAATCTTTCATCATTTTCAATGACAACGAGTTTTTAAGATTTCTGACGTTGACTCGAAAGAAAATCACTTGCGATATGACTCAAAAGAATGACATGAAAGATTGAATAAATCTTCATGAATGCTGAAAGATTTAACTCAATGATCAAAGAATTATTCTTGAAGACACGCTTGATCTTGAAAAGATCAACATTATGATCATTTAACTTGACAGCAAGACAAGTGATGCTGAGATTGCAAGCATTCAATCAAACTTCATTTTCGACGAAGTATTTAAAACAAGAACGATGAAAAAGATTGACATTGAATTCATAGATGATCTGAGTTATAAGCATCTCATCACGTAAATGCTCAGTTAGTTTCTTCATCTTCTTGATGAACTCTTTGACATTGAACAACTTGTCTCAAGCTTGAGATGTAAGATTCTTGAGCAAAGACTCAGAAAACTCAAAGTCTAAACGTGAGTTCTGACTCAAATTGATCAAGAAGAATGATGCTAAAGTGATTAACAATGATGTGTTATTGACGATGAATTTAACTTCAGAAAGTCACTTAGCTCAGTCATTCTGCATGTAGTTGACGAAGACTCAAAGATAATGCTTCATGACAGCATTGACTTTCTCGATTTGATCATCAATCTCAGAGTGATATGTCGTTGATAACTTGATGTTTATCTTCAACATTTTACACATATGCTTTCAGACATCAAAGATGAATTATGTATCTCGATCAGACACAAAGAACTCGAGTAAATCATGATGTTTTCAAACATGAGCATAGAAGCAGTTGATAGCTTTTTCAACTTTCATAGAAGTGATGAGAACTAAATATCTCATTTTGATAAAATGATTGATGAAGACTAGAACATATTTATATGTGATACTCATAAAGATACTGAGCAATAAAGAATCTACATAGTTCATGAAAACATCACGTCAACGACGTTCAAGAATTGAAAGAAGACACAATCATTCTTGAGTTTGTTGTCTAAAAAACTTAAAACGTGTGCACACGTGACAGTTTTGTACAAAGTGTTGAACATACTTATAGATGTTTGATCATCAATAGACTCAACTGATCAGTTCATAACTTTTTGCTCTTTCTGAGTGATCATCAATGACATTATCATGAATGAGCTGAATGATACGAAGATGTAGTTTATTTGAGTTGAGCATATACTTTCTTTCTTGAAAGTACAGATGATTGTCATGTTTTTCACATTCAGCTAAAAAGATCTTGTTGTGATGTTGTGTTTCATTATGAAGTGCTTCAATTATCTGAGCTGCGAATTTGTCATTGATTTCGACTTGCTTTCACAATGTTTGAGTGAGAATGTCAGCAAAATCTTCATCAAGATTCAGAGTGTCTTGATCTAGCTGAGACTTGATATTTTCAACGTTGAATTCTTCAATTTCTAGATTCATGAAGACTAGAATTTGCAAGAATGCTGAAATAACTGAGAACAGATGTAATTGAACTGAATCTAGAGCGATGATTTGTGACTGAAGCTTCATGATCTTGATGTTAAAGACATCAAGAATGAGATTCTCAACAATATTAAAATCTAAAACATGAGTTTTCAGAATTGTCTGATGTTGATATTGATGTTGAGAATTGAATGTATTCTTCTTCTTAAAAAAATCTTCTAAGCAACATGTCAGAGCATTCAACTTATCATCGATCTTGTTGAAATGATAAGCGATGCAATAGTTGAATCTAGATAGAAACTCACTTCAATGAGCTTGATGACGACTCAACTGCTTAGTTGACATGAAATACTCAAGATTTTTGTGATTCGTGATCATCTTGACAGAATAGATAAAGTCTTCAAGCTCTGATCATCATTTTTCGAAAGCGCAAACAAGAATCATGAGTTCTTTATCGTAGATCTTATAATTACACTCGACTGAGTTATGCTTCTTTGAAAAGTAAGCGACTGAATGAAGAATCTCATTCTCATCATACTGAGAGAGAATGTCTTTGAATACATAGTTTGAAGCATTGATTTCTATCACAATCTTGTGATCTGAATTATAGTGACAAAGAATAATCTTGAAAGTGAAGACTTTCTTAAGAATGTTAAATGCAATCTGACATTTCTGAAATCAGACAAAGAGTACATCTTTTCTGATGAGATGAATGAGCGAAATAGCTATTTTACTATAGTCATAGATGAATCTTTTATAGAAGTTCGCGAAATCTAGAAAAACTTTGAACGTCTTTAACATTGATCAAAATGAGTCAATTGATAATGATGTTTATCTTGAAAGAGTTCATCTTGATCTCTTTGATGATGATTATCAATTCTAAATACAAGACTTGAGTGACGTGAAACTTGCATTTGATTATATTCATCTGAAGATCTGCTTCTTGCAGCTTTCGCAAAATGAGCTTGACATAAATCTCGTGCTTGAGTTCATTGTCGAAATAAATCAAGATGTCATTCAGATAAGCTGTACAGAACTTATTTAAATGTTCATGAAGAATATTGTTAATGTACTTCTGAAATGAGACAGACTCATTACATAGATCAAAGAGCATGACTAGATACTTGAATAATTCAAATCAAGTGTGAAAGATGATGAAAGCTTCATCTTCTTCTTTAATTCAAAGTCGATTGAACGCAGAGATGATATTCAGCTTGATAAAGATTTTAGCTCGACTTAAATGATTCAGCGTTTCTGAGATCAGAAACAGAGAATATTGATTCTTGATTGTAATAGCGTTCAGATCTCGATAGTTCACGCAGAAGTAAAGTTCTTCTTCAAGTTTCTTGATGAAGAGAACAGAGATGATCATCTGAGAGCGACTGACTTGAATGAAATCTTTGCTCAGATTTTCATTCAGATAATGACGAAGTTCTAGAATTTTGTCATGATTCATGTTGTATAAAGCAAAGACTGAGAATTGAGCATCTTCTTTAAGATGTATGACATGATCATGAGCTTGATGTGAAAACAAGATATCGACGTTTTTCTTGAAGAAAACATCTAAAAACTTGAAATATCTGAATGATAGAATTGTAACTGAATCGACGTTCTTACTTTATTGATAAACTTCAAGATTTTCTTGTGTCGTGAATGCAGTTAAATGAAATTTCTTTTTCATTTGATGAAGATTCAGACAATGATTCTTATCATACATACTGTCTTAAAGACGAGATGAGAACTGAGCAAGAGTTGAGCTGTTCTTTGAACAAACAGTCAAAGTTGCATGACGCGATTTTGATTCATCAGAGTCTAGACTAAAAGACGAGATTGACTCAAGATTCAAGAAGACATCGATTTTCTTTAAAATGACGTTAAACACTTCAATGTCTTTGACATGAGCAGCATGATCAAAGCTTCGAACTTTCAACTCGACTATGTCAAGTTGTATAAAAGATTGATTGAATTGATCTGCTTAAGAAACAATAAAAGTTTTAAAGAAGAAAGAATTTTGACACTTGATTTTTGATGAGTATTCTTTTTGAATGACTTGAAGAATACAACTAGAAGCTTCTTGTTTCAAACAAGAGACAAGATTAAATGAGATTTGTTTCTTGTAAATGAGCTAAGTATTAGTTGACTTTTCGTAAGCAAACGAGAAGTTATACTGCTTCTTGTGAGCAGATGAGAAACTGAATTACTTCTTGCAAGTGAATTGAAAACTGAATTGCTTCTTGTGAGCGAACTGAAAACTGAGTTACTTCTTTCAAGCAAATGAGAGACTAGATTGCTTCTTGCAAATGAACTGAAAACTGAGTTACTTCTTTCTAGACTGATCGCGTCAAGTTGAGTACTCAAGTTCGAGTCGAGTACTCGACTTGAAAAGTGTCGAGTCGAGTTGAATTTTTTTTGAAAAAGTGTCGAGTTGAATTGAGAAGTTGAATTCAAGCACTCGAGTCGAGTTGAGAAGCTTGACTCGATAATTCGACTCGAAAACTCGACTTGACTCGACAAGATATTAGATAGATGTAAATAGCTTGATTGAACAGTCTTCATGATTCTCTTCATGACTTTCTATCATGTTTTCTCGTCATGACTCTCTATTAAAGTCAAACGATCTTCATGTTTTTTCTTCATGTTTCTCTTCATGTTTCTCGTCATGACTCTCTTCATGTTTCTCGTCATGATTCTCTATCAAACGATCTTCATGTTTCTCTTCATGACTTTCTATTAAAAGATAATGCAAAAAGATAATGCAAAAGTCAAAAACCGGAAAAATTTCTATATTTAACTCTCTTAACGTCAAGCTCGAGTTCTTGACGAGTCGAGTCGAGTCGCGTCAAGTTGAAAATATGAGCAACTCGACTCGAGTCGAGTTGAAAATGTGAGCAACTTGACTCGATCTCGATTTGAGTTCAAAATGTCAACTTGAAACTCAACTTGACGATCAGTCTACTTCTTTCAAGCGAATGAGAAACTAAATTACTTCTTGCAAGCGAACTGAGTGCTGAATTGCTTCTTGTGAGCAATCTGTAGACTGAATTGCTTCTTGTGAGCAATATGTAGACTGAATTGCTTCTTGTGAGTGATTCATGAACTGAGTTGCTTCTTGTGAGTGAATTGAGAACGAGACTGAAAGAAAGTTACTTTGTCAACTTCAAATGAGAAATTTTCTTCTTGTTATCTTGACGAAAAATGAGCAACAATGATTAAGACAAAAGAAGAAAGACAAGATGAGAATATTGTGTTTAAAATTGACATCAATGACATGATGATGAAGTCATGACAGACTCATGATGATGAGATATTGACTTAATTCAATGACATAAAAGAATAGTTTTTCAATGTGTTCATCGAGAATCATTGTGATTTCAACGACATGAGTAATGTCATCAATTAAAGTGACTTGATCATCAAATTCTTGAAGTCTGCGAGAGTGAATTAATTGATGCAAGAGAAGATGATGTTGTTGCGTGAAGAATTTATTCATAAAGACATAAGCAGAGATAGATTGATCATCAAGTCGAGTTTCGAGTTGACATTTTGAATTCGACTCAACTCAAAGTCGAATTGCTCACATTTTCAATTCAACTTGAGTTGAGTTGAGCATATTTTCAACTCGACTCAACTCGACTCGACTAGAAATCGAGTCAACTCAACTCGACTCGTCAAGAACTCGAACTTGACATCAAGAGTGCTAAGAATAGAAACATAGAACAACATGTTTGCTTGTTCTTTGCATTATCTTTTCGCATTACTCATTGCATCGTCTATATATTGCATTAGCTTTTCGCATTACTCATTACATCGTCTATATACTATCTTCAAGCTATTAACAACTATTGTTGTTAATACAAACTATTCTATAAAATGTCTAGTTCGTTGACAACTTTCAATCTGTCTGACGAAAGTGTTTCGCATAGTTCATCTTCAGATAGTCTTCATTCTGAAGACTTTGCAAGTCAAGTTCAATGATCTATGAATTCTTCACATCATTCTGAAAAGATGAAGATTAGACAAGAAGTGATCGACAAAATTCAGCAGAATTTTTCACAGCTCAAGCTAAGAGAGAATAGCGAGTATGTTCAATGAACTTTGAATACAGATAGCTTTTTTCTACAATGATGATCTCAAACCTCTGTTGCTGAGAGTATTCAAAACAAGACTCAAAAAAAGATAGACAATTCGCTCTGATTCAAAAAGACTACAGACGATAAACAATTTGATATATGAAATCACTTTATACAGTTGACTTCGATTGTTGAAGAATTGTCTAAAATCTCATGCAAAATCTGCAATAAGATTATGAATCATTCTACAGCTTTTAATAACTTCAGCACGTCTGCTATGAAAAAGCATCTTGAATCAGGCTTTTGCGCAGCGACAGAGCGAAAACGCAGACACTCGCAATCACAAGTTGAACTGACTTTCGAACGAGTAAGTCATCTCTGATAATGCAAATTGATAATGCAAAATTGACAAATTATTAGAAGAAAAGTCATATCGAGTTAATCTCTGTCTTCAATCAAGAGAATTGAGAAGATCAACTATGCAAGATCTTTGTTGACTTGAACTTATTCTTTCGAATCGTTGACAACGAGCAATTTCGAAAGCTGCTACAAATGCTTCGTTCAGATTTGCAGATTGTGCATTGCACAAAGATGACAACTATGATTCTCTCACACTATAAGAAGATTTGTGATAAGATCAGATTGAATCTTAAAGAGTCACAACGTGTCTCTATTGCTTTGAACGCGTGATCTAGTTCTCAAAGAGTAGCGTATCTAGAAGTGTTGATATACTGAATTGATATCAAATTTCAGTTTCATGAACATCTTATTGAATTTACGTCTCTCGATATTGAGCATATTCATCGTCAATTAATGATAGAGCTAATGAAAATCTTGAAGAACTACGCTATTAAGAACAAGCTTTTTGAGATTGTTATCAATAATGCAAGCAATAATAGTATCTTGAAAGAGAAACTTGAAAAGATCATGAGTCGTCGCGAGTTTCGATGATACAGAACACAGAATTTCATTAATTGCTTGACTCACATCATCAATCTTATGACTCAAGATTTTATTCAAGCTCTTGAATCAAAAGCAATAGCAAATAACATTATTATGCAATTAAAGAATGAGCAAATGCAAGATATTGAGACAAGCAGAGACTTATCTGTTGTGATTAAAAAGATATTGCTTCAGATGATAATGCAAAAAAGTAATGCATTTATTAATCATGTAATTAGATTTGCGCTCTGACGATAGCTATCAACGACTCTTCTCAGCGATTGCTTTGCTTCAGAGCTTTTCAAGAGCAGAATGACAACAGATTCAGAAAACTGATACAAGATATTTGCATTCGTTGAAACTTTACTTACTTGATGCTTTGTTGAGTGTATCAACTACGTGAATTTATTGATCTTTGAACAGAGAAATACTGTGAAGATTCAAAAATTGCAAAGATCAAACTCAATGAAAGTGAGTGATTTATGATTTTGCTTGTTGACAATCTATTAAATTCTTTCTATGAGTGCACTTTAATAGTGTCACGAACAATTAATACAGATATTCACTTGAGATTTTGAATATTTGATGCAATTTTCAATCATCTTGAGCAGATTGAAAAGAATATAAGAAGAAGTACTTGCTTATTGAGTGCTGTTATAGTAAAGACTTGCAAAAAAGTCTCAATCAAACTTGCAAAGTATTATGTCAAAATCGAAGACAGCGATGAAACAATATACAATCTTGCAAATATTCTGAATTCTATCATGAAGCTAAGTCTCTACAAGATTTGAGATGACAAAAACAATGAAGATACAGATCATGATGAAGAGTCTGTCAACTACGAGATCAAGTACAAGACAGAGTTCAAAGAGTATTTTCATCGTTATTATGAAGATTCAGCTGTCAATTCAAGAGCAGAAGCACAAAGAGTAAGAAGTGATGCTGATGAGATAATGCATTATAATAATGCAGTTGATCTTTTACTAACAATCTTGTAGTCTGTTGCAACTGTCAGAAGATCATTGCTTTGACAATCTCAGCGTGCTCATTCTTCTCAAGACAAAGATGATCAATATCTTTGCACTGATGTTATAAATGAGAAATATTTGATCTGACAATTTTGAAAAGACAATGCTTCGAATTTTTCTAAGTTGACGCAAATGACTAAGAATATTCTTTCATGCTCGATATTCTCAATAGATATTGAGCGAACTTTTAGTCTTGCTAGAAGAGTATGTCGATGAAATCAATCACAGATGAGTTCGAAAACGATGAAACAAATAATGCTGATCAAGTATTACAATTGAACTATGAATTTGAATTCAGACGAGATTATTACTGAGTTCTGAAATATTTATTGCAGAGAGAAGAATGATGATCAAGAGATCAACGAGTCTGCTGATTCATTTCGAGTATCTTTGAAGACTGTTCTGACGCAGATTTATTCATAGATCTGCAATATCATCTCATCTATTAAAAGTCTTGCATTTAAAGCAAGTATTTATTAGAAGTACAATTGAGTCAATGCACAAGAATAATGCACAAGAGTAATGCGAATGTGATTTCAAGAATTACACTGTCTATCTAACTGATGAAGACAGATATTTTCTAGTCTGTCTTGAAAAACATAACATCAAGATTCATCATGAGATTCTTCATAAATTTTATATTTTTATCTTGAATGATGACGCGTTTGACATGAATTGTCATCAAGTTGATGTCTGCATAAAGCAAAATGTCAATGAAAATTCTACAACAAGAGTGATAATGTGAAAGAGTAATGCACTTACTTTTCATAAAGAAGCACATAAAGTCTTCAGTGACTTCTTGAAGAGCACTCAAGACAGAGCGCTGAATGTGAAAATCATATTGTAGCATGTTCGCTTAAGCATAATCATGCATAATCTCTTTAATCAGTCTTTCGAAGATCATTTTGAGAATGAGATTTTCTGCGATCTTCTGATATTTTCAAATTTCGCGCAGCGCAACAGTGTCTGATTTGTAGCGTTTTTTCTGTTGCAAAGCATTAGTATGTCAGTAGATAATGCATTACTCATGTGCATTATCTTTTTAGTAGTAATAGTAGATTTAAAGACTGAAGTTTCTTTAATAACATAATGATCAGTTGAATACATCGAGTTCTTAAACATCTTACGTGCTGATGCACGTGCTAAAAATGAACTTGTCAGCAATAAACAAGTCATATTGCATTATCAGTATGCATTATCAATAACATGCTTGCTGCATGTTATTGTTTATCAAGAATGATTGATTTGATTTATGTAAACTTGATTTTTGAAAGTATTATCTTCGAAAGTATTATTTATTGAAGCGTTGATTACTAAAACGATTCAAGAAAATATGATAGAAGAAGTGATTGAAAAATCAGAAAAGAAATTAAAGAAAATATTGAATAAGTGTTAAGAAATAAGTGTTAAGAATAATAATTAAATTTTTCTCGTTGCACTCAAATTCATCTCACTTGATGAGTTTTTTTCTTACTTTTCAAAATTCTCTATCTGTTCATATTCTATCAAACTACTCAAATTTCATCAATACTATTGCATTACTCAAATGCATCATCAAGAGAACAATGCTGACTTTAACAGATAATGTTCATTCTATTCGTAAACTCAAAGTCTATCGCAAGTCGAAATCGTGGTGAAAATTGGTTCGATAAGATCAAAGAACACTACAAGCGACAGAACAACGATCGTATAGTCATATTCAAATGATTACACAAACTAAGACAATTCAATGTTTGAAAAGAAGTGAATGAGATCGACAAAGCAGCAATGAAAGACAATGTAAGAGACGAGATAGAACAAGAGCGAAAGAACAAAGATATTCATGATAATGCATCTTAGTAATGCAATACTGAATAAAGCGCTGATCTGTTTATAGTTGAATGCTTTGAATCAAAAATCAGATGCAAAGCGAATGCTGAGATTGTCACTGAGACGATAAAGCTTTTTGATATAACTGCTGCAACATAAGATGCAAATACTACTGCAACACAAGATGTGAATACTACTGCAAAGAAAATTGCTTCGAAAGCAATGAAGATATGCATTATCTATATGCATTATCTATATGCATTATCTCTCAGTTGTAGAAACTAATATCAATTTTAAAAGACAACAGACGAGCTGAACGTGAGCGAAGAAATATCAAAATTTATGATTTCTATAGTTCACTTAATTCAACAAAGAATTCTTCATCATGATGATCTGAAGAAGTTAAAGCAGATTGACGATACTAATTTTATGACAGCTTTTCAGAATTTTGCAACAAAATTCGTCACTTTCTCAACTGTCAAAGAATGAGAAATTCAGAATTCGATACATGCAATAAATTCTAATTCGAATGATCTCATCATAGTAGAAAACGATGACGCAGAGATGTGCTATGAAGCAAAGAAGAATGAGAAGAAACTACAACATAATGAATATGAGGTAATTAATAGTGAGAAGAAAGAGAATAATGAAAGTGAAAAGAAAATAATAGAGCTGTTCAACTAGTCACTAGCGAACAGCGCTTATCTTACTTTTTAAGTTCTAATCATAATTCATAATCTTATAAATTCATAGTGCATTATCTTTTTGCATTATCGTGAAGAGTGTTCGATAGAAAGTCATGATGAAAATCATGAAGTCTTCATGATGAAGACTGTTTGATCAAGCTATTTACATCTATCTAATATCTTGTCGAGTCGAGTCGAGTTGTTGAGTCAAGCTTTTCAACTTGATTCGAGTTCTCGAATTCAACTTCTCAACTCGACTTGACACTTTTTCAAAAAAATTTCAACTCAACTCAACACTTTTCGAGTCGAGTACTCGACTTGACGCGATTAGTCTACTGATCACGTAGATTACATGAAGCAGATTCTCAAGAAATTAAGAAAGTTCAAGCTATATGCTAGCTTGAAGAAGTGTGAATTCTTCATCACTAAAGTGAACTTTCTAAAATTTGTCATATTCATCAAGAGTGTTTCGATGAACTCAAGTAGAATAGACATCATCAAAACGTGATTCAGATCAAAGATGTATCAAGAAATACAAATTTTTCTGAGATTCATCAATTTCTATCAACGTTTTATACATCACTACTTTCAGATAGCAGAGTCTTTAACAGAACTGCTGAGAGATAGTGTAAAAGATGTAAAAATGAGTTCATTCATATGATTGAGCGAAGCGAAACAAGCTTTTAATCAGCTTCGCGACGTCTTTATGAAAACATCTATTCTAAGACACTTTGACTCAGAGCGACATATATGCATCGAGATCGACGCATTTAATTATGCAGTCGCGAGTATTTTATCTCAGTCAGATGACGAAGATCAGTGACATTCAATTGCATTCTGATTCAGAATAATGATAGACGTTGAAAGAAACTATGAGACACATAATCAGAAGTTTCTAATCATAGTAGCAATGTTTAAACATTGACAACACTATGTGAAAGATAGTTATCATACTGTCAAAGTTCTGACTGATCATAATAATTTGAAGAGTTTTATGAACGTTTGAAAGTTAAACGAAAGACAAGTCAGATGAGTCATGAGATTGTTGATCTGCGACTTTGAAATAGCACATAGATCAGAAAAGACAAACTCAATCAATATGTTGTCAAGATGATTTGACTATAAGAGTGAGAATATTTCTGCAAATCATTTGCTGCTCACTCTGCAGCGAAAGCTGACTAGAATAGAAAGCTTAAATAGCTTTATATTCATAGCGATCAGAGAACTATACTGTATACAAGTGATTAACGATGTCGAGAAGACATTCATTCACAGTATAAGTATGAACAAATATTCAGCAGAACATGTCAAAAGCAGACTGCAAGATGAAACTCACTGATGAACATGAGTGATTAACGATGTTGAGAAAATGTTCGTTCACAGTGTCAGTGAACGAAGATATTCAGCAGAACATGTCGAGAGCAGACTGCAAGATGAAACTCACTGATGAACATGAATGATTAACGATGTTGAGAAAACATTCGTTCACAGTGTCAATGAACGAAAATATTTAGCGAAACATGTCGAAAGCGAATCGCAAGATGAAATCTATTGTACATGAATGATTAACAAAGTCGAGAAGATGTCTGTTCACAGTGTCAATGAAAACATGAGTACGTGTTCAGCAATGCATGTCAGAAGTATGCTGCTGAGAGTCATGATTTTAGCAGTGCAAGAAACGCATTTAGACGAAGTACATTTCTTGAGAAGTAGAATCTCTCAACTCGAATCAACAACTTCGAAAAGCACAAACATTGAAACGTCAACTCATAGAGATTGCAACGTAGCTGAGAAACAGCTTAATTTTGTTGCTGAAACTGTTGATTGCAAACAACTCGTTTCACGTGCAATTGTCAAAGTACTGACAATTCATGAAACAACATATGACTTCAGTAGTAAATTTGTAGTCGAGCTCATCAAGATTTTACAGCAAGAAGATGAATTTGCTGTGAGACTAAAAGCAGACGAAACGATGAATATATGAAAGAATGACGTCGAAGCTTGAACATTGAATAGTCAAGAAATGATAGAGTACAATGAATCATTGTATGTTTCAGAAGATCTTTCTGTCAGAGAAGAGTTATTAAAATGTCATCATGATGATTCATTAACGAAGCATTTTGATGCTGACAAGATCAGCGAGTTATTAGATCGCAAATATTACTGAAAAAGTATGATCAAGAATGTCAAAGAGTATATAAATACTTGTGACATTTGTCAGAGAGTAAAGATGAAACGTCATCTATCATATGATGAGTTGAGATCGTTATCTCAATTCACAGATTTATGAAAAGAAATCACTATGAATTTCATAACAGATTTGTTGTCTAGTAAATGAAAAAAAGTCATGTATAACTTGATTCTTGTGATAGTTGATCATTACACAAAGATGATGCATTATCTGTCTACAAAGAAGACTCTGACTGTTGTAGAGTTAGCAGAGTTGTTCTTTGAGCAGATTGCTTTAAGATATGAGATATCAAATGATATAATTATCGATAAAGATAGTTTATTTATCAATGCGTTCTGATCAGAGATTTGCTATCATGCGAAGATGAAATGATGACTAAGCATCGTCTTTGATTTGCAAACAGATGATCAGACAGAATGACAGAATCAAACGCTGAAACATTATTTATGAGTATATTGTTTTGAAAAGCAAGACAACTGAGCTATGCTTCTACTCATAGTTGAGTTCATGTATCATCAGGCAAAGCACTCTTCGTTGAGCTGTAGTTTCTTTAAAGTCATGTATGATTACAAGTCAATCTTTGACATACACATTGAGAATGATGCTATGAAAGAAGAAATGTCAGCAGCAAAAAAACATGTTGAAATGCTGCAAGATGTACGAAACATGTTGACACAATAATGACAAAATGCGATCGATGCTCAGACAAAGTACTATAATCAAAAACATAAGTTTAAGTTCTTTAATATTAATGATTTAGTCATGCTATCAGCAAAAAATCTGAAGCAGAAAAAGTTGAGCAAGAAGCTATCAAATAAAATAATAAAGCTTTTTCATATACAAGAACTCATAAATAAGCAGACGTATTATCTTGATCTTTCGATCATTTATAGAGTTCATTCTGTCTTTCATGTATTTCTTTTAAAGTTATATAATCGTAGACTAAATGATAACTCTATACTCGATTATTTTGTACTCAAGCTTATTGATGATGAGCAAGAATGAAAGATAGAAAAGATTCTACAGAAGTGAAAAAGAAAGAAAATCTTATATTATAAGATACAATGAAAAGAATATTTCATTGAATATGATCAATGAATATTGAGCGAAGATATGAAAGATGTCTTGAAGCTTATAAAAGCTTTCGAAATGAGGCTGAAACGTGAGCGAAAAGCATAATCACTCACTTTCAAGCATAAACTCATTATTAGAAAAGAAGAATCACTGTATTATGATAGTTTCGCTCTTTAATAAGACGATCACATATGTAAATCAACAAACAGAGAAAAAAAGCGCAAAAATGCTCAAACGCGCTCAACAAGAGAGCGCAATCATCATGACACAATAAACATCACTTCATCAAACATCTTTCACACAAGACAAGATTGCAAACTTCTTCTTTTCTTTCATTGTCAGATTTACATTAAGACGCGAAGATAAAGATTCAAAAAATGACAGATTGTGCTAAAATATATCAGAATAACTAGAAACGTTGACAAAACAATATATAATCAAGATTGAACATATCACAAAGCGCTTTACATTCAGAATTTCTCTGACAATATCATTGACAATCATCATTTCTTTGAGAATAAGTTTTTGAATCTTTAGAAGCTCAAGTTTGTAAGCTCTCTTGAAACAATTCTTCACACAAGTTGTTGTTATCAACTTCTTGTAAAGAATTTTCTGATGAGCAGTGAATATCTTCAGAGCGATGTTCTCTTCTTCACTCTCAATCGCACTATCATGAATATTCTGCAGACGAAAGAATTCATTGACAGTCAAAATGCAAATGTCAAAAATCTAAACATTGAATCATGAGTGTTTAGCAAATGTATCAGATAAGTATACTCACTGTGATACAAAAACTCTCATTACTCGCATAGCGAGCACACTTCTTGTACATTGTCTTTCTTTGAAAGATGACATCACATCGCAATGCTCTATTCTTGATGTGTAGAACTCAAGCACACTTTATACAAATCACTCTATCTAGAATTTCGAAATCAGCAACACTTCTTTCGCTTATTTTCACAATTGACAGCTGAAAAGCATTAATAATGACATTAAGAAGTGAAATAAGCGAATCTTATCATCGTTTTTCAATTTCGCAAAGTCTGTGAGTTCAACAAGATCGTTGACGAAGCGTCAGCAATCATTTCTTTTCTCATTGTCTTTCAAATTTTCTCTTCAATAGCTGAGATATACTGGAAAGTTTAAATAGTAAAAGTGATGAGCTTTCGATCAGAATTTGACAACGTCTGTATCATCACAAGCAATTCAGCATCAGCAACATCAGCAGCATCATGATCATCATGTCTGATCAATGTCTTTTGAGCAAACTTATGATATTGTTAGTCGCAGTAATAGTCGTGAAATTTCAAGTTGTAACATCACTTACTTTCATAATAATCTTAACTTAAGCATCAGTCAACTTCATCATCTTATGACTCTCTTTGAGCATCGCTGCGCATTCACGACTCATGATCTAGATCTCTTACTCTTACTATACAAATATACTCAAAGTTTGTCAAAAGTAATTACACAATGATAAAGATATGATCATGATTGAAAAAAGATGAAGTTAAAGAAAATGAAAAGTTAAGAAGAACTGAAAGAGCGATAAACAAATCAACAATTATTATTCATTCTTGTCTACATTCTATCGTCTCAACAACATCATTTACTTGAAAAATAAACAATGTTTATGTGTTATCTACACGTCATCATTGCTGTCATCTACATCAACTACACATCACATATACTATTTATAATGTCATCTATACGCATTATAATTGAAGATGAATCATCATTCAATTAAAAGTTTCTCTTTTTCTTGTTTTCTCACAGAGATTTGAAGATTTTTATCGAGAGCTTCTAAAGTGAATCAATGAGTATGCATTATTGTTTATCAGAGTAAACAAAGACATTAA
>JAABUY010003889.1_pt1 | contig 16062 bp, 14 predicted proteins | sample 5560271 | NCBI WGS metagenome assembly JAABUY01 (sample SAMN10711886, study PRJNA513374) | rock metagenome | isolation source: Antarctica rocks | place: Antarctica: Victoria Land, University Valley
TACATGATGACAGAGATTGATTTTATAATGTTTCGTTTAAAATGTGAATTGAAATTCTCAAAGATGACATCAGTTACATTAAGATGAACACTATCATTGTTGAGAGATAAAATACAGATGTGATATAGAGAGCTTCGAAATCAACAGAATAAGCATAAACACATGCAATAATCAATCTAGTAAATAGATAGATTTAGAAGATAAACTAGATACAGATGATTAGATAAATAGATAGATAGATAGATAAATATGTTTCTATGTAGATGCTCTCGTCTAGAAAAGAGATGAAAAGATGAGTAAAAAGATAAAGAAGAAAAACTTCGCTTGAGAAACCTCTATAAATAATAGTCAATATTCTCATGAACTCTGAAGATGCAACTGAGTCATGCTCGAGAAATCTCTATCAATAGTAGTCAATGTTTTCATGAACTCTGAAGATGCAACTCAATAGCTCTGCTCGAAAAACCTCTATGAATGATAGTTAATGTTCTCATGAACTCTGAAGATGCAACTCAATAACTCTGCTCAAGAAATCTCTATGAATGATAGTCTATATTCTCATGAATTCTGAAGATGCAATTGAATCAATGCTGTTTCATGAGTTATCAAGAAGTGAGACTTCGTCTCATGATATCATCTACATCACAGATGATGAAGTCTTGAAAATAAATTCAGACAGAACTTTTCAAGCTGCATTACGTGATGTCTTGAATTAATCTAATTATGCTGCTTGCTTTAATGTGACTCGCGTTACATCATATTCTTATAGATCAGAAACACATGTATGTAAACAATGAACTAATGATCAGTGCAAAACTCACAGACAAAACTTCATCAATCTCAACTTTTCATCAAGAGCATATGAGATTCATTAATGTTAATGAAAGCAAAAAGATTAACAAAGTGACAAATCAAAGAAATGAGATTAACACATTATCAATCAATCATGAAATGACAATTGATAATTTAATAGATCATGTATGTTAATAAAGATTGACAAAAAGTTTAGATTTCATAAAGCAGAATCAAATAAATTCTACTCATGTTTAAAAGCAGTCAGCAGTCATTAGCATGAAAGAGAATGATGCAAATGACACAGCTGTTCTGATTACAACAAAGAATAATGTTAACTCAGCTAATGATGCAGCGAAATCTAGTAAATTTATGAAGTGTGTACATTCACAGCGAACTGATGATGAGTGAAGATTTCACGAACGAGAATCAAGTAGTTCATATACTAGATCAACAGCAATTCAAAATCAAAGACATGAAAAAAGTCAGAGCAAACAAGACAGTGATCTCGACAATGAATGAAATCAACACGTCAATAGTTAATGTTGCATTGAAAGTCAATAGATTAAAAAGACGTGTATAATAGCAACGTTGAACTGACAAGAGTGAAAATCTCATGAACGAAATTTACATTTTCTTAATCTTTTCACGAAAGCAATCAAGATTCAATCATTCAAAGAAAAACATAACAAGCATCACATTAGCTGATCAAACATTGTCTTATGATAAGTTAATGAAGTATGTGTATGAATGACAGACTAACGACAAGTGATTTTTACAGAGAATGATGAAAGTTTTGAATCATTGCATTCAAAGTAATGAAAGTCTGATAACAAGATGCAGACTTAAGAAAATGACACATCAACGTCAGCTTTGAATAAGTTTAACATCTCAGCTTCAAATGTTAATCAGTCAATAAACATAAGTTCAGAATTGAAGTATGATAATTCTTCATTGAAGAAAAACAAAATCATCAGCTCACATCGAGATTCAACGAGTTGAATTAAACAACATAAAGCAACTGTATTATCTTCATCTCAGCAGATGAAATCTCAACAGAACATGATGATTTTCAATCATTCAATTACAGAAAATCTTGCAAGAGAGTCAAATCATGTGCAATTAAACATGAATCTCAATGATGATAAAGATAGTGAGCAGAATTTGAAGAAGCATTACACAAGATGATTAAGATATTGAAGTCAATCTTGTTTCTTGATTAACAAGATTGAACAGATTCATGATGAATATATCATTGACTGTTACAAAGCATCTTCATGAAGAAAACAAATGACAAAATTATGCTCAATTGTTTCTGCATGATTTTAATTATGTTGAATCTCAATCATGCATACATTTGCAAAGAATGAACACGTCACTCTTTTTATATTAGACTTTTGAGATTTTTGTGATGTTTGAGATGAAAATATTCATGAAAGAAGAATTCAATGTCAATGATATGAGTCTTGAAAAGATAAACATGAATGTCAGCAAGATTAAGAATGAAGCATGCTAATTTATTAATAAGACAATAAAGATGCTTGAATTGATTTGTCTGAATCATTTATTGCACATAACACATGACGAGATCAACGATGCTCATTACAAGAAGAAGTTCAATGAACATCTGAAAGAAGACACTTTCAGTACATCTCAGTCTAAAGATGCAAAGTGCTCTTTCAATAACAAGTTGAGAATTGAGTGTTCATGTGTGAACGCGAACTCATCTGCACATCTCATATCATTGAAATTTGTCAATCTAATTATCATTTCATCAATCTTGATCATCAACTGATTAAAGAAGATTCAAATTCATTTCAACAAGAACAATAATTTATTATGTTAATAAATTCGTCATGCATATTATGATGCAAAGATGAATGTGTTAATCATTAGATTAACATAAACAAATAAAGATTTTCTAATAAAACAAAAGTAAGCTAGTTTTAGTTTCATATGTATAATCATGATAGACATGTACAAGACTTATGTTGCAACATTAATGAGAAATTGATATTAATTTGAAAAAGCAACTTCTAGATCAAAATAATCACAGTCAATATGACAGCTCTGAGATATAAAATGAGATTGACTGATCGCAGATGAAATGCATAGAAAAATGATTCAAACATTCAAAATCATCAATTTGTTTAAGAACATAAATGAAAAATCTCATAAATGATTTGTTACAGATACACTCTTTGAACAATCTTTCATACAAATGATGACATGAGTGAATACATTGATGACAGACTTGATGATGAATCAACATGAATCAAGATAAAAAGAAAAAAAAGCTCATTGAGTCAATTTGATATACTGTACATACAAAAATTTAAAAGAGATGAACAAAATACATATGAAAATCATCAATCTTCAAAAGAAAGATCATTAAATCATTAAGAAGTACATCAAAGAGTTAAAGATCATGTGTGACACATTATGATTACAACATGATATTAATCTATTAAAGTTTTTCAACTCTTCTTTTACAGATGTGAAATTGAATAAGCATCAAGATGTCAATTGCAAACTTTCATCAATGTTCAATGAACTTGTTAATTTCTCAGTGATGACAATTATTAAACAACTTCAAAAGAATAAAGATAGAAAAATGTAAAAGTGAAAAGTATAAAAGTGCATTGAAAATCAGTCTTAAATCAACATCAACAACTGAATGATGAAAGTTTATTAACTCAGAGTACTTAGCACATTTTCGCGTCTTAAACAACTTTCAAAGATACAGTTACTTACGTTCTCTGAAGAAGAAAACTGAAAGAAGAAATATGTTTACTTTGAAACAAATTATCTTTACGACTTGAAGAGAGTTGAGTCTTTCTACAAGAAGCACATTCTCAAGATTATCTTCAAGATGAACTGTATCAAGATCAAAGTAATCAATGAATTCATCAATCATGTCTGAAACAAGAATGAGAAGACTGTATTCTGTATCATGAATTTTACAAATGCACTTATTCTCTATTAAGTAAGTGACAAAGTCTTTACTTTCTGTTAATGTTGTTCTTGAAAGTTATCACATGCATAGCGAGAGAAAACATGTTCAACATAATTACTAACATTTAATTATATAGTACTTTCAACTTGTTCTTAAATTTTCAATGACTTTGATAACTTCAAAATTGCTCAAATCTAGAATGATGAACATAGTTTGATTGTTTCAAGAAGACTTGAAAAAACTGCAGAAGTATTCAAATGAAAAGTCATCACACTTTATCATTAATACTATCAAATTAATCAATGTTGATTACAATTTACACAGAATCAAGAAACTAGTTCAGATCAACTTAAAATGAATGAAGAAAGATCAAGCACAAATTAAGAAGAGAGTCAATCATCTTGAATAATATGAGAAGACTATCACTTATGACTTGCGCTGCGTAGATTTACAGATCGAGATGTTGATATATGTTACGAGCGTATCAAGACTGATAAGACTGAACAAGACTGAAGCTTTAATCAATTCGCAGTGAACGCTAGCAAGTTCTTTGCGTAATGATTAGAACTAATCAGCGAGCTAGTCAGGTTTGACTCAGGTTTGACTCAGATATGACTCAATCTCTTTTTTCTTTCTCAACACTCTTTTCTTTCATCAACATCTTGTTCATTTACATCACGTTCTTTTCATGTCACAAACACATTTCTTTCGAGTCTAACGCAGTTTCTGAACATTACATAAATAGAAGCTTTTGTATCAATCTTCTTCTGTATTCTTAATATTCAGTTATAACTATCTTTAAAGATTAAGCACTATCAATTCTGATCTTCATTGATTGTATCATTTAAACACGATTCTGACATTATATTAAGAATTCGTTAATCACATGATACTGATCTCATTACTCATTCAACATACTCATTTAAACAGAATGAGTCTAAAGAAATCTGTTTATCTAATGATTGACGATAATTGAAAGATAGAACAACACTAGAGAGTTGAATAGAATTAACGACAAAACTGTTTGAATTGCTAGACTACTTATCGCTCATTAAGTACGCAAAGTTCACTCGATTACGAGAATCATGATAAAGAATCTTCGTTGTTTGCTCAAGAATCAATCAAATCTCATCTTCTTTGTTGAAGATTGAATCTCATCATGTTTAGTCATTCGTCTACTGAAGAGTGTTTCGAAGAATTTCGAAATCGTTTCTCTCAAACTTCTGATGCTGATTCAACGAAATCATCAAGTGCTGTCTTATTCATTCTTGAAGATGACGAATCATTCACTGAAATGATAATACTCTTCGTGTTCTACGAAATTTGAAAGACTCGAAGTCTAGCTCTTGATGAAGAAACAAATCGACTCTACGAGTTAAATAAACAACAAGAAGACGAAATCAAAGAGTTGAAGACTAGACTTCAAGCTAAAGAAATCACTTCTTCTGATTTCATTTACTCTGAGCGTTCTAGATCTCAAAAAATATCTGATTCTTCGCTGTTTACTGATGAAAAGAACTCTACTTGAAAGAACTGATACGGAAAAATTCAGAATAAACTAGAGATCAACGTCGATCTCTTTTCTAATGAATGAGTCAAATTGAGCTATATACATTCTAGATTATTCAATGACGCAGCTGAGATCACTCAAGTTAGACGTGAACATGATTGTATCAATTTTTATAGAATTGTCAATGATCTTTTGAAAGAGCTAGCTCAGTTGTTCGATGATTCAAATAAGAAAGTCAACTTTCGTAGAAAATACTACAACTTGATTCAAGAATTCAAGAAATTCAATGAATTTTATACTCAGTTTCAACGTTTATCTTTCTATCTAGACTATCACGAGAAGCAATTGGTCGTTGATCTGAAAGATAAAATACATCTTCATCTTTGATTCATTTGAGTAGATCAACTAGTTCAATCTGATTCTCTAAAAGAAATTCGTTTCTATCTGATTCATTTGAATAATGATCAGCGAGTCATTCAAGAGATCAAGATTAAGATCAAACGTGTCAATAATCTTTCTAAGACTATCTTTCATAAAGTGACTGTTGTCACTTAGTCAGTTGATCACTTGAAGTCTGATCAGCTAAAGTCGCATGACGCGATTTTAACTAATGTCAAAGAAGCAAATATTCTAGTCGAAAGCTGTTTCATATGTCATAAATTCAATCATAGCTCTAAAAAGTATTTCAATCGATTTACTAGAATTAATGCAGTGAACAATGAATATGATTGCTTCGATTTCAATTCGAATTTCGATTCAAGAAACTAGTCATCTCTTCAAAAGTCATTGAAGAGATAGAAATTATATCTTTGTGCAAACTAGATGAAATTCTATCGAAAGAAAATTACTTTGAAAAGTCGTTTCTAATTGACACTCATCTCATCTCTCAGAATCGATCTTTCAGCCTTCATTTTCTAATAGACAGTGATTCAATCATTTACATGATCATACATTCTAATCTAGTCAATAAAGTATGCGAGAAACTGAGAATTCAATCTATATCACTGACAAAAGAGAAGCTAATAAAAGATTATGATGAAAAGATATCTAAGAAGATCATCACTCATAAAATTCTACTCAATCTCATCATCGACAGTCATAAGAAATTGACTGTATCAATGCTGATAGCTGATATCAATCATCATGAAGTCATATTGAGTAAGCTCTGAATGAACAAAAACGAAATATTATTGAATATATGAAATGACGTCATTGTTTTTTCGAATCAATTGAATACTTTTATTTCGATTTTTTCAATTTCTCTCAATTCAAAGCACTCAAATTGATCGCGATCAACTTTGTCTTCTTCAATCACTCAGACTAAGATCTTTATGATGCTTAAATGACTCGTTTGAGAAGAGTCATTCTTGATTCAAAGCATAAACGCAGCTTCGTTCAAGACATTGTTGAATTATTCAAAAAAGAACAAGATTGAAGTCTTTGTTCTATTCATGATGAACATCAATAAAGAAATCACGTACAATACTTAGTGCAATTTGAACGCTCTAAACGTCTCTTCAATCAATGAAACAACTCAGAATTTGAAAGATATTAAAGCGAAGCTGTCATCGAAATATCATGAGTTTCTAAATGTTTTTGATCGAGCTTAATTGAATAAACTACTTTCTCATCACTTCTATAATCATAAAATTGAACTCATCAGTGATTCAACATTCTTTCGCTGTCGAGTTTATCAAATGTTCTTTGTCAAACTTCTGAAAGTAAAAAAGTACTTAAACGAGAATTTGTTGAAGAGATTCATCACTTCTAGTCAGACTCTCTATTTCTTCTTCGTTCTATTCGCTCTCAAAGCAAATGAAGATCTTCGATTTTGCGTGAACTATTAAAAGCTAAATGTCATTTTCAAAAGAAATAGATACTTTCTATCGTTGATAGACGAGATCATTGATAAAATAGTGAGTTGCAAGCATCTGACTAGATTGAACATCATATCAGCGTTCAACAAACTTTAAATGCATCTCGATAACGAGAATTACATCATATTTATCACTGCTTTAAAAGCATATAAATACAAAATGCTATCATTTGAACTGACTAACAAATCAATCTCTTTTCAGCAATATATGAATGACGTTCTATGAAACTTTCTGAACGACTTTTGTCAAGTCTATCTAGATGACATTCTCATTTATAGCAAAATGAGAAAGAAACATAAATATCACGTCAAACTAGTATTGAATCGACTACGCGAAGCTGAACTGCAGATGAATATTCGAAAGTGCAAATTCAATGTAGAAGAGACTGTCTTTCTAGAAGTTATCATATCAGAACTACATCTTCGTATGAATTCTAGTAAAGTGACAGTCATAGTCAGCTGAATCACTTCGATCAATCTAAAAGAAATTCAGAGCTTCGTGAGATTTGTTAACTTCTATCGTCAATTCATTAAGAACTTCTCGAAGCTAGTCAAATCATTCACTCAGCTGACTAGAAAGAACATGTTTTTTGTTTGAAATGAGATCTGTGTTCAAGTCTTTGACAATTTAAAGAAACAAGTCAGCTCAATCTCAATACTTCGTCACTTTGATTTCAAACGACAAGCTATTCTGAAGATTGATGCTTCGAACTATGTAAAAGGTGAAATACTATCTCAGTATGATGACGAGAGAATTCTTCATTCGATGATCTTCTACAGCAAAAGCATGATTTTCGCTTAAATCAATTATCAGATTTATGACAAGAAATTACTAGTCATTATTCGATGCTTCGAACACTGATGACTCGAGCTGAAATGCACTGAACTACTCATTCAGATGTTCATCAATCATTAAGCTTTGAAAATCTTCATGAAAAACAAACAGTTGAGTCGATGGCAAGTCAACTATCTGAACATTCTATCAAAGTTTAACTTTCAGATCATCTTTAGATCAGGCAAAATGAACACTAAAGTCGATGCTTTAATCAGAATGCTTCTAGCAAACGTCTTTGAATCAGCTTAACATCTTGAAGATTATTTTCAGACTATTTTGACTTTTGATAGAATTGATGTTCTATCTATTCAATCGAAAGTAAATCTCTATCAACGAGTATGAATGATCAATCAAATAGATGAGCTCTGCAGCGAATATAGACAAGCTATGAACGAAAACAAGCTCAAATTTCATATCACTAAACTGAAGAACTGCAAAATCATTGATGACGTTCTATTTAGAAAAGATTTACTGTGAGTCTCTGAGAACATGCACACGAAATTACTACAAGAAGTGCATGATCAATCTTCAATCTTTCACTTTGACAATAAATGAATCATTAACTTAGTTCAGCGTTTCTACTATTGATCAAATCATCGAGCTACTATTCAATGATACATTTGAAACTGTCATGCTTGTCAGCGAAGCAAAGTCTCTAAAGATAGCATCAATGAACTTCATCATTCTCTTTCGATTTCACAGAAACGCTGAAAAGATATAGCTATGAACTTCATCACTGAATTATCTCTGTCAGAAAGCTATAACGTCATTTGCACAATCATATATTGTTTCATCAAAGAACGTCACTATGTTTTCTGTCATTGAGAAGACAATGACATCTCAGTCGAAGAAACGATTTGAATCATGTTATGAAACGTCTATCAACTGCATGATCTACTCAGTTCTATTGTTTTGAACAGAGACTCTCAGTTCATATCGACTATGTGAAAAAGTCTTTGCAAGCGACTGAGAATCACAGCTAGTTTATTCACAGTCTATCATTCTGAGATTGATGATCAATCGAAACGAGTCAATCAAGACGTTGAACGCGAACTTAGAATTTACTGCAATTACATGCAGAACGACTGAGTTAAATGAATATCTATGATGAAATTCAGCGACAATTTCAATATTTTCTCAATCACTTCAATGATTCTCTTCTACTTCAATAAAGAATTTCACTCTCGAATGAGTTTCAATTCAGATACAACTGACTATGAAACAACTCATAAACGACTTAAAGTTAGAAAAGCAGATGATATTATCATTCAAATGAAAAAGTTACTGAACTTTAATCATCAACAATTGAAAAAGACGAAGCTGATCATTGAAGTTCAGATAAATAAACATAGATGAAACATCATCTATAAAGTAAATGACTGAATTTGACTATCTTTCAGAAACGTCAAGACAACGAGACTCTGCAAAGATTTGAAAGACAAACAGCTAAATCTCTATTAAATCACTGTCAAAGTGAGTATCTTCTATCATCTTCATCTATCAATCAGCATGAAGCATCTGCATTCAATGTTCAGCTCAAAGTTACTGCAATCATGTTTAAAAGACTCTTTATTGAAACAGCATTCAGAATCACTCAGATCAATCACTATTGAAGATGATGAACATTGAGAGATAGACGATATATTGAACTTCAGACGCTATCGAGATTGAATACAGTACAAAGTCAAATGAACAGATCTAGATAGAAACGATGAATGATACTATGTTGATAAAGAAAAATTCAATGACTCAGAGAAAGTTTTGAACGAATTTCATAAGCTATATTCAAACAAACTGCGCTAAATATCGAAATAACTATCAACAAAAGCGAGCAAATGAACTACATTCATGTGAACATGACTTTTCAAAGAAAGAGATAATGTTATGAGCGTATCAAGACTGATAAGACTGAACAAGATTGAAGCTCTAATCAATTCGCAGTGAACACTAGCAAGTTCTCTGCGTAATGATTAGAACTAATCAGCGAGCTAGTCAGATTTGACTCAGGTTTAACTCAGATATGATTCAATTTCTTTTTTCTTTCTCAACACTCTTTTCTTTCATCAACATTTTGTTCATTTACATTATATTCTTTTCATGTCACAAACACATTTCTTTCAAGTCTAACGCAGTCTCTGTACATTACATAAATAGAAGCTTTTGTATCAATCTTCTTCTGTATTCTTAATATTCAGTTATAGCTATTTCTAAAGATCAAGCACTATCAACTTTGATCTTCATTGATTGTATCATTTAGACACGATTCTGACAATATACAACAGACAAAATCATCAAGCGCGTTTAATGAACATAACATTGAAGCTCAAAACATTTCAAGTTAAAAAATTAATCAAAGATATTGAAGATGATAATAATAATGAAGATGATCACATTGAACTCAGTGACAGAGTGAAAAATGACGACTGCGCATAGATCACATCGCTTCATACATGTGCATCAAGAAAGCGCGATGTGTTACTAGTCTATCAGTCTGTATTATAAATAGTTGTATTCACTCTTTCTTCTTTGACATTCACTGATATATTCATCAAAACTTATTGAGATCATGAAAAATTTATATAATCAACATTAAGCTCTGTGATTCTTGATGATGTTGCAAATATTGCTTCAATGATTCAACAAATTTTCAATGACACAGACAATACTGCTCAAGCATAATTACAGATTCTCATTTTCATTCTTTCAAATAGATTTGTTTGAATAGCTCATTAAGAGAATCATGATTATTCAATCAACATTGTGTTTGAATGTGTGCAGATTGACAATGATCTGAAGAAGCAGACGCAATATCATTTCATAAATTGATAACAATGTTCATCTGTACTGATCTCAGCTACAATCATTTTGCATCTATAAAACGCAGCAGAGTTTAAAAAACTTCACTCATCAAAGTAATGAAAGTGTCTGTCAAACATCAGCAATCTTACAATTTGAAATCACACTTCTATTACATTATTAGTATCAATCATGAAAAGAGATAAATGAAAAACTACAAGTAAGAAAAGTGCGCTCTTCTTAAAAATCATGAATCTTGAAGTTCAAGTCATCTACATGAAAATGTGCACTTGAAAAGTCTTCTCATACTTGTCAAACATTCACACACTGCAAATGATGCAAACATGAACGCAATCAATGAAGATCTGAAGTACAAAAGTATAGAAATATTTTCTCAGAAAAAAGAAGAAATGCTGTCAATGCACATGAAGAATGTGTGATACTTCATTTATATCATACTTTGACTCAAAAGTTGACTTGACTTCTAATGTTTGAAAATTGAGTGTTAGCTCGCTCATTTATGAATTTGCATCAACACAAGTAACTCATGTTTTATGATGATAACTCACTCAAAACTCATCATCACAAATACAGAAGTCACAATTTGCAAGATTTAAATTCATGAAAGTCATTTGCAAAGATTTTGACTTGAAGAGCGTACTGATTACAATTATCGCGATTGATTATCAACAAGATCAATGATGTAGTTGCTTGACTGAAGAAGACACAGATGCACTTTGCTTTGTCATGATCATAATAGTCAAATTTTTTAATTTTCAAATGATTGTCATTAAAATATTAAATGTAATTGAGAGTGTTAAACTTGATAACTTTCATACATCTTGAAGATTACATGATGATTAATGACATCAAAACAAACATCATGAGTTCAATGAATTTATTTTGCAATTCAATGAATCATACATTAATTAAACTTATAAAAACAACAGATTGATTTTGAAACATCATCTCATCAGAAACTATGAGAACTCAATCATCAAAGTTGCATATCAGAAGATGAAATGCTTTCTTTATATATTATATATATATAGTTAGAATCATGACTATATACAGCTCATCAAAATATACAAAACATTATCACTTGTATCTGAATAACTGTTTTGCTTTGCTCATCATCAACAGAGAGTCTTACTGCTTGATCTTGCGCTTCGTCATCAATTGCTCATCACATGCACTAATGTGATGAATTGACTCAATGAGATCATTCTGATCGCGTCTCTCAATATCTTCATGATTGTGCATGTTTAAATCTTGCAAGAATGTTTTCTTCATGTTTCTTGCATGAGATGAAATATGCAAGCTAGAATTATTCAATCATCACATTTTAACAAAGCTGTAAAGTATCTGTTTGTAAAAGAGATCATCTTCTGCAAAATCTTAAAGCTACTTTTGTTGTAAGTTGTAGAAAGTCTGAGTAATCTTGTCTCTTTGAAAATAGTAAATAAATACTCGATATAATTGAAGATCTTGAATGTTCATGTCATGTCAATCAATAAACTTTGACATCATGCTCAACATTATCAACTCATAAACATGAAAGAAAGTTTCTATCAGTAAATACTTTACGTTTGTTCAAGAACTTGCAAATCACAACATCAAATCTCTAACAGCAATTACGTTGAATGAAAAGAGAAAATTTGCAAGACAATGTCATTATACGATCACAAAAGCGAAATCTTTCTATCTACTTTTTATATAGAGCACACGACTCATTTTCTTCACTGCAAAATGCGATGCTCACAATCTTTTCATACATACTGAGTATTTCTTGATCTTTGATCTTGCAAGTCAACAAAGATTTTCAATTTCAAAGATTACATTCAATATGCTTTTACAATTCAAGTATGATGACAGTTTAATCAATCAAGTCAGACTTCAATGTTCTGTCAAGATGCTAAAAAAGTATCAGCGTATCTGCTTTGAGATCAGTCAAGCACATGCAATTGATCTAACTCAAGATCAAAGATCATAAAAAGTCAGTTCACAGAATCTTTCTAGCAGCTGTGTCAGACTACTGCAAAGCTCAATTCTTTGATGAGTAAGATCATTTACTTGCACATCAAGCAAAGATACAAGTCAAAGAGATGACATTTATGATGCTTTTGCAAATGATTGATTTCGCGTACATCAATATAGTTAACTGATCTCAGATTCATGATTTTGAAAATAATGATGAAATCACGAAAAAGTTAAATGAGTTATTGAATTTGCTGCAGACAACAAATATGCGATTACTTAAGATCTTGCACATTATGATCAAGAGCAAGATCATCAACAATGCAACAACTGATGTCAAATCAAATAATGTCAAATCAATTTGAAATATTACAAAGAATGTTAATGCATGAAGTCTGACAAGTCATTGCAATGCATCCATAACGAATAGTTTGAGCTTTGTGAAGACTGCAAGAAGTCAAGATTAGCGATGAAAATGAGAAAGTCAATAAGAGAAAAGTTTGAGCTGTTGCTGATATAAAATCGAGACATGAAAGAAAGAATCATCATTGAAAAACTGTCTTTACAGATTGAAGATTGAAGAGACTTGAGAATTCAAACAAAAGCATCACAGCTTTGACATTTAACACAGAAGTTAAAGAGCGAACATGAAATCATTGTTACATCAGATGCTACAAATCAGCAGCGCATGATAGACTTTCAAAGCGAGTACAACAATTTAGTTTCACTCAGCATGAGCATTGAGCAGAACTGCTGTGTTCAGACATACATGCATAGTTGATGTTCAGATAAGAAGATCAAAAATGCTACATCAACAGAAATCATTCATCTTATTTTCTTGATCATTAATTCATCATCTTTAGTCATGAGCATATACTTCATATGCAGATAAGATTGTCAATCTTCATGAAATTAGAATTAATCAATTCATTTTCTGAGTTATTTTGCAGTGAATGCTTGATGAAATTACTTGAATCATGTTGCTTGATGTCTTGATGATTACGCTTACTCAAAACTTTTGACAATGTTGTCTTTATATTCTTTGCGTAAGACTTGAGAAACAATCTGCGAATCATCTTTGAAATTAGAATCAATCAAGTCATTTTCTGAGTTATTTTGACTCAAGTCGATGTATATTTTGAAGAGATGAATGATCGAGAGTGAAGAGTGTTCATGTACTATTAATGATGCTCTTGAGTACAACGACGACATTCATTGTAGCGACGCTTCATACTATAATTCTGTCTTTAAATAAGTCTTTGTAGATATATATAATATACGCAAAAAGAAGAATCGACATATGTGACATAAGTGACAAAAGCAACGAAAGCAATGAAAGCGAGATTCAGTTCAGCACATATGAACAATCGCAGATTTTATTGATAAAAGCGAGATTCAGTTTAGCAACATATGAATGAATGCAGATTTTATTGACAAAAGCAGAACTCAGTTCAGCGAGATCAGCTCAAATTCAGATTTTATTCAACTTTAAGCGATGAATGTCACTTAAGCTAAATTCTAAAATTTAGTTCACTTTACAAACTGTCAATGTAGTTGTAATTTAGTACATTCAGCACAGAAAGTTCATTCACTTAAAAAGCAAAGAACATTATGTTTGAGTTTAAATTCATGATCTTTGAGTGTGAATTTAACATGATGAAGAGATAAAATTGAGAATAGTATTTAAAAGAAAAACGTAAGCGTACATGTTTAAATTAAGCGTAGATGTTTGAGTTGAAGATGTAGTTTAGAAGAAAATGTATATATTGAAAGTAGATGAAAGAAAGATGAATTGAGATGTAAGCTGATCATATGTAAATGACTATTTTCATCGTAAAAAAATTGTATTCACTTCATGCTATTAATTTGATCTTGTTAATCGATCAATCAAATATTATTATATGTTCATTTGTAAGTGAAGACTAAACTACATACATAAATCATACATTAACATTGAGAGAAAAAAAGAGAAGTGATGATAATTTCTGTTTGCAATGACTATCATTAATGCATTTGAAAATTAACTCATCATTACATTGAAAGAAATGATTATAGAAAAACGAAATTTTAAAAGCAAGATCTTGAATTTGATGAACTCATGATAAATTCACATATATTAAATCTTGATAAAAGTTCAACATAGCAAGATTAAGAATCACTTTGATTAAGATAAGCTTCTAATTCTTGTGAATGATGATAATGAAGATCAGAATCAGAGAAAATTGCTCATGAAAACATGTATTATCATCATTATTTCACGTAGCTGTTCTGAGAAAAATAGAAACAACATTTTAATCATTGATGAGCATGCTGATAAAATTGACATAGTCATTTATTTTCATCAAAACAACTGCAGAAAAAGTTGTAAAAAAAATTATTTGTATCATCATTTCAAATAACATCAACAACAATGTTCATCAAGTCATTGATTAAGCTTTTCTTAATAAACATATTGAACATTAGCATGACTTAAGCATCTTTGCTGAGAAGCAATGTGCAAGAGAGCTTGTCAACGTCATTGAATGAAATCTTCTTAACTTTCTTGTCAGCATGTTTGATGCATATTTTAATAATTGACTGATTTAATTGCTTAAGACAATTGAAATTATACTCATTAATTTCATGTTTGATGACGTAGAGATGTAATGCTTCATTAAAATCAATTCAGCTTTTCAGTATCATATTTTTCTTTATATGAGTTAAAAGAAAGCTTCAATTCTCAGAACTCAGCTTGTTGTTTTGCAGCTCATTCAAAAAAATTCAAAACTGTTGAGATTCAGCATTTTTATCTTGTTGTTTCATGATCTGAGACAGAATAATGATCTGATCAAAAGTAAGATATGTTTGCAGATCAGTCAAAGCTTTCATGAAGAGAAACATGACATGAAAGTTATACAATGTTCAATTGCTGATTGAAGAAAGTTGATCAAAATTGTTGCAAAAAAGAATGAAAAGATTCTTGAAAAAAACATTCAATCAAGCATGAATTTGACAAAGACATTAATTAATGTAATGAAGAGTCTTTAAATCAATCATGAACTTCTCATTGATGATAAGAAAACAACAACGATGAAAGTGATTTTGCAAGTGAGTAAGACTTTTCAACTTCAGAGACTCAAAGACATTCTGAATGAAAAAATTCAACAATTAATGAAGAATAAAGTTCTTAATGTTAAAGACAGCTATATTAATAAAAACTGCTTGCAGTATTGAATTGCTCATATTAATCTGTGCAGCATAATACATCAAATGACTGAAGATTAAATTGATGCAAATCGACTTTTTAATTTCAACAATTTCATTCAAATGCAGAAGAAGTT
>JAABUY010003891.1_pt1 | contig 16057 bp, 21 predicted proteins | sample 5560271 | NCBI WGS metagenome assembly JAABUY01 (sample SAMN10711886, study PRJNA513374) | rock metagenome | isolation source: Antarctica rocks | place: Antarctica: Victoria Land, University Valley
GAGCTGCAGGATCATGTGCTGTCGACGTACGACCGCGCCATCTCCGACTACACCGCCAGCGAGTTCTCGCGGCGCGCGCCGCACCGCGCCTGAACAGTCTCAGCCTGCGCGCGGGAGCCCATCTGAGAATCCAGCCTCGCCTGAACCGGTTCAGGGCCCGGCGGTGGTGGGTCGCCGGCGGTGGTGGCTCGACCCTGAACAGGTTCAGGGTCACGCCAGCGGAGCTGGCACTGCCGCATGGGCGTCCCGCAGCCGCGTGCACGTTTCAAGGGTGTGCGCCGGTCTTGACAAGAACATGGCGCCGTGGGGGGGCAGGGGCGGCATCGAGCTGGTGCTGAACAGCCGCGTGGCCGCGGTGCGCAAGGGCGAGGTGGACGTGTTCAGCACGGCCACGGGCAGCACGGAGGTCATCCCGTTCGGCGCGTGCGTCTGGTCCACCGGCGTCGCGATGCACCCGCTGGTCAAGAAGCTGCAGGCGCGCCGCGCGGCCGCGCCGCGCGGCCGCGCCGCCCCCCGCGCCAAATCAACACGCATGTGCCTCGCTGCCCAAAGTTTCAGCACACGCGCAAAAGGAGTGCTCTCGCGCTGCAGTCTCCTGAAGCTGCAGGCGTGCCGCGCGGCCGCCGCCGCGCCATCCCGGCGCCCGAGGCGTATGTGCCGGGCTGCCCGAAGTTTCAGCGCGTGCGCGGAAGAGACTATGCTCCTATCGCGCTGCTGTCACGCGCCTGGTGCTGATGCGCTCGGGGTCGTCCTGGGGGTGGCCGCCTGTGTGGCGCCATCCCGTGCTCCCCAACAACGCCCAGGTGACACCATCAGGGGACTTGTGCATGGCGCGCCATTCAGCTGGGTGAGTGGCTGGGGTGCAAAGCCCGCGGGGCGCCGCGGCTGCCACATACGGCCGCGCGCGCGCGGGCAGGGCAAGCTGTCGGGGCAGACGCATTTCCGCTCCATCGTGACGGACGAGTTCCTGCGCGTCATCGGCAGCCACGGCAGCATCTTCTCCATCGGCGACGCGGCCACGATTGAGCAGGCGCGCCGCCCTCCTTGCCACGCGCCCACCTAGCGTCGATCGGCGATGCGGCCACGATCGAGCAGGCGTGCCGACCCCCTTGTCGCACGCCCGGCCGCCTCCCGCGCTGCTCTGAGCGGGCTTGGAAAGGGCGTGCGGTGCAGCCTCGCAGCCTGCATAGTTGTGGTCACGGCGCGTGGCGCCCCCGCCGCAGCAGATGCCGAATGCGCAGCGCGTCCCCGAGCCTGTGCACAGCCGTGCTCTGCTTGGCATTTGCGCAGTCGAGGTACAGCTGGTGCTCACGCCAGTGCTTCATCCTGACCGGGCACCTGGGGATCACGGACAAGAGGGCGGCGGCGGGCGGCAGGGTATAGGGTAAGGCAACCCTACCCTACCCTATCCTGGCGACCGTGCGCAGGGTAAGGCGCTGGCCAAGGCCAAGGACCTGTTCTGGGACGCGGACAAGGACGGCAACGGCGTGCTGTCGCTGGGCGAGCTGCGCGACATGCTGCGCGAGCACAGCCGCGAGTACAGCCACTTTGCCGAGCACGCGCGCTTCCTGGACGGGTGCGGCGCCCGCGCGCGCGCCCGTGCGCCTGTCCCGCTGCCCTGTGACCGTCCGACGGCCTCTGCCGTGCATGGGTGTGCCTGCCGGCCCGGCTGTGCGCCTCTGCAGCAGCGCGCGGATTCAGCAGCGCCCCACTGCGAGGCGGGCGGCTGACAGCCGCCCGGCGCGGCCCGCAGCAAGTACGGCGCGAGCCGCTGGGGCGGCATGGTCGCATCGGCGGTGAGCCGCGGCAAGAAGCCCGTGGACGCGGCGGTCGGCGAGCTGGACGAGCACACCGCGCTGGAGGAGGGCCAGTTCCGCGAGCAGCTGGAGAAGATCGACCGCGGCCTGCGCGCGCTGCCGGCCACCGCGCAGGCGCGCCGCTGGGCCGCTGACAGACACGCCGGGCGTTTCAACCGCGTTGCTTGCATGGGCGCCGGCGCCCGTTTCGGGCAGCTGTGGTTTTCGGGGCGGCTGTACTTCTGGAGGCTGTGCAAAGCAAGCGCATGCATGCGCGGCCAGGCTTAGGGCAGGGTTTGAGGCTGCTGGGGACGCGCCGGCCGCCCGCACCCGCTCGCGAAGGCGGGTCCCGCCTGAGCTTAGGGTTGGGTCGCCGCGCAGAGGTTAGGGGTATGTCGCCGCGCAAATATCAGGGTTAGGCCCCGCGCGCGCAGGTCGCCAAGCAGCAGGGCGAGTTCCTGGCGGCGCTGCTGGGCAAGGGCGCCGTGCGGTCGGGCGACGCGCTGCCGGCGGGCGTCAAGCCGTTTAAGTACAGCCACAAGGGCAGCCTGGCCTACGTGGGCTCCGACAAGGCCGTCATGGACGTGCCGGCCGTGGGGCCCATCTTCGGCTGGGGCGCGGGTGCGCCCGGCCGGCCCCCGCCGCGTGCCTGCTGCCGCATGGCGGGCCCGGCCGCAGGCAGGCCACCGGTACGCTGCCTGCTATGTGTGCACGCTGGCTGCAGCATGGATGGGCGGGTACAAGCGCAGCGCGGGTGCTACTACGAGCGCAGCGCGGGTGCTGCTTTTGCAATGGCAAGGATGTGGGGACCTGGTGTGTGCCGCTGCGGCTTGGGTGAGGCGTCGCGCATTGATCGCGGCCCAGGACGTTAAGCTCTGCGTAAGCCGCTGAACATGGTGCTGATTGGGGCTTGCCTCTCTACAGCACTACACCACTCTCTGGGAGGGAACAGATGAAATACACAGTGCCCGTGCCGCTGCACTGCCGTGCAGCGCAAGCCAAACCCGCCGCGCGCGCAGGGCTGATGTGGAAGGGCTTTGAGACCTACAGCCAGATCAGCTTCAGGAACATCTTCCTGGTCAGCCTGGACTGGATCCGCACCAAGATCTTTGGCCGCGACATCTCCCGCGTGTAACCATGTGTATCTGCTGTGTGAGCTCTTGAGCATGTCATTGTTTAATTGCACCATGTGGTGCATGCAGCGCACCCCTGTAGCCAGCACTGTGCTTTTGCTGCTTGCATGTGGAGCGCATTGATTGTCAGGCGCGCGCACCTAGGACTAGGCGTCGCAGGTTGTCATTTCTGCATTGTCTGTTGCCAGGCACCCTAGGCATGTTTGTGACCCCCATGACTCTCGTCGCTGCAATGGCAGCATGCTCGCGGCGCGCCATGCACCCTGCGGGCGCCTGTCGCGAGGATGATGGACCTCGAGAAGGATAGCTCGGTCGTGATCCGAGTGTGCTGTGCAGCATCGCGTGCCACCTAGTGCTGACAAAGCCTGCTTTGGCAAGGGCAGAGGCAGTGTACCGGCTCGGCGAGCAGGTAAGACCGAGCCTGTTGACACGGTCCGTGTTTCCGCACTGCATTGCCTTCCGAACCTGAGCCCTCCAGCCTCGCTCACAACAACAACGAAATGACATGGGCCGACGCGCCCAGACTACCCCTGGCTAGCCCGCTGCCTACCCCCTCCAGCGCAATCGAAGCTGTCGCGCCCGCCCAAAGCTGCATCCAAGCGCGCAGGCTGCGGCTGAGGCCTAGGCAGCACCGTGCGGCCGCTCCCGTTTGGTCACTTGCAGCCACGCACGCGGGGCCAGGCCCACACTCGGGCGCATAACCTTGGGCCAACCGCCCTGCCCCCCAGCCCCCCAGCTGCCCCGCTTGCACACCAGTCGCCCACATGGCAGCCGGCAGCGCACGCACCCGCGCGCGCGCTGCTCAGTAGCCGCCCTGCAGGTCCTTCATGAACGTCTGCGCCATGGACGTCAGCTTGCGCGAGGCCGCGCCCGCGATGCTCTTCACCTGCGCCAGGTCCTGGCGCGCCTGCGCGCGCCGCGCACGCACTGAGTCAGGCGGGCGGGGTTGCAAGCCCGGAACCGCGCCCCGACAGCAGAGCCGGCAGCCAGGCCAGGTCGCAGTGCCTGTCATCATCTGCTGATAGCACGGTGTCGACACGCCCGTCCCAGGTGCTGCGCATGGAGAAGACGTGGCGCTGGTGGCCATCACAATGACCATCGTCTCACATGCTGCCCGCCCGGAGCGCCAGCGCTCACATGCAGACGCAGGCGCAATGCGCTCTGTCGCAGCCCGAGCTGCGGCGGCGGGCCGCCCGGGCGCGCACCTGGAAGGTGAGCTTGTTCATGAGGTCGTTGGCGGACATGTCAAAGTCCGACGACCCGCCGCCGCCGCCGCCGCCACCGCCGCCGCCGCCGCCGCCGCCGCCGCCGCCGCCGCCGCCCGGGCGCGCCTCGCCGTCGCCATAGTAGTCCGCGCTCGAGATCGCGCTCGCGCCCTGGAAGCGCCCCAGTCGCGCCTGCGCGCGCTCGCGCCCGCCCGTTAGCAAGCGCGCTCGCCGCAAGACGCCGGCGGCTGTTGGGCCGCACGCGGCATGCTGTGCTACATGCGCGCCGCGCACGGCCTCACAGTAGCTGTTTCCCAGCCCTATACTTGCCATGCACAAGCGCCAGCTTGCATGCAGCACCGAGTCGTCGCAGAGGGGCACCGCACGCAGCCCTTAACGCACCATAGCCACGCTATCCAGCAAGCAGTGTGTATAAGCCTTTGTTGCAAAGGCTATAAGAGCGTGCCCGTGACGCGCAGCCGTCAAGGGCGCGCGGCCGCCCCTGCGCGCGCCTGGCTCTCGTAGTCGTTGCCGGCGGCCGCGTCGTCCTGGAACTGCGCGCTGGAGATGGACTTGGCGTTGCCGAAGCGTGCGCGCGCGGCGGTGTCCTCCGCCGAGGGCGCCGCCGCCTTGGCCGCCGCGCCACCCCTGGGCCCGCGGCCGCGCCGTCAGCAGCCGCCAGCGCCTGCTTGCCGCACGTGCTGTCAACACGTCCTGGTGCCGCAGACCACCAGGCCGCACGCGACTCCTCTAGCCCTGCTTGTCCCGGGACGCTGCGTCTGCGCGCTCTGACCAACCACGCTGTCCACCGCTCCCTATTTGAAGCGGCCTGGCCGCCGCGCCGCCTTTCATCAGGCCGGCATAACGGCGGCACTCTCGGTACAGCCCCGCGCACTCTCCGCTCGCCCGCGGCCTCTTCGCGCAACCCAGCTGCCCGCACAGGCGACCGGCCACAAGCTCTGGTGAAAACTCGAGCGGGCCGGGCACGTCTGCAGAGATCGTGACTTCTGGCACGTCACACGGACGTCCTCTGCGCAGCACAGTCAAACACTCGGCTGGCACGCTAAAACCTCACACCCCCACCCAACCCTTCCTCGTCGCCAGTGCGCCAGCCGCCGCACCGGCTGCCGGCCCGCCCGGCGACGGGCGCCGCAAACGGGTCGTCCAGGCCCGGCAGCGACACGTGGCCGTCCTTGCCGCGGCGCACGCCCGGCGCCTTGGCCGCCGTCTCGTCCTTGGTCAGCGCCTCGTACGCAAAGCGCGAGCTGGGCGTCGCCATGCCGGCCGCCTCGGGGTCGCCCTGCAAATTTAGCGGCGCCGTCGGGGGCCGGGCGCGCGAGTCCGCTGGGGTGGTGGTGTGCGGACCGCCGCTAACACCGAGCTCTCGTCGAGGTGCCACGCAGTCACGTGCAGGATCGACGGTGGCGGCCCCGCGCGCCCGCCCTCCTGCTGCGCGACGTCCAACCCTAACCCTACCCTATCCAGCACAGGCGCACCAGGCCAGCGCCGCGCACGGCCAGCGGCACCTTGGGCGCCGCCTCCGCGGGCGCCTGCTCAAACAGCGCCGCGTCTGCCTTGGTCGCCAGCTTCTTCACGCCCAGGCCGCCCGCCTTGGCGCCCGGCTTTTTCGCCGCGACGAAGCGCGGCTTGGCCGCCAGCGGCTTCCGCGCCGGCGCGGCGCCTGCGCGCGCGCAGCCGCGCTGCGCGCCTCAGCGCACGCCCCGTTGCGCCGAGGGGTGTGCCAGCAGGGCGTGCGGCAGACGCACGGAACAGCAGCCTCCCGACGCTGATTTAGCGATATGTCAACCGGCGCCGCTCACTGCCAGCTGAAACATGTCGACAGCCCGCACAGGGCCGAAAGCCTCGACGCAGTTCAAAACAAGCTCGCCGCTGCCCATGCACTGCTGCGGACTGCACAATCGGCGCCACCCAGCGACGCCCGCCCGCGCACCCAGCGCGGCCGCGGGCGCGGCCGGCGCGGGCGCGGCGCCGTCCGCCTCGCCGCCGGGCGCCGGCTCGTGCGCGCCCGCGGCGGCCCCGTTCGCGGCCTTGGCCGGCTCCGCAGGCGCCTGCGGCGGCGCCGGCGCGGGCGCCGGCGCGGGCGCGGGCGCGGGCGGCGCGGCGGGCACGGGCGCGGGCGCGTCGGCCGCCGCGGCGGCCGCGGCGGCCTCTGCGGCGGCCACCGAGGTGAGCTTTGCCGCGTCCTTCTCCAGCTGCACGCGGTACAGCTGCGCCGCGCGCGAGGAGTACTGCGAGCGCCCACAGCCGCGCGTCAGGCGCAGCTGCACCCCCCCGGGGCTGCAGAACTGCAGCCTGCCGCGGGTGAGCTCACGCGCGCGCAGCCGTGTTTCAGGCGCAGGCTGCACCCCCCGGGGCTGCTGAGGTCTGGCCTGGCGCGGCTGGGCGCCGCACACCAGCCGGCCCCTCTGCGTCATCCCGCTTGCTGAGAAAAGTGTGGTTGCGCAAAGCGTCTGCGCCACACACTGCACAGCAAGCTCTCTCGGCGGGCCCTGCTGCAGCAGGTGCTGCACACTGCCAGACACTGCCGCGCCACCTCACCATAGAGCTGGCGCGGCCTGATGTTCAACTTGTAAGATCGTCAGAAAGGCTGCCGCCTGCCGCAGCTCGGGGCGGGGCGCAGCGCCGCACCTTCTGCTCGATCTTGTCTGCGCCCAGCTCAAACCAGCCGTGCTGCTTGAAGAACTGGCGTGCGCGACCGTTGCCGCCCACGCTCATGATCTGCCGCCCAGCGCCAGACGCTCATGATCTGCCGCATCAGCAGCGAGACGCCGCAGCGCACACAGGCCGCCTGGTGCCGCGACATGGGGCTGTAAATCAGAGGCTCAGCGTGCGCCGCGCACCTTCAACTGCTCCTCCGTCCAGGTGTCCAGAGTCGTCGACCTGGAGCGCGCGGGCAAGGGACGTCACAGCCCGCGCCGGGCAACAGGCGCGGCGATCGCAGACATGCTGGCTCGCGCGCAACCGCGCTACGCGGCAGGAGCCCGAGCAGAGCCGGTGGGGAGGGGCCGCACCTGACGAAGCTCAGGTGCACGCCCAGGCTGCGGTGCACGCCCGCGCAGGTCAGGCAAATGTACACGCCGTACGGCACGGACGACCAGGTAGGATTCTTCGCCGGGCAGTCAAAGCAGACCTGGGCCCAAGCGGTCGGTGGTGACACTTCCGGCAGCTGGGCTCGCTCGACACTCTGTGACGCCGGGTGTGCCACGGCCCAGCAAGACAAGCCAGCAAGAGCAGCCAAGCCAACAAACGATACTGGCCTGCAGCCTCAGGCAAACCCACCAGGCCGGGCGCAGGCCGGGCCGCCCCGCCTGCCCAGCCCGGCAGCGGCAGGCTGCGTGGACTGCGCGGCGCAAGCCGGACTGGCACAAGCGCGACGCGCCCTGGATGTCGCGCGCGGAGGGGCTGCACACCTTGTTCTCCTGCTTGCCACGCAGCTTCTTGAAAAGCGCATCTCGCTCAAGCTTGCCTGCCGCGGCCATCGCAGCGCGCGCTCGCGCACCCCGGGACGCTCCCGCCGAAGCCGCAGGCCCCTGCACAACCTGCCACTCCGCACAGCTTGCGCAGACGACTTGCCTGTCACAGCAGAACTGCGATCGATGGCGTAGGAGCCCGGAATGCTCCAGCACAGGAAGGAGGTGAGGAAAAGGGACGCCCTGTGACAGGGTGAAGGGTAGGGGCCGGAGCCAACTCCAGCGGTGCTTCAAAGTAGCCCGTAGCAGTCCTGAGCGCTGAGACTCCCAGCACACGTGGTGCGCAGAGCACACGGGTACTGAGCGTGCGGATCGCCTTGCCGAGAAGTTCGAGCGCGCACTCCCAGCATGCCGGGCATGCCGCTGGACGCCAGCGAGCCCCTGCTGCAGCTCCAGGCCTGCCTGGCAAGTCCGTTCCCACCGCCCCTCCCTGCCCCCGCTCGTGCCCACCCACACTAACGTGTTCCAGGCACTCGGCACTGACTCTGCCGCCCTGCCACCGCGCAGCCTACGCCCAGGCACCCGTGAGGTTGCTTGCACGGCCGCGCCAGGGAGAGCGCCCGCACAGCGCTGGCACCAGCGCGCCGTGCGGGGCGCCCGGCAGCGCGCCCTGCAGCGGCATTGGCCCGCCCAGCCCGTTCGTGACCGCGCCTGAACCCAGCGGCGCGCCGCCGCTCAGTTCGCTGGCGCCGGTCAGCCCGTTTGCGATGGCGCCCGGTTCGAGCATGGGTGGGCGAGAAGCCGCCCGCAGCCCGCACGGCCCCAACGCTCCGGCCGGCCAGGTGGCAGCGGCGAGTGCGCTCGCGGGCGCTTCAAGCAAATATTGGGGCGCCGGCCCGCCCGCCGAAGCTGCGGACGCCGCCTGGCGCCGCGGCGCGCCCGGCCGTGCAGCCTGGGCCGCGCTGTCCGCCCTGGCGCTGGCGCACGGCGCGGCGCTGGCGGCCGCGCTCGGCGGCGGCGACCCGGCCTGCGCCGCTTTCGGCGCGCTGCTGGCCACGGCCGGCGCGGGCGGCGCCGGCCTGGGCGCGCGGAGCCTGCTGCGCTGCGGCCGTGCGGAGGCGGGGGTGGTCGCGGTGCGCCCTGGGCGGCGCAAATCAGGCCACGCCGCGCAGCGTATCACGCCGCAGCGCATTGCCTGCCCGCTGTGCTGGCGGCAGCCACGTCCGCATCGGTGCAGGCACTAGCAGCTCCCCATCCCTCTCACGTGCGTCTGCAAGGTAGGGTGTTTGCGGAGCGCCTTTGCTGGCATGGCAGGAGCCGGGTGTTCGGCCGAGGGCCTCGTCATTGCGGGTACTAGTGCACGCTTGCTGCCAGCTCTGTGCGGGGTCGGGCGAGCTCGGGGTGCGCGGCGCCGGCAGGCAGTGGGCGTGGCCGCGGCGGCGGCGGGCGTCCTCCACGCGTGCGCGGCGCTCGCCTTTGCGACGGCCGCCCTGGTGGTGGTCCACCTGGTGCTCTGCAGGCGGTCGTGCGCAGCAGCCCGACCCGCGCGAGTGCGCCGCGCTGGCCCACACCCTGGTCGCCGCCCTGGGCGGCAGCGCCGCGATGTACGCCGCGCTGGCCGCGGCGTCGTGCGCCGTCGCGGCGCATGCCCGCGGCGTGCGGCGCGCGGCGGCGCTGCGCGACGGCTCGAAAAAGCCGTGCTGGCGTGGCGGATTTGCCTGACGCAGCTGTATTGAGTTAGTAAAATGAGTGTGCTTGTAAGAGAGGGCTTGGAACGGCTGGCGGCCTGCTTCCTCTGAAGCGTGCGGTGTTGCGCCTTTACGCTAGCATCAGAGTGTTCACCTCGCTGTGGTAGGGCCAGCATGTACGCATAATGCAGCAGAGCCCTGTCCTCCTCCTCCAATCAGCTTTCCAGCACATGAAGCTATTCCATGGCTCACTTCAGCGCAAGGAGCAGGCAAGTTTGCAGCACCCAATCTTTGCATCTCTCGTGCATAATCATGCTTCAACTAAACTACAAGCTCATTCACTGTGCCACACCGTAGCGAGCCGCAGCTGGGTCACCAAGGGATGGAATTGATCAGCCTGTTCGTGTCTGCAACAGACAAAGTGGCGCCTGCTGGTGTTGCTCTTGCATAGCGAGTCTTGGGGGTCGCTGAAGCTCTCCTTGGGGCGCACATGCAAGCCCATGCAAGCAGCATTATTTTGTTAGTCACGGTGCCGCTCCTGGTGCTCCTGGTGCATCATTGTGAAGACTCTAGGAGTACCGAGCGCTGCCCGACCGTCTTGCAAGTCCCAAGTCAGAACGGCTCCACAAGCCAGAACAACTGTCTGCTTGAAGCAGACTGCTTCATACCTGTGAGGAGCATCTGGGATATGAAAGGCGCAGAGCAGAAGTGAGGTCGTTTGCTGCCATCTGAAGGCTTGGCCTTCAGATCGAATTTTGGAGTCTTTAGGACCCTAAAAGAGCCCGACTACCTTGGACTGAGATGTACTTCAAAGCAGCTCGTTCCAAGCTGAAGAATCATATCGTGCACTTACCTGTCTCGTGCACTCTGAGCTCAGGTATAGGTCCACGTGGAGGACAGACATTGTAAGATGATTGCAAAGGTGAAAATTGCTATTGTGACTGGCGGTGCGCAGTCCCTGCCGTACAAGTTCCCTTGTCTGCGAGGGCGTTGTCCGCCTGGCGACGGCCTGCTGCCTTGCAGGGACGCGCGGTATTGGGCTCGCTATCGCACGCTGCCTGGCCAGGGATGGCTTTAACCTTGTGCTGGGATACAACAGCAACAGTGAGCGCGCAAAAAAAGAAGCTAGTGCCATCGAGGAGGACCAGCCAGGCGTGTATGTACACCTGACTGAAGGCGACATAGCAGACCCGGGCACGGTCGGCGAGCTGTTCCGCGGCGTCGAGGTGCGCTTCCAGGCGCTGCAGGCGCTGCAGAGCCGCAGCGTAAAGAGAGCTGGACACCTGCCATGCACGTGGACGTTTGAAAAGCAGCGGATGCCATAGCTTGCTGCACGTTGCAGCCTGACAGCCCGCCTGGCGCAGCACCTGCGAGACCGTTATCTGCAAGAGGAGTACATTCCCCGCATGCACGTCAGCCGTGCTGATGTGACGCTCGTGTACGTGCACAACGCCGGCCTGACGCCTGCGACGGCCGCCCAGCGCCTGGGTCTGCCCGCCAGTGGGCCGTTCGACGCGCGCCTGTATGAGTACTTCCAGCAGGTGCGGGGCGCCGCCTCCTGCAGGTCGCATTTTTATGGCCTCTGAGCGCCTGGCGTTGGCGTGGGTGCGGCTGTGCATGCATACAGCGAGAGCGTGTATGTGTGCATGCGTATGCACATGTGTGCATTTGCAGCCGCGCTGGGACCGTGCCCCCCCGGCAGGTGTACTGCCACTCCTTCCGGCGTGCCATGGACCTCGCCACGCAGCTCAAGGGCTTCGCGCACGCTGTGGCCATCAGCGCGCCTGGTGCGGCCGCGCCCGCTGAGCATGGCTGCGCTGCACTGCGACCTCGCTCAAGTGATGCATGCCGCTGTATTGCACGCTTGCGATTTCAGCTCATTTTCAGACCCGCGCGTGATACCCATTGGCGCTCACATGCGCGCCCGCTACCGGCGGTCTGCCTCTCAATACTCTGTTGCACCCCTGACATGCACCCACACCCCTGTGTCCCGCCGCCCGCCAGGCTGCAACTGCTGCCAAAACCCCGTCGGAGACTACTACGAGCCAGCCGGCCAGGCCAAGGCCAGCCTCGAGTACCTGGTGCGCATGGCGCACCAGTATGTGTCCACGCTCAGTCGCACTCGTGGCTGCATGCCACCCACGCACCTTCGAGCCGCGCAGGTGCGCGTGTATGCTAAGAAGCTTGCACACACCGATGCCACTGTCAACGCCGTCATCCCGGTGCGGGGGTGCGGGCAATGCCGGGCTGCGGGTCCAGCCTCCCATGCTAGCATGTTACATCAATTGCACTACCAGACATTCACATAGCGGGGAGTGCGCAGGGTCCCATCAAGACCGAGGCCTGGGACAGCCTGGTCCAGGTGGCGCCCCGCCTCATCACGCGCATGCAACTGCTGCGCCACGCCTGCCCGGCCAAGGCCTCAGGGAGCCCGGCTCACCGCGCCGAACGCGCAGGGCACGGGCATGGACCTGGATGCCTTCATTGCGAGCACGCCTGCCAAGCGCTGGGCGAGCCCGGCCGAGGTGGGCGAGGTGCGGCCTCGCTGCTGATCGCTTCCCGGATATTATGCATGCGGCAAAGTGCCGGCTTGTTGTGAGGGGCTGGTTCTGAGGGGCGCTGGTGTTGTTGAGCGTCCGACAGAGTGGGAGGCTGCGACTCGCGCAGCGCACACCTCCGGCTGAGGCGCCTTGCCTGTGCCGTAACGGCAGAGCGCTCCCGTCAGGGGCTGCCCGTGCATGGCGGCGTCCTGGGCAGGCACGGGGGGGCCGCGATGCGTCCCGCCGCGGCGCCGAGTGCGTGCGGGCTGCCGCAGCGCATGCGAGCGTGCGGCGCACGCGGGGGCCCGCCCCGCGCCCGACGCTGTGGGCGCCGGGCGGCGCGCAGGTGGTCGCGTTCCTGTGCTCCGACAAGGCGGCATTTGTGAACGGCGTCGCGCTGCCCATCGACGGCGGCTTCCATTTGGGGAAGGTGTAGGGCTGTAGGGCGCGCCGCCGCAGGATAGGGTGAGGGTAAGTTTTAAGCAGACCGCGCCACGCCGATTGAGCGCTCTGGGTGTTTGCGCAGCTGCGGCGGGCCGGCAGCGGCGGCCTGGGCGGCACGAGTGCCCGGCCGAGCGGGTCACTGGCAGCGCTGTCCGCAAGCGCCCCGTAAAATGAGTGAGGCGGCATGAGCGGACATGCGTGACATGCCCATGCTGTAGCTTGCCAGCTGCGGCTGCAGTGCAACGACAGGAACTGCCAAAGGTAATTACATTATAATCACCTTGATGATGCACCATGAGCGGCAGCCGCCCTGACGGCCGCCGCTAGGTCCGGTCCGCTGCGACCCCAATCCGTCTGGCCACACTGCGCACTCAGTTTAGACACCCCGGCATGCGCCCATGCGCTGAGATCACTGACCCAAACAGACCCCGTGCTTTGCGCACACACCAGGCTCCCTTGTGCGCGCGCGGCGCCGCACGCTCGCGCGGCCCGCCCGGGCCATGTCTGTCATTCAAACAACCCCACGTGCTCTGCGGCAGCCCAGGAACAACCCGCAACGCCCGCCTGCGCAGCTCACACCCGCTGCAGTGCTGCGCGGCAGCCCGGGAGCGTGCCGGGGCGCCCGCCCGCTCCGCCCGCCGAGGCAGCCCGCGCCCGGCTAGCGTTAGGGTCCATATAGGGTCGACAAACCCCAACCCTACCCCGGCTCAAAAGAACGACTCCGCCTCCTCCGCCTCGGCTTCCAGGCGGAAGGCGCCGGACGCAACAAGGTCCTTGAGCGACGCCGCGTCGGCCTCCGACAGGCCCAGCAGCGCCTGCATGGCCGCTTGCTTATCCTCGCCGCGCTCGCGGCCAACGTAGACGGAGAACAAGTCCGCCAGCTCTTCCGGCGTGTCCCACTGCACAGGCCGCTCCGACGGCAGCGCCTGCACGCCCGCCACCACACTTGCCCGCTCAGCACAGCGTTCTCGGCGTTGCACAGAGCGTGCACGCCAGACATTGATATAATAGGCCGCACAGACTTCCCACAGGCCTGCTCGTAGGCCCAGGGGCTGCGCTCCTGGGCGGGCGGCCTGCAGGCCTCGGGAGTCGCCGCAGCACAGGCGAGCCGTATCATACACGCCCTGCTCTGCTGCCCGCAAGTCGCGCTGCGCAGGTGGGCTGCTGCGCGGGCGGGCCGCGGCCGCGCGCCTTGTTGGCGGCCAGCAGGTTGTTCAGCGCCTTGACCGCGTCGGCGAGCTTGCGCTGGCGCAGGAAGCTGATGGCCTGCACCAGCAGCGTGCGCTTGCGGTCCTTGGTCAGCGCCTCGACCGCCGCGCTCACGCGCCGGCCGGGCAGGCCGAGCTCGCGCGGCAGCGCCTCCAGCAGCCGCGGCGCGTCGAACTCGCCGCTGCCGTCGCCTAGCACGCGCGCCAGCTGCGCGCGCGCGCGCGCAGGGCTAAGCAGGTGCACAAGCAGACGCGCGGCCTGCGCTCTGCAGCCTGCGACACGCCGCGCTCCGCAGCACCGATCCCGCCGCCAGCGCCTTGCCACGGGCGCCGAGTGTGCTGCAAGCCGCGGCCGACCGGGTTGTGGCAGCACTTGTGGCGTGCGCAGTCGCAGCAGCGCTGCAAGGCGGTCTATGGGATGCCGTTTCTGCAAAACTGTCATAGCGACACTGTGACCAGAGCAGAAGTGTTGTGCTCAGCACGGCCATCTGCCTCACAGTCACCAGAACGCTCCGCAAAGCGCTCAAGCCCTGCCCATGCAGGCTCGCGCAGGGCTCCCGGCCAGACGCTGGCGGCTCGAGCGTGCCCGCCCCGTCGCACGGGGCAAAAGCCGGCGCGGCTGGCGGCCGGGGCGCCGCGCGCACCTCTTGGGAGAACAGGTTGGCGCGCAGCTCCTCGCTGACGAACGAGGCCACCTCTACGCCGGCGTCCTTCATGTCCAGCACCTTCTGCAGCGTCAGCGCGCCCGTCGCCTTGCTCGCCTGCGCGCCGCCGCGCGGCCGGCTCGGCGCCGCGACAGATCGGCAGGCAGTCCCTTCTCACCCTCCCGACCGTGCTCGCACTGGCTGGCGGGAGCTCCCGGCCCGCTCGCAGAGGCGCACAAGATCTGCGCGCCCCGATCGCACACGGCTGGCTGCCCCACCGCAGGCTCGGATGTGTGCCGTCGCCGCAGCAGGCGTCTCCCGAGCACGCCTCCGCCATGCGGCCAGGGCAACACCTCTGCAGGCCGCGCGCCACGCAAACCCGGGGCAGCAGCCAGCGCGAGCCTGCGAGCCACCCTTTGTCCGCCGGCATGGACGCGCGCGGCGCGGCCGCCGGGCGGGGCGCGCCTGCAGCCCGGAGATGAGGTGCTGGTTCTGCACGCCCTTGATGATCTTCTCGGCGGCCTCCTTGGACAGGCCCATCTTCTCGCGCATCTCCGCCAAAAAGTCCGCCTTCTCCTTGGTCAGCGTCGCGCCGCCGCCGATGGCCTGGCGCAGGCGCGCGCGCGCGCGTCGGGCCACCTTTTACGCCGGCGCCCGGTGCAGGGTGCATGCATGGGAGCAGGCGCATGCGGCACCGGGCGGTCTCGAGGCAGCGGGAGCCGCTTCCAGGGTGCACAGCAGTCAGCCCTGGCAGCGCCCAAGCCCCGCGGCTCACCCTGACACCCTTGAGTTTCCCGCTGAGGCCCGCGTGTCTGCAGTGCGGCAGGTGCCCAGGCGGCCCGCGCGGCCTACCAGCGCCCAGCGCGCGGCACAAGGGACATTGCGCATGGCGCATCCCGCCGGCCCGCCAGGGGTTGCCCGGCCGGCACCGCTGCCGGGCTGCCCCAGCGCAGGGCTGGCACGGACGCGCCCGCGCGCGCCTGCAGGGCCTGGGCGCGCGCCTGCTGGGCCTGGGCGCGGTAGGCCTGCTCGGCCAGCTGGCTGTGCACGCTGGACACCTCCAGCGGGCTCAGGCCCAGGATGTCGCCCAGCTGGCTCAGCCGCGCGAACTCGCTCAAGTCGCGCTCCACGACCACTGCGCGCCGCCGGGGCGCGCTCAGGCCGCCGCCGCCGCCGCCGCCCCGGCCGGCGTGGTCCCCCGGCCTGCGGGCTCCGCCCTGGGCGAGTGGACGGCGCGCAGGCGCCGACAGGATGCTGCCGCGCACCCACGAGTGGCCGGGCAGGCAAGCTTGAGCGGCGCGCTGGCAGGACTCATTCTCGCGCGCATCTGTCGGGATGCGCCCGAGGCGAGGGAGCCAGGGCGGTACGCAGGCGGCGGGCAGTGGGCGCAGGCGCATGGGCATGGGGGCCGGGCGTTGGGGAGGGGCGCGCTGGAGGAGCCCATGGGCAGCGCGACCACGTCGCCGGACATGCAGTAGAGGAGGAAGTTGCGGTAGATGTCCAGGCGGTCGCGCGCGTCCAGGTCCTCGCGCAGCGTGATCTCCTTCTGGCTGCGCATCACCTGGCCCGTGGCGCCCACCTGCGCGCGCACCAGGCTAGGGTTGGAACCCTAACTTACCCTACCCTGCTCCAATCCCATGTGCATGCGCCCGCATCAGGCCAAGGCTGTCAGCAGCCCCGAGGGCTGCACTGCCTGCGCCGTGCACCTCGGCCCACGGCGCGCGCCCGCCGCGCCTCCCTGGGCAAGCGCCCGCCACGAGTCGGCGCCGAGGACAGAGAAGCGACCCGCTCCAACCGTTGCATGCACGATGGCTGGCAAGCTGCGCGCGCTGCATGCGATTGAGCTTGGCCCCAGACTCCCGCCACGCGCGACCGTCAAGCCCGCGCCAGCGCTGTCTCGAACAGCGCCCGCGCCACGGCCGGGCGCCGGCGTGCCCCGCACCTGCTCCCCGCCGGCGCGCTCCGCGG
>JAABUY010003892.1_pt1 | contig 16057 bp, 8 predicted proteins | sample 5560271 | NCBI WGS metagenome assembly JAABUY01 (sample SAMN10711886, study PRJNA513374) | rock metagenome | isolation source: Antarctica rocks | place: Antarctica: Victoria Land, University Valley
GGAAGTTTTTTTATGGCGAATGCCCAACAAACTGCAAAACATGAAGACACAGAGTTTTATGAGCCTGTTCCACCAGTAGTAACACCTGGAAAAACAAATAATGACCCGCCATCAGATGCCATAATTTTATTTAATGGCGGCAATCTTAATCAATGGGTTCTTACAGATGACAACAGTAAACCTGCTCCATGGACGGTAGAAAATGGTTTTTTTACGGTTAAAAAAGGCACTGGAAATATCGAAACTAAAAAGAAATTCAACAATTACCAGTTACATGTAGAATGGAAAATCCCTGCAAATATTACTGGTGAGGGACAGCTTCGCGGTAATAGCGGTGTGTTTTTAGCTTCTACCGGAAAAGGTGATTCAGGGTATGAATTGCAAATACTCGATTCATATAATAATAAAACTTACGTAAATGGCCAGGCAGGAAGCATCTACAAACAATTTATCCCACTGGTAAATGCCAATAAAAAACCAGACGAATGGCAAACTTATGATGTGATCTGGCAGGCACCAACTTTTAAAACCGATGGGTCAGTTAATACTCCGGCAGCGGTAACCGTTATTTTTAACGGTGTGTTGGTGCAAAACCACATCGTGTTAAAAGGAGAAACGTTATATGTCGGGCAGCCCAAATACAAAGCTTACAGCGGTGGCGCACCTATCAAATTGCAGGCGCACGGCGATAAAAGTGAACCGATCAGCTATCGCAATATCTGGGTTAGGGAATTGTAACGTAAAATTTTATAGTGGTAAAAGAAGTATCGGCTAAATTATGGCAGAAGATTATCAGGCCTGATATTTTAATTATCACGTTGTTTTTTTGTGCAAACCAGTTGTTTGCACAACCGGAACCTGCCAAATCCATACCTGAATTTACATTTTACACGTTAAATGATTTACCATTCACCCAAAAACAATTAAAGAAAGAAGGCAAAATTTTGTTCCTGTTTTTTGATGCCACTTGTCCGCATTGTCAGTATGAAATGCAGCAGATCGCAGCCCACTATAAAGATTTTATAAATACTTCTTTCTATTTTGTTTCGATGGACAAAAAGCAGCAGATCCAAAATTTTATAAATACTTACGGTAGGCAGTTAAATGGTAAAAACAATGTAACTGTTTTGGCAGATCCAAACCGGCAATTTTTAGAAAAATTTAAACCATCCCAGTTTCCGGCCCTGTATATTTATAATACCAAACATCAGTTGTTGAAATACTGGGACAACTCAGCTAATATAGATCAGGTGATGGGCGTTATCTATGCACCATAATTTTTATGTGTTAAAAGAAGCATCTGGAGAAAGTTGTTAATTCTCTTTTTGAACCAATATAAATTTCGGTAGCAATAATTTAACAATTACCAGCTTAACCGTAATGAATTGGTATGATGCTTCTTTTATGCCCTAAAAATTGAGCTTGTTTTTACAGATTTAAAGAAGAAATTATATAATGAACAGGCAAATAAACCAGCCGGACTTGTATCTTTTATTGTAATAAAACTTTGAAAGATGGACATTTCCAATTTATCCAATTTAAAATCTATAAAGATAGAATCTCATTGCTTATCTTTTTTTCTTTGAGATATTTTCCAGAACGATAAATGGTTCGTGTATGTCCCATTTCGGCTTTAAATCTTTTTGATTGTTCAGGTTTCCTCCCATAGAAAAATTACCTAAAATAACATCCGGAAAACCATCATGGTTATAATCGCTTACGTCCATCGTCAGCCACCTGCCGTACTTATCAACAGGTATTTTATGCGGAATGAATTGAAACCCTTTAGTTTGTTCCAAGTATTCAAAACCTTCAGTCGGATCATTTTTAAAGTCGGCAAAAAAGGAAATTACAGCAATATCTAAATTACCGTTTTGTTTAAAATCTGCGGCAACTGCTTTGGTACAGCCGTTAATAGGATAGAAAAATTGTTTTTTAAAGTGAAGGTTTCCCTCGTTTAAAAAAATATAGACACCATGATAAGGCTTCAGCACTTTGGAGTAATCGCTGTTATCGCCAGCAGTATATAAAATATCCAAATTGCCATCATGGTTAAAATCTATCATTTGAAAACTGCTGGAACCGTAGATCGGAGGAAAATGCAAAATATTTTTTGTGCCAAAACTACCATGATGATCATTTAAAAATAGCCATATTCCTTCATCCGCCTGTGCAAAAAGGCACATCAGGTCCGTCCAACCATCATTGTTAAAATCACCTGTGATAAGTTGTGTGGCACCCGGAACCAAGCGGATCGGCAGGGTTTTAAAATGATGGTTTGGCAATTGTTTTAACCAATACAAACCGCCGCGGTCATGCCCAAAACCACACACAGCATAATCTATCAAACCATTTTTGTCAAAATCAGCCGCTACTGTTTGTACGGCACGCGGAAGGCTATCAGCATAAAGAACTGCTGATTTAACTTTTTCCTTTTTGTTTAAATTATAACTCAGCACTTTCCCATTTGAAACATCGGTAGGGGGAAGCGTGCCTATGCAAGTGATGACTGCCTGGTTTGTCCCATCGCTTGTTTGGTTGTAAATGGCATTGGTGCCCGGAGAAGGCAATACTTTACAAAGTTCCGGCTGGAGCTGGGCATTCCAACGGTATAAATTATTGCTTGCATCGGCAGTATAAATTTTTTGATCGTTTGGGTTGAAGCTAACCAGCGTAGTTAAAGCTATTTGTTTAGAATTGATTTTTAAAGGTCGCTTCAAACTAAAAATTGCCCAGTCGGTTTTTGCATTAGATTTAGGTATGATCAATGTTTTTGGGGCCGAAATTTTATAATAAGATACAATTTGCTGCCATTCGCTGGTAGATAAAGCAGAATGTTCATCAGCAAAATACTGACCCATGTAATTTTGGATTTTTAACTGTTCTGCCATTGCCGGCAGCACTCCAATTTCCCAGGTTTTTTTATCAATCAATGTTGGTTCCGGGAACTGGTGGCAGCTTACACAGTATTTTTGTGCCAGTTGCCGCCCAACAACCAAACTGTCCGCAGCATTCATTTTCGGGTCGCTGTTGTTGCAACTACTGATTACCGAAAATAAAATACTGGCAAAACCAGACAATGCCATAGCAACAAAAAATACAGAACGCGTCTTTTTACTTGGCATTAAATAGTGTTTTGGTTGAAGTTGATTCTGGTCACGATAGATTTTTAGGTTAATGATACTTCTTTTATCTACTAAAAATTAGTGTTTGTGATCATGTTGATTAGAAAGAAAAAACATTTTTAGCAGGTAAAAGAAGCATGTACAAAATCATTAAAATTGGGAAAACCTTATTTTGATAAGGTTATTTCTTAAAATTATTCTGCAATACAACAAATGGCAATTGCTTGTTCCAAAATGATTCAACATTTTGAATTTTAAGCCCTTGTGCAAAATTTCCTAATAAAATATCTGGTTTGCCGTCGCTGTTATAATCGGCAACTGTCATACACATCCAGCGGCCGTATTTGCTTACTGGCATGGCGTGCGGAATAAAGTGCATGGGCTTGTCTTGCTCGAAATAAATAAAACCCTCTGCCGGATTGTCTTTTAAATCCGCAAAAAAAGCAGAAGTGGCAATGTCAAGATCGCCGTCACCATCAAAATCTGTTGCAATTGCTTTTGTACAACCGTTGATCGGGTAAAACCAGGTTTGTTTAAAATTCCATCTGCCGGTATTTTTAAAGATATATAAGCCATGATAAGGCTTTAAAATACGGGAATCGTGGTAATTGTAGCCGCAAGAGTAGATGAGGTCCGGCAAACCGTCATGGTCTAGATCTTCCAACTGGAAACTGCTGGAACCATAAACCGGCGGAAATTTTAATAAAGCTTTCGCTGTAAAACTCCCTTTTTGATTGTTTAAGTACATCCACAAACCTTCATCGCCTGTGCCGTAGAGTACCATAAAATCGAGCCAGCCATCTTTATTAAAATCTCCGCTGATGGCTTGTGCAGCACCTGGTTTTTCTGTAATCAGGTTTTGAGTGAAGCTGTGATTTAAATTTTGCTTCATCAAAACAACTTTTCCTCTTTTATCACCCTGACAAAGAATTAATTTGTCCTGATGTCTGTTGTGGTAAAAATCGCCTTCCAAAGTTTGCACCGGCCGCAAAAGCTCAGAACTGATCACTTCCGTATCAGTATTGTTTTTTTGATTTAAGTTGATCTTTAAAACTTTTCCGTTTGGGAAATCCATCGGTTGCAACTCTCCGACACAAGTAAACGTGCCGGAAATCGTATCGCCCAAATCTTTGAAAAAATCAGCCTGAACAGCACTTGAAGGTAAAGTGGTAACAATTTTATCTTTTAAACCACTCGTCCAAGCGGTAAGCTGATGTGTTTTTTCATCCGAAGTATAAACCTGATGATCAAAAGGGTTTACGCTGATCATCGTGGTAAAACTGAAATCATTAGTTAATGGCTTTGGGGTTTTCAAGGTAAAACCAGCCCAATCCCGGACCAAAGAATCCGGACGTTTAGCGGAAGGCAAAGTTATCGGTGCCAATTTTTTGTAATAAGCCACAATGGTTTGCCATTCGGCAAGCGATGTACCCCGGGTTATTGAATCAGGCTTAAAATAATCAATGCCATAAGTTGAAATCCCAAGATAATGCGCCATGGAAGGCAGCGTATGATACATCCAAACATCTTTTGTCAAGGCATTTACTGGTGTAAGTTCGTGGCAGCCTTTGCAATGCAACTGTACTAATTGTTTGCCATCTTTTAGCGTATCGCCTGTGAACTGATAGGTGGAATTGCTTTTATTTTTGCAACTATTAAAAACAGAACCAATTGAAATTAAACTTGTAACCAGCAAAAGATTGCAGATGCAAAAAACGGTTTTATAGGATTTAAACATAGATTGTTAAACTATTTTGTCAGCTTTAATTTCGTCCAGATAAATTCCCCTATTTTTTTACCTTGCTCAGAACCTGTTATTGTACTGTTTTTAAAATGGATCCCACCGTAAAAACGACTAAGTGCGGTTTCATCGGCAGCTTCTAAAAACGAATTAAAGTGGCGTTTTAAGCCGATATATCTTACTTCGGTGGTATCTTCAAAAGCAAAGTTTTCACCAAAAACATGGGTAAGCACAGTTGCCGTAGCACCGCTGATAGAGGCATGGCCGGCAGGATATTCCGGAAAAGGCGGCGTTTGCAGCAACGGAAGCCAGTTATGGTCGATAGACTCATTGATTATCGAAACCGGCCTTTCGTAATTATATTTATATTTTGTTTCCCAACTGCAAATGAATGAATCATACAAAGTGATTGCCGTAAGCGCGTATGCCTGTGCTGTTTTTACCGCATCAAAATTTGCTTTTCGGCAAGCAATGGTGGTGATGCCCATCCAATGGCCGCCAGGTGTTATCTTTTTATTGGCAAACATAGCGTGCCCTGCATGTTGTATCGCAAAGGGGTTATCGTCCCAAAAGCGTGCAATTTTTTCCTGCTCGTCCGAAAGGTTTTTGTTGGACTGATACACTTCATCTGCCTGTTTAAAAAAAACACTGTTCTTTTCCGCGCTGTAAGTTGGGGGCGGCGGCAGGCGAAACTGAGCGGAAGACAGCACACCAAAAGGTTTCATATCGCCCCAGCAAAACTCTACGCCATCCAGATAATCCGGGGGTGTTGGCCGCCATTGTGCCTTGCCGTTATTGCCCAGATACCTTGGTTTACCACGGGATTTTAGGTAATTGTCACCTGTTGCCCTTTTCAAAACTACTTTTGCAACAAGCTCTCCAAAAGCCATTGAGCGGGCATAAGTAGAATCATCCAACTGGTCTTTAAAAGAATTAAAAATGCTGTTTTCGTATTTTTTTAGCGTGTCCACAGAGAAAGTTACCTTATTGGCTACGTTAAAAAATGCTTTTGTGGCCGCCAAAGCGTAGTTATAATCTTTTCCTTTTTGCGGGACAGGCGGATTGGAAAAACCTTTTAACTGGATGATGAGACTGTTCTGTTTCGGATCGGCATAGCGCATTGCTTCATAGGCCGCCAACGCAGTATAACTGTAAATCCTGCTGGCCACGGGAGGTGTGAAACCATCGTAAATAATCACTTTGGTTAAAGTGTTTTCATTTTGGTTGATGAGTTCAGTATCGTATTTTGCTGCTTTTTGATTTTTTTTACAGGCTGAAAAGGTTAAAATACCTATAAAAAGAACAGCAAAATTTAAAAACCGCATATTACAATTGATCAGATAAAGCATGTTTCAATCTTAAGAAAGACCAGGTTTATAATCCGGGCCTGGAAATACGGATGCTTCTTTTACGGCACTTATTTTTGCATGGTAAAAGAAGTATCTAAAAATCAGGATCAAATTTAAAAGGATTTTACAACGACAGGGTTTAAATTGCTGATTTTTTTTGGGTTAAAAAAAACGGTTCAATCGCTAACGGTCAGTTCAACAAAATATTCCTGCTGCGGCCAAAATTATCGGTGATGGAAACTGCCGACATGTTTTGATCAATATTGAAAAACCTGCCGGATTGCGATAAAAAGGATTCTCCGTAATAAAACTCCTGCCGGGCTGTTTTTCCGTTTTTGTATTGGATGGTTGCAAACATATCCAAGGGTTGTAATTTTACGGACCGAACCGGCCTTTTCAGCTCAAAAACCTTTATTATATCTTTATTTTGACTGGCAGCAAGGAGGTATTTTCCGCCTGCACCAGTCAGTTTGACCAACGCTTTTCCATTTCCGGGAATGTAAATACCGCTTTGCAAAATACTTTGCGGTTTGAAGTTCCCTTTGCCGTCGCCCTTCAACATCAACCCGTTAAAAGCATCATAGCGGCCGGTATTCACTTCTGTACCATAATCGTTCCCGCTAATAATTACATCTAAATTTCCATCGCCGTCAAAATCATCTACTGTCATCCCACACAATTCTGACATTTGGGCTTCCACTGGCAGGTTGCTCATCGTAAATTTCCCGTTGCCGTCATTGCGTAAATAGCAAGACTGTAAAGTATTGACCTTTAAACGCAAAGCACCTTTTCGCATTTCCGGCGTTATCACGGAATCCATCGTAGCAGTTGCGTAAGATTTATAATTTTGAAATTTCATCCGCATACTGATCATCTGTTTGACGATATCGTCTCGTGTTTGCGCCGGAAATTCCTGCGGAACGCCGTTCACATCTTTCAAAAACAAAGACGGAAAAGCATCGTAGCTGCCATTACTGTCAAAATCCTTTGCGGTGATGTAAACCGGATATTTTTCCGAAGCCTTGTAAAACGTGTTCAAACCCGTGTTGCCAACAATGTAATCCGTTTTACCATCGTGGTTAAAATCACCGGCAGTAATCGTGTTCCACCAGCCCGGTTTGTCGGCCATGCTGCTTTTACCGCTAATATTTTTGTAAACACCATGCTCATTTTTTAAAAACGTAATTGGCATCCATTCGCCCGCCAAAATCAGATCCGGCCAGCCATCATTGTCAAAATCTGTAAAAAGTGCATCGCAAACCAAACCAATATTTTTCAAATCTTTGGCAACTGAATTAGTTACATCCGTAAACTTGATTACACCATTCTTACTGTCGTTCCTGAAGATAAAACTGGAAACAGGTTTTGGATAATTCCAGGGATCAACCCTGCCGGAAACAAACAAATCCAATTTGCCGTCTTTGTTATAATCCACCGCCCTCACGCACAATTTGCTGGTCGAATTAATAGGCAATGCTTCTTTTACCAATGTAAAATTGCCTTTGCCATCATTCAGATAAAACCGGTCTTGGTAAATGCCAGACCCGGGTTGCGCTTCATAACCACCGCTTGCTGCATATAAGTCGAGGTCGCCATCACCGTCAGCATCAAATAGTAGCAAACCTTCATCTTTAAAGTTATTTTTTATATCGGTTGAAGCCGAATACAAATTTTGCTGGGTAAACTTTCCGCTACTTTGCTGCAATAATATTTGTGCAGGAAATTTAGCGTTTCCGCCTGAAACCATATCCTCTAAACCATCTCCGTTCACATCGCCAACGGCCAAAGCAGGCGTATATTCCGAAAATTTATGGGGCAGCAACTTTTGAATATTAAAATCTACAAAATCTTCTTCCTGATGCTTATATTTTATCCCTAATGAATGTGTTACTTCTTTAAACAAAGATTGTGTGTTTATTTTGGGCTGATCAAAAGTGTAAGCATCATGTGCCTGGGCGATGTTTACTTTTAACAATTGGTCTGCTTTTACTTTTTGCAAAGTTTGCTTTTTGCCGTTCTGCCACCGGACCACTACCGAATCAAGTTGCGTTGTTTTCCCTAACCCAAAATGGGCAATGTTTTGCAACGTCGATAAATACCCTCTAAAAGGAGTATTTTCATAAACCTGGTGTTTGCCATGGTCGTAATAAATATCTGCAAAAGCGCCAATACCATTTTTATTCTGATCGCCTCCATGAAATTGGATGTTCAGAAAATTATTGTTGGATTTGTCCTTTTCCCGAGATGTATTTTTGTAAATTAATGCTTCATCATTGATATTATTGATGATCATGTCCATATCGCCGTCATTGTCCAAGTCTGCATAAGCAGCGCCGTTACTGAAAGTCGGAACATCAAGTCCCCAGTTTTTTGTTACATCTTCAAATTGCAGTCCATTGGTATTTTTAAAAGCATAATTTGAAATTTTCACAATTGGGATTTGATCCAGGACTTGTTTGGTCGAAGCAATTGAAAAAGACTGTTCCCGGAAAGCTATAAAATCATGATCGGTTACATCGCGCGGGTATCCGTTTGTAATAACAATGTCGCGCAAACCATCGTTGTCAAAGTCAGTAATTAAAGGGCACCAGCTCCAATCCGTTTGTTCAACACCGCTCAAAAAAGAAACCTCGCTAAAAGCAGGATCACCGATGGAATCATTCTGACCGACACGCGGCCCTTGGTTCAATTGCAACGTATTGTGTACATATTGCCGCTGGTAATCATATTTGTCAAAATTCTGAAGCGTTTGATAGCTGTTGGAACTCAGCATCATTTTTTTTCTAAAATTGTCCTCCGGGTCCATATCCAACGAAAAAATATCGGCCAGCCCGTCATTGTTCAAGTCCTCAACATCCTGGCCCATAGCGTTGGCGGAAGTATGCTTAAAGTATTCTTTAGACTTGTCCGTAAAAGTACCGTCGTGGTTGTTGATATATAAAATATCACTGGTCAAAAAATCGTTGGTCACATAAATATCTTTCCAGCCGTCCCGGTTAATATCCACTATACTGGTTCCGTGTCCGTATCCCTCTGTAAGTATCCCTGCTTCTTTGGAAACGTCCTTGAACACCGGGTGTTTTAAAACCGGATCCCATTCATTTTGGAATAATTTTCCAGTGCTACGATGGCTTCCATCTTTGATAACTGGCCGAAACGTACTTTGGTTATCGTTGGCAATAGCTTCATTAACGGTTAAATACATATCCAGGTCGCCATCATTATCATAATCAAAAAATGAGGCCATGGTAGAATGTACATGCTTATTTAAACCATATTCTTTCGCCATTTCCTTAAACCGGGGAATCCCGTCTTTGTCCGGTCCTTGGTTGATGTAAAGCAGGTTAGTCCTTTTTATAGAATCTTTTAACAAAGTATTGCATACATAAATATCCAACAAACCATCATTGTTTAGGTCAACAACTGCAACACCGCGTCCCCAGCCTCCTTTACCGCCTACCCCTGCTTTAGCAGTAACATCCTCAAATTGCATATCGCCTTTATTCAGGTACAACTTGTTGGATACCGTATTGCCAATAAAATATAGGTCCTGCAAACCATCGTTGTTAAAATCACCAACACCTACGCCACCGCCGTTATAGATATTTAAAAGGGTTATCGGGTTGATGGTATCGTTTTCGATAATGTTATTTGAGAAATGGATCCCGGAATGGGAGGAAGGGACTTGCTCAAACAAGGTGGGCTTTTTACAGGAACAAAAAAAAGCAATTATGAAGAACAGTAGTAATAAAGAAATGAATTTCATGTTGATAAGAACGTGTTTAAACTTTTATTCATCACATTTTTTATGCTTTTTTTACAATAGAAAAAATCGGTTTATATCCTATTACATAAGTGAAACATAAATCTGTATTTTTAATACTAAAACAACTTATATCAAAAAAACCAGGAAGATCAACCTCCTGGTTTTTTTATAAATATCAAAGTTATTATATTATTAATACAAAATAGTTTGATTGACTCCTGTTCCTGAGTCCGATCCATCAGCACATTCAGCAGTTACCCCAAATCTTCCACCTGGATAATTTCCCATATTTCTTTGAATTGTGACGGTGTTGGAATAAGCAGTACCTGAAAAATTACCACCTCCCTGATAATATCCACCATACACATAACGAGCAGGAGAATTACCACCGTCCCATCCAAATGTAATATAAGTCCCATTATCACTAACAACATGTAAGTTAATCAAACCAGCATTACATGAATTTGATTTAGTTGTTGTTTTAGGAACTGTGTTTTTATTTATTAAACTAAACGAAAGCAAGAAGCCAACCACAAAGGTTGCAACGACTGCATAAATAATATTCTTTTTCATAATTAAATAATTTAAAGTTTAAAATGGTTATTTATAATTATTATATGCTTTGATATTTATTTTCGCTAATTTTTAAATAAAAAGTAAAATTGAATAAATAGTAATTATAAAGTTAACAACCTTTTATCTATATAACCAACGTTATAATTAAGCATTGATATTTAAATAAAATGTGAATTTTAAAGAGGAGAAGATAAATATCCCCTCCTCTTTGTAAAGAATTTTGCTAATTAATACCCAGTATTTTGTTTCAATGAACCCTTTTGTAAGTCAATCTCATTTTGAGGAATAGGATAAACTTCATTTTTACCGGCAGTAAATGTAGCACCGTTCAATACGGGGTTAGGGATGCGGGTATCTGCTTTAATATAAGCGTTTAACACTTTAGCCATATAACCTGAACCACCCGGGCCTCCAAACAATCCGTCATAACGCTGTAAGTCAAAGAAACGATGGCCTTCCATACCAAACTCCAGTTGTCTTTCTGTCCATACCGCCATGCGAGCATAAGCTTGGCCATTAGCTGTAAACTGGCCAGTATATAAACCAACCTTATAATTAGCTGCAGGTGTGTTGGTAAAGCCCTTTGAAGGATTACTATTGTCAACATAAGTATGCACCCAACCGCTTGGGTTTGCAGCTCTTGTTCTTATCATATTTACATCAGCCTCGGCAGCTGCCAGGTTTCCTGCTTCGACTTGGCATTCTGCATGCCATAAAATTACGTCCGCAAAACGGATCAAATTAATGTTGATTGCACTACCCTGGCTATTTGCCCATGTACCATAATTGTCAGAGGTTGAAGCTTGAGCCGAATAATAGAATACATTCTTAATTGGGTTATAAGGAACAACATCACCGCGTGACCAGGATTCACCGCCACACAATCCCCAATCTAAGTATGGAATACCTCTGCGGCCTACAGTCCAGTCCAAACGCGGATCAATAGCCTCTGTAGTAGGAGTAAATGCAGCTGTTGCAGCAAGTCCATGATCATTTTTCAAATTTACATCATTATAAGTAGGGAAACCAGTAGCCGCATCAATTTGAAACATCGGTAAACCGCTGTCATCTACCTTAAAGGCGTTAGCTAAGTTGTAAGACGGCTGGTAAAACCCACAACAACTGGTATGAGGACCACCACCAGGAAAATTCAATACATCCGCTCCGTTATCGTTCTGCCCGTTTGAACCATCAGCCACAGTATTCTGAGCAGCAAATACCGATTCGGCACTGTTTTTTGTCAAAGCATTAAAATTATCTTTGTATGCGCCCAAAGCATATTTTGCACCGGATGCTGTTGTTCCGTTAGTTATCAAATCCGTCAGCAGTGGCAATGCTTTAGGGTATTGATGATCAAACATATATGCTTTAGCCAAAAATGCCTCAGCAGCATAGTAATTGGCACGTCCAACCTGCGGCTGGGTTTTAGGCAATCCAGCCATGGCAGCCATAAAATCCGCCTCAATTTTATCCCAAATAGGGCCGGTGTTAGCTACATTAAAATTATTGGCAGCATAAGTAATACTCTCATCAACATAAGGTACATTTCTAAATACCTTGGCAAGTTCCATGTGATAAAAACCACGCAAAAAACGTGCTTCGGCAATAGTTGCTGTACCTACTGCCCCTGATACAGAACCATCAGTAACCAAAGCTACCTCCCGTATTACATCATTAGCCCGTTGAACACCAGCATACATTACCTGCCATTTACTTTGAATATATCCGTTAGATGGATTAATGGTGTGGTTTTCTATATATGCAGCATCAGATTGGTCAGTTGTACCTGAACCTTTATAAGCATCATCTCCTCCTATGCCACCAAAAGTCCAGTTACTGGTGCCTCCTGCATATTGTATATAGGGTTGCCCAGCATAATAACCATCCAACAAGGAGTAAGCACCAATCAGCAATCCATCTACACCAGCCTTATTGGCAAGTGTAGCTCCGGCCAGCACCCCTGTAGGGGCTTTATCTAAAATTTTCTTACAGGAATAAATGGCTGTAATTAAGATTAGTGAACCTATAGCAAGTAATTTATAATTATATTTTTTCATAACACTACAATTTTCTTTGTTTAATCATTAAAAGGATAAGTTAACACCTAATATATATTGTCTTTGATTATTAGGATAAGCGCCGTAATCAATTCCAAAAGCTGCACTTTGTCTTCCATTCTGGTTTAGGTTGGAAACGGAAGGAACAATTTCAGGATCTAATCCAGTATATTTGGTAATGGTAAATAAGTTAGTAACCTGAAAGTAGAGATGCAGTCTGTCCACACCTACTGTTTTTAACATACCAGGATCAAAAGTATAACCCAATGAGGCAACGCGGCATTTTAGGAATGAACCATTTTCAACAAAGTAAGAACTAACCGTATTGGAACCTAATGGTTGTGAATATGACGCAGCTGATACAGTAGCATCCGGGTTAGTTACTACACCATTAACCACCCTTGCTGATTGAGTAAGGAGGGCGATATTTTTACCGCCTGAAAATGGGCTATAAAAATCTGTATAATATCTTGTGTAGTTAAAGTCTTTATTGCCTTGTGAGCCATATAATACCGCAGTAAAATCAAACCTTTTGTAACTGGCATTTAAATTTACACCATAAGTAAAATTAGGGTTTGGGTTACCAATAAAGGTACGGTCATTGTTATCAATCTTTCCGTCGCCGTTAGTATCCTGATAAATAAATGAGCCTACGGCTGCATTTGAATAGCTTGGTGTACTTGCCAGTTGAGCCGCATTCTGATAGATACCTTTTATTTGATAGCCAAAAAATTCTCCTATCGGCATCCCCACCTGCTCTCTTACAATCAGGTTATCACGTGAACCTCCTACATCAAAGTAGCCGGAAGGTAGATTGGTAATTTTGTTTTTATAAGGAGTAACATTTACCCCAATGCTATATTTGAAATCACTGCCTATAACATCATGCAATGTAGCGGAGATATCAAAACCCCTGTTTTGCACGTCGCCCACATTAACAGTTGGGGAATTTGCACCGCCAACAAGAGAAGGTAGCGGCAAAGCAAACAATAAGCCACTAATTGATTTTTTATAATATTCAATACTCAAATCCAAACGATTAAACAAGGAAGCATCCAAACCAATGTTTAAAATTTTATCGGTTTCCCAGGAAGTTCTTGGGTTGCCAATGCTGGATTGGTTAAAACCTGGTGTAAGCGTACTAAGGCCACCGTTAATAGCGTAATAAGAAGAACCAAAAGAAGAACCATAAGTATTGATAGCATTAGCACCACCAATATTGGCATTACTGCCTGATGTACCCAAACTGCCACGTATTTTAAGATTGTTCAGCCAGTTAACATTTTTCAGGAAATCTTCCTGAGAAACACGCCACCCCAAAGATATAGAAGGGAAAGTACCATACTGACGGCCAGGAAAAAATGACGAGTATCCGTCGCGACGAATAGTAGCGCCTAAAAGATATTTGTCTGCATAAGTATAATCCACACGGCCAAATACAGATTGGGTTGACGTAGGCTGAAAAAGCTGAGTGCCATTACCCTGTCCACCAAGGCTTATACTGGTTGGTAGTGTTGTAGTTGCAGTAGTAAGATAATTGGGATCAAGCGTAAAAAAGTTTGTAGCATATGTCTGAATCTGCTGCCCTCCTGTTTGTTTTATTTCGTAACCGGCAAATGCACTTATGTTATGCTTACCTATAATTTGACGATACTGGAGCGTATTGGTATAGTTGAAGTTGAAGTAGTAAAGCGAACCTTCGGTATAGCTGTTTCCGGTATTATGGCTCTCATAGTTTTCATAAGGATTGTAACCAGTGTAGTTATAAAAATTATTTCCGGCATTACCGCTAAATGCAGTGCGGACTGTAAAATATTTAAAAAAATCAGCTTCGGCAAATACAGTTCCCTGCATACTCCAAGTCCTGCCTTTGTCGTTTACAATTCTTTGCTGAACAGCAAACGGGTTGGTTCCATTACCCAAGGCCTCTGTGCCGGGTCCTGCATAAGCACCTCCATAGTTACCTGCTATATCATAAACAGGTATGATTGGCATTTCGCGAAAACTCTCGGCGATACTGCCACCTTCCTGCTGCTGATTATAACTGCTGCCACCGTTATTTTCCCTGTAAAACACATAACCGTTTTCACCAAAGCGAACATGGTTACCAAGCACACTAAAACTGGTATTTGCACGTGCAGTATAGCGTTTTTCATAAGTATTAATCAAAGTACCCTGCTGGTTCAGGTAGTTTAATGAGTACAAGAAACTGCTTTTATCGGTACCACCGCTTGCCGTAAGGGTATGGCTCTGCTGCGGTGCATTCTTAAAAATTTGATGGAACCAATCGGTACCTGCCTGGTTAAATTGCTGTACCAGGAAATCGTTACTTGGATTTGCTGCCTCAAAATGATAATATTGCGCGATTGAAGGGTCATTAGTTACACCAGAACTACTAAAAGCAGAATTTGCAGGAGCAGCAGCACCGTGATAACCGTAGGTAGGCAGTGTACCTGAACCTCCAGAAGCTGAATACAAACCAATATCTGCGGTATTTCCGGCTATGTAGGCTAACTGTGATTGCTGTCCAGGAGTCATCAGGTGCCAAACATTACCGCTTAATGGGGTTTGAACACCGTAATAAGCATCATAGCTAAGCGTGGTTTTACCTGCCCTGCCTTTTTTAGTAGTTACCACAATTACACCATTACCACCTGCTACACCGTATATAGCTGCCGCACCGGCATCTTTTAATACACTAATGCTTTCGATATCATTAGGGTTTACCTGAGACATGCTATTCGTTTGTACACCATCAATAACATATAGCGGTGAACTATTACCAAAATTTGTTATACCCCGAACAAACACGGTACTTGATGAGCCTGGCGCACCCTGGTTAATTACGGTAACACCCGAAGCCTGGCCTTGCAGTAATTGCTCAGAACTTGTTACCGGAAGCTGTTTAGCAGCAGCCACATTTACAGTAGCTACTGCACCTGTAATATCTTGTTTACGCTGTGTTGTATAACCTGTAACCACTACTTCGTTTAAGGTACTATTGGTAGTGCTAAGTGTAACCCTTAAATTAGTCTGGCTACCTACCGTAATATCGTTAGATTGATATCCTAAGTAAGATACTGTAATAACATCATTAGGTTTTGCGGTAATGGAAAAGTTTCCGCTGGCGTCTGTAACGGTACCAACTGTGGTGCCTCTTACTCTAACGGAAGCCCCGATTACCGGCTGCTTGTCGTCCGCACCGATAACTTTACCGGTAATCCTAGTTTGGGCCGAAACGATTAAGGAAGAAAATATCCCAAGCAGCAGTAAAAATAATTTCATTCTCTTAATAAGTAAACTGTTAAGCATAAAGTTGATTTTTGTGGAAATAAAATTGTTTAAAAAAGAATTGATTGTTGCTGGATGTCATACAGCGTTTACTGTAATAAAAACGTAGCCAAATTTATGGTGGTTTAATTATTCCTGCTACCCTGCATAAA
>JAABUY010003897.1_pt1 | contig 16048 bp, 13 predicted proteins | sample 5560271 | NCBI WGS metagenome assembly JAABUY01 (sample SAMN10711886, study PRJNA513374) | rock metagenome | isolation source: Antarctica rocks | place: Antarctica: Victoria Land, University Valley
ACGCCGGCGGAGCGCCTGCGGGGCGGGACTAAGGTTTTCCATTTGGGTTTTTCCTTTGCAAAGGCGCTTCGCCCTCATAGACCTAGATAGGGACTGAATAGGGAGTTAATAGAACAAATAATAATACATATTAAAGATTTTTATCAGTTAATTATCTCTTTATATGAACAAATCATTTCTCACAGTTCTTTTAAGTAAGAACAGAAATTAAATGTTACTTTATAAAGAATGATGAGTTGTGCTCTTAATTTATAGTGATGATTGACACACAGTATAAGAATTGAAGATAAAAGAGTGTGTTGTAAAAATAAATGTAATAATAGAAAAGATATATATATGTATTGTCTGCTTACAGCAATGTAGAGAATGCTTATTTGTCAATGTTTAATTTATATTAAGTTGCTGAATTATTTTGCTCATCATGTTTATTTTATTTTGCTTTAATAAACAGCATATTAAGAGCTATCTGCTTGTTTTGCTTCAATAAGCAACATATTAAGAACTATATGCATTAAATCAGTCTGCACTTTCTCTAAGAAGACTTTTGCTAACTTAAGTTCATAATTTATTGAAAGAATAATGAGTACTTGTGCTATCTATCTATTTAGTAAATTTAATACATCAATGTTGACTGCAATTAACTTAAGTATGATTAAATTAATTGTAGAAGCTTTATCATTTAAAATAGAAGAAGACTCTGTCAGTCTTTTATGCTAAGATTAAAGAAGTCAAAAAAGTAAATAGAGCACTGCACTTCTCAACAATCAATATTTTTATTCAGCATCACTTAAACCAAAAAAATTACTGTAATTTTATTCTCATTATTACTTAATATCATCTCTGATTCTTCATTTTTATCTACAGAGACATTGAACACTGTTGAGAATTAATAATTATAGAATGAAACAACATTAACTTTTGTCTTTAGAGTCATTATAAAGAAATATTAAAAATATAATATATATTAATGATTTTTCTTGTCTGCTATGTGCTCTGAATCAAGTATGCTGCTATTAAAAATCTATATAATAAGATTTGAATTCTCATCTTCAGCTATAATAAATTATTTGTAGCTGTTAAATTTAATAATTTATTTTTAATGCTTAATTACTTCATTTAAACAGTTATCTCAACAACTTTAAATATATTTGTCTATTTTTTCAATTTAATCATATTAACATAAATTAAATGTCAAATAAAATTAATATATCTCTTTTTTAGTTATTAAGAAAGCACTCTTTACTTTAAGAAGCTCATACAGAACTTATATTTCTTTAATAATTATAATTATATTATTTTATTAAGCAGTATCTTCATTTTTCTTTTATTTAATCATTACATTCTAATCTATAAAAAAGATCACTACAAATAAAGTTAAAGTCTGATACAAAACACTATAATTATTTATTAATATTCATTATACTCATTCTTTACATATCTTTTAGCAACAATCTTCTTTCTTATCTTGACTGCATATTTTACTCTTTAAATTTTCATTTTAAACTTTTTATATTCTAAATTATGTTTAAAATCTATATTTAATCTATTCATTATCATATCATTCTACTCTTAAGTCTCTTCAATATCAGCATTTGTGAATGCATTAATCACTAAAGAATGTGATGAAATCAATTTCTGAGTGATATTAAAATATAAAAAATTTAATAAAAAAATAAATAAAAAGCTTTTAAATTTTTAAATATGATTTAATCTTTAATTGAATACACACTTTGTGCATTATAATTAAGCATTATAATAAGTGAAGTTATATACTAAATTTTAAGTTAAAAGAAGTAAAAGAAACAGCTGAAGTACTTTGAGACAGTGTAGCATTAAGTATAAATTTAAAGTAGTTAATAAATGTTTTTATTCTTTTTTGTTAATCAGCAAAATCTTTTTTTTTCAAATATGCAGCAATGTATAAGATAAATAAATTGATTTTTTTGATTTTTTTCTTTTTCTTCTTCTTAAATTAAGATGAAGAGTTTAATATATTAATAAAATGTATTCTTTTACTGATGAATTAATCTGATTCAATAATGAAAGATATAAAGTCTAATACTTTTACTATATTAATGAGTTGATTCAATTCAGTATTGAGAAGTATAAAGTTTGATGCTTTTACTACATTAATAAAAATAATTTTTACACTTAATTTTCTCTATTTTAATGATGTATCTCTAAAATAAAAGTCAGCATCATATCTCTTCATTACTTACTTTACTTACATAATGCAGAAAGAAAATATAAAAAGTTTAATATAAAAAGTAAGATGTTTTGTAGAAAGAAAATGTAGAAAGTGTTGTGTTAAAGATAAGTGAATTTATTAAGTTTTTATATTATCATTTATTTATATGAATGTTGTGTTTTTGTTATCAGTGAATTTATAGATAATTAAGATTAATTTAAATTAAACTGCACAATTATTTAGATTTATTAATTTATAATCATTTCTTTTTAAGTCTACTATCTGAGAAATTTAAAGCAATATATACAATTTGTAAAGTGTAGTTTCTCAATCATGTTAGTTGCAATTTCTTTATTAAGTATAGATCTTCTCACAGTAAAGAAACTGACATTAAAATTATATTATATAGTATAATAAAGTTATAATAAAAGTTAAAGTCATAAAGAAATATTAAGCAGATTTTAAAGCTTATGAATTTGATAATATAAGATTTATTGAAGAGAACAGAATATGAATTATAGATAAAGATATATAAGATAGAATTAAGCTTATGAAATGAAAGTAAAAAATAAATTATTAAGTATGATATCTTTAAAAAAGAAAATTAAATCATTAATAATTCTTTTTTTTTTAAATCAGTTTCTGCACAAAAAGAGTTAAGTAAGTTATATAATTGCATCATTAAATTAAATTAAAACACTTAATTTTAACACTTTCTAATCAGTTTATGCAATACAGCAGCAGCAGTATTGACAAAAACTGTATTCTTTTACTTTAAATTTAAAATTCTTCTTACTGCTGATTGAAGAAATTTTTAATCAGTATAATGACAACTTAAAGTAAAATTAGTCAATTATTACAGATTTGTAAAAGATAAGTAAGATATATCTTTATACATTTTTTGAAAATATAAGTTCTTATATATTAAGAATCTCTTTCATAACTTATTTATGATATAATTGCTGAGCTACATAAGAAAGAAAATCTGATAATATTAAAGAAATTATAAAAGATAAAAGCAATTTTTTATACATTGCAGACTTATTAAAAAGATAAAGTATATTAATTAATGTATTTTTGTTCTGTAGAGAATGAGTGATTTGATAATTAAGTTAATAATGTTTATAAAGTAGACATGTAATTAAACAAAAAGAATTGTGTGCAATGCTAATTAAAAATGTTGCAATAGTAACTGCTATCAATATAAAGCTGCTTAATAATAAAAGTTAATTAATTTTAATTTAATCTAAGCTGTTAAGAATAATCTGACTTAATTCTGTCTAAAATTTAATTCTGTACAGAATCAGATTGACTTGCAAAGTAAAGCTCAATGAATTAAATTAAATTCTAAAATTTGAGCTTAATCTGACTTGATGGTCAGTCTATAATTGATATAGTTTTAAGAAATTGATAATATTTTTTATAATATGCACAAAACTCTCTTTCATAATATTTAATATGCACTGCATTTCATGCTGAACTCTGAAAACAGTTAGTGATAGAATGAAGTAATAGAATTAAAAGTACATATATAATAAAGTTTAAGCTTAATGAAAGAATTTAATACTGTATTAAGATTGTGTAAAAGATTCTTTTTACTCAATGTTTATTCATAATATTGAGTAAGAGTTTCTTTTACATTAATAATGACATTGAAAAGTTCAGTTATTTAATTAACTTCATTAATAGTTTAAAGTTTCTAATGCTGATTCTTTAAGTAATTAAAGAGCTCATTGTAAATAAATTAATTCTTATATTTTAATAATTCATTAATGATTTCTAAGATCTTCATTCATTTCTTAAAAGACTTCAGAAAACTGATAATATACTTAATTTGCTTTTATTTAAACATTTTAATCTTAAGAATCTTCATTTCTCTGATTTAAACTACTGTGTCTACAATTCATCTAAATAGCTTAATCTTTAAAATGAAAGCATAAATTAACATATTATATAATAAATTTCATTAAATCTTTACATTCTGTATCATTTCAACAGCATTGTGCTTTTAAAGCTTCTTGAACTTAGTAAGTCACTGAGAAGAAACATTAATTATAATGATTAAAGTGTAAATCTGAGAGTAATAGATTAAAGTAATATAATTAAAATATAAAAATTAAACTTATTTTCTTTAAAGTATTATTAAAAGACATTACATCTAAATTGATGTAATATAAAATTCTGAAATTAAAGATAAAAATAATATTATTATTTTTAATGTTTACATTCAGAGTTTAAAGAAGCTTGTTCATCAACAGCTATATAATATATATTATACAATTAACAATACATTCTTAATAATCTTATTTGATGTTCTACTTCTTAAGAAGTTCACTTAAATGTTATTAAAATATATTATTATTATAAACATTATTTATAATAATAATCAAAAGTCAATTCTGCAGATTTTATTGCTTTAAAGTTTTTAAGATATAAATTATTAAATTCTTATTAGTATAATTTTTTATCAGTTATTTAAAAGTTAACAATGCTTCACAATAAGTTCAGTTTGAATCAACAAAATATTCTGTAATATTCATAAATGCAAAATTATTTAAGCTGATTTAACAATTCAATGTTAATAAAATCTTTATTTAAGATTATAATTTATGTAGAACTTTTTATTTAATCTGTTAGATATATAACTCATGATAGCTATGCTATTAGTGTGGTGCCACCTTTTAACAGGTTATGAGCTCAGGTTAGTGTGTAATAACTTGTGTAAAATAGTGCCTAGGTCATCTCTGCCAGTGGTTCAAGTTTATGGTGAGAGAGTAAGTTCAAAAGGTCATGAGTTCAAACCACTATCTGTGTGCACTCTTTACACCTGCAGGCTGGTCACGGGCCGATTGCAGGTTAGGGAAAGTGTTAGATATATAACTCATGATAGCTATGCTATTAGTGTGGTGCCACCTTTTAACATAATCTTTATATATCAATTTGTCATGATATCACTATGTGCTCATACCAAACCATAGCCAAACTCCTTACACAACAATTGATAAGCAAAGTACTATATAGACAGTCTTTGCATACAAATCTTTTAAGTTTCTTAGTTGTTAATCTTCATCAATACAAGATCTTAACATCAGAACTTCATCAAATAGCTGTCATAATGTAGTGTCTCACATTGTTACATATCTTACTCATCAGCCTCTTATAGATAAGAGACTTGTGAATTCACAATTCTAATAACTTTATCTTTTTAAAGGATGACAATTCATTACATTGCAATATGCAGACTAAAAGTCAGCAAAATAAGACAGAGTCATTCTCTAATCATACTGAGACTTAAGTGACTTCTGAAGAACAGAAATCTGCAGAGATTCAGGCTGCTATTTAGACTGCAGAGAAGAAGAATTAATGTTTAGATGAACAGATCTGTCTAACTGAAATTAGACAGATCAATGATGAGAAAAGACAACAACTTATAGAAATTAATTGTGAACTGTAAGCATTTAACATGCATAATGAGATCAACAAACTTCTGAGAGATGAAGATTCTTAAGTTTCATTTAAGAAAAAATCACATACAGAATCTTCTTATGCTCTTATCAGCTCTTTAAGTTCAACAAAGTGACATGCATTCAAAGTTGTGTATGCACTTTCAGCAAAACAGATGCAACAACTGAAGAACTTGCTTACATATAATGAGAAGTTCATTCATAAACATACTAAATTTATACACAGCACTGTGACAGCATTCTGCTTAACTTCTGAAAACTTCTTCAATGATTACAATAAAATTCTCTTTGTCATGCAGTTCTTAGCAGAAGAATCTTGAGATGCATGATTTCATTACATCAATAAGAACAAACTTCTAAATGACAAATTATAAATATTCTTTTCAGAGTTTCTGCTCAATCTTGTTGAGAACTCAGTGAACTGCAGACTTAGCACAGTACAGAAATACTTAAAAGTTACATAGAAATCTATTTAATCAGTTTAAGCTTTTGTGACATATCTTGACATGCTGAAGAATCAGCTTTCAAGCTACATAAAGAAATAAAGAACAAGTCATTTCTTTATAAAACTTCAATTAGAGATTTAAACAGCTTTAATTAACTATTAAGATTTCTTAAAGACAAGAAAAAGCCTAATAGCTCTGGCTGCTAGGCTAAAGGTTAATCAGTGATCTGTAGACAATTATACAGTTCAGAGTTACACTGTCAAGAAAATCTATGAGTACTGCTCACACTCTTTTACTTAAACAGCAAAGTCACAGCAGAACAATCATCTCAATTCTGAGGCTACAAAATTAAGTCATCATGACAATGCAGATAAATCTTATTTTGAAACTGATGTCAAGAAGAATGACTGCTATAACTGTAAAAGGTCAAGCTATTTCACAAAGGACTGCAGAAGTCTCTTAAAAAACCTTAATCACATTAAGATTAATGTAGTCAAGACAAAAAAAGACAGAGTCTTGTTAATTACACTTTAGCAACAAAAATTAGATTAGAAATCATAAAGAAATTTAGCATTATGAAAAAAGACTAAGTCTGAATCAAATTTGATTGAGTCTCTGTCAGTGTACTGTTGAACACTGCAGCAGAGATTAATGTGATGTTTTAATGATACATTATTACTCATTAACTGACACAAGTTAATGCAGAACTCTTAAGATCAGAGCTTTTAAAGAGACAACATGTTTACTGTTATGATACATATCTAATGAAGTATAGACTCATCAACAATTAAGAACAAAAGCAAACTGAAGAATAGTTGTTTTATATTTTAAATAAGAATGAATCTGAACTTATCTTTGATCTCTCAGGTCTGAAACAGCAACACATTCATATTGATTGTAACTTATATACATGACATTATAAGATAGAAAAAATGTCTCTGACTATTGATGAGTCTGAAGTGTTTATCAACAACATTTAAAATCAATTTACTGTTTACACATTGTTGATGATGCCTGAGTCAGGCTCATTGACAACTGCTGTACATGTTGTTGACAAAATGTTGATGCTACTTTAACAATATGACAGATATGCAGATGTGTTCTCTGAAGAGAATGTTGACAAGTTATCATCTCATTAAGATCATGATCATGTCATAAAGACAGAAAGACATGAATTACTCTATGATTCACTTTACAATCTGTCAGAAACAGAGCTACAAGTGCTTAAAGAATATCTAGACAACATCTTAACAAAAAGATAAATACAATATTCTGTCAGCTCTGCAGAAGCATCAATTCTGTTTGTCTTAAAAAATGAAGAAAATTTACATCTATGTGTTAATTACAGAGATCTTAACAAAATTACTGTCAAGAATTGTCATTCTCTGTTGCTGATTAGCAAGACACTTAATTGTTTAAGTGAAGTCAAGATGTTCATCAAACTAGATCTTAAGAATGCTTATCACTGCATTAGGATCAAGAAAGATGATGAGTGAAAGACTATGTTTTATATACACTATAGTCATTTTAAATACATAATCATGTCATTCAGACTGATTAATGCTCTGACAACTTTTCAAGCCTATATCAATTAGATGTTAACTGAGCTAATTAATGTCTTTTGTGTAATATATCTAAATGATATCCTGATCTATTTTAGTTCTCTAGAAGAACATCAGAGTCATGTGAAACAAATTCTGAAGTAACTTCAACAATTTAAACTGTATGCAAATCTAAAGAAATGCACTTTTCATACTACACAGATAAAATTTCTTAAGTTCATCATCTTCACTACTGATGTTTCAATGAATCAACAACAAATCAAAATCATAAAGAAATGATCAGTACCTAGAAGCTACTGTGAGATACAAATATTTTTAGAATTTGCAAACTTTTATTATTACTTTATACAGAGCTATTCTAAGATCACTGCTTCTTTAACTGACCTGTTAAAAGACAGCAAGAACAGCAAGAAGATAGATGTCTTTGAATGATCACAAATGACAGTGTTAGCATTTCATAAGCTTCACAACATCTTTATACAGATATCTATTCTAACACATTTTAACTCAGAGCTAAGAGCTCAGATTGAAACTAATATCTTAATAGTTAAGCTGACAAATATTTATTTACAGCTTTAAATGAATGCTCAATGACACTCTGTTGCCTTCTGATTAAGAAAGTTAAACTCAGTTAAAACACACTATGAAACTCATAATCAAGAATTGTTGACAATCATAAAGACATTTAAACACTGATGACACTACCTTGAGAGTAATCATTATCTCATTGAGATACTTACAGATCACAATAATCTATGAGGATTTATGAATGTGAAATCATTAAATAGAAGACAAGCACACTAAGTTATAAGACTAGCTGCTTATGATTTCATAATTACACATTAATCAGAAAAGATAAACCTCATTAATGTGTTATTAAGGCACTCTGACTACAAAGTCAAGAAGAACATGAACAGATTGCTATTAACATTACAATGAAAGCTGATCACACTATCTTAAGAATTAGAATTAAGCATTACTGTTCTAGTTAGTCAGATCAATGCTTAAAGCTTAGATCTGTAAATTATGCTGATCATTTTATTAAAAGAATATCAATTAAGTATTCAGGCTGAAGATCATGACTGTTAAGAACAAGTTAATGAAAAGTTTAGAAAGTCTTTATCTGAGAATAAATCAGAGAACAATGATTATATGTCTAGTTCATCTATATGTAATGTATCAGAAGAGCTGCTTAATTCTGTTGCTGAAACTATTAATTGCAAACAGTTCATTTCATATGCATTGATTCAGAAAGTGACTGACAGTGAAATAATACATAACAAAAGACAATCATTCTTTCTTAAACTTGTTCATCTCTTGCAGAACACTGATGTTTTAACAGTAAAGATGCAATAAGATTTGAAATCACAGAGTAACTGCAGTTATCAAGATACTGATGATAGTCTGTGAATGTTTAATTTCACTGAACTATTTTGTCACAAAAGCAAGATATACATATTATCTGATGAAGTCATCAAGAATGAGCTCATGAAGCTGCATCATGATGATGTTCTAGTAAAACATTATGAAGTAAACAGAACAATTAATTTGTTGTTCAGAAAGTATTACTGAGTTAACATAACAAATAATGTTTAAGAATATGTCACTTCATGTGCTGTATGTTTAAGAGTTCAAGTATCAAGACATTACTCATATAATGAATTACAGTCATTGTCACTATCTACTTAATCATAAGAGAAGATAACAATGAACATAATTACTGACTTGCTGCCTAGCAGATAAGAGACTGATGTTTATGATTTCATACTGATAATTGTAGATCATCTTACAAAGATGACTTGATATATCTCTGTCACTAAAAAACTTACTGTGATCAAGTTAACTGACATATATATTGAACAGATCATATGCTGCTATGAAGAACTCAGAGATATTATCTTAAACTGAGAGTCAATCTTTATTAATGCATATTGATCTGAATTCTGTTATCAACTTTAAATGAAGCAAAGGTTAAGCACTGCCTTTTACTTATAAACTGATGATTAAATTAAAAGACAGAATCAAACTCTAAAACACTATCTGCATTGTTATTGTTGTGAAAAACAAGATAACTGAGTGTTCTTTCTGCTAATGACAGAGTTTGTGTATGCAAATGAAAAACATGCAACAATCAGTTAAACATCATTTAAGACATTAATGAACTATCATTTAAGAATTGCTCAACATGTTGAGAACAACATTCATGAAGAGAAGATGTCAGTAGCAAAAGACTGAGCACAGTAAATGAAGAAAATTCATGTCACAATGATAAAGTGATGACAAGCTGCTGTGAAAGTGCAAGTCAAGTACTTTGACAAAAATTATGTTTAAAAAAGCTACAATGTCAGCAATCTGATGCTATTGTTCATCAAGAACTTAAAGCAACACAGATTAAGCAAAAAACTGTTGTATAAATTCATTAAGTCTTTTCAGATTGTCAATCTTATTAATAAACAAGCATACTGACTGGCTCTGCCTGCTCATTACAGAATTCATAATGTATTTTATGTCTCATATCTAAAGTCTTATAAACACTGTTTAAACAATAATTCTTTATCAGAACTGCTCTTCTCAGACTTCATAAACAATGAGAAAGAATACAAGATTGAAGAGATCTTGAATAAGAGATAAAGAAGAGAACAGTTACAATATGAAGTTAAGTGAGTAGAGTATTTGACAGAATACAACAAGTGACTTTGAGTAGAGAATATGAAGAATGTAAAAGCATTGCAATAAGAATATGATGCAAGAACAGAGGAAAAGCAGAAGCATAAATGAAGTTTAAGAAATTAAAAACTTCTATTGAAAATATTCTACATAGTATCATCTAGAAGAAGTGAAGTCAAAATACAATCAATACATCAGCAAAATGCTATCAAATCACTCTGTTATCTCTGCATTCACATCACTATCAGAAGCAGAAGACAAGAACAGTAACTGCTTATTAATGTTGTGATTGCTGTCAAAGTAACTGAGTTACAGCATTGAGTCATAAGAGCTTTTCAAGATGTTGTCATTTAACTGAAGAAAGAGAAGCTTACACTTAAAGTGAAGTAAGCAACATGATGATGACAGCAAAGCATAAGAGAATCAAGAAAACAAATCATAAAGTAAAAGATATTTAACATAAACATCTGCATCACAGTGACTGCTCACTGCTCTTGAATCATGAGCAGCAATAAGTTATGAATCTCTATAGACTTGTAATGACTGCTGTGATGCTCTGCAACATGAGTGATGTAGATGATGACACACTTAGTAAATGATGTCTGCATATAATTGAGGCAACACTGAAGTCAAGACTGACAGACATCATTAGCTGTCATGATGATGATATGATTAATAAGCACATGCAAGTTGTTAACTCAGCAGTTAAAGAATGCAAAGATCTGTTATCATTAATGCATCACAAGATGACAAGAAACTTTCTGTTAAACTGAGTTGCACAGCTTTTAAAGCATCTTGCAATAGTTACAATTCTGATTCTCAACAATGTTGCATTGACTGATGTTGTCACTGATATGCTTGAAACAGCAGAGACAACAGAGAGAATTTAACTTGTTGTTAATATAATAATTACAATGTGGCATTAAAGTGATGTCAGTGTGAGTGAACAAGAAAGTAAAGAAATCACTGAGAGTATAATGTTGTGAAGTGATGACACTCTTGAAGACTGAGGCAAAAACAGAATTAGAGTGCAATGTGTGTGACAATGCTATCACAGAAGAGAAATGTAACATATAATGCAGAACAGAAAAATATTTATTAATTACAGTCTTGAGCTCAGCACTCTTCTGAGCAACAAATTTCTTGCAAATTAATTACATTCTGAAGACAGTGTTCTGTGATGTTAATGATGCAGCAATGATCATTAAGCAAGCATTTTCAATCAAATCTGTCAATAATGACTTATCTGTGGCTTGAGAAAGCAGAGTTAAGGTGTGAAAAGGCAGCATTTCATTGTCAAAAAGATTAAGTAAATATAACTGCATCTGTATGCAGCAGTAAAGTCTCTGCTGCTGTCTCTTCTGCACAACAACATTATTCAGAGTGTGCACCTCATTGTCATTGTGTAGACATTTTGTCAACAAATTCATCTTAAGATGCTTACATTTCTTGTGCTCAGCATTCTTCTTCATCATGTTCTGTTTCTGTGTTTTGTTTCAGCAAAGCAAGTATGTCAACAGTGTTACTTACAGTATCTGTTACATTCTTGACTGACTTAGCTCTTACAGACTTGACTTTCAGAATTGACTCTAATGAGTTTGTTAACTTATCAGCATTTAAGATCATGTTGATGAACAGTATCTGATGATGAGCACAACAGAAATCTGAAGATTTCTCATTGTGTTTCTTCATATTTGTACAGGTGTGTCTCTTAGACTGCAACATTGTTAGAATGCATTGATGTCTTAAATGCTATATATATAAGAACTGCTAACAATCTCACTGAATTCTTGATGAAAGACACAGCAGAAAGAACATCTCTCTTATTCTTCTTGATGATTATGATGTTGCTATTGTGCTGTTTATAGAGTGTTACAAGAGGGAAATGCTGTTCAAAGACATGAAGTTGCTATGACTTTGATATATCAAGGTGTTGAAGATAGAATGAGTGCAAGTTGTGTGTGAGAAAGAGTTTCTTATATATTGTGATTAAACAAAGAGATCATCAATTTAACTGATTTGAAAACAAAGAAAAGTTGATCTCATTTACATTTTGTATGTTATTCATCATCAAACAAAGCTGAATCATCACCTATCTGAATGCAGCAAACTTGAAGTATTGTACAAGATCATCAGTCTAGCTAAGATAGATAACAAGCAAAATACATAAGAATGTTAAGTGAATCATTGCTTACATCTTGCTGACCTGATTTCACAGAATCACAGCATATCTATAATGTTGATGATACATCAATGTGCTGAAGAATCAGCACATAGAAGAGAAGGCAATTGTTATGATATCATTATGCATTTATACTGAATCATAGCTGAATTTCTTACACAACAATTGATAAGCAAAGTACTATATAAACAGTCTTTACATATAAATCTTCTAAGTTTCTTAGTTGTTAGTCTTCATCAATACAAGACCCTAACATTGAAACTTCATTGAATAGCTATCATAATGTAGTGTCTCACATTGTTATATACCTTACTCATCAGCCTCTTATAGATAAGAGGCTTGTGAGTTCACAACTTTTTCAGAAAAGTTAAGATCTTAAATTAATCTAAGATCTTGATCTCTGAACACAGCATATTGATAAGTTATTAAAATTGAAAGTTTTTAATGAAATAAAAGATATATTAAGCATCAGTACAGTGTTAAGAAGCTGTGCTTTAAAGATTAAAGAAGTAAATTTCTTAATATGTTATAATGATTTATTGTGATTCTATTCACACTTATATATTAACATAAAGTGATAGAATGAAGCAATACAATTAAATTATAAAATATACAGATTAACTTACTCTGTTTTTAAACAAATCAGAAATTAAAAAGTTGTCATATCTAATCTTAATATTTTAATATGTCTTTCAATTCAGATAATGTTTCATGATGCTTATATCAGCATTTTTGACAGCAGAATGAGCAAGTCAAAATATATAATCTTTATAAATTAATTTTTACAATTCATTTAATATTTAAGCAACTTATTCATAACAATCTCATACTTAAGCAGAGCAACTCTTTTAATTTTAAGTAATTAATTATTTAAAATGTACTTTTATTTATATAGTGATTTTTTATCATTTCTGAAAGTCTGTACTCATTTTTTTCTTTTATAATACATAATTCTTCATAGATAAAAGACAAAGATCAGAAAGAAAAGTATTAACATTATTTAGTTAAAACTTAAATGATGTGTCATCATTAATTTTATTGTATTGTAATTAACTTAATGTATTAATCACTGAGAATGATTATAAAAAACTTATGATGAATATAATAATGACAATATGTCTAGAGTGAACTGTGAATGTAAGAAAATAATTAAAATATTATTAAAATGTAATTATAAATATTTAATGAGCAATCTTAATCTTATAGCAGCTTATTTATATTGTCTAATTCTATTTCTTAATTCTATCACTTGATATAAGCTCACAGCATTAATCTATAAATGAGAAAAATAAGCAAGACACTTAAAAATTAAAAATTAGTCTTGCATTCTATATAAGATTAAGATTGCTAAAGCAGCTACTAATATATTAATTAGAAATTGACAGAAATCTGTAAAAAGTTTTTTAATGAATTTATTAAGTAAGCTTACATGAAGATTGTTCTTTTACATACTCAGAAATAAATAACTTAAATTTTGAAACAAGTTTCAAAATAATCTCTTTATTATTTTCTACAATCTTTTTAATTATCTCACTGTCAAATCTCTTACTTACTTTCTTATTCATATTAATCTTTTTAATTAACTCACTTTCAGATTTCTTATTTACATTTTCATCAATATTAATCTTTTTAATCAATTAACTATCAGATTTCTCATCAACAACAAAGCTTTCAGTTTCTTAATTAAATAAGTTATCAACATTCTTTTCATTATTTAACAGCTTAACTTTAGTCTAAAAACTCTCAATAACATTTTTATCATCAATATTATACTGCTTAGTCAGCAAAGACATCTTATATTTAAGTAATCTGTTAGTGATGAGAGCAATAGAATAGAATGATAATATAAAGCAATAAATTTATATTTTTAATCTTCATTTTCTATATATTTTAAGTTCATAATCTGACAGCAGAATTCAATTATAGAATTTTTAAAATTAAAGTCTTCAGTACTCATTAACTTCTTTAATTTATATTTATTAATTAATTTCTTATGATACTTAATCATCACTTTAAGCTTAAAGATCACATTCTGCTTAAGAGAGTCAATAAGAAACAATATATAAATTTAATTATATTAACATTATTTTTATATATATTGAAAGAATAATGAGTACTTGTGCTATCTGTCTATCTAGTGAATCTAATGTATCAATGTTGACTGCAGTTAACTTAAGTGTAGTTAAATTGATTGCAGAAGCTCTGTCATTTAAGACAGAAGAAGACTCTATTAATCTTTTACATTAAGATTAAAGAAGTTAAGAAAGTAAATAAAGCATTATACTTCTCAACACTTTTACTCAATGCATTCATATCTATTGACTCTCACTGTTGTCAAGTCTCAACTGACACACAAAGTGCTTAAACATCTGTCTTAATAAGAACTTAATCAGTTCATTAACTATTATGTCTTAACTAAATATAAAATTTATCTAAATCTGATTCTTCTTGTGCAGATCTTTAATGTAATAATAAATGATGTTGATGTGCTTTGACTGCTCATGCACATAAATATTCTTAATCAGTATCAAGACAGTCTGATTGTCTCTTTTAAGCTAAAGAAATGCATTTTCTTTATGAATCTCATTCTTCTAAATGCTCACACAATATAAATTGACTTCAAGATACTTGCTTAATCTCATGTTTCTTAGCATTTAAGTGAATCAGACTTCAGTCTTTGTACATATTGACATAATTATGTATTCAATCTTAATAATCAATGTTGTTACTAACTTCTGCTTTTGACTGACTCATAATACAAATTCTTTCTTAAACAAATAAACATAATTTAGAATAAATTTTCTGTCTAACTTGTCTGATACATAATTAAAATTAAAGTATTTAAGCAGATCTTGACTCTTATTGAGCTTATACATAATTTTGTTAAAAGGTGGCACCACACTAGTAGCACAGCTATTGTGAGTTATATATCTAACACTTCATCTAACCCGCGATCAGCCCATGACTGAACCACAGGTGTAAAGAGTGCACACAGACAGTGGTTTGAACTTGCAACCTTTGGGTGCCTATCATGTTTACTCTCTTACTATGAACTTAAACCACCAGCAAGGTGACCTAGACACTGTTTTTATGCAAGTTACCACTGCACTAACTCAGGCTCATAACCTGTTAAAAGGTAGCACCACACTAGTAGCACAGCTATTGTGAGTTATATATTTAACAAATTTTAAGATTAATAATTAACTATATATATTATAACAATCTCTTAAACACATATTCATAATGTTCTGCAGAGTTACTGAGATACTGACTCAGTTATTTTAAGATAAAGAAGATGTTTAAATGTATATAAATTGCAATATATATAAGACTTTCAATGATCTACTAATATTTTCTTTGATCTATGTGCTGATCATTAGAATCAGTTAAGCAAAGAGAGTCATATTTATTCAGTAAAATTAAAATTAAACATATTGAAGTAGCAGATTGTGCTGTAAGATAAGTTGTATTGAATAAACTGAAGAGCTTAACTTGATATAAGTAGATAAATGAGAATGAAAAAGTGTATATAATAATAG
>JAABUY010003904.1_pt1 | contig 16030 bp, 13 predicted proteins | sample 5560271 | NCBI WGS metagenome assembly JAABUY01 (sample SAMN10711886, study PRJNA513374) | rock metagenome | isolation source: Antarctica rocks | place: Antarctica: Victoria Land, University Valley
CCCCCTTCTGGTCTCTCGTGGCAGGTAATCATCCACCATTGTCCAGGCAACTGTCACACGCACTTCCTCATTCAGCGCCCTGGGGTGGCGAGCGGTAGTTTCACGATTCCAGACCATGGGGACAACAGCTACTTCGAAATCATCCTCACGGCGACCAACAGTGCGGGGGTGACCAACACGACCGCCGTCAGTCTCCATCCCCAGACAGTGCGTGTGACGTTGCAGACATCGCCCACTGGCATGTCAGTAGTCTATAACGGCGGCGTGGCCCACACCGCGCCCTATACGACGAACTCGGTCATCGGCTCGCAGCACACGATCACGGCGCCCACGTCGCCGGGAGGGCCACCGTTCGTATCATGGTCGGATGGCGGAGCAGCGCAGCACAACATCACCATTGGGACAAGCGACGTGACCGACACCGCGACCTATAGCGTACCCGCACCGCTGCCCGGGCCGCGCCCCACCGTGCCGATTTCCCTGACGGCGCCCGCGCCGCTCCCCGGATCGCGACCGACCGCGTCAATCTCTCTGACGCCCCCGGCCCCACTCCCGCCAAGCCGTTAGCAGCGCCGAAACAGCGAGACCAAAGGGGGAGCGATGGGGCAGATTCTTCTCTACGGTGTATTCGCTCTCGTGGGGCATCATCCCGACGAAGCGACAGTGGCTCCCATTCGATACGTGCTGGCCGACGTGGTGCGACCATTCCTTTCCGCAAACCACTGAACGCGTCCACAGCGACTGAGCCGGTGTTTGACCCCCTCGCGCTGGCTGGATTAGGATGGCGTCCGGCTGAATGCATGCGGTATACGGAAAGGGAGTGTCCACTGTGGTGCAACTACGCTTGAGCGACAGCGAATATGCGAACCGGCGTGTGACGATCCTTCAGCGACTCGGGGAGCGGGGAATCACGGCGGTCGTGCTTTTCGGCGGGAACAACGTCTCCTACTTCAGCCGCTTCGGTTTCATCCCGACCGAGCGGCCGATGGCCTACGTGCTCACCGCGAATCGCTCAGCGCTGCTCGTCCCACGCCTCGAAGGGGAGCACGCTGAGGAGTTCGCGCTCGTGGATCGGGTCGTCACCTACCCGGAATATCCCGGCGAGCGGCATCCAATGGAGTTCCTGAAGGACCTACTCACTGATTTCGGCCTGACACACGCGCAGATTGGCGTGGATTCGGACGGCTACGGCGCGCTCTATGGCTATCGTGGCCCGTCGGTGAGCGCGCTGCTCCCCGACGCAACGATCACCAACATCCGCGACGATGTCGAGTACATGCAGATGATCAACTCGGAAGAAGAGTTGAATCTGATCCGCGAGAGTGCGCGCTGGGGCAACCTCGCGCATGTCTACCTTCAGGAGTACTGCGAGGTTGGCGTTTCGGAGACGGAAATCTCGATGCGCGCGTCCGACGAGGCGACGCTGGCGATGATCCGCACGCTCGGCAAGGAGTATCGCCCGGTCAGTTTCGGGCGACCCGGCGCGTCGGCGGGTTTTCGCGGCCAGATCGGCAAGGACTCCGCCCTCCCGCACGCGATGACGAGTAATGCGCGTCTCAAGGCGGGCGATGTGCTCGTGACGGGCGCGGGCGCGTCGGTGTGGGGCTACGGCAGTGAACTGGAACGGACGATGATTATGGGCGAGCCGAGCAAGGAGCAGGAGAAGTACTTCACCCTGATGCTCGCGGCCCAAACCCTCGCGTGCGATGCGATCAAGCCGGGCCTCCCCTGCTCCGAGGTGGACCGGCAGGTACGTGCCTTCTTCACTGAGAATAATCTGTGGGAATGCTGGCGGCACCATACCGGCCACGCGAAGTCCACGCTCGTCCATGAAGCGCCCTTCCTCGACATCGGGGACGATCGGATCATGGAGGTCGGCATGGTCTTCACCGTGGAGCCGGGTATTTATCTGAAGGACTTCGCGGGCTTCCGCCACTCCGACACCGTCGCCGTGACGCCCAACGGCATCGAATGGCTCACCTACTACCCGCGCGATCTGGAAAGCCTAACGATCCCAATCTGAGAACGATCAACGAACCGTCAGGAGGCCCAAGGGGGAACAATCAAGCACAGAGAACACAGAGGGTACAGAGATCGCAGAGAATATAGAGGATTCTTTCCCCTCTATGTCCTCTGTGTTCTCTGCGTCCTCTGTGCTATGTTCCGTTCCCCTTTGAAATACCCCTATTCCTCGATCATCGCCATATACCGCTCCGCCGAACGGGTCACGGTGCCTTTCGCGTCGGGCGCGACGATCCGATCCCACCAGCCGCCGTAGAGCGTATCGAAGGGGAACGGCGCGACCGACGCGACGATCCGCCGAATCGCGCTGGCGGGCAACGGGATCACGTTCGGGTAGCTATACATGAACGTAACGTAGCGGCGGTCCGCGACGACCTGGATTGTGTCGCCCGTCAGGAGCGCGCCGCGTCCCTCCGCACCCGCTGCCCAGTGGAGAACGGCACTCCCCGCGAAGTGTCCGCCGCAGCGAATAAGCGTGATACCGTCTATGAGCGTATGCGTCTCGCCCTCCCAGAAAACGATGGCAGGGTCGGGACGCATTACCCATGGGCGGTCATCCGCGTGGAGGTAGATCGGTGCGTCGAACGCCTCGCTCCATTCCACCATCGCGGAGTAGAAGTGCGGGTGGGAAATGGCGATAGCGGCGATCCCGCCAAGCGCCCGCACCGCCGCGATGGTTGGAGCGTCGAGGAGGCTGATGCAATCCCACAGGACGTTTCCCGCCGCCGTTTGTACGAGGAGCGCGCGCTGCCCGATGGCGAAACTCGGGTGTGTGCCGATCCCAGTCAGGTCCGGTGCGACGGGCTTGAGAATATTGCGGTAATCCGTCTGGAGTGCGGCGAGCGTCGTCCACTGCTGTCCGTTATAGCCGATATACTGCCGCTCATCGTCGCAGATCGGGCAATGCTCCGGCGGCTGTGTCGTAGCAGCGAACTGGACGCCACAGGTCTTGCAGAGAAAACGCTCGCTCATGGAAGATCTCCTCGCATCCGATAGACGACAGGTAGTTGGGTCCATTCTACGATACGCTGGGAATGCCGCCACGGCATCCGACGTTAGAGATAAGCAAAGGAGGGTATCACTATGACTGACACTGCCCAGGAGCGTATCGCCTTTCTGCGTGGGCTGCGCGCCACGCGGAACTTCCGCCCGGACCCCGTCCCCGATACTGTCGTCAACGACATCCTGAACGTCGCCCGCTGGTCCGGCAGCGCGAGCAACGTGCAGCCGTGGGAATTTCTTGTCATCCGCGACCGGGAGATGCTGCGGAAACTGACAGAAATCTGCCCGAACCTGCGGCACGCGGCGAACGTGCCGCTTGGCATTGTGCTTGTAATGACGGGCGACCCGGACAAAGTGGGGCATGAGACCTACGATGAGGGACGGCTGAGCGAGCGGATCATGCTCGCTGCGGAAGCGCACGGCCTCGGCTCGTGCATTGGCTGGTTCCGCCCCGAGACGATGTCAGCAGCGAAAAAGGCGCTCGGCATCCCGGAAAATCGCCTTGTGCGTACCGAGATCTCCATCGGTTACCCGGACGAAGCGGCACAGCGCGCCCGCCAGAAGCCTGCGCAGGCCCGCAAGCCGCTCGCAGAGATCGTCCACGAGGAGCGGTATCGCAGCTGGTCGGGGAACCTCACCCCCAGCCCCCTCTCCTTTCGCGGACGAAAGGAGAGGGGGAGCAAGAGAGCATCATAAACCGCTGGGACATCTGGTGCTCTCTATGAATCTCCCAAAATTCTTAATCGGTGCGATACTTGATGGTAAGGAATCTGCAATCGCTGACAGCGATGATGGATTAGCGCTACCGAGCGCGACACGAGCGTTGATGCTCAACAAAGGAGAGATGTTCGATGGAAAATCAAGAGAAGGCCACCTTTGCAGCCGGATGTTTCTGGGGTGTCGAGGCGACGTTCCGGGAGACTCCGGGCGTCAGTTCTACCGCCGTGGGCTATATCGGCGGTAAGACGGAGAACCCAACGTACCGGGAAGTCTGCTCGCATACGACGGGACACGCCGAGGCGGTCGAAGTAACGTATGACCCCACGAAGGTCTCGTACGATGACCTCCTCACTATCTTCTGGGAGAACCACGACCCGACGCAGATGAACCGCCAGGGTCCGGACATCGGCGACCAGTACCGCTCCGAGATATTCTTCCACAATGCCGAGCAGGAAGCGGCGGCGCGCGCCTCCAAGGAGCGACTGCAACAGTCCGGTCGGTTCCGCCGCCCCATCGTGACGGCGATCAACCCCGCCGAAACGTTCTACATGGCGGAGGATTACCACCAGCAATACCTCGAAAAGCGCGGTATGGCATCCTGCCACGTCAGCATGGCGCACTGAGTACCCACGATCCATCCACACCCACGTACGAACAGAAGCCAGCCTGCAATCCGCAGGCTGGCTTGCTGCGTTCCGCCGATTCTCGCGATAGGACGTCATCGCTTGTGACAAACCCTTCCGCGCGCGATGATAGCGGCGAAGGGGAAAATTTCCAGCACGTCGGTATCACGTCAATGCAAAGGAGCGAGAGGCATGGTTGTAGACGCTACACAGACCGCGACGAAGGACATCATGACGGCGCATGCCGCAGCGTACGACGATCCGATCGAGCAGGAAGCGCTCGAACACGTCTGGATTCATTCGGCCAACTACGTCGAACTCGCCGAGAAGCGCGGCTTGCACGTCTTCGACCATGGTAAGGGCGTCATGCTCTACGATGTGCATGGCAACGAGTGGATAGACGGCATCTCCGGCCTCTGGGTCGTCAATGCGGGGCATGGTCGCCAGGAGATCGGCGACGCGATGGCCGCGCAGGCGGGGAAACTTGCCTATGTCTCCAGCGCCTCCTACACCTCCGTCCCGGCGGTTGAACTCTCTGAAAAGATTGCCGAACTGACCCCCGGCGATCTGGATCGCGTCTTCTTCTGCTCCGGCGGTTCGGAGGCAATCGAGTCCGCCCTGAAGATCGCCAAGCAGGTGCAGGTGCTTCGGGGTTTTCCCAAGCGATACAAGATCATCGCCCGGCGCGGCTCGTACCACGGCGCGACCTTCGGGGCGATGAGCCTGACGACCGGCAACCGGCCGCAGGTCGAGCGCTTCTTCGGCCCACTGATGGCCGGGATCGTCCATGTTCCCTCACCAAACCATTACCGCAACGACTTCGACCTCGACGGTGAGGCGGGCGACATCATGTGCGCCAAGTGGGTCGAACAGGAGATCATCTTCCAGGGGCCGGAGACGGTCGCGGCGGTAGTCGGCGAGCCGATCTCCTCCTCGAACGGTGTCCACATTCCCTCGCCGAAATACTGGCAGATGCTGCGCGAGATTTGCGACCATCACGGCGTCCTGCTCATCATGGACGAGGTAATCAACGGCTTCGGGCGCACGGGCAAGTGGTTCGCGACGGAGCACTTCGGTGTCGTGCCGGACATTATGACGATAGCCAAGGGGTTGAGTAGCGGCTACGCGCCAATCGCGGCGGCGGTTGTGCGACCGAGCGTCTTTGAGGTCTTCATGCAGGGAGATAACTCCTTCAATCACCTGCTGACCTTTGGTGGGCAGGCAGTTGCAGCGGTCGCGGCGATCAAGAATATCGAGATCATGAAGCGCGAGAACCTCGTGGAAAATGCGGCGGTGATGGGCGAGTACCTGCTCACGGGCTTGCGCTCCCTGATGGAGACGTACCCGTCGGTTGGTGATGCGCGCGGGCTGGGGCTCTTGTGCGCAATCGAACTCGTCAAGGACCGGGAGACCAAGGAGAAATGGGGCAAAGACAGCCCATTCACCAAGCGGCTCAACGAACTGGTCAACGAGCGCCGTCTCCTCAGCCGCGTCTGGGACGTTATTCACATCGCGCCGCCGCTCGTCGTGACGCGCGAGGAGATTGATCGTATCATCACGATTCTCGACGACAGCCTGACGATTGCCGAGCGCGAGGCTGGTGTGCGCTAGCAGGTCGCTTCTTTCGTGATCGGGCATTTGACGACCGCCCGATCACAGTATATACTGCGGCAATCTGCAACGGAAACAATTACCCCACTGAGCCGTGATAGGAATGCAGGGGCGGTAACGCGATATCGGGAAGGATGCGGCGAGATGGTCGGCTTCATCGCTCGACGGTTGGCGCAGGGTGCGGTGTTGCTCGGTTTGCTTTCCGTTGTCGTCTTCCTAATGGTCTATCTTGCACCGGGTGATGCGGCGGATTTCGCCATCAATCAGCGCGCCAATGAGGAGGAAGTCCAGCGTTTTCGCCACGAGATGGGACTTGATCTCCCGTGGTATCGGCAGTACACGCATCTCGCGGGCAACTGGGTCCGGCTGCGTTTCGGCAACTCGATCATTCAGCGTAAGCCGGTCGCGACGATCATCAAGCAGCAACTACCGCGCACCGCCGAAATCCTCGCCCTCTCCATCCTCTTCTCGCTCCTGCTCGCAATCCCTATCGGCATCATCTCGGCGATTCGGCAGTACTCACCCATTGATAACGTGGTGACGGTACTCTCCTTCGTTGGGATCGCGTTTCCCTCATTTTTTCTCGCCTTGATGCTGATTCTGCTCTTCGCAGTCCGGCTTCATTGGCTGCCTACACAGGGCGCGCAGACAATTGGCCAGGCTGCCTCACTTGCCGATCATCTGAAGCACCTGATCCTGCCAGTTCTGACCCTGACGTTAATTCGGACGGCGGGTTGGTCGCGCTATATCCGCTCCTCGATGCTGGAAGTCTTGCGACAGGATTACATCCGTACCGCCCATGCCAAAGGGCTGACGGCGCGCGCCGTCCTTTCCCGGCATGCCTTCCGCAATGCGCTGATGCCGCTCATCACGCTGCTTGGTCTAAGCCTACCCGATCTCGTTGCCGGTGCGATTGTGACGGAACAGATTTTCAGTTGGAACGGGCTCGGGCAACTGATCGTGACGTCGGCGGGCAAGCGTGATACGCCGGTCGTCCTCGCGCTCACGTTGATGTCCGGTGCCGCAATTATTATCGGTAATCTGCTCGCCGATATTGGCTACCGCGTTGTTGATCCACGCATCCAGCTATCGTGACCCGCAATGAACGCGCCAGGGGGAATGATGGATCGGTCTGACGCGCGCCACAGTACCGGGGGAGTGCAGGGTGAGTGATCGAGCAGCGACTGAGGTTCTCACACCGGAAGTCGGCGGTGCAATCGCTTTGGGCGGCATGCGCCGTATCGGCAGCCCCTCGATCTGGCGACGCTTCGCGAAGAATCGCCTGGCGGTTGTGGGACTCGTGATTCTTGCCGCGCTGGCATTGGTCGTGACGGTCGGCCCGCTCGTTATCCCGGCGGATAAAGTGACTGCCCAGGTTCGTACCGCGACCTTCGCGCCGCCGAGCCGCAACGCCTGGTTCGGACGCGACGAGTTCGGGCGCGACGCACTCGTGCGCGCCATCTACGGCGGGCGTATCTCGCTTGGAATCTCGTTCGTTGCGGCGATCGTTACCACGATTATCGGTGTCCTGCTGGGGATCGTGAGCGGCTACGCGGGTGGCATCGCCGACGCTATCGTTGATCGCTTCGTGGAGCTGATCCTGACCCTCCCCTTTCTTTTGCTGCTCATCCTGGCCGCAGCAGTTGCGCCGCCATCGGCGACAAGTATCGTCCTGATTCTCGGCTTGTTCGGCTGGCCGGTACTCGCGCGGCTGGTACGCGGCGAGTTCGTTGCCCTCAAACACCGCGAGTTCGTCGAGGCGGCGCGCGCCTGCGGCGCCTCGAACGCGCGGATCGTCTTCGTGCATATCTTGCCCAACGCCGTCGCGCCAATCGTCGTGACCGCTACACTGATCCTCGCCACGAACTTGATTGCCGAGGCGACGATCAGTTTTCTCGGCCTCGGCATCCACCCACCGACGCCTAGTTGGGGGAACATGCTCACCGAGGCGCAGCGGTATCTCATCCAATCGCCCTTCCTCGCCATCTTTCCCGGCATGCTCATTCTCATCACGGTGTTGTGCGTCAATCTGCTCGGCGACGGGCTGCGTGACGTGCTCGATCCACGACAGAAACGCTAGCGGCGGCGTGATGCGACGGCGGGGAAAGGGGGATAAAGGGCGAACGATTGTCCATGTGGAGTCCGAAAGGGAGTAGTGGCGGAGCATAACCGCCAGTGACGGAGGAGTCCAATGAGCAGCAAGGTCACACAGCCGATTAACGCGACACCTGGCCCCGCTGAAGATGATCTGGCGTACCTACGCGCGCGCGTCCAGACGCTTCAGAATGCGCATCTGGCCCGCCGCCGTCTCCTGCAAGTCAGTGGCGCAGTCTCCCTCAGTACGCTCCTCGCTGCCTGCGGGAACAACGCCAGCAGCCCCAGCGCGCCGACCGCTACAGCAAATCTCACCGCGCCGAACCCGACTGCCCCACCGAATGTCAGCGCGCCGACGAGTGCGGCGACCAGTGCGGTAGCGCCGGGAGCGACGAAGGCGGCTGCTTCCGCCGCCAGCCCGACACAAGCGGCGAGCAGCGCCGTCACCCCGCAAGCGGCGAATCAGACCATCGGCAAATTAACCCTCATCACGGATCCGCGCCCGACGTACGCGGGCACGCCGACCGATAGCACAGACACCCTCACGATTATCCGCGGGAACGACGATATTTCCGACCTCAACCCGACCGCACTCAACAGCTACTCGCCTTACACATTCGTCTACGACCCGCTCATCTGGATTGACGAATACACCCTCGATCCGAAGCCCTGGCTGGCCGAGAAATGGGATGTCTCCGCTGATGGCAAGACGTACACCGTCTCGCTGCGTAAAGACATTAAATGGCACGACGGCACGCCACTGACGGCGGACGATGTCGCGTTCTCGATGATCGCCTACCGCGATGATCCAGACAGCGGCGTGGCGCGCTTCTTCCCACTAATGAAGAAGGATCCGGTCGTCGTAGATGCCAACACCGTCCGGTTCGAGCTCGATGATAAGTCCGGTGACTGGATTCTTAACGCCTGCAACCAGTTCATCATGCAAAAAAAGCAGTTCGGCGCGTACTTCGACTCGGCAAAGGGTGAGAAGGGCGCGAAGACGCTCAAGGGGTTCGACTACGCCGGAAGCAATCTGATTGGCACCGGCCCGTGGAAGCAGGTTAAGTACGATCCGGGTGCCGCGCCACCGAACATCCAGTACGAGGTCAACCCAGCCTACTTCCAGGGCAAGCCGCATTACGCGAAGCTCGTCTTCAAGAATATTGACCAGTCCAGCGCGCAACTGACCTCGTGGCTGAACAACGAGACGGATATGCTCTGGCCCGTGACGGCGAACGACATTGACCAGGTTTCGAAGCAGGACGGCTTGGTCTACAGTGCGTACGCACTCGCCTTCATGAGTGCATGGATCAACTTCCAGAACCCGAAGTCGGACACGGCGGACTTTTTGAAGGACAAGCAGGTGCGACAGGCGCTCTCGATGGGCATTGATCGCAAGGGATACGCACAGGCCGTCTTTAAGGGGTTCGTGGACGAAACGAAGATCGGCTCCATCGCCTTTCCGTGGGCCTACAACACGAAACTGAAGAACCCGGACTACGACCAGGCGAAGGCGCAAAGCATGCTCGAAGCTGCCGGGTACAAGAAGGACGGCAGCGGCAATCTGCTGGATAAGAGTGGCAAGGCCGTAAAATTCGTCGCCATCACCTCGACTAGCCAGAGTTATCCGGTCGCCAAGATCGCCGTCTCGATGCAGGAGGATTTCAAGAAGCTCGGCATCGCTATGGACATCCAGACGCTGGAAACGGCGGCGCTCAAGGCGCGCTGGCAGACGTCGCTTGACTATGACCTCTACTTCACGAGCCGCATCCTGTTTGCGGGCTTCTCGGACCTCAACTACTACGGCAGCGAATGGGATGTGCGGAAGACCAAGCAGGGGCGGAACTTCGGCGGCTGGAAGAATGAACAGGCGGACGCGCTGCTCCAACAGATCATTCGCGAGCCGGATCTCACTAAGCAGAAGGATCTCCTTGGCAAATTCCAGGAAATCATCGCCGACGATATGCCCGCCTTCTGGCTTGGCTTCCCACGCGATCTGATCCTCGTCAAGAAGACCATCCAGGGCTACCAACCGAACGCCATGTGGCAGTACTGGGATACGTGGAAACTCTGGAAGACGAAGTAAGTAACGAGTAGCGAGTAACGAGTAACGAGTTTTCCTCCTCTCGTTACTCGCTACTTCGAGAGGAGTGAGTGGCGATGTTCGATAGGGAACTGCGCCATGTTCAATACGGGCCGGGGCGGGAATTTGTCCGTCATCACCACGGGCCGGGCAGCGGTTATCGCCGCCATCAGCGCTACCTGGCACGGCGCAGGGCGAAGGTTGCGAATGGAGAGCCGGTCGAACCGCCTGCGGATATGCAACCGCTGCAACGCGAGGATTTGCAGGGCACCTGGGCGATGGAGCGGGAAGCGGCATTGACGGGACCGAAGGCGAAGGAGCGCGCGGAGCAAGTCAAACTGCACGGCCTCGAAGCGGCGGAGAGCATTAAGGATCGCTCGCTTACCCTCTTCCGTCGAGGCCGCTGGGGAAGCCAGGGCAGCACCTTCATCGGTGTACCGTTCCTTGAAGATATGCGCGATCTCGGCGGGCAGGACGTCGTCTTTGTCGGCGCGCCCCTTGATGCCGGCACAACGTATCGCCCCGGCACCCGCTTCGGCCCGCAGGCGCTCCGGCAGGCATCCGCGCTCGGCGGCTCGTACAATCCGGGGCGAGGAATCGAATTGCACGAGATGCTCGATATGGTGGACGCGGGTGACATTCAGGTGATCCCCGCCAATATCGAGAAGAGTTTCGATCAGATTGCCAATGCGATCAGTTACATTCACGAACGTGGCGTCTTTCCCGTTGTGCTCGGTGGCGATCACTCAATCGGCTACCCGGATGTGCGCGGTATGGCGCCGTACGTTGACGGCACTATCGGCATCATTCACTTCGACCGGCACAGCGATTTGAGCGAATCGTCCATGGACGAGCGGATGCACGGCTCACCCTTCTTCCATGCAACGAACATCCCGAATGCGCCCGCAACGAATCTCGTGCAAATCGGCATCGGTGGCTGGACGGGATCGAAGGCGGGCATGAAGGTGGCGCGCGAGCGGCACGCGACCGTGATCACCGTGGACGATATAGACCAGTACGGTATCGAGCGCATCATGGAATATGCACTGGAAATCGCCTGGCAGAAGGCGCGCGCCGTTTGGCTCTCATTCGATATTGACGTGATGGACCCTGCCTTCGCTCCCGGCACTGGGACGCCGGAGCCAGGTGGCCTGCTCCCGCGCGAGGTTTATCGCATGCTGCGACTGGCGACGCGCGAAGGATTGGCGGGGATGGAGATCGTCGAGGTCTCGCCGCCCTACGATGTTGCGGACATCACTGCGCTGCTCGGTGGCCGGGTCGTAATGGAAGTGCTGGCAACCCTCGTGACAGAAGGCAAACTCGGCAAAGCGCGTGAGAGTGAAACATCGCCGTCCATCAGCGAGCAGGCCGAACCACCCGAGGCAATAAAGACAGAGACTTCGTGACGTATTTCTTCATCGCACGATGGAATTACCGGCTGGAAAGCCTATGACCGAGATCAAAGCGTTGCAATCGCACGCTCCGTGAAGGGGCGATTGAGGCGAAACGGGTTAGTACCGGGTGCGATCGCGCCAGTAAGCAGGTCAATGAGCAGTCGGCTGCCGGCCGGGCTGCCCATCACGCCATGGCCACTGTAGCCGGTATTCACCCAGAGGCCGTTTACGGTGGTCGGGCCGACGAGTGGGCGATGATCCGGCGTCATCGTGTACTGGCCCGCCTGAATGAACCAGGGCGCGCTGTTTCGTTCCCAGACCGACCGCCAGAAGGGGGCCGTACGCGCGGCGGCGACCGGACTGGACGGGTCGAGCAGTTGGAAGGCAAAACGGCCGTCGGTTGGTACGTTCTCGATGGGCGCGGTTGGCGGTGTCGTTGGGTCCGTGAAGAGGAGGTACGCGCCGCGCAAGGCGGGCCGCCAGTGGACGCCCGTCTCTTCGTCAATCGTCATCGGCGCATCCGGCGGCACTTCAGGGAGATCGGGAAGAATCACTTTCTGCCGCCGGACGGCCGCGATTGGCAGCCGCACTGCGGCGGTAGTTGCCACCAGGCCGGAGAGCGGCCCGCAGGCGACCACCGCCGTATCGGTCTGCACGGTGCCGGCGTCCGTCTCCACTGCTGTCAGCCGACCACCGACTATGCGAAGGCCCGTCACGCCGCAGTTGACAGCGACAGGTACGCCCGATCCCGCCGCGAAGCCCATCGTGATCTGCTTCGGATCGAGAAAGCCATCCCCCTGCCGGAACCGTGCCTGCACGACATTCTCCGCGATGTACGGGAAGCGGTACCGTACTTCGTCGCCGTCCAGCAACTCGATGTCATCCTGTCCCCAGCCATGCTGCATTGCGACGAGATCGCGCTGGCGGGTGGCGGTCTCCGGTTCGGTGGCGAGCCAGAGATAGCCCTGTTGCCGGATCATCGGGTCATAGACCGTTTGCCCGGTGATCGCAGCAAAATCGAGGAAGACCGCGACCGATTCCCGGATCAGCGCTACCTCTTCCTCATTATCGAACTGCAAGCGGAAGCCGCCCGTCGCCGCTGCGGTCGTCAGCGTGCAAAGTGCCGGACGCCGTTCGAGCAGCAACGGCCGCAACCCCGCCCGTGCCGCGAAAAATGCGGTCGCCGCCCCGACGATACCGCCCCCAATGATGACCAGATCCGCCGTCGGGGGAAGTGTCGAAACATAGTTCACCAATTCGGGCATAGTCTCTCCCCTCACGAATTCCACGAGCGCATGCCGGTAGCGTAGGCTTCAGCCTGCGTCCCCGGTCATTCCCCAATCACGTTGTCAAGGTTCATCGGCCTGCCGTCCCTGCTTTGGACTCCAGAGAGGCGCAGGCTGAAGCCTACGCTACCACTTATATCGCCGCCTTATTGCTCATTGCTTCGTACGTCGCGTCCATCTCGAATGGGTAGAGCGGGCGGCGGCGATGGTGGTACGTGAAGGTCGAGAGGTCGGACGAGGTGACGCCTGGCGTGTTGACCATGACGATCTCGGCGGCAATCGGCGCGTAGGCCGCAAGGGGCGACATCACGCCCTTTGCGACGATCACTTGGTACCGCTCCGGCCAAATGCCGACCGCGTACATCTGCTCGATGCTCGTGTTACCAACGCGCAGACTCGTCAGGACCAGCGTATGATCGTCCGTCGTTTCGAGAACGACCGTCGTGCCGCCATCAAAGAAGCGCCAACCACCGTGGGTTGGGCGCGGGTCTTCCCATGTGCCTTCAAAGATCGTTCGCACCCGGCCAGTGACGGTGACAGGCTTGCCGTGCAGGTCGTCGGTCTTCCCGCCGACCGCGAGTGTGATGGTTGCGCCGACGCCCGCCGCGACGCAGGCCACTACCGCTTCGGGATCGTAGAGCGTCTGGAGATACTGCTGCACACCGAGCCGCTGTGCCGCTTCGAGGAGGATCGTCGAATCCGCCGCGCTGCCGCCACCGATGTTGTCGCCGACATCCATCAGTACGACCGGCCCCTTCGGCGCCATCATCGCGTGACGGAGCGCATTCTCCGGTGACGGCGTGTCGCCAATGAACTCCGCCCGCCGCCCCCAGGCGCGTCGCGCCAGCCATTGTGCGGCATCGCGCGCGGCAGCGGGGTCGCCATCATGCACGGCAACAAACGACATGCCCATCTCCGGTACATCAGCGTATGGAAAGCCCACCACGCCGCTCGCCGAGAGCATGCCGGGCCGCCGGATCACTGCCTCGACATCCTCGATCATCCCCTGCATCGGCTCTGCGCCCGTGAACTGCTTGACGATGTTGACGACGACCGGCGGCGTCTCGATCGCCTGCACGGGCCGCGCCTCGCCACGCACCGCCCGCACGATGATCTCGCCACATTCGCGCGCCCGGATGCGGGCATCGAGGTGCGGGTTCGTGCGGTAGAACACGGTCACGGTCGCGTTCTCTACAAGCCGCGCGGTGATGTTGCCATGCAAGTCCAACGCAACGCCGATCGGTACTTCCGGCCCAACAAGCGCGCGGACACGGGCGGTGAACTCGCCGTCCGCGTCGTGATACTGTTCGGAGACCGCCGCTCCATGCAGCACGAGCAGGATGCCATCCCACGGCCCGTTCTCTTCCAGCAGTTGCAGGCACTCGGCGCTGATCCGCTCGAAGGCGTCCGCCGTGATCGTCCCGAGCGGCCCGGTATTCGCGAAATACAACGGCACGACCTCAATACCTGGCTCCCGCCCGGCATCGAGATACCCGGAGACGCTTGACTGCCCTTCTCCGTGCTCGCGCACCAACTGCTCGCCGTGCAGGATGCCGCTTGCCTCGAACTGCGCGTAGTCCGTCGGCGTCGCCGAAAACGTATTCGTCTCATGGTAGTACCCCAACAACGCCAGCCGCATTGCTCCCCCCTTTAGATGAAACCGGGAAGAACCGCAAAGGCGCACAGAACGCAGAGGACGCAAAGAGAATCAAAGATTGGGAAATGCTTCCTTTTGCTTCTTCTCTTTCTTCTTTGCGTTCTTTGCGTCCTCTACGTCTTTGTGGTTAAGTCCCCGGTTTCCTACCCTCCGATACCGCACTGTTATTTCGCCGCGAGCGAGCGCACTTGCGTGACGGCATCGGTCATCGCCGCGAGATAGATGCTCATGTCAGTGCCGTAGGAGATGACATTGAAGCCGATTTCCAGCCATTCCCGCGCCTGCTCGATAGTGCCGGGTTGGATGCCCGCGCCGAGATGATATTGGTTGCAGACCGCTACGACCCGTTTCAGGTTGTCGAGGAACCGTTGGTCGTGAAACTGACCGGGGATGCCCATGCTCTGTGTCAGGTCGAAATGCCCGACCCAGAGGACATCCACACCCGGCGTCGTAGCGATCGCTTCCAGATTCTCGATCCCCGCAACGCTCTCGATTTGGCAGATTACCGTTGTGTTCTCGTTCGAGTAGGTGAGGAACTCCGATGGAGTGACGCCGCGATAGCCCGTCAGCGCGCCACCGAGGCCAATGCCGCGTGTCCCGAGCGGGCCGTACTTCACAGCATCTACGATGGCGCGCGCCTCATCCGCCGTCTTGACATTCGGCGCCATCACGCCGAGCGCGCCCGCGTCCATCGTCCGGGCAAGGAGGTGGTACGCGATCGCCGGGACGCGCACGAAGGGGGCAATCGTCGTCGCACTGAACCACGCGACGAGATCCGCCACGTCCGCACTCGAAAAGGCCGCATGCTCGGTGTCAATGATCGCGAAATCCACGTCGCAGGCGTCCATCATCCGCGCCATGCCGCGCGTGCCGAACTCCCAGAGCATCTGCCCGACCGGCACCTTGCCTGCCGCACGTACCTGTGTGAACCGGTTTGCCTTCATTTCGTGTGCCTCCCATCGCGGCAACCCTCACCCCCGATCCCTCTCCATAGCCCCAGGATCGTGGTAAGAATCAAGGTTTGTTCGGCGATGGAGAGGGGAGAGGAGATGGGTCTAATTGGTTTTCGTCGGTGCATCGTACCATCACTCTATGGGGCGTGCATGATGCCTTCGAGTCATTTCTTTATCGTAAAATCTGGATTCTCAGGATATGATGCACCATGATCGGTAGACGAACAGGCATTCGCCCCGCGCGCTGAACGTGCGTGTATAATCGCCCGGCGGAGCAATGAAAGCGAAGGTGGGGAGGAAGAACCCGGATGGCAGCAATGGATTTCGGCGTCGGCGTGCATCCCACGCCACGCGGTGGCACGATCCCGGCAATGTTGGCGATGAATGAGCGGTTGCTCGCCGCCGCCGTGGAGCATGACCTCTCCTGCTGGGTGATTGACCATTTTCAGTTCGATGCGCAGCCGATCCTCGAATGCTACGCTTTTCTCGCATACCACGCCGGGAAGGCGCCCGGTGTGCGCTGGGGAAACCTCGTCCTCGGGCAGGGATACCGCAACCCGGCGCTGACGGCAAAAATCGCCGCCT
>JAABUY010003905.1_pt1 | contig 16028 bp, 14 predicted proteins | sample 5560271 | NCBI WGS metagenome assembly JAABUY01 (sample SAMN10711886, study PRJNA513374) | rock metagenome | isolation source: Antarctica rocks | place: Antarctica: Victoria Land, University Valley
CTGTCTCGCCAACCCCGACGCCCAGCATCTTCGGACCGAAATCGCGATGAAACAGGCGCAGTGCCGAACCATGTCCGGCGCTCAGATTTCAAAACGAACCTCAGAGCGCTGAATAAGATGGGCTAGATAGGGCAGCACGTCGGCGGTCCTGGCACGGGCCTGCGCGCTCTTGGCCGCCGCGGCAGTGCGGGCCTGGTTCGGCGTACCGGCGCGCAGCCGCGGGTTGCCCAGCACGGTGCCGCGCGCCTTGGCGGCGGCCAACGCTGCCCGCGTGCGCTGCGAGGTCAGCCCGGCTTCCAGCTCGGCCACCGCGGCCATCTGCGTCAGCAGGAACTTGCCCACCGCCCCCGGCGGCACGCTGGGCAGGTCGCAGAACACGACACCCGCCTTGCCGGTGCCCTCGACGACGTGCAGCAGGAAGCGCGCGTTGCGGGCCAGCCGGTCGAGCTTGGCGATCACCAGCGCCGCGGCGAGCTGCGGCCGGTCGTTGCGCTTGCCGCTTTCGACCTCCCCGAACTCGGCCGCCTAGGGTGGCGGCTCGGTCCTGCGACTATGTCGGTGTAAGCCCAGGCGGGGCAGTCAGAGGCTGTGACAGAACAAGTCAGAGGTTTGCGGACATGACGACGTTTGATGGGCCAGCCACCCGCATGACGGGGCCTGCCGGTCCCATTGGCGCATCGTGGGTCGTCGTCCGGGTGCGCCATTTGGCGACGGTGGTGCGGCTCAGGCCGTAGCGCTGGGCCAAGGTGCTGGTCGCCTCTTGCGACGCTTGGGGCTGGGCTCGAACTCGCGGCGTTGTCCGGGCGTTGCCGTGAAGAACTGCTGCCATAGCGCTTTCTTTCCCTCTCGGGTCAAAACAGCGTCACGCCTCTCCGGGACCGAACACCTAGACTTCAGTCCACCAAACCGGTGCGGCGCGTTGACGCCCGTCGCGAACACAAAGTGCAGCGGCTGCATGGTGCGCTGTTCACTGGCGTTTCTCGCGCCGCACGTGGCGGCGCTGCAGGTCCTCCGTGGACGCATCGTGATGAGCCTGCAGGCGCGCGACGAAGATGTTCGCCGCACGCGCAATATGCAGCAGTCCTAAGCCCTCCGCCTTGTTGCCGTCGCCTGCGATGATGGCGTCGAGGATGGCGGCGTGCTCGTCCCAGATGCTGCCGGGAATCTTCTCGTCGTCGCGCAGGACCTCGGCCATGACGCGGCGCAGGTAGTGCCAATGCTGGGCGACGGTTTCCCTGATCAAGGGGTTGCCCGAGGCTTCGTAGATGAAGGAGTGGAACGCCATGTCCGCCGCGATCTCCTGCGTGACGGAGCCGCTCTCGACCGCCGCCCGCCCCGCTTCGATGAGCGGCGGTCCCTCGGTCGCCGCGCGCCGCGGGTTATGCTTGGCCGCCATCCGGGCGGCGAGCCCCTCCAACACGGCCCTGACCTCATAAAGGTTCCGCACGAAGTCCACATCCAGCGGCGAGACGACCAGCCCGCGGCCCGGCGCATCCTGAACCAATCCGCGGTTCCGCAGCAGCAGGAGCGCTTGCTGCACCGGCTGGCGCGATACGCCGTAGGCGGTCGCCAGATCGTCCTGGATCAGTCGTGTGTTCGGCGGAAGCGCGCCCTCGATGATCTCCGAAAGCAGCGCCTCATAGACCTGCTCGACAAGGCGGGGCGAGACGTTGAGTGTGGGCATGGGTTTTCCAACTGAATGGCGCGACGCCAGGCTGCGCCCCTGAAATTGCCCGGTTGCGGCCATGCGCGCCGGGATCGGCAGCATTTCGCGCCTTCATAGCTCCCCTCAAACGATTTGGCCTGCCGGGTCAAGTCCCGGACCGCCCGGCACTGCATTGCGCGCCGTAGCCTGAACGCGGCCCCGAAGCCAAAGGCGCCGCTTGCGTAAATTTGAATTCAATATATGAACTCTGTATTCGGAGTGCAAACACTCCGGGTTCGGTGAGTGGCCGACCGCCTGCTTTGGGGGGATGCCTCGAACCGAACCTGCCGAGAACGGGCAAAAATCGGGGGGGAGCAGCTATGGCGAGGTTCGATCGACGTGCCGTCTTGAAGGGCTCCTTTGGAGCCGCAGCCGCCCTCGGCCTTGGTGGAACGCTCGGCCACCGCGCCGCGCGGGCGCAAGGCGAGTCCCTGAAGCTGAAGCTCGGCAATGACCTGCCGGCGACGCATTCTTTGAACGTACGCCTGCGCGAGGCGGTTGACGCCATTTCCGCCGAGACGAACGGACGTGTTGCGATCTCTGTGTTCCCGAACAACCAGCTCGGCGGCGACTCGGACATGATGTCCCAGGTCCGCTCCGGCGCCCTTGAAATGGCGACGTTTCCCGGAGCTGTCCTTTCGACCCTCATTCCGTCGGCGTCGCTGCCTGCGCTCGGCTTTGCCTTCACCAACTATGGCGAGGTTTGGGCGGCAATGGACGGCGAGGTGGGCCACTACATCCGCCGCGGCATCGAGAAGCTGAACCTCGTACCCTTCGATGCCGCCTGGGACAACGGCTTCCGCCAGATCACGACCAGCACCCATCCGATCCAGACGCCGGGCGACCTGAAGAACTTCAAACTCCGCGTTCCCGTCGTACCGCTTTGGGTGTCCATGTTCTCGGCGCTTGGCGCAGCACCGGCCAGCATTCCTTTGAGCGAGGTCTACTCGGCGCTGCAGACCAGGATCACCGACGGGCAGGAGAACCCGCTGGCGCTGATCGAGTCCTCCAAGTTCTACGAGGTCCAGAAATACTGCTCGCTGACCAACCACTCCTGGGACGGCTTCTGGCTGCTCGCGAACGGGCGCGTCTGGCGCACCGTGCCGGCGGACATCCAGCAGGTCATGGCGAAGCACTTCAACGCGGCGGCCCGGCAGCAACGGGACGACATCGTGCAGGCGAATACCGAACTGCAGAAGACGCTGGAAGCAAAAGGTTTGACGTTCAACCCGGTGGAAGCCGGCGCATTCCAGCAGGCGCTGGCGAAAACGACCTTTTATGGGGATTGGAGGGCCAAGTTTGGCGAGGAGGCGTGGAGCCTCTTGCAGAAGTATGCCGGCAGCGTCGGCTGATCCGGTGAGGGACCTGCTGACCCTCGGGCAGATGCTGACGGTGCATGCCCGCCTGCTCGGAAACCGGATCGGCGTGCGCGACCTGGACCGCGCGATGACATTCCGAGAATGGAACGAGCGGTCCTGCCGCCTCGCCAACGCACTGCTGGGCTTGGGGCTGTCGAAGGGCGACCGCGTTGCGGTCCTCGCCTACAACTGCGTCGAATGGGCCGAGATTTACGCCGCGACCGCAAAGGCGGGCCTGGTCGCCGTGCCCATCAACTTCCGCCTGCTCGGCCAGGAGGTCCGCTTCATCGTGGAGAATGCGGAGGCTGCGGCCCTCATCGTCCAGGATGAGCTCGTCGGCGTCGTCGAGGAGGTCCGCGCGGAGTTGTCCGTCCCGTCCGGCAACTTCGTCCATTTCGGCCAGCGCCCGTGCCCGGCTGGATACCGCGGCTACGAAGACCTAATGGCTGCGGCCAGCGGCGGCGAACCCGATCAGCGCGTCCTGCCGGCCGACCCGTGGATGCTGATGTACACCTCGGGCACCACGGGCAATCCCAAGGGAGCCGTCCGCAGCCACCGGGGCGCCAGCCTGCTGTCCCTTATCACCGAAATCGAGCTTGGCATCCACCGCACCGACGGCGCCCTCCTCGTCATGCCGATGTGCCACGCGAACTCGCTCTATTTCTTCGGCGCGTTCAGCTACTGCGGCGGCACGACGACGATCTACTCGCGCAAGAGCTTCGACCCCGAGCACTGCGTCCGCACCCTCGCGGAGGGCGGATCGACGTTCTCGTCCCTGGTGCCGACCCACTACACCATGATGCTCGGCCTGCCGGCGGCGGTGCGCGGGCGGCACAACCTCGACCGTGTCACCAAGCTCATGATCTCCTCCGCCCCGGCGCGCCCGGAGACGAAGCGCGCCGTGATGGAGATGTTCCGCAGCTCCGGCCTGTTCGAGCTGTATGGCGCTACCGAGATCGGGTGGGTCACGATGCTCCATCTGGCAGAGCAGTTCACCAAGCTCGGCTCGGTCGGGCGGGAATGCGTCGGATCGGCACCCATCAGACTGCTGGACGGGCATGGGAATGAGGTGCCGGACGGCGAGCCGGGCGAACTCTACTCCTGTACCCCGTACACGTTCGACGGCTACTGGAAATTGCCCGAGAAAACGGCTGAGGCATTCCGGGGCGAGCATTGCACGGTCGGCGACATGGCCCGCCGCGACGCGGACGGCTATATCCATCTCGTTGATCGCAAGAGCAACATGATCATCTCCGGCGGCGAGAACGTTTATCCGTCCGAGGTCGAAGCGCTGCTGGGCGCGCATCCAGGGATCAAGGACGTGGCCGTGGTCGGCCTGCCCGACCCGAAATGGGGCGAGCGAGTGCACGCCGTCGTCGTCCTGCACGAGGGCGCGCCGGTGAGCGAGGCCGACCTGCTTGACTGGAGCCGGAGCCGCATGGCCGGCTACAAGCGCCCGCAATCCTACACGTTCATGCGTGAGGACGAGGTGCCGCGCAACGCCCTGGGCAAAGTCCTGTACCGGGTGCTCAAGACGCAACTCGCAGGCCAGGCTGCGGCGAACGGATCGGTTGGAGCCACACCATGACGACGTATTCCCACAGCGATCCCGACAGCGTCGCTGCCCTCGTGGCGCGCCTGCTCAGGCGGCGCGGCGTCGAGCGGGTCTTCGCGCTCTGCGGTGGCCATATCATGCCGATCTGGATGCAGCTCGACGCCGAGGGCATCCGCATCATCGACGTGCGCGACGAGCGGGCCGCCGTCCACATGGCCCAAGCCCACGCTGAGCTGACGGGACAGCTTGGCGTCGCGCTCGTGACCGCTGGCCCTGGCGTCACCAACGCCATAACGGGCATCGCCAACGCCCATGTCTCGCGCGCCTCCGTGCTCGTCATCTCGGGAACGAACCCAACCCCGCAGGAGAACCGCGGCGGCCTGCAGGACCTCGACCACACCCACCTCGTGCGGACGATCACGCGGTACGCCCGCACGGTGCGCGATCCCAACCTGGCCCTGGCGGAGCTTGACGAGGCGGTCGCGCGGGCGTTCGGCGAGGGCGGCGAGCCGGGGCCGTCCTACATCGATTTCCCGGTGGACACCCTCCGCAGTTTGGTGCCGAAGCCGGTCCAGCTCGAAGAGCACCTGCGCCCCAAGCCGCGGCCCGTCACGCGGCCCGACCCGGCCCGGATCGCCGAGGCGGTCGATCTGCTATGGTCGGCGCGGCGCGTGCTCGTCATCTCTGGCCGCGGCGCACGCGGCGCGGGGCCTGAGCTTGCGGCGCTGCTGGATCGGCTCGGCGCCGTCTACCTCGACACCGGCGAGAGCCGCGGCCTCGTGCCGGACACGCACCCCGCCGTTGTCGGCGCGATGCGCGGCGCGGTCATGGGCGACGCTGACGTCGTGCTGACGGTCGGACGCCGGCTCGACTTCCAGCTCGCCTACGGCTCGCCGGCGGTGTTCGGTCAGGCCCAGTTCGTCCGCATTGCCGACGTGCCGTCGGAGCTGCGCGACAACCGGCGCGGCGCCGTTGAGGTGCTCGCCTCCCCGGCAGAGGCGCTGCGTGCCCTGGTCGAGGCGGCCGGAAACCGGTCCGCATCGGTTGATCAAACCTGGGCGGAGAGGCTGCGCGCGGGCCATGAGGAGCGGGCGCGCAAGCTGCGCCATGCGATGGCGACCGCACCGCTCGGGAGCGACGGCCGCCTGCATCCAAACCGGGTGATCGCGGCGCTTCAGGACGCGATGGGGCCGGAGGCGATCGTCATTACCGACGGCGGCGACTTCCTGAGCTTCGCCCGCATCGGCCTGTCCGCGCCGGCGATGCTCGACCCCGGCTCGTTCGGCTGCATCGGCGTCGGCGTGCCCTACGGGATCGCGGCGAGCCTCGCGTTCCCGGATCGCCCGGTGGTCGTGGCGACCGGGGACGGCGCGTTCGGCTTCAACGCGATCGAGGTCGATACGGCCGTCCGTCACCACGCGCCGGTCTTGATCGTCGTCGCCAACAACGGCGCCTGGCAGATCGAGGTGCACGATCAAACCGTAACCCACGGCAAGGTGGTCGGCACACGGCTGCAGTTCAGTGACCACGCGGCGATGGCGCGGGCGTTCGGCATGCACGCCGAGCGCGTGGAGACGGAGGATCAGCTCAAGCCGGCCATCGAGCGGGCGCTTGCCAATCGTCCGGCGCTCCTCGACGTCGTCGTCACGCCGGAGGCCGTGTCGTCGGACGCGAAGACCGGGCTGGCCTGGGTGCCCGACCTGCAGCCGCTGGCTGCCTGGGACAAGGCCGAGCGGGCCTGGCGCGGCGGCCTTTGAGACAGGGATCGCTCGTAGGTCCGGGCCCGGTTGCCAAGCTTGACCCCGCCACCCTGCCGCAGTGCAGCAACTTGCACTGGCTGGGCCAGAAGCCCTATGCGTCGCTGCTGGGCCATCTTCCCGGATGGGATGTGGGCCTGATGCCCTTCGCGTTGAACGAGGCCATGCGATACATCAGCCCGACCAAGACGCCCGAGTTCCTTGCGGCCGGCGTGCCCGTGGTATCCACGCCTGTGGCCGACGTCGTGCACGGTTGGGGAAGCGACGGCTTGGTCGAGATCGCGTCCGGTGCAGACGACGTAGTAACGGCCGTTGAGCGCTTGCTCGCACGGCCAAAGCAGGCCTGGCTCGCACGCGCGGACCAGCGCCTGCGCGGGATGTCCTGGACCGCCACATGGGCGCAGATGCACCGCTTGATGCAAGACGCCACCCGCACTACGCAACAACCGGGGCGTGAGGAGGGCCACCGCTTGCCCGAGAGCAGCCTGTAACGCCCGGCACCCCAGGGCGGCGACGGCTGCGAGCGTAAGAAACGCGGCCTGGTACCCGGCCAGCACCACGATTTGCCCGGCGAGCGCTCCGCTCAGGAGCCCGCCGACCGCATGCACGGTGCCGACGGCACCGCCGGCGGCGTTGAAGTGCCCGCTGCCGCGCGTCAGGTCGGCCACCACGACTGGAAACAACGCGCCGATCAGCCCTGCCCCAACCCCGTCCAGCAGTTGCACGCCGATCAGCCAAGCCGGGTGGTCGGACAAGGTGTAGAGCATGCCCCGCAGGACCAAGGCCACGACTGCGGCGAGCAGCAACGGCTTGCGCCCCCAGGCGTCGGCCCGCCGGCCGGCCAGCGCAGCAGTGGGGACCATCACGCTTTGTGCGACGATGGCGCAGGCTGCGGTGAAGGCGATGCCCTGGCCAGGATGCTCCACGGCAAGCTTCTGCGCGACCAGCCCCAGCATGGCGGCATTGGCCAGGTGAAACAGTGCGCCGCAGGCAGCGAACACCAGCGAGGGCCGGCTTGCCAGCAGCGTGCTCCAGGGCGAAGGCTGCAAGCCGTGCCGAGCGCCATCGGGCGAAAGGCCGCGGGCCGCGTCATGGTCGATGGCCCGCTCGGGCACGGCCCAGGCCGCCCCCACGCTGGCAGCCGCCGTCAAGCCCATCATCCAGAACACGATGCTGGTGCCCGCGACCGGCGCGGTCGCCAGGATCATCAAGTTGATGGCGCCGTTCCCCAAATGGAACAGCGACTCGTTCCGGCCCGCACGGCGGGCGAAGCGGGCAGGCCCGACGATTCCAAGCGATATCGCGGCCAGGCACGGGCCGATCGTGGTGCCCGCCAGCCCTCCGATCACCCCTGCCGCCGCTACGGGCCAGAAGCGCGGCGCGAGCGGAATGAGCAGGCACGTCGCGGTCACCACGACGACAGCGCCCGCGAGCAGCGCCCGCTTTGCCCGCAGCGCGTCGACCATGGCCTACGGCCTGCCGCACGACCTGGACATCTGGTCGCCCCGGTTCCTCGACCGCTTCGCCGCATTTTGCGCCGCAGTCGCCCGGATCGTGCGCGACGAGGGCGGAGCCGTCCCGTTCTACTGCCCGGTCAACGAAATCTCGTTCTGGGCCTGGGCCGGCGGCGACCATGCCCGCATGCACCCGAACAGCTTCGGCCGCGGCCCTGAACTGAAGCGGCAGCTCGCCCGCGCGGTGATTCGCGCGATCGAGGCCGTGCGCGAGGTTGCGCCGGATGCACGCTTCGTCCAGGCCGAGCCGCTCATCCATGTCGCCGGGCATCCCGACATGCCGGAGACGGTCGCCGGCGCCGAGGCGCACCGCCTGGCGCAGTTCGAGGCGTTCGACATGATCGCTGGCCGCCTCGCTCCCGAGCTGGGCGGCAGCGAGGCGCATCTCGATATCGTCGGCGTCAACTTCTATCCCGAGAACCAGCTCATCCGGGGCGGCACGACCCTCCCACTCGGCCACTGGCTGTACCGCCCGCTCCGCCACCTGCTGGCTGAGGTGGACGCGCGCTACGGTCGCCCTGTCCTGTTGAGCGAGACCGGCGCCGAGGGAAGCAACGGCGCAGGGTGGCTGCGCCACGTGGGCGGCGAGGTGTGCGCCGCGCGCCGGGCCGGCGTGCCGGTCCAGGGCATCTGCCTTTATCCGGTGATGAACTACCCCGGATGGCAGAACGACCGGCTTTGCCAGTGCGGCCTGATCCGCTCCGGCGGGGATTGGCGGGAGCGGTCCTGCGACCAAGACCTTATGGACCAGGTTGCCGAGGAGCAGATGCTGCTGGCGATGGCGGGCGCGGCCGGCGCGTGACCCGCCCCGGCGCGCCGGCCAACTGAGGTGGACGTCGTCGCCCACGCGCTCAACCGCATGCTGGAGCTTGGACACCCGATCTCCGTCCGCATCGCCTGAAAGCAACCGGGGCTGGGGTAACTGCGCCCACACATCCGATCTGTGCAACACGGCCGCGCGGGCCTGGCCAGGCACCGGGGGGCGTCGCCGGTGATTGGTGGTGGTATTTGAACGGCGATGTTCGTCGCCGGCGTTCTCCCCGAACAGCCTGGCCAAACGGACGTAGCGACGTCGGACACGTCCAGGGCGGTGATCTCGGACCGCCGCAGGCAGGACACCATGCCGAAGGACAGCAACGCCCGGTCGCGCACGTCTTTCAGCGTGTCGCACTGCCCGCTGGTCACGGCAACCGCCCGTTCCGTCACCAACAGGCCTTCGTCGTGGCGCGTGTCGCCGCAGCCGTCGTTCACCGCACTCTTCCCCTCCTCTGCCAGGTCTTCCGGACATGACAAGTCCAGCTAAGGGCACCGGCAGCGGGGCCGACGGTCAGGCCGAACAAGGTGGGTCACGTTGGAGGGCTGTCCTCCTGGCCTTCTACTGCCACCCGCCTGCCGGCCGCACAGCCGCGGTCCAACTTCAAGTAGAAAATCCTGTGCTTCATCTCAAACAGCAGCAGCTTAGCCAGCGGGAGCGCAGGGGATCACCGGAACCCTGGAGCCCACGACAGGCACCCACGAGGTCGTTGACGGACCGCACCTGCTTCCGGCAGCGTCCAATCCAGTGCAACAGCAGGGACACGCATGACCCATCTTACCCGACGCGCCGGCCTGGCCCTGTCCATGGGGGGTATGGCGTCCCTACTCGCCGGCCCCGGCCGCGCCGCGCCGCTGGACGACCTGATCGGGCGCGCACGCAAGGAGGGCGCGGTCAACAGCGTCGGGATGCCGGACGACTGGGCCAACTGGGAGGCAACCTGGAAGGCGGTGACGGCCCAGTACGGCCTGAAGCACACCGACACCGACATGAGCAGCGCAGAGGAGCTGGCGAAGTTCGCGGCCGAACGGTCCAACGCCTCCGCCGACATCGGCGACGTGGGGTTCGACTTCTGCAGCGTGGCCGTGGAGCGCGGCCTCGCGGCGCCCTACAAGCCCAGCACCTTCGACCAGGTGCCCACGTGGGCGCGGGACGCGGAGGGCCGATGGATGCTGGCCTACACCGGCACCATCGCCTTCGTGGTGGCCAGCGACGTGGCGAACCCGCCGAAATCCTGGGCGGACCTGCTGGGCGGCACCTACAAGGTCGCGGCAGGCGACGTGGGCAAGGCGTCGCAGTCCAACGCCGCCGTGCTGGCCTGCGCCATCGCCATGGGCGGCGACGAGCGGCGGATCGACCCGGCCATGGAGCTGTTCGCCAAGCTCGCCAGGCAGAAACGCCTGCTGACCATCGCGGCGCTGCCGGCCAACATGGGGCGCGGCGAGATCCAGGTCGGGCTGATGTGGGACTTCAACGCCCTGAACTACCGCGACAAGGTGGGCGGCGGCCGGTTCAACGTGGTCATCCCGTCCGACGGCTCCGTCACCAGCGGCTATTCCACCGTCGTCAACAAGTACGCCAAGAACCCGAATGCGGCGATGTTGGTGCGGGAGTACATCTTCAGCGACGAGGGCCAGCTCAACCTGGCCGACGGCTATGCCCGGCCGATCCGGGTGGACCACCTGACGCTGCCCGACGGCGCAAAGGCCAAGCTGCTGCCCGCGGCGCAGTACGCCAAGGCCCGCCCCATCGACCCGGTGCTTTGGAGCGACGGGGCGAAGCGCGTCCCGGCGCTGTGGCAGGAGAAGGTGCTGACCGAGATGTAGGCGTGCCGCCTCCCGCCCGACGCCTGGCCTTCGTGCTGCTGGACGGTGCCCTGATAGGCGTGCCCCATGCCGGCATGGCCGCGAACGAGGCCCTGTTGTGACCCGGCGTGCCGTGGCGCTGTGGGCCGCTCCCTTCCTCCTGGCCGTGCTGGGGTTCGAGGTGCTGCCGGTGATGTCCGTGCTGTCCGGCAGCTTCGTGCGCGGCGGCGAGTGGTCGCTCGGCAACTACGCCACCCTGCTGGGCAGCCGCTTCTACCGCGGGGCCTTCGCCACCAGCATCCAGGTGTCGCTGCTGACCAGCGCGGTCGGCCTGGGCATCGGGCTGCCGCTGGCACTGGCGCTGCACCGCCGCCCCCCACCGGTGCAGCGCCGGTTCCTGACCCTGTTCAACGTGGCCAGCAACTTCGTCGGCGTGCCGCTGGCGCTGGCCTTCACCATCCTGGCCGGGGTGAACGGCGTCGTCACCCTGCTGCTGGTGCGCTCGGGGCTGGTGCAGGACTTCAACATCTACTCCCTGCAAGGGCTGATGCTGGTCTATGCCTACTTCCAGGTGCCGTTCGCCGTGCTGGTGCTGTTCCCCAGCCTGGGCGCGTTGACGCCGGAGCTGGCCGAGCAGGCGCGGCTGATGGGCGCGTCCCGCCTGACCTTCTGGCGGCGCGTCGGGTTGCCGGTGCTGGCGCCCAGCTTGGTCGGCAGCTTCATCCTGCTGTTCGCCAACGCCATGGGCACCTACGCCACCGCCTATGCGCTGATTGGCGGCGGCGCCAACCTGGTGACGGTCCGCATCGGCGAGCTGGTGGCCGGCGACGTGTTCACCGACCCGAACCTGGCCAACGCGCTGGCCGTGCTGCTGGTGCTGGTGCTGCTGCTGCCCATCCTGGTGGACCAGCTCCTGTTGCGGCGGCGCCGTGGCTGAGCAACACGGGGCTGAGCAACAGGGGGCTGAGCAGCATGGGGCGTTCGCCGACCGGCTGCTGATCGGGGCGGTGTCGGGCCTGCTGCTGCTGCCGGTGCTGGCCGTGGGGGTCAGCGCCCTGGCGACGGACTGGTACTCCGGCCTGGTGCCGGCCGGGTTCACGCTGCGCTGGTTCGGCACGGTGCTGGGCAACCCGGCGTTCCAGGCGGCGCTGGGCCGGTCCCTGTTCATCGCCGCCGGGTCGGTCGTGCTGCAGGTGCTGGTCACGGTGCCGGCGGTCCTGGTGGCGCACTGCCACCTGCCTTGGCTGGACCGCTGGATGGAGCGGCTGGTGGTGCTGCCCTATGCGCTGCCGCAGGTGGTGCTGGTGGTGGGGCTGCTGGGCATCTACGCCAACGATCCCCTGGTGCTGATCGGCACGCCCTGGATCCTGCTGCTGGGCTACCTGCCGCTGGCCTTCCCGCTGCTCTACTTGCCGCTGAAGAACAACCTGCGGGCGCTGCCGGTGCACGAGCTGCTGGACGCCGGGCGCCTGGTGGGGGCGGGCGACCTCGTGATCGCCTGGCGCGTCATCCTGCCCTGCGTCGCGCCGGGCCTGCTCGTCGGCTTGTCCATGGTGTTCGCGCTGAGCTTCGCGGAGTTCGTGTTCGCCAACATGCTGGTCGGCGGCAACTTCCAGACGCTGGCGATCTACCTGTTCGGGCAGCGGCAGAAGGTCGGCCAGGTGACGGCGGTGATCGTGGTGGTTTATTTCGCCGCGATGTGGCTCTCGACCGTGGTGGCCCTGTCCATGCTGCGGCGTCAGCCGGCGTGAGCTTCGTCGAGGTCCGCGGCTTCGCCAAGGCATACGGGTCCACTGAGGTGTTCGCCGGGGTGGAGCTGGACGTCGGGCAGGGCGAGATGTGCATCCTGCTGGGGCCGTCCGGATGCGGCAAGACGACGCTGCTGCGCGCCATCGCCGGGCTGGTGCGGCCGGACGCCGGCCGGCTGAGCATCGCCGGGCAGGACGTGACGGGCTTGCCGTCCCAGGCGCGCGGCATCGCCATGACGTTCCAGAACTATGCCCTGTTCCCCAACATGACGGTGCGGCAGAACCTGGCGTTCGGGCTACAGCAGCAGCGCCAGTCGCGCGCCCAGGTGGCGGCGAAGGTGGATGCGGCGCTGGCGCTGATGGAGCTGGGCGCCCGCGCCGACGCCCGCCCGGCCCAGTTGTCGGGCGGGCAGAAGCAGCGCGTCGCCCTCGCACGCGCCCTGGTGCTGGAACCCCGCCTGCTGCTGCTGGACGAGCCGCTGTCCGCGCTGGACGCGCAGATCCGCAAGCGCCTGCGGGACGAGCTGAAGCGCTTGCAGCGCGAAACCGGCTTCACCGCCATCCTGGTCACGCACGACCAGGAGGAGGCGCTGGTGCTGGGCGACCAGGTCGCGGTGATGAACGCCGGGCGCATTGTGCAGGCCGGCCCGGCGCGCGAGGTGTACGACCGTCCCGCCACCCGCTTCGTCGCCGGGTTCATTGGCGACTTCAACCTGCTGGAGCCTGATGCGGTGCTGCGCGTGTTCAACCAGCGCACCAGCTCTGCCTGGGCGGTCCATCCGGAGGCGTTCGACGTGTTGCCCGCGGCCCCTTCGGCCGCTGAGGAGGGGCTTTGGGTCGAGGCCGCCGTCACCGACCTTCGCATCCATGGGCCTGTGCTGCGCTACTTGGTCCTGGCGAACGGGACGGAGCTGAAGGTGGACGCGCTGAACCGCTCCAGCGTTCCGGCCCGGCGTCGCGGCGAGCAGGTCTGGCTCCGCCTCGACCGCAGCCAGGTGCGCGAGATTGGCTGAGGCCAGCCACCTTCCTAGGGTCATGGCAGCGCTTTGGGCGATAGTGTTGCGACGACCCATGACGCGCCGATGGGGCCGATTGCCCCGCACGGCACCGTGCTCACGCTGGCGGAGGAGGCCATGGTGGTCGAGTTCCGTCGCAGGGCCCTCCTGCCGCTCGATGACGCCCGGCGTTCCCCTTGGAACGACGTGGTGGGCCGCCTGCGCGACAGCGTCCCCAAGCTCAACTGTGCAAGCATGGCACCCGGCCATCGCCGGCATCGCGCCGCCGCCCCGCGCGGCGTTCCCGTCCGACACGGTCGCGCGTGGGGCCACGCTGGCGGCCATCGGCGACTGCTCCGTCTGCCACACCGCGGACGGGGGCCGCCCCTACGCCGGCGGATGATTGGTGCTGAGAAGGTTGGTGGCGTAGGAGATCACCTCCTTTCCTGATCCTGGGATGCTCCCTTTGCCGTTCAAGCTGAACCAGGACCGCCGCCGCCGCATCCCGCGGCGGTGTTCACCGGGCTGCCGCGACTATCCGCATTCGTCCGGGTCGCCGTGGACATCAGCAACGTGGACGTGCCGGCCGCCACCAGCGCCGGGGTGCTGGTGACCCGGGCCGGGCCCGGCTTCGTGCCGTCCGTCGTGGAGCTGGTGGTCGGCTTCATGGTGGACCTGGCGCGGGGCGTGTCGACGGCGGCGGGCCTGTATCGATCGGGTGCGCCGCCGGCGGCTGTCATGGGCCGCCAACTCGCCGGCAGCACGCTTGGCATCATCGGGTACGGCAGCATCGGGCGTGGCGCTGGATCGCCTGCTGTCCGAATCCGACTTCGTCGCCTGCCTCGCCATGGCCAATGCGCAGACCGAGAACCTGATGGACGCCGCCGCCTTCGCCCGCATGCGGCCGGACGCTTTTTTCATCAATGTGTCGCGCGGGGGGCTGGTGGACGAAGCGGCGCTGGAGGCGGCCTTGCGCGAGAAGCGTATTGCCGGTGCGGCGCTCGATGTCGGGCGGGCACCGGACCAGATGCCGACGCCCGCGCTGGCAGCCCTGCCGAACGTGGTGGCGACGCCGCATGTCGGCGGGTTGACGCCGCCCGCGATCGCTGCCCAGGCGCTGGAGACGGTGCGCCAGGTGGAGGCCATCCTCCAGGGGCAGGCTCCGCATGGAGCCGTCAACGCCGACCGCTGGACCCGACGGCCGTGACCCATTGCGTCGCATGACGCGGCGCTGTTCAACGTGCTGCCGGACTGGGTAGAGGGGGTTGTCCCACCGGGACGCATTGCGGCGAGTGCGTCAGGCCGTCCCCGCCGCCTCCGCAAAGCCCCGAAGGCGCGCGGTGACGACGTCGCCCACCGCGTCCACGGCCGCACGGCGGGGGAAGGAAGCGCGCCAGGTGATGCGCACCGTCCGGCCCGCCCGCGCCGCGAGCGGCCGGAGCACGATCCCCGCGTCCTGCGCCGCCCCAGCCGCGAGTCCGGGGATCAGCGTCGTGCCGTATCCGGCGGCGACCATGTTGAGCAGCGTCGGCAGGCTCGCGGCGCGCATCGCGCTCCCCCGCAACCCCGTTGGCGCCCCGCCCTGCCCGCAAGCCGCGAGCGCCTGGTCCCTCAGGCAGTGCCCGTCGCCCAGCAACAGGATGTCGCGCGCCAGATCCGTCTCCGCCACCGTTGCGCGCCTGGCGAGCGGATGGTCGGGCGGCAGCGCGGCGAGGAACGGCTCGTCGAACAGCTTGCGGCTGGCGAGGCCCGGCGAGTCCGCCTCGGTGGCCAGCAGGACGGCGTCCAGCTCGTGCGTGCGCAGCCGCTCGAGCAGCGCGTCGGTCTGGTCCTCCCACGGTTCGATCTCGAGCACGGGCAGCGCGTCGCGCAGCGGCGCGAAGACGAGCGGCAGCAGGTAGGGCGCCAGCGTCGGGATGATGCCAAGCCGGAAGCGCCCGGACAGCGGGTCGCGCAGGTCGCGCGCCGCGGCGAGGATCGCCTCCGCCTCGGCCACGGCGGCGCGGGCGTGGCCGAGCAGCCGCTTGCAGGCGTCCGTTGGCGCGACCGTCCTGCCGCCGCGCTCGAACAGCGTGACGCCGAGCTGCTCCTCGAGCTTGCGGAGCTGCACGGAGAGCGTCGGCTGGCTGACGCCGCAGGCCTGCGCGGCACGGCCGAAATGCGCGTGCTCGGCCACGGCCAGCAGATAGCGGAGGTCGCGAAGGTTCATCGGGCGGGTCCGGCCGTCGTCATAGACGCTGACTATCATATCCATTGAGTGGATTGGCTTCCTTTCGTGGCAGTGATGCCGCTACACTCAGCAGGGCTGCGAGAGCGACCTCGCGCGCGGACCGCGTCGATCGACGCAGACAGAAGTGGGAGAGAAGAATGGACGGAGACAGCGTCGGCCAGTGCCCGATGAGGGGCGTGGCTCCCAACAACTCGACGGCTTGGCCCAGGTCCAACCAGGAGTGGTGGCCGAACCAACTGAACCTCAAAATCCTGCACCAGCACTCGACCAATTCTGACCCGATGGGAGAGGGCTTCAACTACGCCAAGGAGTTCAAGACGCTCGACCTGGCGGCGGTGAAGCAGGACCTGTTCGCGCTGATGACCACGTCGCAGGACTGGTGGCCGGCCGATTACGGGCATTACGGGCCGCTGTTCATCCGCATGGCGTGGCACAGCGCGGGCACCTACCGCATCGGCGACGGCCGCGGCGGCGCGGGCTCCGGGACGCAGCGCTTTGCGCCGTTGAACTCCTGGCCCGACAACGCGAACCTCGACAAGGCACGGCT
>JAABUY010003907.1_pt1 | contig 16023 bp, 18 predicted proteins | sample 5560271 | NCBI WGS metagenome assembly JAABUY01 (sample SAMN10711886, study PRJNA513374) | rock metagenome | isolation source: Antarctica rocks | place: Antarctica: Victoria Land, University Valley
TGCGCCCTGTGGGGGTGGGAGCTTCCGGCAGCGCCATGTCGCTGGCCGGGTTTGCTGCCCGCCCTGCGTGTGCGCCGAGAAATGCATGCTCGCGTCCCACATGTCCTTCGCTCTGGCATGACATGCTGTGTGGCCTGCACCGCGCAGCCCTGCACCCGCACCCGCTCTGGCCACCAACGTGCAGTGCCGGCCCGCTGACACACTGCACATTATGCAGCGCCGTCAGTCGATGCTCAGTGGCACAGTCTTTCTCTCCTGTGCTCTGAAACTTTCCGACCTACCGTGCGCGGACAGGGCTCAGCAACGCGGGCGGCGCTGACCTGGGCGTGGAGCGCTCCGCGCACAGCGCCAAGGAGAATGTGGCCGCCGCGCCGGGGGCGGCAGGCCCGCACTGTGACGCGGCCCTCAGCGGCCGGGAGCTGGTGCGCGCGGCGCTCACCCTGCATCAGTGCTGGAGCAGGCCGTTTGAGCGCTTTGTCTTTGCTCGCTGCGGCAGGCGCTGGGTGCCATAGCAAGCAGGCATGTCAGGGACTGAGCCCCGGCTGTTCGCCAGCCCCCAAGCTGCCCCATATGCCGACGGCGCGCATGGCTGGCCGGCAGGCGCCCGAAGACGACGGTGCTCCAAAGGCGGCCCCCACCAGGCCTGAGGGCCGCGGAGTTAATGGTGCCAACATGGGTGTGGCCGCCGGCGGAGCCCGGGTGCGCATGTGGTCCACTCCAAGCGCACGAGGCGCTTATGTGCACCCACAGAGTCCGCGGCATGTGCGAGCAGTCCACACAGATCCGCATCATGCATGAAGGACTGTGGCACCATGGCTTCGTAGGCGTGATATGCGCCACAAAAGCCTCGGCAAATGTGAGCAGGGCTCCTTGGCTCTTGAAGCGGTGCCGTGGTGTTCCACTGGGAAGTACGTAACGCCGCTGAACATGCGCGCCTCGAAAAGGGGCGGCCAGAGCCGACTGTGGACGACCCTGGTGCCGTGGTGCGCTCTCACTTGACGACGCCATGCTATCATGAAACTGTCAGTTGCGCAGGGCAAGGCGCGAGCGAACCTGGCGCCGGCACAGACAGCACCGCTGGGGCGCACGCCGCTGCAGCGCCTGCGCAACCGACCCGGCTGGGCCCCGGCATGAGAGTCGGCTGTGCCTGGGCGCCGACGCAGACGCTGCCACTGGGGCGCATGCGCTGCATGCCCTGCGCCACGCGCTCCACTGGGCCCCGGCATGCTGGTGCTGTGATATGCCTGGTCGCCGGTCCTGGTCACAGCCGCTGGGGCGGCTCGCCACCGCAGCGCCTGCGCCGGGCTGGATCCCAGCATCAGGGGGCCGGCTGTGCCTGAGCGCCTGTCCACAATACAGCCGCGGGAAGCGTGCCAATGCAGCGCATTGACGCCGAAGTACCTCGGCCTGGGCGTGCAATGATCAGATGCCCCTGGGCCTGGGCGTGCAAATCCACCACCAGAAGACCCTGAGTCTGTGCGAACAGTTGCACGCCGCATGGGCTCAGGTGACGTGGTCTGGCTCGTGGTTGGCCATGAGCTGTGTCGACCCTGGGGCTGGTGCGGCTTCGGGCGTGCAGAGTGCTGAGAGAGATGCATCAAGTCTGTAGGCTATTTGACGTATATATGCAGCTGGTGCTGACAGTGTTGCCAGGGATGTCAGATAGGGCTGTTTTGACCTGGCGCCATTCTCTTGTCCATGCTGCTGTTGACCTGCAACCGTGAACCCCACTGCCTACTGGTGGTGTGTTATCAGCAAGGCACTGCACAAATTGAGCGGCTATGTCTGGGCACTGGTATTGCCTGAGTTGTCAGCATTTCTTGCTGAGTGTGACCTCATTTTGCGGCGCGTTGCGGTAACCCATTGTAGACAAGTGGGTTTGAGGATCCGCACGGATGCTTGTCACGTACTTGGTCTCCATGTCGAGTGCTCGCCTGTGGGTGACAGTATGGGTCTCGTCCCGCTTACAAGCTGCCAGGGCATGCGCGCAACGAGCAGCACATGCACCTACTTGTCCCACTGTCTATGCCAATTCGGCATTGCCAAATTATGCGTCCGTTGCATGCGTGGTGCACCGGGGACACATGCAGTGGTGTTTGTCAGAAGTGCCAACACACGCCACCTCTACACCTGTGCTGACTGAAATACAGGCTGGTGGCATCAATCCGATGTCACCAGCCGGCGCCAATGCCCACGAATGCCTACCTGCAGGCCCGGCAGCAGCCCCGCCCACCAGCGGCGGCATTCAGCGCCTGGTCGCGCGGCTCGCGGCCGGCGCGGCCTTCCTGGCGCGCAGCTTGGCCTCAAACAGCTCGTCCGCGCCGCGCGTCCGGGCCCGCTTCACGGCCTCGGCCCTGCAGCAAACTTGTGATGGTCAGTGCTCTGCATGTCAGGGGCCGCCTGGCATAAGGTCCGTACACAGACAGGCCGGCCTGCCACAGGACTTGGCGCCAATGCTGCTGGCAGTGCAAAAAGGCGCACGCGCGGGGAGCCATAAGCAGTGTACTGGATTCAACTGGTATGTCTTCACAGTTCCATGTGCAAGCAACCCTGCTCGTCCTGGCACGTTGGAAAGGAAGGTCGCGCTCAGACGTGCCGTTCGTCACTCGCAGCAGTCACTGCGAGGCTCGGCGGTGGCACACTGTGCGCACATTACTGCCAGGCACCAGGCTGGCCAGTGTTGCACACCAAAAAGGTCTGGGCCTGCCGCAACTGACGGAGGGGCACGTCGGGGCCGGCGCCACCCATGCCTAGACACATACACGCAGCTGGTGCGTGTGACCAGTGCCCGCCGGGCAACGCCGGGCAACGGCGCACCTGAGGAAGGCCTCGGTATCAGCCAGCGTCTCGTAGTAATCCCGCTCCGGGGCAAAGGCGCGCCGCGCGCGCCTGCCGCCCGCGTGCGCGACCTTCCGAAACGCCTTGAAGTCTGGCACGGACGCCAGATCTGGCGCGTACGCGTCGGCGTCGCGCCGCGCGCCCCCGGGCGTGTACGCCTGCACGATGGGGGACCTCGTCACAGTCACACACGCATGCTGTGCCACATCCAGACGGCCCCTGCCTCCAACACGCCGTCCCCTAGGATAGTACGCTCCTGCCTCTGCACGCACTTTCAGCGACCAACCCTTTGCGCCAGCCAGCCACTTCACATGTTATAGCAGGATTCAATGCTCTATATCTCTTGCAACTCGCAGTGCGGGGCAACCACAGCGCTGCTCTTATTTACGCTTATCCTTATCCATGCCGGTAGCCGCTTCAGAGCGTTCCCGAAGGGATAAGGCGGCCTTCAGCCTGCCAGACACATACCGAGCAGGCGTTGGCCTGTCCAAGCACTGCGCATGCCAACCCCAGACTGCACCCATGCCACTGCAGCAACCTGCTTCACACTGTGCATGCCGGGTCCCAGCTGCAGCCGTGCGGCGCACCCGGACCAGGAGCCCCGGCATGTGCACCGTCGACGCGCCCTCGTCGCCAGCCTCCGCCTCATGCGCGCCGCCGTTGGCGAGCGCCAATGGGCTGTCTGCCGCGCTGTCCCCACCGCCGCCGGCGCTGCCATCCGCGGGCCCGCCGTCCGCGGCGCCGGCCGCCGCCGCCGCTCCCACCACGCCGCCGGGCGTGCGCCGCCCCAGCAGTTCTGCCCCCTGACCTGGTCCGCATTGCACCACGCCGTTGGCCCCGCCCGCAGGCCGCTGCGGCTGCGCGCCCGCCTGCCGGGCAGCGGCGGTGCGCTCGGGCGCGCCCCCAGCTCGCCCGGCGGCCGGCTGCGGCGCGCCTGCGGGCGGGGCAGGTGCCGCTGGCGGCTGCAGGCCGCGCGCGCGCTTGCGCGGCGGGGCAGCGGCGCCAGGCACTGCGCTGGGGCCCACTGCCGGCTTGCCTGCGCCACACAGCAGTTTGCTACACACTGCAGTTGCAGCGCCTTGCAGCATGCAAAGCTCTGCTGTGCCCTGGTGCTTGCCTGCCCCATGGCGGCGCACCCTTTTGCTTGCCTGCATCATGCAGCATATACTTGTGCAGTGCAAGAAAAGCCAGACGGTCAGAACTAACAGCACAGCGCAGACACGGTACAGGACTTGGGACTTGAGACTCCCCGAAGGACGAGTAAGGACTTCGGACATTTAAGACTAGGACACCACGTGCAGACCTGGGACCTAGGACTCCCAGGACTCCTAGGACCAGGACCTAGGGCTATGACAGGATTTCTGGGTCGTGGCTGTGAGCAATGCCGGGCCATGCAGGGGTGCAGCCGCACCGCCGCTTGGCAGGCCAGCAGCAGCGGGTCGATCGCTCGTACGCATCTCGTGGCCACCGCCTGCGGCGCCGTTCGCTGACGCACGCTGGGATGCAGCGCGTATGGCCGCCGGCTCGACCAGGTCTTCCGTGGACCCCGTGACCAGTGCCGTCTGCGGTGCAGCAAAGTGGAGTGCTCACCAGCCGTGCACGCCTGAACTCGCTCGACGGCACAATAGCACATCAGCTGATACATAACCTGCACAATGGCTGCAACTCTGGCGCACGTGCAGAGTCTGCAGGAGGCCGGGGTCCAGCAGTGTGCCGTTGCATTCGCACAGCAATGATCGCATCATGCGGCCCTGGCGAAGGATGGACTCGCTGCTAGAAAACTGCGCACGCGATGCGGACCGACACCGCGGCGAGCATGCAGGCAGGCTGCGGCCTCGTTGCGCATCGCCATGCCCATCAGCCTTCCACGGCACACACCGGAAATGGTGGTACCCTAGCAATGCCCATCGGCCCCAGCGATACCCATTGGCTTCCGCGGCACACATCCGCGCGCACCAGCACGCGCGCCACGTCCGTGGCTGCGGCCCCCGCCGGCGCGGCCTCGCCGCGGGCGTGCACCACCACCTCCGCCCCGCCGGCCTGCACCTCTCCCGGGCCCGCGCACGCCCTCACGCGCGCCCCCATGGCCGCCAGGAGCGCCGGCGCCGCAGGGTCCGCGCCAGGCAGCGCCGCAAACGCCCGCCCGGCCAGCAGCCGGCAGCGCCCGGGCAGCGCGCTTGCGTCCACGGGCGTGTTGCCCCATGCCAGGCGCGAAGGGTACTCCAAAGGGTCTGGCGACGCATCCTCCGGCCAAGCGCGGAGCCTGCACAGCAGGCGCCATCCCGCACGCACTTTCCGCCTGCCTTTTAGAGCTAAATGCTTGGTTGCCTTACGTGCTCCTTGTGAGCAGCATGCAGTGAGCCGCATCTAGCAGCATCAGCAGCAGCATCAAAGCATGCATGCGCAGCCACCATGCACCAAGGCCACAGGCATGTCCAGCCTGACGGCCGCACCCACTTGCGCTGGTGCAAAAACATGCAGGCTGCCTTGTGCGTGTCATGGGCAGCACACCAGGCTGGCGCCACGAGCAGCCTGCCGGCCAGCAGCTGACAGGCTGCTGCGGGGGTCAGCTGCTCGCCAGGCTCCGCGACAACGTGCGTGCATGCGCCATCCGCAGCCTCCGTCACGGCAAAGCCTGCAGGCGCAGCGTGTGTCCCCGCGCTGGACGTCCGTGACACATGGTGGTGCTGAGGAAGGCAACCATGGGAACAATGTGGGACACTGATTCAAGTCATGCAAGCACGCTGGCACGGCGGGTGCGTACCCAGCTCAGAGGCCAGCTCTGTGGTGTCCACCTGTGCGGAGGGGAGCAGGTGCAGGCGCACGGGCACCGGCTGCAGCTGAGCGCGCGAGTGGTGGCCGAACTGTAGCGCGTCGCCCTCGCCGACTGCCACTGAGGTTCCCTTCTCCAGGCGCGTGCTGTTCACCCAGGTGCCGTACCGCGACGCCGCGTCTACGAGCAGCGCAGGCGAGTCACCAGGCAGAGGGCAAGCTAGTCTTGCGAGCGTGCAAACTGAACACTCTGAGAGTAGCCGCCAGCACACTGTAGCGTTTCAAATAGTTGCACCTTACAACTACACCGAGCACATGCAGGCACACGTCAGACTTCACTTTTCAGGCGCGCCTGCGAGGTGCAACGCGGCACCGTCCTCGCTTGGAACGGTCAGCTGCGCATGGCTGCGCGAAATAGAGTCGTCGCCATACAGCACAACGTCTGTGCCCTTGCGGCCAAGCGTGTAGGTGCCAGGCTGCAGGTACAAGGAATACGCGGGGTGGTCGGTCCCATCGCTCTTGCGCACCGTGACCTTCAAGAGCCACATGTGGTGGAGACTCGTGTGCGTTCAACACACTTGAGACGAGTTTTCAAGGCTCTGTGCACAGAATGAATAAATGAATGAATTACAACCGTGTGTCGGCCAAATCTGGCCCCTTACGGCCGCGGCCCTAACGGCCGCGTTGTGACCAAGTTAACTTCATCTAAGCATGCGAGTATGCGCTGAGTCTAGAAACTATTTAGAGAAATGTTTGAACGTTCGTACGTCTGATTTGGCTCTCCAATTGTACATCCAAATTTATCAACTTATTAATGGCAACCAAGCATGAAGGAGCGCCCGGGCATGACACTCGTTCTTGGTGAAACGTGTGGTGTGTATTGTCGATGACCATGCGCACCTGCTGGCGTCCTAAGCTAGCCGGCCACTTGAGCTAGGGCCTCGCTTGCTTGCGACTGCCTGCCGCGGAGATGCCCGGCGCACACGCCCCAGTGGCGGGCAGGGCCACCACGGACAGAGTGGTGGCCAAGATGCGCGCCAACCTGGACAGGGGCGCGTTCTACGAGGCGCAGCAGATGCTGAAGACCGTGTACTTCCGCTACCGCTCGCGGCAGATGCTCGCGGAGAGCTACGACGTGCTGGAGGACGGCGCCTGCCTGCAGCTGCAGGAAGGCCAGGTGACTGTTTGTGGCTCTAGAGGCGCAGGCATGTTCACTTGTTGTCCTTGCACACACTGCGCCTGGTAAGCGTCGGGCTGCGCCAGCGTCAACGTTCGCCACAGCTGCGCAGCGTGCCGCCGGCCGCCGCACCTGCCCTGGCCCGCAGTGACTCGTTCCTGCTTCGAGCGCTGTACAGCAAGCAGTGCAAGTGGTGCCTTTTGGCCAGCGTTGTGCTCATCAACGCGGCACGTCACCAGGCAATGACGCGTCTGTGTTAATGGCAGGTCACCTGCGGCACGGAGCTGGGGCGGCTGCTGGTGGACGCCTATGCGTCCGATGCGGCGCCCGCCGACGAGGCGGCCGTCGCGCGGCTGCGGCGCATCCTGGCCGCGGTGCCGTGCGGGCCGGGCGCGGCGCAGCAGGCGACGTATGCGGAGGAGGCGACGCGCCTGGTGGTGGCCGCGCTGAAGTGGGCGCGCAAGCAGGCGCGCCCGGTCGGGCAGCGGCGCTGCGAGCGCGGGGCCGCTCGGGGCGCCCCCGTGTTGCGCAGCGCTGTCGAGCGCTGCCGTCAGCCTTGTGCGCAAGGCCGAGGGCGCAGCACGGTGGGTTGCGGTGCAGGAGTGAAATGGAAACCCGTGCTCTACCAGGAGTTCAGGAAAGTGCTGAGGTGCGTGCGAGCGATGGTCCGCAGGCTGGCCGGGCGGCGTGCCACCGCCCGGCAGATCGGGCTGCACTGCTCGAGCCAGCATGGTGGCTGGGTGCTGGGAGCGGGCGGCAGCGGTGGCGACCTGATGCGCGCGGCGGCAGGGCGCGGGCGAGGTCGCCGCGGAGCTGCACGACTGGCTCGCGGCGTACCTGTGGGCCGGCGGCGGCACGGATGCGCTCGCAGCCGCGTCCGCGCACTGGGCGCATGGCCGCGATGCGGCCGCCTTCGCCGCGGCCCTCGCCGCGGCCGCGCGGCGGGGCGAGCCGGGCGAAGAGGACATGTTCGCCGCGCGCGCCGTATTGCAGGCGCGCAAACCCTTTCAAGGGCCTGTGCCGCGCCCAGCCGCGCCGCGCTCTGTGCGCGCGGCGGCAGTTGTTGCCACGGGGTTGCAGCAATGGCCTGCGCCGCGTCTTTTTTCTGGCCGCAGTGTTGCGGGGCGCGCCGGGGCGGGACGCGCTGGCGGCGGGCGCCGCATGGGAGCGCGCGCGTGCCCCTGGACGCTCGCCGAGGCGGGCGTAGGTGCAGGGTGCAGGTGTTGCATGCATTAGGGTTGAGGTTCCAGCCCCAACCCTAGATCAGCCCGCCGCGGCCAAGCCGTTGCGGTGAGGCGGGCAGGTGCTAGCGGCGGGCACGCAGCGGCAGCGCAGCGCCAAGGCGCAGCACGCGCGGCGGCTCCTGGGCGCGTACCGGGACGCGCGCGGGGGCGCGCCGCCGGACACGCTGCTCGCGCACTACGCGGAGCTGCTGCTGCAGGCGCGCCCGGCGGACGCGCCGCGCCGGCGATGCGCGGCGTGCTCCACCTGCCCTCCTGCAGTGAGGCGCCTGCAGCGAGGAGCAGCAGGGCGCGCCCGCCCCGCCGTGCCAGCCGCCGGCTGCGCACACTGCCGCCGGCCGGTCACGGGCTGACGGGCGCCGGCCGCCAGGAATGCCTTGAGCAGCAGACCCCAGAAGTGTTTACGTCAAACACCCACTCGATGGGTGTGGGTTGCGGACCTAGCGCGCCCTGACCTAACCGCAATCTGCTGAGGTCCATGGGCGGCGCGCTGCGCGCAGGCGGTGGAGGAGGGCAAGCTGGCGCTCGCGCGCCTGCTGCGCAGGCAGTACGCGGCCGCGCTCGCGGCCGACCCCGCGCTCGACGCGCTCGCCGAGCGGCTGGAGGCGTCCTGCTTCGGCGCGCGGCAGGCCGGCCTGGGCGGCGTGCTCGGCGACATGCTCGCCTCGCTGGCCGCGGGCGAGGGCGAGGGCGGCTGAGGGCGCGACGCGCGCGGCGCCTGCGCGCCCGCCTGCGACCTGTGCCCCTCCTGGAGCACAGAGCGGGCGCTGGCCTGGCTCGGGCGAGCCTAGTCCGGCGCACGGGCCGGCGCGGGCGGCGCGCCCTACGGCGTGCTGAGGCTGCCGGCAGCGGACACGGGCTGTGGCAGCTGGTCGCAGAAGGAAGGGGCGCCCAGGCTGGGGACTGGGGCTCCGACCGTGTGGGCTCGCCTGGGGCTCAGGGCGCGGGGCTCGGAGGCGGCCGGCCGGGGCGGCGCGCTCGGTGACACGCTGGCCGGGGGCAAGGCGCTGCGCAAGGATGGCGCCGGCTCTCTGGGGCCGGGGGCCGGTGCGCGGCTGGGCGGCACGGGCCGGGCATGGCAAAGGGTCGTGGAAGCGCCCAGGCAGCAGGTGGCCGTGCTGTAACAACAATGAAGACTGCGAGTGGGTTGCAGGTGCCGTGGGGTCATGGTGCTGTCAGTCTCGGTGTGCGGTGACGACCTTTGCATTGCATCACGTGTAAGCGTGCAAGTCTCTGTGTCGCCAGCATCAACCGTGTGCAAGCAGTTCAGGCATTCATTTGTGGTGCTGACAAGGCTACACATGCATGACCTGAGGTGGCCGGCTTAGGCATACCGCTGCTCGCATGCACGAGCGCGCATGCTGAGCCCTGTGTGGCCTGCGCTGTACATGCCATGGCCAACCCCTGCACGCGCCACCCGCCGCTATGCCCAACACCTGACCATGCCGTCCGCGCCCGTCGATAAGAGCCCTTGCGCGCTGAACAACGCCGCCCGCGCGCCGCCCGCGTGCCCCGGCAGCGCTGCCAGCGCGCCGCCGTTGGCGGCGCTGAGGCAGGCCACCGGCCCGCCGGCTGTGGCCACCGCCAGGACCTGCAGGGTCATTAGAGGTCGGGCGTGGCCGGCGCGCACGGGTCATAGCCCACCAATACAGGGTAGGGTTAGCGTACCCTACCCAATAATACCCACTGAGGTTATGCGGGTGTACGGTGAGAGTGCATGCCCAGGAGTGCATGCGCTCGCAGCGCGCCATCCCCGCTCCTTGGCAGCCCTGTGCCGTGCTCACAGTGAAGCAGCAGAGAGACTTAAGAGAGAATGCCGCTCGCGCCTGGCCGCTGGCGTCGTAAACGACGCCGGCAGCAGACGCGGAGCCCGTCGCCGCGGACAGGCGCTCGGCGCCTGTGCGCAGGTCCCAGACCTTCACGCAGCCGCCCGCGTCCGCCGACGCCACCTCATGCCCCTGCATGCGCCGCCCAAACAAGCTGTGCTATGCGGGCGGGTCTGTGCTCAGAAGCTATTGATGTCAGCGAGCAAACGCGCATGGCTGCCTACATGCAAGGAGGTACTGTGTGGAGTGGAGAGCAGGCTTGCATAGCCGGGCCTGCAGGCTGATGAGAGTCAATACATGCATGCTGTTCCTGCTTGTGACTGCTTTGTCGCAGTAAGCACTGTCCCTGTGCAGGCGGGGGCGCGGCACCGCTGCAGGGCTGAAGGCTGCTGAGTTGACCGCCGCGCTGTGCCCCAGCAGCCGCAGCGTGCACCGCCCCGAGCGCGCGTCCCACAGCGCGACGCTGCGGTCGGCCGAAGCTGTCGCGAGCATGCCGCCGCCCCCGGGCTGCCAGGCAACGCTGAGAACTGCATCCGCATGCCCCCTGCCGCTAGGAAGTGCATTAGCAAATAGGGACAGGGGGGATGGCCTGATGGGGTCTGATGCCATCACCTAAACGCCGCATATCACCCCACGTGTGGCAGGTCGTGTACGAATGCGACACTGGCTCACACTGACTGCCCTGCTTGGCCATCTGCGAGCGCTTCTGCTGCGGGAGAGCCACGGGCGTGTGCAAGTGCTCCCTGCGCCGCATGCGGCCGGCTGGCTGCGCGCACGGCAACCCACACGCTGCCTGCCGAGCGGCCTGGGGGCCCTGCGCGCGCCTGAGCGCCTGCCGGCACGCGCCGCCAGCCGCGTGCCACACGCGCGCGCAGCCATCCAGCGATGCGCTCGCCAGGAAGTCGCCCGCCTCATGGAATGCGACACCGCGCACGCCCGCGCCGTGCCCTGCGCGAGCGCGAGCGGCGGCCGTGCCCAGGGTGGCCATAAAACCCTGAGAGAGCTCGCACTGCTGGCTTGAAAGGGGGCTCGTAGGGCTTGTTCTGGCCGCGCGCATTGGCCAGGCCGCTGTCTTGCCTGCATCACCAGGCCGCGGCGTCCGCATGTCTCGCGCCGGCGAGCATGCAGGCGGCGAGCCGCTGCCTGCAGCCGAGACCGGCCGCGCGCGGCAGGCCAGGCCCGCACCGCGCAGCGTGCACACGCACCGCCGCAGCGCAAAGCTCCACAGCTTCACCGCGGCGTCGCCTGCCGCGCTCGCCAGCAGCGTCGCCTGCGGCGCAGGGCGGCCGCGGCCGTCTGGCCGCGGGCGGGGCCCGGTGCCGAGCGAGGCCATGGCAGCGCCAGGGCGCGCGCCGTCGGCGGACTGCGCGAGCGGCACCTGCACTGTGCGTGCTGGGGGCATGCGGCCTGCGCTGCGCGCCTGCGGGTGAAAGGCCACGGCCGCCAGCCAGCCCGCGTGGCCCTCGCCGCTCATGACCAGCTCGCCGCTGGGCAGGTGGAACATGCGCCAGCTGCAGTCGTCGCTCCCTGGCCCCACAAGCCACGGCTGGAGAGTCTGCGCATGGCTGAACAACCTGTCTGAGCATACCATGGAGACACGCGACCATCATGCTTATGTCATGAAGTCTTAAGCATGGCAAGTCCATCGGCAGGACGTAGGCAGCCATGCCTCACGCGTCCAAGCGAGCTGGGTGAGCAAGCGAGGCGGCCTCGCGGGCAGAGGAGGGGAGCCCACCCGTGGCGACCATGGGTAAACAGGGGTGCAGCGCCAGGCAGCTGGCGGGCGCGTCGTGCACGGGGAAGGCCCCCGCGAGCGCGGCCGGCGCGGCTGGCGGCGGCGCGCTCGCCGCGGCCCCGGGCGTCTCCCAGCTGATGGCGCCGCCCTGCGCGGCTCCCCAGCTGGTGATGCCCGTTGACGCTGCGCATGGCTGGGTTCCCACCAGCATACTATCACCGTACAGGTATGCACCGCGGCAGGGCCTGGGTGCCATGAGCTAGGGTTCAGGGATTTCAGGGATTTGCAATCTTGTGCGCCATGTGAGGGCATGAGGAGACGGTGGAGCCCTGCGCGGACGATCACCAGCAGGGTTCTGCCCGCGCAGCGTCACGCGTACAAAGCAAGTGTCCCGCGACGACCGAGGCTGGAGCCCAGGTGTGCGCACCGGCAGCGGCGGCAGCATGCACGCCTCCTGCGCGCTGCCCTGCTCCGACAGCGCCTCGGACAGCTCCCCATCCGGCGCGCCGTCGCCGGGGGCCGCCTGGCCGCGCGCGCGCGCGCCGCACACGTGGCCACTCCATGCACCTCACCCAGCGCAGTCGCGTCGCTGCATGTCCCACCTCTGCGCTCCGCCATGACGGAGGCGGGACGCACGAGCAGGTCTGGCATGGCCGTCATGCTCACCGCGCATGAGCCTGCACCTGCGTCCCGCTCGCGGGGCGCCGCACCTGCGCGCCGGCCGCCGCCAAGACGAGCCTGTCGCGCTGCAGCGCGAGCAGCGCGCGCTCGCGCAGCACCGCCTCGTACCGGCGCCGCAGCTCCTGCAGGGCCGGCTCGTACTGCGCGCCGCGGCGTGCAGGGGGTCAGCCAACGCTCCGTGGCAAAGCCACGCATGCAGCGGCAACAGACATGAGCCTGGCGTGCAGGGTCTCCTGTGTGCGAAGGCTTGCTCAGGCCTGCGCCACTGGAGGTACGCCTGACAGGCAAAGGGTGCGCTCCGTCCCACTCAAATCCGTCATCATAGCTACGCTGTGACAGTGGATGTCTGACAGTGGATGTCTGACAATGCATTTACTGACGGCCCGTACGACCACCAGCCAGGTCCACAGGACCCGCCGGCACAATACGCTCCTCAGCGCCGCGTGCCTGGGCGCAGCGCGCGCGCAGGCGCGCCAGGCTGCCCAGCAGCGCCATCTCAGTGTCACTGTCTACATGACCGCCGACACCCCGTGCCCCACAGCGTCGCGCGCCTGGGCGCAGTGCGCGCGCAGGCGCGCCAGGCTGCCCAGCAGCGCGGCCTTCTCCTGGCCCACGCGGCGCAGGCGCAGGCGCAGCGCGTCACGCTCCGCGCGCAGCCGCTCGCCCGGCGCTTGCGCGAGGCCGCCCCGGTGCGCAGCGGCCGCCGCGTCCGCCTCGGCAAGCGCCGCAGCGTCGGGCTGCGCCTCCGCCTCGAGGGCGGGCAGGTGCGGCGACCGCCCAGCGGCCTCCAGCTCGGCCCTACAAGGCGGACGTGCAGTGAGCGCCCGGTGTCCTGACGGTGAAGCGCGCGGCAAGTGCCTGTAATCGCGGCGCGAGCGCGTGTGCGGAGGCGGAGAGCGCGCGCTGGCCGTTACGCCGGCGGCAGGCGCTTGGCAGGCCGGCCGGGCACGGGGCGCGCGCGCAGGGCGCACACCCCGCCAGCTCCAGCGCCCGCAGCGCGTGCGGCAGGCCCAGGCGCTGCAGTAGCTGGCACAAGGCGTGCGTGTCACCGCTGCCGCCGCCAGTTGCCCCGTCGCCGCCGGCCACGCCTGGCGGCTGCGCGCAGCGGCAACGCTTCGCGCCCGGCCCTGTGGGCATGCCTGCTCCAGCGGCGCCCGCGGGCAGCGCAGGGAGGGCCCACCCAGCAACACACTGGGCCACGCAGCGGCGCGAAAAACACTTGTGCCCTACCGCCATGCCCTCCTCACAATCTTTGCGCCCCTGGGGCACTGGCCGCCGTGCAAGAGCGCCTGCCAGCATCACCCTCTGCCAAGGGGCGCCGCTTGGGGCATGGCAACGAGCGGGGGAAGCAGCGCACGCTGATGCACAGGGCGCGCAGGCGGTTCTGCGCTACGTCGAGGCTGCAGGCCCCGGCGCCCGCGGCCTCCTCCTCCGCGCCTCCGCTGCGCTGCGTGCGCGTGCCCTATTGAGCCCTAGCAAGCAGAGCGCATGCCTGCACCCCCAGGGCTGACCGGCGGTGCAGCAACCAGGCATGACCGGAGCAGCAGGGCTGACGAGGCACCTGCCGAGGTCTTCCGCTGTCGCGCAGGCTGGGTCCACCTCCTGCTGCGCGCCCCCCTGCTCGCCCCCAGCAACCGGCAGCTGGTCTGGTACGACTTCCATCAGGTCCAGGTAAGGTCTCGATGCCAGCTCAGCTTCGCTCTAGCTTGGTCGATGCGGGCGACCTTACACGAGCGCAGCTGTCGACGAGCATATTGAAGCTAGGGTAGCACGGGACAAAACAAACCTGCATACCCTGGCACAAGCACGAGCCGCAGCACCTGCCTCTCCTGCAGAACGACGGTTCGGCTGCGAGCCGATCGACACGCGTGGATTGGTTTGCGGGCAGGGCATGCAGGTGTGCACCCTTTTTGCCACGGCGCCAGGCTTCTTGTGGGCTTTTTGTGCTATATGCACTTCGTACTAGCCCGTCCGCCTGTGTGCGCCGGTCTGTGCGACGTTGGATAGCTGATTTTGGCTGAGTGTATGGAGAGGCCCGACGTATTGTATTCAAGTGACCTGCCTAGGCTTGATGCCCACCTGCAGTAATGCCACAGCCTGCATGGCTCCTCAGAGGCACAGGGTAGAGCGGGTATCGCCGCACCTTTGTAGCGCTGCACAGCGTTTGTCTGTGGAAGCATGTGGCAATGTGCGGGCACCTGTTCATTCAGCGGACAGACACCGGGCCTTGTTTGCTTGCAGCCTCACGCAGCCTGCAGGGTATTAGTACGCCAGCCGGCCGTGCTGGGCAAAGGCTGAGCACTCTGGTGGGCTGATATCGATGAGTGATGCCCGTGCGCTTTCACTGTGGCCGGCGGTTGGGCGGGCAGGGAACATTCCCGGGCCAGCAGCGGGTCTTGCTCCGTGTCTGGAACGCAGCTACAAAGGGCTGAACTGAAGTGCACGGCCTGCTTGGCGCCCTGCGTGAAGGCGTGCATGCCCTTCGCGCCGGGCGATGCCCTGCCGTCCGCACCTTTGGGGCCACAGTGGAACACTCGGCCTGCCACCTGGTGTGCGCGCAGGGCGTTGCCGGCGGATGGCCGCCTGACTGTGTCAGATGCACACGCCTTGCTCAGAACGCTAGGCTCTAACCGACTGCCACCTGTCTTCAGCGCGCTCCCCGCCTCGCTTCTCTGTGTGTCTGCGCATCATCTACCTATGCTCGCAAGCAGCCTCCGGCAGGATGACTGCTGGTACAGCGTGCGCAAAGCGCATGGCGAGCTGGGCCGTCATCGGGCCGGACGCTCTCCTAAAGACGAACATCACCTTGTTTCCTGGTCTTTCCTGTTGCCGCACCGTAACCGGGGCCGTGGCTGACGGATGCTGCGTGGCGCTGCGGCGCCCATGGTGACTAGCACGGGCTGCGCAGGCGGGCGTCCGGCGCACTGGCCAAGCCGACCCTGCTCTGCAGCTCCTGCCCAAGTCAGCTACCAAGCTGTGAGCCAGACAATGGGCGACGAGCGTCCCAGTCGGCGTGCTAGCCAAGGCGTTGCTGCAGCAGAGCTCAGGACCGGGGCGCCGCGCGCTGGAGGGACCAACGCGGTGGCGCGGCGGGCGACGTCCCCGCACACGCTAATAGAGCCCAGCTGTGTGCCTGTTCAGGCTGGAGAAGCAGGGGCTCGCGTCGCGCGCAGGAAGGACCAGGCGTGCGGGCGGAGAGGGCGGCGCGCCAGCCATAACGGGGGCCCCACGTAATCCGATGCTGGAGGCCGACTGGCAGGCCGGGGACGCGCTCGTGGACAAGCTGAGCGCGGCGTACATCAGCGAGGCCGGCGCCGGCGCGAAGGATGACACCGGCCGGCCGCCCTCGTCCGCCGACTCGTGGGCGTCCACCGACACGGGCCCGCGCTCGCCCTGCGGCATGCCGCTGCCGCCGCAGCACTGCCTCGGCGGCGCGGGCGCGTTGCCGGCCAGCCCGCAGGCGCGCCGTGCCAGGGTTAGAAGTAGGGTTAGGGTTGACTTATCCTTCTGTCTGCGGGCCGGCGTCAGGGCGTTGCAGACACCGACATGCAGTACGGCGTGCATTTCCAGAGTACACGCCATTTGTCACTGGACACGTGAATAGGTTGAGGGTTTCTAGGGCTTTCACACCAAGAGTCAGGTGGCCGCGCACGCAGGTGGGCTGGGCAGGCCAGACGCTGGCGGACATGTCCGGCAGCCGCGTGCCCTGGTTCGGGCGGGGCAGCCGCGGCAAGGGGCACCCCGGCTCGCCCG
>JAABUY010003908.1_pt1 | contig 16018 bp, 14 predicted proteins | sample 5560271 | NCBI WGS metagenome assembly JAABUY01 (sample SAMN10711886, study PRJNA513374) | rock metagenome | isolation source: Antarctica rocks | place: Antarctica: Victoria Land, University Valley
TCCCCCCTCCCCCTCTCACTCGACTCCTTCTCCAACCGCCCAAACGCCTCCCCCTCAGCATCAACCCCCACCAACCCCTCCAACAACTTAATCTCCCGCGCCCACACCCCCCTATCCTCACTCACCCTCCCCTCCGCATCCTTCACCTCAACCGGCGTCTCCAACACCATCGGCACCCCCTCAAACCTCCTCTCATTAAGCACACAATGAAACGCCCTCAACCCCAAAAACCCCAGCCCGATATTCTGATGCAAGTCGCGCCCGCTGCCGAGCGGCGCCTTGCTGTCGTTCAGATGCAGCGCGCGCAGGTACGGCAGCCCGACGACGCGGTCGAACTCGGCGAGTGTGGCGGCGAAGGCGGATGGGGTGCGTAGGTCGTAGCCCGCGGCGAGGGCGTGGCACGTGTCGAGGCAGACGCCGATGCGCGTGCGGTCGTGCACGAGGGCGATGATGTCGCGGAGGTCTTCGAACCGGCTGCCGATTACGTTGCCGCCGCCCGCCATGTTTTCGAGGAGGGGGGTTACGGTGCAAGTGCTGGCGTGAGCGCGGTTGAGGGCGCTGGCGATGCGGGCGATGGCGGTGGGGCGGGTGGCGGTGGGGCCGGTGTTGCCGGGGCTGGGGTTGGGGGCGAGGGGCGTTAGTGGGTTGCTGGGGGTAGGGTAGGTGGGAGAATACATGGCTGCGGTGGAGGGGAGGGGGTGGGAGGAGCTCACTGGAAGTTGTACAGCTTGATGCCGAGGGCTTCGCAGCGGTGGAGGTCGTCGACGAAGGCGTCATAAGACTGCTTGGCTTTGTCGGGGTCTTCTTGGGCGAGGTTCACGAGGTAGGAGCCGTGCGGGAGGACATGACTGAGGGTGGAAAAGTCAGCGGGCAAAGCCTGCGTTCGGCGCTGTTAGGATGAACAGACCTCGCGGCATCGTATTTGTGCTCTCCGCAGGCAGCTCTGAAGAGGGATTTGTGTTCTTCCTGCAGTGGCGGGTTCTCCCATTTCCGTTGCGATTTCAGGAAGAGTGCGAAGGCGTTTCCACTTTACATGTGTAAGCTGCAGACTTGACAGGGTGAAGAACGGTGCTGGGTTACCCGATGTGCACGCAATTCGTCACCGCGTTATGGACCCCTGTAGAGAATGGTTGCTTCAGTCTAGGCGGCCTACGTATGTGCATGCTTTGGGCGAGCCAGACTGCAATGAAGACGAACCTTTCGCGCTGCTCACATGAGCTCCTAGGTACACCTTCAAGCCCGTCGCGCGCGCTGCTAAGGGCATGGCTTCGGCTTCCTTCTCCTCTTTCGTTTTTCTCTTCCTTTTCGCTTTCTTGGGAGACTCATCCACCACCTCCTCCGCCGCGACGTCTTTTTCCTCAGCTACTGTCTTCTTTTTTTTCTTCGACTTCTTGGGTGTACAAGGGATGGATGCTTGCTCTTCCACTTTAGTCTCAATCGATATCTTGGCTCTTTTCCGCGACCTTTTCAGGCTTTTCGAACCTAGATCTTCCTCAGTGACAGCTTCGACGTTGACTTTGGTCCTCCTCTGGACTCTCTTCACAATTCCCTTAGACGCGATGTCGACCTCTTCCTCAATCTCACTTTTGACAGCTGCGGTCTCGATACCAGCGTTTAGAGCTCGAGCGCTCCGCCTACGGTTCTGGGGTGACGTTCCAAGGGCCTTGGTAGGTGGCCCCTTCTCCTCCTCTCCCTTTTCTACCTCCTTGTAGTTTAATCCAGTCACGGTATTGCGTCTCGCTCGTTTCGCCGGACCATTTGCCTCCGTAGTCTCTTCCGTCCGACGTCGTTTGTTCGATTGAGCTAGCTCAACCGCAGTCTCTTCGAGCAGCGCAACTGCGCCAGTCTGGTCGACGCTTAGAGATGTGATTGGATCTTCGAGGGCAAAGTCTTCGGCTTCAGGAGCTGAGGACAAGCTCGAATCTGAACTCAATGCTGGAGATGAGATTGTTCTAGCTATCACCTTCGGCATCGCTCCTCTAGAAGAACTTTGCAATTGTAAAGACGGTATAGGTTCGTGACTGTGAGAAGCTATACGGAGTAATCACCATCATCAGGGCTGCCTTGAGGGTTGACCGTGCAATGTGACACCGAGGTTTTGTGTGCAAGTGGAGAGGGCATCCGCTATGAATGGTGTTGTCGCTGATAGTTAACGTACGCTGTCCCTAATGCTCAGCATGGATCATAACTTTACTAGTTCAGGGTTCTACCCACTGTACCACGGAACGCGCCGCCGCTAATTGATCCAGTCTAATCTAATCTAATCTTTTCTGTAGATCTACCTTAAGTATATCTTCAGACCCCGCCATACGTAAGGAAGAAATGATGTATTGCGGATTGCAAGTTCCAGACGAACTGCGCTATTCATTATGTTCTCTATTCTCAAGCTCTCCTGTATGGCACCTCACTGCGATCACCTGCATCTGAGTGACCCACAGGTCAATCTTTGAATCGTGTGGGCTGCACTTCTCCGAGCCGTCCACTGTGGCCCTTTGATCTCATTGGCAGAAAGCAGACGAAGATCACAGTACTCTATGTAATTGAAGCTTCTCAATTCATATTTGTTCAAATTCTGGTCTATGGTGCTAATTGCGAAATGGCAGTCTATTAATTCACCCCGTGCTGAAGACGTACAGATTGTGGCATGCTTGCTTCCTTGTCAGCAAACCACACTGAATCACCCCCTTTCGAACTGAAGTAGTCTGAAGAGTGCGTCTTAATCGCAGGACGCAAGTCGGTTGACTTGCGCTTACATACGTTGATATGTCTCGTTCTTCCCGCTGCTTTGAGAACGATCTGGAAGTCCTCGAGCGAGCCAAGCCCCACGCAGAACTCCTCGCAGCTCTCAAGAGCATCGTGACACAGTGCCCGCCACAAGAAGGTCCAAGGGGTGGCTGGGACTTTGCTGGCCTCTACAATGGTCCCACCTCTACAGCTTATCTCTTCTACCAGCTCTCCCTAACTCATCCGGGCGTGCAGCTCAATGGGAGGACAATGTTTGAATGGTGCGTTGCCTTCCTCGATGAGCCAGGCCCTCGTCACCAACATGAGGTGGGCAAAGTGGACGCATCTCATTGTGGAATTGCACAAGAAACACTTGCACACATGGCGGTCACAGCTGTTGCGAAATACGACCTGGACGCGGTGACCAAATTATGTGACTGCGCAGACAATCTGCTGGGCGGTGGCGGATCTGATGAATGGCTCTACGGCCGTGCCGGATACCTGTACTTTCTGAGGCTCTTAAGGGTCGGACTATGTCAATACCAAAAAGTGGTAGAACGTGTCCAAAACGTCATTGAAAGAGTTATCGATCGCATCCTCCAGTCTCCCCGCCCATGGACCTGGCATAAGAAGGCATACTTGGGCGCTGCTCACGGTGCCATTGGAATCGTCACGCAGATTGTACTCTCGTCGCCTCGACGAGAACAAACACTTGAGCCAATCTTGGCGGAACTCCTGGATGTCCAATACTCAAGTGGAAACTTCCCTTCCTCCAGCCCCGTAAGCGACGACGACCGGCTCGTGCAGTTCTGCCACGGCGCGCCAGGTTTTGTTATCTCACTCATTAGTCTGCGGCCCCATTTTGCAGACTTACGCAAACGTATCGATGCCGCCATCGTGCGGGGCATAGATTGCATCTGGGAACGCGGTCTGTTAACAAAAGAACCGAGCCTTTGTCACGGTATAGCGGGCAACGCCCTGGCGCTGGATGACAGCAAGAAGTTCGAGCACTTCCTGTACTTCATGGCGGAAGAGCAACTTCAGAAGGCGTGGGATATGAGCACCTCTGGAAAGGATGACTCTCTGTATACGGGCGGAGCAGGGCGCGCCTGGGTATGGGCCGTGGCGGACAAAGGACTAGCTAAAACCTGTATTGGCTACAACGATCTATAGGATTTTGCTTAACGGACATTTCTTTGGCACCATGAGCTCTTGCCTCGCTTTCACAGAAGTCCTTTATAACTAGCCAATCCATCTTGTTGCCTTCTGCTAGTAAACATGATAATCTTGTCCGACGCTGCACTCTCGCACCCATATTCGTGTCGATGGAATACTATCGTAACAGTACCGTGTACGTCTAGTAACACTCAATCGACTTCGTCAAGTAGCCATGACTGAGGGGCCTGTTGACTGATTCTGCGCGATGGGTATCGAGCGATTCGGGGATACAGCTAGGTCAAGGGTTCGTTCTGTTAGCGTCTTGGCGTTTGGTGGTTTGTTTACTACGACGATCGCCGGAACAACACTCCTAACGAGCAACAACTATTTCACAACAGCACGGCAGCACCGCAATTTCTCGCACCGCTCCGAAAGCCTTGGAGCCAATACTCAAGGCTCAGTTCTAAAACATGACTGTCTCGGAGGACTTGATCGACTTCGACATCATCGAAACACACAAGGAAAACATTCAATCTCTCCCGGGTGGACGTTCGGCACGAGCGCTGGCATCCATATTTTCTCCAACGCCTTTCGATAAACATTCATCACCCACGCAATCACATACGAGGAATCTGAACGATGCCATTCGACAGGAATATGAGAAGGAACTCATTGCTATATCTGAGTATGACGATCCATTGGATATCTACGATCGCTACGTAAAATGGACGCTGGGCGCATACCCTTCCGCCCAAGCAACACCAGAGTCGCAACTGCTACCGCTACTCGAAAGAGCTACAAAGGCGTTTCTTTCATCATCACATTACAAGAATGATCCTCGATACCTCAAACTCTGGCTGCACTATATCCGCTTGTTCTCTGACACCCCGCGAGAAACATTTGCCTTTCTGGCGCGTCACAATATCGGGGAAGGGCTTGCTCTTTTCTATGAGGAGTTTGCGGCATGGTTGGAAGGGGCGGGTAGATGGACGCAAGCTGAAGAAGTTTACAAGCTTGGCCTGGAGCGCGAAGCTCGACCGGCGGAGCGACTGCTGCGGAAGTTTGGCGAGTTCCAGCATCGGTATGAACAGCGGCTGCATAATGGGGACGAACCCTCCTCGCCAGCACTACCCACCGTGCGCCCTGCGCTCGCTGTGAAGATAGATCCTTTCGCCACGGCCCCGCCTCGCTCGACTGACCCGCAAGCCACACAACCGCATTCTAGTATCGCGACCGGCTCGACTGCCAGACCTGGTCGACAAAAGCTAGCCATCTTTTCCGATGCCAATCCAACTGGACCTGCATCCCAAGCTGCCGGAGAGGAGTCTGCGCATGGCTGGGAAAACATCGGATCGCTCAAAGACCGCAAGAAGGAGAATACTATGGAGCCCAGACCTTGGGTCGGAGAGACATTGAAGGGGGGGAAGAAGGTGACGGGAGCTCCGAAGCTGATGGTGTTCAAGGATGAGGTACGATAGTCCCAGGGCATCCTTCTTGCTCTTATGTTTATAGTGTTAGGACTAATGTTGGCGTTATTTACTTTTTGTCTTCAGTCAATACCTCAAAATGTTCATAAGTCTGAGATAGCAAATCCACGGCCAATCACCATCAATCCAAAGACCGGTAAAGCTGAGTCTGTCTTGGCAGACATGGAAGCAATTTACCCCGACTGGCCTCAAATGAACACAGAATTGAGCTTCGAAGAGTTGCGAGCAGCTCATAGAGGATGGCTCTCCAAGGATTGGTCGGCTGAAAAATCAGAGATCTTGCTTGCACAGGAGCACAGTTCTTGTGAGGCGGTAGAGGAGAACTATGTAGAGCCTTCGGAGCTTGTTGAGGAGTCGCTTGCCATAGCAGTAGAGGAACGGCTGATAGTGGAAGAAGAAGAAGAGTATGAGGTACAGTTTGAGGGACATGTTGGGAAGGAAGGCAGCAGGGAGAGTAGGACTGGGCGACCGAAGAAGATGAAGGTTATGGAAGTACGAGGAGAACCTCAGACTAGTATGGAATCTTCGAAGATTTGGAGAAACTCTGCTGACATTCTGAAAGTCAAGGCCAATCTGGAGTCACCCACCGGGCCTAAGTTGAAGCGCAAAATATCCGCGGAGCCTACCATGACTGTACACACTAGAGCAGCGACCGACGAGATCTATGGTATCTTTAGCCAGCCACTGAAGTCGGCGGCTGAACGGGACAAGTACGCCGACAGTACTTGCGAAAGCGACTTTGATGACGATGACTACACCAGTGCTGGCGAGAGTACAGGGACGGGTAGGATCTCTGGTACCAGTGAATATGGTGACGATGAGACTGGAGTCAAGGCGTTTGAAGACAACGAGACTGAGGTCAAGAGTGTAAGTGAGTGGTCCGACTTCAGCGCAAGCAAACACGTCCCGAGGTTAGACGAGGACGAGGGTGGCCATGCACAAGATGACTACGATGAGGGTCTCGTCGTCCTGGAAGACAGTCACGATGAGAGAGATGTGGTCTCGAAAGAAGAAGAGCTTGTCACACCTATATCACCCCACATGGAGCAAGGCCGTACAAGAACCAGGTACATCCCTTTACCCCCCGAAGATTACGAAGCACCGACACACCCTTACCGTGACGCTTCCCAGGCGTCACAGAATCGACTCCCGTTCATGACGCCGATTGTGGAGAAGACCGAATCATCATTGGCTCCATCGACAGTGTACCAAGAGAAAGATTACTTCAACTCCAAAACCCCTTCCCGCAGACATGGTCAGGACACCCCTATTATTCCGGAGCTCGAAGACGAGACATTCAGTCCTCTTCGGGAGATAATTAACGACGCTGTTATCGGTCGTAGAAAAGATGTACCCCCGAAAGCTGATCTTGATGGCATACCCGGCAAACCGCAAACAGCGCCGCATAGTGCAACTATCGACAAGGGTTTAAAACCTTACGGACCCATCATTCTGGACGCGCAATGCAATCCAGTAGATGATAGCGTGCGGAACACTATCTTGGATCACGCACAACCACCACTATCGTCATACGATCATTTCTTTGAGCACAAGGGCATCAAGAACGGAAAGAGTGCAGAGATACGGAGATTTGCAAAAGCACTCGCGAAGATGAACAAGAACAGTAGCGACAAGACGACAACCAACGTCTCCCTACCACCAGTCCTCCGCTTCGAAGGCGCAGATAAATCGTACCTGATCAAGCGAGAACTAGGAAAGGGAGCATTTGCACCCGTCTACCTGGCCGAGGACGCCTCTACGGAAGAGTCGGACGACGACACCGACGCTCATAACCCCACCGGCCGCCGAAAACGGCTAGAAGCCATCAAAATGGAAGACCCACCGACGGCGTGGGAATTCTACATCATGCGGCAAGCCGCGTTGCGCCTCGGCCCCTCCCGCGCCGCCTCCTCCGTCATCCGCGCGCACGAACTGCACCTCTTCGCTGACGAATGCTTCCTGGTCGAAGACTACCGCGACCAAGGCACGCTCCTCGACCTCGTCAACCTCGCCAAAACGGAGCCCACCTCCACCAGCAGCAGCAGCGGCGGCGTCATGGACGAATGCCTCGCCATGTTCTTCGCCGTCGAGCTCTTCCGCACCGTCGAGGCCCTGCACGCGCACGGCATCCTGCACGGCGACTTGAAGGCCGACAACTGCCTCGTGCGCTTCGACCCGGTCGCCCCTCCCTCTCCCTCTTCCTCCTCTTCCTCCTCCTCCTTCTCCGGCACCAGCACCAGCACCCCCACCGACGCTGACACCACCTGGTCCGCCCGCTACCACCCCGACGGCTCCCACGGCTGGTCTTCCAAAGGCCTCGCCCTCATCGACTTCGGCCGCGGCATCGACCTGCACGCCTTCCGGCCCGACGCCACCTTCATCGCCGACTGGAAGACCGGCCCCGCCGACTGCGCCGAGATGCGCGACATGCGGCCCTGGACCTACCAGGTCGACTACTTCGGCCTCGCCGGCGTGCTGCATTGTTTGCTGTTTGGCAAGTATATCGACACTGTCGTCGTCGACACCCCGCCTGCTCCCCTCACCGGTGCCGAGAGGGCCGGCGACGACGAAGACGACGACCGCGGCTTGGGGCTAGGGCTGGGGCTGGGATTGGGATTGGGCGTGACGCTCGGCCATCCGGCGGCGCGGAAACGGTATAAGCTCCGCGAGCCGCTGAAACGCTACTGGGCGACGGAGATTTGGAGCCGCGTGTTTGACCTGTTGCTGAATCCGACGTCGGCGTCGGCGGCGGGCGTGCAGGGAGAGGGGAGTGGTGGGAAGTTGCCGGTGCTGAAGGCGATGAGGGGCGTGCGGGAGGGGATGGAGGAGTGGTTGGTGGGGAATGCGGAGCGGAGGGGGTTGAGGGGCTTGATTCGACGGTTGGAGGCGAGGGGTGGGAGGAGGGTGTAGGGGTGGTTCTTTCGCGTCGATTAGATGTGGTTGTGTGTGTGTGTGTGTTGTGAGTAGATAGATGCATGGGGGGTGGGCTTGGGATGGCGTTGAGGAGCTTTGGATGCGCGGGTTGTCAGACCAGAGACTTGTGCATGTTTATTCTTACTTTTCTTGTCCCGTTGAGACTATTGTTATGGTGTTTAGAGAATGAGAAGACACGGCCATACAGCGTGTCCAAGTACAGTAACAGTCATCCATTCATATCATGACTACCTAATCTCGTCTCATCTCATCTTATGTCATCCCCTGGATCGGATCTGGAACCGAGACCAATTCGCGTCACCTGCCCCGCGTGAATACATTCATCCATAATCGCGTCCGCAGTCGTCGTATCTGTATCCCTATCCACAGTAGACATAGAAGAGAAGAGAGAAGGGGGCAAATAGACAAAAGGAAAAAAAAGGTGTAAGAACATCGATTGATAGTCCCGTATGACGAAATCTCCAAGCTCCCTTCCAGCCATCCGAACCTCCGTCCTAGTAGCGTCATTTTGCTGTTCTCGTCTGGAGACGAGGTCATAAAAAGGACGATCGATGTCGGTATGGTCGACGAGATGACTCCTTGCGGGGCTAGAACGTGGAGGTGATTACAAGTCTTGAACGTCGTCGTGACGGGGAACGGAGAAATGAAAAAGAAAACACATTGGGCAGAGAGAGAGCAAGCTCTTGGGTTCGTCGTGGATGAATGGGGAAGAGTGGAAAAAAGTGGTCGTTGATAAAGAGAAGAAAGATGAACAATTTTTTCGGCCGTTATCTCGTCAGGTATTCCGTTCGTGAACATCGAAAGGAAAAATACACGCCGATGAGCAGTAGTGCATGGGTTTGGACAAGGTGGGAGTCTCGCTGGAAGGGATCTAGATTCTCGAAGATCGTCATGGTCAAAGCAGCCACCAACGCAGATAATCGTGAGGTGGGATCGAGATCGTTATGGTAAGGAACTTATGTCGAAGTACATGACTGCTCTGCAGCCGGCTTTGATTTAGGTAAATGAAAATGTCCGGATACGGTAATGCGTCCATAGACAGCCTGGCTTCAAGTGCGAAGAACCATCCAAGGCTTGGTCGAATGCATAACGCCCAAACTTAGTCTCTGGTCCGCTTTCTGCTCGCTTCTTCTTCGTTGAGCTCGCTGAGTCGCTCATCAATGGAGGAAGCGAAGTTGAGGCCGTAAGATGACGATCTTGGGAATGTGTTTGAGGATGAATGCCCGTGTCTAGAAGTTCCAGCAGGATTGCTGTTCGGTTCAGCAAACGAGAACGGTGAGCCTAGACGGTTGACCGAAGGAGGATCGAGAGGCGGGATGATGTCGCTTCCAAAGGTCGCCGTCTGGGCAAACTCGGAGCTGGTCATCTGATCGAACAGTGTTGGCGGTGTGAACATGCTGGACAAACGACCACCTCCCATTACGTCTCCAAGACTAAAGCCACGGCTTCGAACTCGACGGTGGCTGGGCTCAGCAGGTGCTCCGAACATGTCCTCCAACGTATTGCGACCGATATCCGTGCCTCCTGGACTAAGTTCCTCTTCTAGCAGGTGCTGGGCACGACGCTTCAAAGCAGGAGGAAGAGGTAAAGGCTGCTGGAGCTGAAGAGGGGATCTTAATGTCGGTCCTTGTGTGGCGAAATCATCCGACTGAGTTCGTGGACTGGAGGGTCGAAAGTGAGCACGCGAGCGACTGGGACCCCAAGTATGATAGCCAAAGGGAGATCCTAGGCGCGGCAATCCTGGCCCGTCGTCAAGGCCATCAATGCCAAGACCTTCCTGAGCGCTGCTCATATTCGACTCCGATGTAGAATTCACTGGAGTGTTGAACCACTCGTCGCTGTGCTGCTCGTCAATCGAACTCGAATTCCCTCTCGCTAGTTGCGCTAAGGCACCATTCGGCTGCATAGTGTCTGAAGTGCTTGTAGTGAGCGAGAGTGCGATCTCACGAGTTGAGAAGAGAGCCGCGTTATTGCAACGATTGAAAGGAGTCGAGAAACGTGGGCGTCGCGACCGCGAGCTTGAGACATGAGACTCAACCGGAGAGGGGCTGCGCATCAGGCGTTGGTAGTGTGGCGCAATGGATGGCTTCTTCTTGCAGAGATCGATCAGTCTACGGCGGGTTGCTTTCGCAGACTGAGGCCACTGGGACTGTTTGGTTGTTGGAGCAGTAGGTGTGTTACTGCCACTTCTACTCGCTGTGATAGTATCTGGAGAGTTGGTTTGGCCGTCTGTTCCTTTTTGCCCGCTCGATTTGCTTGCTATGTGCTCCACAGATTGATCACCCGTCTTTCCGGTCTCAAAGATCGTATCAAGGGAATGATTCTTCATACGCCAAGTCCGCTGAGCTTCTCGAGCGACTCGATAACAGACTCCTATAGGTGGGGCAGTTCCTGGAAGCGTCTTGAAGGGAGTGACTGTAGGGTCTTGAAGGTAGATCATATACGTTGCCCATAAATGATTGTCCATATTCTCGGTCCATAGAACTTTCTTATGTTTCCCCGAAGCCTTACTCTGTAGCTCTTGCCCATTGAGGAGAAGCCCACCTGCGCCTAGCGCAGAGGTGAGCTTCGCCTTGCCTTTCATTGTAGACGGCGAACTAAATGACTCTGGAGCTTCACTCTCTGGCGTAGTGCAGCTCCCACCAAGTGAAGGAAATGACCCCAATGTGCCACCTGAAGAGTCAGATGAGTCTGATAAATTGGAACAAGATGAAACAGGGCGGCTTAGGGCTTCACCTGCAGAAGGTTTGGCGTTGTCTCTCCACCCAGGATTGCTGGCACCATGTCGGTGAAGTGAGGTGAATTGCGCCGTCGGCGTTGTTGGTGTTTCTGATGAAGCCATTTGATGGTAATTTAGAGCCGGAGCAAGATAACCTTCAGCTGGTTCCGAAGCACGCTGCGGTAACAGAGGTCGAGTGTTGTGAATGGGTTCCGAAGCTTCAATTGTTGGTACTGGAATGTGATGCGATTGGATGTCTGAGAATAAAGGGCTCGGCGCACCGAAAAGTGCAAGATCCTGTCGCGGCCGACGCCTTAGTCGATGAAGTGGAGGAGGAGGCTGTCGGACCTGACGTTGTTCTCTCTCTGGAGTCTTTGGTGGTTGGCCGTCGGTGTAATGGAAGGTGAAGTTTCGAGGAAGGGTGATTGAGAGTTGGGGGCGTACAGGCGGCATAGTGAATGACCTGCTCGTTCCTCGGGCTTCACCCTGGACACGTACGCACGTGGGTATTGGGACGATTAACGCGATTGTCCTTCAGCACACCTTATCCTCCACGTGTAAGGTACTCGGGTCCACAGAATAAATGGCAATTCTTCCAAAATGCTGCGACTCCCACATTCGCTCAATCTTCTTATGGCTGTTACAATGCACGAGATTAAGCCCGCCGTTTAGGTGCAACTATGACGCAGTCGACGACAGGTGAATCCTCAACCAAAGAGAACGAGCATGAGGTACAAGACTGCGCAAACAACCCGGCAGTGTACGCACAAGATCGACCTTCAGGAGATCGAGGCTGGAGACACAACGCCGGACCAATGTGACGGCGGATGTTCTCCTAGGGCTTGACCGATTTTCATACCCTACGCTGAGAAGGCGCTGTTATGGTATCAAGATGCAAAAGCTTCGAGCCACTGTCGAGCAGTATCTGCTGACTCTGGGGTATGGTAGAACGTTCCGGTTCGTGAGACTTGGACTTTGGCTTCTGCACCGAGTATTGTCCTCACAGCATCTTCTTCCCTCTGCCGTCCCTTCGGAGCCGCACCGAGAGCCTTTCGGGGTAGCCAACCACTTGTAGGAAGGCCAAGGCAGCTGGCCGAACTTCAGAAAGCGTGCTGGCGAGCTATAGGAAAAAGCACAAGAGTCGGATGTTAAAGAGCGACTGGATGGTGGGTAGCAAGCAGTCGTCTGCAAGAGAAGGGAGTCCAAGATCGATAGCCTCAGGTGTTAATGATTTGGACGTCGGAAAGAAGCGAAAGAAATCTAAAACAGCTATGCGCACAAAGATCCTGATGGGAAGTGCTGGGACAGGGTGTCGAATGGGCAGGTATCTTGGGTAGTGACCCTAAGGTGGTGTGAAGGAAAGCCTTCGCGCGGGTACGAAGCGGCGTGCAGGTGCAGGTGCGCTCCGACGCGATACAACGGCGGACACTCAATAAGGACCAACCCGCGCGTTGAACTGAGAAGCAGATCGACGCAATTGAACTCTGCATTGACTGGCTACCCGCGTGAACTGTCAGGAGGACTGATACCTCTGACTTCGGTATGGATTCCGAGACTGAATGCTGCCTCCGACTACGAAGAACGCGCTATCTGGCTCTAAGTCGGCCACGTGACGAAGCTACCTTGTTCAACCCCAAACCCCGCGAGTTGGAGACATGACTTCACTCGTCTCTACTTACCTCTATGTTCGGATGCGGCCAGAGAGGAGATCTATTACAAGACTCTTACTCTTCATAACCAATGATATGCAGTCAACTGCTACTCTCAAGCTTCCCTGATGGTGGGGGTTAAGCTGCATGCACTTGCAGCAACTCGCGCGTCCGGGATCAAAGAACGCGTCAGTCTCGCGTCTTTTTGTCGGTAGAGGACAGCTCTGATAGATCGGATGTTTCCCCACTTCGAGCCGGATCCCTCTGCACACCCTCTTTTCGGACACTATTGGCAAGATGTCCATGCAGTTCTGTTGCACAGCAAGGCGATCATCCGGTGAGAGGCTTGCTTCGGCCAGTAGGAGAATTTGGAGACTCTTTGGACTGCTCCTTCGGTGGGGCCGCGGCACAAGAGGCCATCGAGGGTGGCCAACGTGGTCGACTAGCTGGTGTATTTCCTCTTTTCCCCTGCACCTGCTTACTTGGAGAGACAACAAGCCTAGTGTGGGCCGAAGCATACAGGATAAATCCGGACTAAGTTTATCAAAGTGAGGCCACTGCCGAGGGGTCCAGAGACCTTCCACCATTGAGACCTCCGCGAGACCACTTTGCATGGCCAAGGCTTGATTACTCGTGCTGCAACTCTGACCCAAGACACTTGATCATCAGACAGGCTCATCACTGTTGAACAGACGCTCCCAATATAGCGCGTTTTAGGGGAGCCACGCGTCACTAGCGGGCAGAACTTGGTCTCAGTCCGGCTCTCAACAGTTCACTGTTTCAGTTTGACATGGAGGATAACTTAACCCTTGACATCGATATAGAATATTGCTTCATGCGGTCTGTCACCGGTGGGCGACTCCCGAGCAAGGGGCTCACGGGGCAGAGTACTGAGGTAAAGCTGTCTTGGCCGACTCATGAATCTACTGATCGTCCAACACTCGCATGACAGCAGGAGGATCTATCTCGCACCGCTTCCTTGGCTTCAATCAAATGACATCTGTGCTGGTCTCACCCTTGCAGCTTTGCGCGTGGTACTTGACCTGTTCTGCTCCCTAACCCGCGCTTTCTACCCAGATGTCGGCGCTGAAGGCAGCAACGACTTATACGACGAAATGTTGTTATGTGCCGACCTGTCTCAATCTGAGAACGATAGCTAGTTTCAGTCACATGCTACTGGGATGGGCATATACCTCCGACTACTCCTATTCTCCACAAACCTCTACGAGTACTGCTACAGTCTGAAGCCTCTTCACAACACAACAGTGCGCCATTGATGTAGGGCACTTGATGCTTTATCACTGATTCTAACAGCGCCGAGTCACTATTATCCCACTTTGCCTCGTTTGGAAGAACGACACATCCCCCACATCGACATCGCCCGCCATGCAGATCCTGAAGTTCAATTTAGGCCTGCTTTCACAGGGGTGGATTATCAACCTCGATGTCCCATTACAAAGCACGGCGGTGCCAAACAGTGCGGCTCTATCCGGAGCGTTCGACCAATCATGATCTGGTTGGATTGTTCTATCCGTTGTCCAGATGTCTACTTGATTGCTTTCGCTGCTGCTGGCAAGGTTCCTGAAGCCTCCGGTAAAGTTGAACTCCAGCTGGCAGCCGTAGGAGTTGTTGGGAATAGAGAATTGGACCAAGATATCGCCACGGACCGCACTTGTTGCATTATGATAGACGCTGAAACGTGATGTGCTGTGTGACGGTTCATTGACGAAGGTGGTGCTAATGGGTATTAGGAGCGAAGGATTCAACGCAGAACAGTCACCGTGGTTGGAGGCATTGCTCCATAGAGCGGCGCCAACAAGCAGAACCCGTGAGATGGACAGCAATAGGAAGATAAGGATCATTAAGACTGACCGCAAGGACACAGTCACAGCAGAGTGCAAAGGTCTACCGGAGGATCTGTTGACAACCGCTAAGTGCGTTGCTTTAGATCCTTTGGTCCTTGGAAAGATTCTCAGCTGAAGGAGCCAGGCCCAACTACGAAAAAAGGGGACCCACGCCCTAATAATACTGCCCGGCCATGGCTGGGTTTCCCACGTCGCCATGACAAGCCAACTCGAACTGAATTCTCTATCATCAAAGCAACATGACATCTCAAAGACACGCTTTACAGCGGATGAGTGTCTCTTTCCAATACACCGTTCCTGTGTGCTCAACAATCACGAGCATTCTCCTCGGCGAGGTCGAAGATGACCACAAAGGTGTTGTTATCGTGCCGTGAAGATTCCAACGACGGGACAACAGGTTCCGTTGCTTCCGTAGCAAATATGAGTCGATATCTCTTCCTTTCCGGCGGCGAACGTGACCGCTGTAATTCCGGAGTTTGCAAGTCTGTGATATAAACTCTTTTGCCGCCCGTGTTGGCCATATCTGTTTATGAAGAGCTGGACACATCATTTCGTTCGGATCTCTTTCCACCGGGAAAGAACATTTCCGCAATCTATACTTGTCAGAGGAATCTTGTGGCGCGGACATCGTGCTGTGTATAGTACGTAGTCTTAGATGGGCCGGCAAACAGATCTACAGTACAATCGACTCGCCAATCTTCTCCTCAGCACACTTCCCGACCAGATCTGGTTACTGTTCTATTTCCGGATACCCGTCTTTCCCTACCCCTTTGACAGTCAAAGAGTGATGTTTGAACCACTGCCTGATAGGACGAGTCAAGTTGAAGTATAATGACTCGGGATCAAACAGCCCGAACTGAAGCAAGGGTCGTACCCCACAGCCAACGACCCCCCACAATCTCCACCCAGACTGGATAAGGTAACAACCATATATCACGCACTTCGCTCCACCATATACCACAATTGTCCTTTGGCACCAGCTCCACTGAGAAGCACCCCTCACAGAACTTATCTTATCGCCGTCTGACTCGCCAACGCCCTTCTTCCCCTCCCCGTCTCCTCTACAGCCCTCGTCCCACAAACCGTCCAACCCAACACAAGAAACCACAAGAACATAAAACCCAAAAGAATGGGCTCTCACAGCCCCCCACCCACCCCTCCGCCCACAAACAAAGACCTCACCATCCTCGTCACCGGCTTCGGCGTACGTCCCCCCCTCCAACCCCTCTCTCCCCACTCCCACCCCCCACCCAGCAAACCCAGCTAACGCCCGCCCTCCCCCGCTTCACAACCAACAGCCCTTCCGCAGCCACACCCTCAACCCATCCCACCTCCTCGCCACCTCCCTCCCCTCGTCCATTCCCCTCTCCCCCTCCCTCACCGCCCCACCAAAATCCAACAACCCCACCACCACCACCAAAACCACCACCAACCGCAAAATCACCATCATCCCGCACCCCCCCCCCCACCCCGTCGCCAAAG
>JAABUY010003911.1_pt1 | contig 16004 bp, 18 predicted proteins | sample 5560271 | NCBI WGS metagenome assembly JAABUY01 (sample SAMN10711886, study PRJNA513374) | rock metagenome | isolation source: Antarctica rocks | place: Antarctica: Victoria Land, University Valley
TTCATGCTTGACCGCCGCCTAGCGCCTCAGGCAATGGATGACTGCCACTTTCAGAGCGCATGGGCGTCTTGCAGCCTGTGCCCTCAGACATGTGCGGCAGGGCCTGCAGTCATGCCGCCCGCATCCGTCTTGGCGCAGACGCGCGCGCGCGCACAGGCCCGAGCACATGGCACTGACGCGGGCGCGCACGGCGCGCGCAGGCGCGGGCGCAGCTGCCGCCGCCTCCGGGTTCAGCGTGAGCGACGCCGGCGGCAGCGCGCTGGTGAGCCACGCGCTGCATGCACTTTGAGCTGTGACGCGCGAGCACTCCTAGCGTGCTGCCGGGCATCCCTCTCCGTTGGCTGTGCATGCCCGGCATGCACGCTCGCACTTGCAGGCGTCCGCAGCCGCCATGACCCGGTGCGTCGGTGCGCAGGAGGCCAGCAGCGGCGAGGACGACGACATGCCCCTGGCGCAACTGATCGGGCTGCGCGCGGCGGTGCGGCCGGCCGCGCCCTGCACAGGCGGCCTAACGCACAGCGGCGCGCCGGGGCCGGCTCTGCAGCAGGCTGATGCGGAGACGCCGCCAGCGCAATTGTTCTCGAGCAGCCCACCCTGCGGCGTCGCTGAAGGGCCGGCCTCTCAGCAGCCTGACGAGGAGTGGCCTCCTGCTGCGCTCTGCGCCAGCAGCCCGGCCTGCGGCGACATCGGGGGCCCTGCCGCTCTGCAGCCTGACGGGGAGCGGCCTGCTGCCGCGCTCCGCGCGAGCAGCCCGGCCTGCGACGGCACCGGGGGCCCGGCGGTGCAGCTGCCCACAGCGGGGCAGCCTCCGGTGCCGCCTGCAGGCAGTCCGGCCCGCGGCAGGAACGTGCCAGCTCTGGAATTGGCTGCTGCGCGGCGGGGGTCGCCTGCCGCATCGCCCGGAGCGCTCGGCTGCGAGGCGCCGCAGGCGCCCCGCAGCGAGCGCGCAGCAGCGCCAGCGGCTGGCGGCGAGAGTGGGGAGCCCGCGGAGCTGCTGATTCCTGACAGCCAGAGCAGCCAGGAGGCAGCCTAGGCCTCGGTGGCGAGAGCGCGGCGCCTAGTGGTCGTGTCAGTGCAGGTCAAAGTGTGCAGACCTGTGAAGAGTGCTGTTGAAGTAAAAATTTTGGTTATACACTGGCGCTGATGGACGCAAGCTCGTGTGCATCGGTCAGCGCACATCCGTACGCGCACGTGCCTCCTTCTGCCTGACACCGTCAGCGCCCGCGCACCCTTACCCTGGGCCTGGCGCTCTGATCAGGCATGCACGCAGCCATGCTGTGCCGCAGCTGCTCAAGACTCCCTGATATGTGACAACGCTTCACGTGCGCTCGTCTCGCCTCTTCTTCCTCCTGAACGGGGCGGCCGCCGCGCGCCCTGCCTCCGCCACTACGCCAGGCTCGGCCGCCGGCTCGGCCGCCGCCTCCGCCACGACGGGCGGGCAGAAGGCCACGCCGGTGGGCGGGTGCTTCAGGAAGACCTTCCCGAGCATCCGGCGCGACTGCGCGCGCGCACGCAGCGCGCTCAGCGGCGGGCACTTCTGCGGACCGGCGTATGCTGCTGCCGCCCCCGCCCTCACCCGGCGCGCACCAGGCTGTGCGGGTCCCCCGCGAGCAGGGCATATGGTAGGGTTCATTACACCTAACCTAACACCCCGCGAGCGCGGCGGCCGCGCGCCTGCGTGTCGTACAGGCGCAGGAACCGGTCCAGGCTGACGGCGGCCAGCACGGGCAGCGCCGGGTGGCACGCCAGCGCGCGCACGCCGCCGGTCAGGCCCTTGATCCCGCCGGCGAGCCGCGCGGCGCGCAGGTCCAGCGCCTCCACGAGGCCCGACGAGTCGCCCGCCCACGCGCGCAGCCCTGGCGGCCACGGGGCGCGCGCGTGATGCACGGGGGCCTGTGAGACTGACGCCATCGATCCGGCTGTCTAGCAGGATGCCTGCGCTGACACGGCTCGCAGACGCTGGCAGTCATGGCGGCGCGGCCTCACCATCTGAGCGTGCCCTACCCTAACCCCGATCCACCAGAAATCCTCGTCGGCTATGCCACCGACGGGTCGCGCGCGCACCGGACGGCTCCACCGCCAGCGCCGTCACGCGCGCGCTGCCAAACTCCACGTCCAGCGCCGGTCGCCGCTGCGCGCGCACGTCGTACAGCCGCAGCCGGTGCCTCCCGGTGCCCACGAGCACCTAGCGCCGCGCCGCGGGTGGGCACCGCTCAGGTCCCTGGGCCTCCTGCACCAGGTTCCTGGGCAGACCTCAATCCTGGCTCCTTACAGCGCCCGTCCCCGCACACATGTATGGCAACTAGGCTGCAGAAGACAAGCACGGAGCACCATGACATAATGACATGTTGTCACCCAACTGCTGCAATAGGTCAAGACATGAACTTATTGACTCCTGCATGCAGACAAGTATGCAGGAGAATTTAGTGCTTGAGCATGATGACGACGCTAATGTTGTAGCCTCAATAAACCCAAGCACGACTGCTCAGTTGGGCGCCCAGATTTGCACCGGCTCTGGACAGAAGCATCCCTTGTGTATCTGCTGCAGAGACGGCGTGCGGCGCGGCGGGCGCTCGCACCTTGTTGCCGTCCGGCTCCGGCACGTAGGCCACGGCGCTGTTGTGCGCGGGGTCCACCAGCCCGATGCGGTTGGGCTTGGCGCCGCGACCGTGGAACACGCGCTCCCGCGTCTCCAGGTCCCACACGCCCAGCTCCGCGCCCTTGGCGCCCACCGCCAGGTGCCGATCCGCCGCATCCACGGCCTGCCGCGCAGAGGCCCCAGCATGCAAATCTGCGCCTGCAGCCTGCAGCGGCGCTGCAAAGCGTCAGGTCAGCGTCAGCAGCGCGCACCAAGCACAGGACCTCGTTGCCCACCGCCCAGGAGGCCTGCGCGGCCCACTCGCAGCCGGCCGCAGCTGCGTCGCTGCCGCCGTCGCCTGCGGGCTGCGCCTCGCCGGCGGGCCGCTTCTCAGCCGCGTGCACGCCCGCCGCGCCCCCGGCTGTGCACGCTAGCAGCCGCTGCGCCGGCTCCCCCTGCGCCGCGCCGCCCAGGAAGGCCAGCCCGGCGACCCTGGCGCCGCCCTGCGCAGCCCTGGCGCCGGGCGCCGCGGCGACGCGGCCCAGGCGCGCGCCGGTGCGGGCGTCGAGGATGTCGGCCTCCCCGCTGACGCGCCCGACCGCCGCCGCCACCGCGGCCTCCTCCCCTGGGCGCACAGGCGGGCGGCTCAGCAGGCCGGCCGAAGGCGGCACGGTGCGTGCGGCACTCTCGGCGTGTGCGCGCCGGCGCTGGCGTCGCACGTGCGGCCGGAGACAGCTAGGCACTCGGCCGCCCGCCGCTCGCGGTCCGGCTCGCCCCTGCCGCCGCACGCCGGCGCTCACGCCTGGCCCGCCGTCGTGCATGTGCAAGCGCGTGGACACAGGCGGGCCGCACCACCGCGCGACGACCTGCGGCGCCTCGGCGCTCGCCGCGTCCACCACTGCACGGCAGGCTCTTAAGTACAATGCCACGCCTTGCAAATACGTGTGCTGCAGTATCAGCTGGCGGGGCTCACCAACGACCTGGCCCAGGTCGGTGGTGACGAGCAGCCGCAGCGGGGTGGCGGGCGCGGCCTGCAGGCTGCGCTTTGCCATGCCGCAGCAGCAGCAGCGTAGGTCAGGTCGAGCAAGGACTGCCCAGGCTCAGCCTGTACTTCTGGGACTACGCTGGAGCGCTCTCCTCTACAAGCTGCTGCGCACAAGCTAGGGATTACGGCTCGAGCTGTCGAGCTTTTGCCTCTCGAGCTCGGTGCCTGATGTCCTGCCGCCAGAGCGATCATGGCCTGGGCACCTCCACGCTCCATGTGCATGTTCTGTGCGCCGGGGCGCCCAGTGCGGATGTTGCGAGCACCTGCTGCGCAAGCGCGTGACCTCCCTGCCACCCGCGCTCAGTGCGCTGACCGGGGCCCTGCTGGCCCTGATATGCACGCGCTGGGCGCGCTGCTGCTCGCCCTGCAGCTAGCCGCGGGCGCCGGCAGCGCGGAGGCGGGGCGCTTTGCGGGCTTCGGCCGCATGCCCGCCGAGCCCCCCTCAACGGCGCCCGCCCTTGAGTACCGCGCGTCTCCGAGTGCGTGCCTCTACCCTCCCATGCCGTCGCCTGCCGCAAAACTGGGGCAGCACTCAGCACGGTCCCCATTCACGCCGACAGGGATAGCGGAGGCCGCGCGGCTGCTGGAGGAGGCTTGGGCAGCACGCGCAAGCGGGGACTATGCGCAGGTATTTGCACGCGCCACACTGCAGCTGCCCACACCGCTGCCTGTGCACACACAGGAGAGCTGGCCGCACGCGCGCAGGCACTGGTGGCGTACGACCGCGCGGCGGGCTTCAGCGACCTCGCGCTGGCCGCCCGAGCGCGGCTGGGCCGCGCTCTGCTGCTCTACCAGGCACGCCCGAGGCCGGGCGGGCGGAGGGGCGCGGCTGAGCGGCTGGCAGACATAGCACGCTGCGCGTGCAGGGACTGTGCGCCGGTGGTGCTGTCGAGCGCTTGCAGCTGTCGTGAGGCGCAGGTGTGAGCATGTGCATGTTTGTTGCCTAGGGCCTGGGGGAGTGCATCATTAAAATTCAGTGCCGTAAGCGCCTTATTAGTGCTTCAAGCGTGTGTTATCACCGTGTGTCACAGGAGGGACACCCGGTGTGCAGACAGGGGCGCCCGGCCGGGCAGTTGCGGAGCTGGAGGGCGAGCGGCTGCTGACGCGCGCGTCGCCGGAGGTCGACGCTGCGCTGGCGGCCATGCTGTGGGTGGAGCGGCCCACGCCCGAGCAGCGTGCGCATGCTGAGTCGCTGTGGGACAGCGCCATGCAGCTCGAGCCGCGCCTGTCGGCGCCGGCCTATGTGTCCGAGACCCGCAGGCGCGGGACGCTCTTGATCAACCGTTACGTTTGACCCCCCCGTTGACCGTGCTGTCACTGGGCTCTGGTTTATTTAGCTCCGATTCGCGCAGGCACGGCATTGCAGGCCCATGTGATGGGCGTGTGATGGGTTATTGACAGAGTTTGCACGTGTGCACTTGCAGCTGCAACTGCGCTCGAGTGCATTGCGCCAATGAGCACATGTTCTGCCCGCATCGCCTGCCTGAGCGGAGTTGAGACTTTGAACAACGCCTGCAGGTGGCCGCCCCGCCTGGTGGCTGCACTGGAGCGCTTCCTGCGCCTGGAGTAGCCCGCCTGCTGCCCGCGCTCGCGGCTTTGCTGCCGCGCCTGCTGCGCGCGCGTCGCTGGCCGCGCTGACGCCTTGCCCATGCATGCTCTGCTGGGCGGTGCTCGCACTCGGCACATGTGCACGGCGCTGCGGCTGTTACACCGTGTTGCTGTTACACTGTGTTCCATGCTGCCTACGCCGGCGTCCTGTCCGGCGCATCCAGTGTCCGCTCCGCCTCGTCCAGCTCATTAAACAGACGGACCAGCTGGGCGAGGTCCAGCGCCTGGGCGCGCACGCCGGCCGGCAGGCCCAGGCGCGCGAGCGCGGCCGCCGCGCGCTCGCCGCCCCAGCCCGCCTTGAGGTTGTTCGCCAGCGTCTTGCGGCGCATCAGAAAGCAGGCGTCTAGGAACCGGATGAAGGCCGTCTCCGAGCGCACGGCGGGCCGGCCCGCGGCGGGCGTCAGCACGAAGGCCGCGAGCGCGGCGTCCACGCCGGGCGGCGGCAGGAAGTGGCGCCGGTCGACGGTGAAGCAGTACGCGGGCGCCGAGTAGAACGCGACGAACAGCGAGATGGCGCGGTACGCCGCGTCGCCGGCGGCCGTGGACGTCAGCCGCGCCGCCGCCTCGGCCTGCGCGGCGCCCCGGCGTGTACAGGCTGGTCATGTGTGCGCGCCGCGTGCGCTCTCTCCTGCTGCGACGCGTGCAGGCTGCAGCCGCACAGGCCGGCCTTCACATGACCAATCCTGGCACGGGGAGGGGTGGGCGGCAGGGGTGCGCGCCTGGAGCAGCAGGTGCACGGACGCCACGTTGGGCAGCGGCAGCAGGAGCTTCAGCAGGTCTGCCGGCGCACGCCGAGCACCTCAGCACGGCGCCTGTGTCCCAGCGACGGGCTCGCAACGCCGGGCCGGGCCCGGCACCGGTCGTGATGTTGAACGGCACGTTGGCCACCACCTTGGCCGGCCGTGGCAGCAGCGCCGTGAGCTCCCGCAGGTTCGCGCGCAGCGCATCCGCGTGGACGATCCTGACGCATGCGTCCTGCAGCCCGCGGCAGGCTAACCCTCGCACGCCGGCCAGCCGGGCACCCAGGAGGTGTCGCTGAACGCCAGCACAGCCGGCACGCCGGGCGCGCCTGCGCGAGGCCCCGCGCCAGGTCGGCAGCAAGCGCGTCATCCTTCTCCACGGCCACCAGCAGCGCTGGGCGGCGGCTGAGCAGGTGCCGCGTCAGGTTGCCCGTGCCTGGCACCGCAGCGCCCCCGCTCGAGCGCCGGCCTTGCATGCACCGCTTCAGGGACCAGGCCGGCTCGCAGAGCGCGCCTGGACCGATCTCCAGCACATAGTCGCCCGCCTGTATGCCAGCAGCGTCCACAATAGACTTCAAGACGGGCTCTGAGACGCAGAAGTTCTGGCCCAAGGCCCTCTTTGGCCGCGCGGCGAGCTGGTTTAGCTTGCTGGCGGTGTGACTGCGCGAGCTGCTGTGACTGCCGGCGGTGACGCAGCGAGCTCTTTGTATGGAGCAGGTGCAGCGCTGGCCTCGGAGCCGTTTGTGCAGCCGCCCCGCGCACGCCAGCCCCTTGCTGTGCAGCAGATAGTGCCTGCTAAGGCAAGGCTGGCCAGGCATCCGCAGTGTCCTTGAGTGGCAAAGCAGGCTGGAGGAGCTCGACTCCTCGACTACGTTGAGTCATGGAGCCGTTGGGACTTGCTCAGCTGTTGCTTGGCAACTGGAGTGATGCCTATGTTTACACAACGAGGAGCTGGGCCTTACTGTGCGCAGAGACTTGCGCAGGTCAGCGTTGGACCGCAAAGGTCGAGCGGGGAGGCGTGCATGCTCGGGCGCGCGCGCCGCGTGTCGGGCGTGCTGCAGGCACGCGCTCCGCGTTTGCCAACACGACCTCGTGCTGCAGCGAGCCCGCCGCTGTGTGAGCGGGAGGCAGCGTGCTCTGTCAGCCGGGCGGCGCTCCTCGGCTGGCGCGGAGCGGCTGCGGATCGGGCGCTGGCGACAGGGGACGCGCTCGCTGCGGACGGTGGACCCACTGCGGCAGAGCTGCTGGTGAGGCTCCTTGTACGGCAGCTCCGAGCGCGCTGCTGCTGCGCTGGACGGCGTGCCGGCTGTACGAGAGCTGCTTGTGGGTCCCGTCCTGGCCGCAGACGTGCCAAGCAGTGTGTCCGGGGAGCGCAACGTTGGTAGCATTGCTCTGGCTGCGCAGAAAGAGCTGGACTGGCTGCTGGATGACGCCGTGGGAGCGTGCAACCCGCGGGGCGCGCCGCCGTGCCGCGGCTGGCGCGAGGTGCAGCGCTGCGCGCGCGGCGCGGCCGCACCCTGCGCAGTGGCCCTGCGCCTGGACCTCCACGGCCTGGAGGACCTGTGGCGCCGGCGCCTGGAGCAGAGGCACGCGTCACGTGAGCTGCGTGCTCTGGCGGGCGCATCGAGCAGAGGCAGCCCAGCGGGCTGACTTAAGTGCTGCAGCCGTGGGCAGCCACACAGCTGCTCATGTCTGCGGGGCGTGCCTGCAGAAGTGTGCGTCACACTGGTGTTGGTGAGGGCGCCTGCTCATGAGGGTTCCTACTCATGGGAGTATGATCAACACAGCCTCTGGCAAGTCATCCAGCCTGCCATGCAGCAGCCGGGCGCACGACATGGGGGTGCGTCGTGGCTTAGAGCGCTGGGGCTGCCAGGGAGCCGCTGCAGTACCTGTGCAACCTGGCGCACTGGCGGGACGTCACGCTGGCCGTGGGCCTCGGCGTGCTTATCCCGCGCCCGGAGACGGAGCTCCTGGTCGACTTTGCTGAGGCGGTGCGTGCGTGCGGCCGGCGTGCATGCAGTCTGTCCAGGCCGGGCTGCTGCAGGGCCGCCGCGAGCGGGAGGTGGCAGAAAGCCAGCGCAGCAGCTGTTGGGCATCCACACAATGGACACAAGTTTGAGGCTCAAAATCCGACTCTAAGACAGCCAGGAGCGGCCGGAAGCGCGTGCGCACGTCGCGCCCGTCCTGCCCGCTCTGGCAAGAGCCCTGCTGCGCCGGCGCAGGCGCTGGCGGCCCGCCCGGAGCTGCGCGGCGGCGCGTGGGCGGACCTGGGCACGGGCAGCGGCGCGCTCGCCGTCGGGCTGGCGCGGCTGCTGCCGCCGGGCGCACGCGTGCTGGCGGTGGAGTGCAGCGCCCGCGCGCGCGCCTGGGCGGAGCTGAACGTGCGGCGGTTGGGCCTGCAAGCGGCCGTCGAGGTGCGCCGGGCGGCCCAGGCCTGCAGCTCTGGGCTGGCAGGCATGCGTGCGCGGTCCCGCGTGTCCGGCTGACGCCCCGGTCTGCAGGTGGTCGCCGGCGAGTGGTATGCGCCGCTGCAGGCCTGGGAGGGGCAGCTGTGCGGCGTGCTCAGCAACCCGCCGTACATCGATGACGCCGAGCTGCCCGGCCTGCAGGCGCCGCCCGCTCCCTGTCGCTTGCTGGCGCCCATGTCGCCCGTGTCGGCTTTGCACCTGCACCAGTGCGGCCAGGCTGCGGCGCCCTTCCGAGGCTGTTCGCAACGGCCGAACGGCCATGCCCTGACGCGCGCTGCGCCTCCCGGACCTGCACAGGCAGAGGTGCGACTGCACGAGCCCAGCCTGGCGCTGGGCGGCGGCGGCGAGCAGGGCCTGAGCTGCCTGCTGAATGTGTGCAGCGGCGCGGTGCGCATGCTGCGGCCGGCCGGCTTCCTGGGCGTCGAGACCGCCGGCGCGCGGCCTCGCACGTCCTCCACCAGCAGCACACTCCGCGCACGTTGCAAAGCCTATTTTCGCGCCTTGCGCAGCCTTCAGCGCGAGCACCAAGGCCGCCCTTTGGCTGGCCGCTCACGCTCAGGGCGCCTGGGCGCAGGCGGGAGCCAGGCGGAGAGAGTAGCGGACGTGCTGAAGGCGCTCCGCGACGACGCCCAGGAGCCGGCGTTCTGTGACGTTGAGGTCAGGAAGGACCTGTTTGGCGTGCAGCGCTTTGTAACAGCCCACAGGCGGTACTTGCGCCGGACCGCTCCCGTGTGTTGCTCGACAGACAAGGACACGGACACCTCTGGAACACGACATCTGACATACAAGTACAGCCTGCCCCACACGCACGCGTCACAGGGTCACTTTTTCTTCTTCCCGCTGCGCTTGCCCTGGCCCTTCTTCGGCGGCCCCTTGCCGCGCCGGTGCAACCTGTCAAGCTTGTCGAGCCGTCTGCGCCCAACCACCACCCCCTGCGTCAGTGACTGGGCCGCTTGTTTTGGAAATCCTGGCAGCTTGCGCGGGCCGCACCTCTGGTTCAGCGGGTCCTCAAACATTGGGTCCGCCGCTTCAATGGGCTCCGGGTAATAGGCCGCAATCTTGTCGCCAATCAGCTTCTTGCGTAGCACCTTCCGGCCTGAGCGCAAGCCGTTCCCAATGTGGTTGCCAAAGATGCGCGCGCGAATCTCCTCTATGGTTTCGTCGCCGTGTGCAAAGCGCGTTGCAGCTGTGCACAGGCTTGCACATGCTGCAGTGCGGCCGCTGCTGCTGGCTTGTGCGCCCAGCAGCGCTGCGCCCACGGCGCCCACGGCGCGCCGCAGCATGTAATCGTCGAGTGCTTTGGCCGCAGCACGCCCGGCCAAGGCTTTCACTCCAAGAGCGCAGTAAAAAACAGAGACTCTGCTTCTTTGCGTGTGCGCGGGAGTTGCTCGAGCTGCTGGCCCAGCTTTCCTGCCTTGCTGTGGCTGACCGTCCGTACAGGTACCGCATTATCCGTCTGTAACGGGGCCCGGCCAAGGCCCTCCTTCCCGCGCAGCTCGGGCAGGAGAGGCAATTACCAGCTGCAATTGCTGGCGCGCGGTATTACCAGGCCTGAAACAGCGGGTCCTGTGGTTTGTGCGCCCGGCAGTCTTGGGCCGGGTGCACCGGCTAGGGCGGTACCTGACCAGGCTCAGCTGCACTGTGGTTCACAATTACCGACATATGTAAAGCAACACAGCACAATGCGCTGGCTGCTCCCCGTCCTTATTGGCGCGGCCATCTTGCTATATGCTTCAGTGCTGCCGAGTTGGGGCGGCCACGGCAGCAACGATGCTGCAGCTGCACTCATCACCTGGATCCGCACCAGCGGCGGAGTGGTTCGGGTCCCGCTCCGAAGTTTGTGACATCTTCTCCGCAATGCATGCTGCTAGTTGGCCCCTTGCTTTATAGACTCAGCTGCACTGCTGTCCTGACCGCACACTCCTGCGCACAGGCAGAAGTGGACGTGGGGCCTGTAAACGCTGCCGGGCTGCGGGGCACGCTGGCCGCGCGAGACTTTGCGCCCGGCGACACAATCATCGCCGTGCCGTTCAACCTGACAGTGGCCGTCGGCGGACACAACACGGTCGCGTCGGTGCGCACCCCGCCGCTTGTGCCGGGAACTGCTGCCGTAGCACTTGTTTCTTCGCTTGCTGTGCAAGAAAGGCGGGCTTCCTGGCTGTACAGCGCAGCCTCTGGCCAGCGCGCTGGGCGAGCCCTCCCTCTCACGGCCTCGGCCCCGCGTGCTGGGGCAGGAGCTGGCGGTGGCGCTGCTGCGGCAGCGCCTGCAGCAGCCGGGCCGCTGGGCCGACCTGGCGCCCTACTGGCGCAGCCTGCCGCCGGGTGCCACGCTGTACTGCAAGGAGCTGGCGCTGCCGCACCACGCCGCCGAGCTGCAGGACGCCGCGCTGGCGCGCCCGCCGCCCGCGCTCGGCGAGCGGGGCTGCGTGCTGTCCTGGCCAGCAGATCTGCCTGGGTGCTCATGCATGCGTCTCTGATCGCTGGTGCTGCCCTGCAATTATGACCGTGAGGTCGCAACGTGTAGGGTAGGGTAGGGTAAGGAGATGCACACACTGGGGTGTCTCACATGCAGTGTGCTGGTGCTGCCCACCTCGCCAGGCTCGCCAGACTCGGCCACGCTCCAGGGTACTGCAGGTCCGGGGGAAGCGGCGGGTGCGGGGCCCATGCGACCCTGCACCACGCAGCGCGCCGTGCGCGGCCGTTGACACGCGCCGGCGCCGCGCAGGAGTTCGAGTTCACCAACAACGCGGCGGCGACCGAGGCGGTGTACCAGGGCACCGCGGAGGACATCGCGCCCGGGCGCCAGTTCCCGAGCCTGGCGGCGCTGCCGGGCGGCGCGGGCCTCAGCCGCGCGGACTTCCGCGAGGCTGTCGCCTGGGTGCGCCTCGCCCCCTGCCCGCCTGAAATGCGTTGCATTGCTCTCTGCTGGTGCTTTATATATTTTGAGGGAGTGCGGGTCGGGTGGCACAGCTGTGCTCGCTGCAGTGACATGAGTGACATAGAAGCTTTTTGGAAGTATTGCGGGCCCATCGTTCTCTGCTGGTGCGCCAGCAAGCAACCAAGTGTACGGACTTCGAAGATGACACGCTGGCAGCCGCGTGTGCATACAACGTGATATCGCGTGACCCGCGCACCGCTGCGGCGCGCGCGCAGGTGGCGCTGTACAGCTTTGCATTCGAGGACGACGCGGGCGAGCTGACGCGCTACCTGCTCCCGCTCCTCGACCTGGTCAACCACCGCGGCGGCGCCAACGCATTCGTCGAGCGGCACGCGCCGAGCCGAACGTTCCGCCTGCTGGCGCTCGTCGACATCCGGTGCGGCGGGCCCCGCCAGGGTGGGGCGTTGATGCTGCCGTCAAAGGAGGGCGGACGCATGTATGGGTTGGGGCGAATGCGCATGCTGTGAATGCGCCGCCTTGCTAGAGGCTACGCAGAGTGTCGGAACAGATGGGCTCAGGCGTCTATTAGACATGTGTGTGCCATCAAGGCCACTGTTCCACAGTCTGTCGAGCACCCGAGGTACAAAGCTGTCCGCCTTATATAAGGCGGTGTGCCAATGCACTATGCGCCTGCATACGCATGAGGCCCGCGTCAGGTCCCCTGCATGCATGTATCTGCAGTGCCTGCACGCCGACGGCAGCCGCTACCCTGCCACACCGCCACCCTGTGCCCGCCGCCGCGCGCCCCGGCGCCGCCGCGGCCCACGCGCGCATCAGCAACCCTACCCTACACCCGGCGTCAGGCGCGGCGAGGAGGTCACGCACTGCTACGACGAGCGGTATGAGCGGCCGGACTTTGCGCTCATCAACTCCTTCTTCCTGCCCGACCGCGAGGACCGGGTGGCGGCTGTCGACCTGCCGGGCGGCGCGCTCGCGCGCGGCGCCGACGCCGCCAACGACATGGAGCTCTTCCCGGCGTTCGCGCTGGAAAGTGAGGAGGCGCGCCTGGCCGCGCGCCTGGCCGCGTTCCCGACGAGCGAGGCCGAGGACGCCGCGCTGCTGCGCGCGGCGCGGCGCGGCTGGGGCGGCGGGCTGGGGGGCGGCTTAGGGTTAGGGCGGCCGCCCGTGGACGCGGTGACGGCGCGGATAGTCGAGTTCCGCGCGCGCCGAAAGGCCGCGCTGGCGCGCATGCTGCGCGCGCTGCGCGAGCGGCGGGACAGGATACGGCGCACGCTGGCGGCGGCCGGGAGCGCCGCGCGGGGCCGCGAGCTGCTGCGCTGACGGCATTTCCAGTGTTCTGTTGGGCACCCCTGCTCGCGTGTTGCCGGTTGGAATTATTGAAGACCTAGTCTGCAGAGTGCTGTTGAGCACGGTGGTGATGTGTCTGTGCATGGCTGTGTGCACAGCCGTGCGGCATGTGTTTGTGCTGGAGCAGACTATGCATTAATTCCAAGGAGCTAGCCCCTAGATTAAGTGGGTGAGTAAAAGTCCCGTTACACAGCGGCAGGAAAGTTCTCTGTTCAGCAACAACAAGCGAAGCGGCTCACAGCTCTGACACTGCTGCAGGCAAGGCCATGAAGCACGGCGCAGAGCGCACGCCAGCAGACCGAACAGCCTCAGTGAAGCGGCGCCGACTGTCATCTACCAAGCACAGCCTGGAGCCCGGGCGCGTGCCAGTCCTGGCCGACCTGCCAGAAACTGTGCTGCTGCAGGTCTTTAAGCGGCTGGGCCTCGACCGGCTCACTGCGCAGCAGGGTGCGCGGCGCGCGCCGGCCACTTCTGCACTCCAGAGTGCCTGCCACAAACAAACCCGATCCCACGAGCGCCCTCAGAGGTGCTGCGTGTGCTGCCGGTCCTGCCCTCAGCTGCGTGCGCAGCCACGCTGTCTACCTCAGTGCTCGTCCCTGGCCAGCACGCTTACGAGTTGTGAGGCGGTGTGGACGCTGGCCGCCAGTGTGCCGGCGCTGGCGGCTGGTTGCGGAAGCGCCATGCTTCACGCACAAGGTCAAGCTCGGGCACGGGCGCGGCGCCATCATGGCAGCCGTCGACCGCGCCAAGCCCGGCGACACGGTCACCATCGCCCCAGGCTTCTACATGGTGCGCGCCGCTAGCCTGGCCTGCATGAGTACGCTGCCCTGCTGCAGCGCCTGTGCGCCTGGCCTAGCGCCAGGCGCTCTGTGCCTGTCGGGGTCTGTGCTGTCTCGAGGCGCTCGGCGCTCGCACGTCCTCGCTGCGCACACGAGAGGCCAGGGCGAGCGCCACAGGCAGGGCGGGTCCGTGCTCGCACGCCTGCTTCGCAGCCGCGCCGTGCTGGCCGCGCCCGCCGAGAGCGTCAACGCGCCGGGGGCGCGCGGCGCAGGAGACGCTGCTGATAGACAAGCCGCTGCGGCTGGTGGGCCTGCCGGCGCAGGACCTGTGGGGCCGCGCGCGCCGCGGCGTCGTGCTGCAGACGGGGCGGCCGCTGGCTGTGATGTGCAACGCGCGGTGCGCCCCCCGCCCTGCTGCCCGCGCGCGCCTGCGCGCCTGGCGACCCGCGGGGGGTGCTCTGCACGCCAGCGTCCTGGGCAGCCTGGTTGCCAGGCGGGCGCGGCTGACCGCCGTCCAGCCCGGAGCCTCCTGCGCCGGGCGCGAGCCGCGCAGCGCCGCCGGCAGCCGGGGCCCCGGCGCCCGGCCCGCGCGGCTGACGCATCGGCGCCGCGCGGCCGCGCGCCAGCCCGTCACTTCGTAGACACGCTGAAGCACCACGCGCATGGTGGGATGGCGCTCAGGGTGTGCCTGGAGGGCCTGACGGCTGACGCCTGGAGGGCGTGGCGGCTGACGTGCGGCGGCGTGCGCAGGGTGTGCCTGGAGGGCCTGACGCTGCGCACGGTGCAGTCGACCGGCGACCGCAGCGTGGTCAGCTTCGGGCCGGCCTGCAACTACATCCGGCTGGAGCGCTGCGAGATTGGCGGCTTCTGTGGCCTCATCCTGCCGCTGACCAAGCAGGCGCGCGCGCCGGCTGCCCGACCCGCCCCCTGGCCGGCTCCGGCGGCCGCGGCAGCGGCGGCCGTGCGGCGGGCCCGCCGACGCAGCCCTGGCCCTCGTGGTTCTCTGGGAAGGTCTTGTCTCCCGGACCTTGGGTCCGGGAGACCTCTGTAAGGCGCTTGGCTGCCTCCCGGCGGCCGCCGCCGCTGCCCTCGGCGCCGCAGCCGTCCGCGCCCTACCCGGCGCAGCCACTGCGGCGCGGCGCGGCGCGGCGCGCTTAGCCCCGACCCAGGGTTCCGTCCCCCGCGAGGGCGGCTGGGCGGATGCCAGAGCCGCGCGGGCTGATGCGGGGCTGTCCGGCCGCGCGCGCAGAAGGATGACGCAAATCTGGTGCTGCTCGGCTGCGAGGTGCACGGCATCCAGGACGAGTCGGCCGTCATCATCGAGACCGGGCGCCTGCGCATGGAGGGCACGCCCCCGGCGGCCCACTCGCGAATTTGGAGTGATACTGTGGGTCACCGTCGCGCTCGCACGGGATCAGGCACGGCTGCCGGGCGCTTGCACGCTAGGCGCGGGCTGCTCGGCTGGCGGCGTCGGGTGTGTATACGACCCTGCAGCGCCCGAGGAGCGTACCGGTGCCGGGCACGCTACGCATGGCATTCCTGTGAGGTGGCTGTAAGCATCCCAGTGCGGGGACAGCAGATGCGCTGGTTGCTTCGCAGCCGTGTGAGGTGACCGCGTGCATGCCCTAGCGCACCGCCGGCAGCCAGGCGGCTTCGTCGTGTAGGAGTGCAAGCAATCCCACAGATCGCCCCTGTCGCCGGGGAGCGCTGCGCCGTGCGGCGCGCCCCGCCGCCGGGCTGCGCCGGCAGCGAAGCGCGCCGGCCCCGTGCGCCAAACCAGGCGCCGTAGGTCATGATGCATTGACAGCGAACAGCGCCGGCTCGGGCGCCAAGTCAGGCGCGGCACGCGGCGCGCGCAGGCTGCAGCGTGACCAACTGCCAGGTCGCGCTGAACGTGGCCGAGGGCGCCGAGGTGGACCTGCGGCACTGCGCGCTCAGCTTCAACGAGGTCGCGCTCGTGGGCGGCGGCCGCGGCAGCATCGCCGCGTGCCAGTTCTGGGGCAACCTGCACCGCTCCACCATCCACCTGTCAGAGGGCGCGCTCGCGGCCACGCAGGCGCGGCCGCAGGGCCTCGCGCGCGCGCTGCCGCAGGGGCTCACGCTGGCCTGGCCGTCTTGTCATGCCTGTCCACCCTGGCGGGACGCACGGGGCTTTGTGTCACAGTCAGTGCACCCAGTCTCGGGCGTGTATGGCGCAGGGTCGGGGCGGTGTGGCGCAGCTGTGCTCTCTCAGAAGCGCTGAGGCACTGCAGGGCCACAGCGGGCACCATGCCGCTCGGACAGAGCGCAGCACTACAGATTTCTGGATGCGTGCAGGTCGCCGGTGGTGGCGCCGCTGCAAACGCGCCAAACGCGGCTGCGGCCGACGCGGCAGCCGCAGGCGCAGCGCAGCCGCCGCCGCCCGCGACGCCCGCGCCCGCCAACGGCCACGCGGCGCCGCCCGCCGAGCCGGGCGCGGCGCACGCGCAGACGCAGACCGAGCCCGTGGCGGGCGCGGGGGCGGGCGCGGGCGCGAGCGGCGCGCGGGCCGGCGGCGCGGC
>JAABUY010003912.1_pt1 | contig 16003 bp, 15 predicted proteins | sample 5560271 | NCBI WGS metagenome assembly JAABUY01 (sample SAMN10711886, study PRJNA513374) | rock metagenome | isolation source: Antarctica rocks | place: Antarctica: Victoria Land, University Valley
CAGTCAGACCACCTGGTCGACAGCGACAAAGAGAGTCAGCCCGCCGTCGACCGAGAGACAAACCGACCGGCCGGACAACACCGATCCGAACCGCAGCCTCTCACTGAGCGACAGGGCAGTAGCGGCAGCAGCGCCACGGAGCTTGACTAGCTGCGGGCGGGGCGACAGCCAGCAACGTGGCCGCTTCGGTAGGCGACGCTTCAGCTATGGACGGTCTGCCGTCGCTAGCGGAAGGTAGCCCGCGACGGTTGCGGTTGGCTTGGAGGGAGATCTCTCGGGGGCGCGCGCAGGTCGCTCGGATGTACGCAGCCCTGGCGTTGCGCGTCGCTCGGAACTCCGGCGCTGAGCGAGTGATGTTGGCCGCCTGCATCCCATTCGATGGTTCTCGGTAGCGGGCCGCTGAGCAGAAGCCTCGCGATATAGACGTTGAAGCCTGGCTTGAAGCGCCTCGCCTTGCCGTGCGCCATGACCAAGGTGACCTTCGTCGCGCCGTCGGCGAGCAGCCACTCGATCTCCATCCGACCCTTCGGAAGCGTCGGCGAGCAGAGGTCTACCGCATCGGCTCCTGACAACGATGCTGCTTGGGAGCAGAACGCTTCGTTGACGTTGATGACGCAAGCGCCGGCGTTCGCCGGAACCAGATATGCGGGCTGCCCGTCGGAAGCTTTGACCCGCCGTGCATCAGCGACGTCCGGCCGAGCGCTCGCGTAGGCCTGCCGCAACTCGGCACCGTATCCGGCGGGCAGCACGTCGAGGTTCCTCTGGGCGCGCCTGAACACCGACAGCTGAGCAGCAACCGCTGGGTCGATCCTGGGAGAGGTTGACGGGCGCGGGCTCGGGGACCCCGGCGAACGCTTGCTGCCGAGACAGGTGGAGCTCCCAAGCGGCATCTGCCGCGTGGTGCTCAGGATCTCCCACCGCTGCCCAGCGGAAGGCAGGATTCCGTCCTCCTCCATCTGAACCTGGCCTCTGCTCAGACGCACACCGGTCTGTACCTCCACCGTCCGCGGTCCTGAGCCCTTGAGGTATCGGCTGACCTGGAACCTCGCTGGGGAGAGCAGCACCTGCCGGTTCTGGACCCGCGTCGCAGGACCAGGCAGCATCCGGCCGATAACGATGACCTTCGCCGCCGCCCGCTGCTCTGACTGAGTCAGACCCGCGCAGCTGGCCTGCGTAGCGCTTGGTCCAGCCCGGTGACCGATAAGTCGAAGCGCGCTTCCGGACCGAACTGAGGTCACAGCGGCCGAGGAGTTGATGATCTCAGCCCCGACCGCAGCCATCAAAACGGCGATCACCGCAGCAGCCACCATCCATCTACGTCGAGCACCGCTGATCATCGGACTCATTCACTCTACGACCGGTCAGCTCTGCTGTCACGCCGTAACCAGCCGCCCGCCGGCCGGCGGCCACGTAGGGCGTCCGCGATCAGCAGCACACAGAGCACGCCCGGGCTCATGTCGGCGGTTCACCCTGTTCGTGTCGTGCTGCTTGTCCGAGGGTGGCGCATGCGGCGAGGTAGCCGATCGCCATCTGCAGCTGCTGAGCGGGGGGATCCTGCGCGGAGAAGGTGCACCCAAGCTCTCGCGCGCGCGAGATCGCCAGCTCGAGCAGGCTGGCGGGGATCTGGATGGTTTTGACCTCGACCATGTGATCGAGGTCCGAGCGGCGGATCAGCAGCTTTCGTTGTCCGGCGCGCTTTGCCGGCAGCATCTCTTTGGATATCCACAGCCTGACCGTGGCGGGATTGACACGCAGCTCCCCGGCGATCTCGGCCACGGTCAGCCAGGCGGCTCCCCGAGGGTCGCGGGGGCCGGGCCCGTCGGCCGGGTCGTGGTACGGGGTGCTCATGGCCAGCACAGCGGCTGCAGGCCGCTGGGGCTGGGGTGGGCGAGCAGCCAGTCGGTCAGGTCACGTCCGTCGTGGCTCTCCGGGGCGAGGTCGAGTATCCGTACGGTGGCGTGAGCCTGGAGGCTGGCGGCGATGTGTCGGGCGCCGTGGCGTCCGACGGGGTCAGCGTCGGGGAGGATCGTGACCTGCCGCCCGGCGAGCTGCTGGGTCCATTCGGGTTGCCAGATGCCGGCGCCGGGAACGGCGATCGCCGCCAGGCCGCGGGAGCGGGCGGCGATCATGTCCGGCTCGCCCTCGACGAGCAGGATGTGGCCGGAGGCCTCGGCGGCGGGGTGGGGCGCCAGCCCGCGGCGTGAGCCGCGCGCGGCGCGGATCTTGGGCTGGCCGGCGGCGGGGTGGGGGTGGTAGCGCAGCAGCCCCTCAAGCTGGCCGGGGGCGTTGCGAACCGGGATCGTGATCCGGCCGCGGTCGAGGCCGAGCCCGAGCTCACGGATGGTCTGTTGGGCCCAGCCACGCTCGCGGGCCAGGCGGGCGATGAGTGTGGGGCTCTCCGCGAGAGCTCGCTGCCAGTCAGCGAGCTCTCGCTCGGAGATATGCAACGCCGGGTGGGGGCGCCGCGCGGTACGGGCCCGGTGCCCGTCGGATCGGCGGCGGGCGTTTACCTGGCCAGTGAGCCGCAATTGTGTTCGCGGTTGGGTGAGGCCGTGGCGGATCATCAGCTCGATGGCGCTGCGGGGAGTGTGCCCGAGGGTCAGGGCGGCGTCGTAGGCGCCGCCGCGCGCCCCGCAGCCGTGGCAGTGCCACGCGCCGCTGGTCAGGTTGATGCTGGTGGACGGGTTGCGGTCCTCGCGCTGGTGCGCGTCGGGGTCAGCGAAGCAGCGTGCGGGCGCGTTGGTGCTCGCCCAGCCGGGCAGCTCGATCCCGAGCGCCCGGTAGAAGCCGCGGGTGTCCGCGCCGGGAAGCGTGAGCGTCATCGCCGCCCACTCGGGATGGGAGGGTGCTGTGACATGATGCTCTCCTAGGGGAGCGGGACGCCCCGGTGAGGGCGTCCCGCTGGCCGTGTGGGTTACGCGCCCACCTCGACCGTCTCGGGCTCGCTGTCGTTCTGCCTGGGTGAGTCGAGGAACTCGACGTTCCGGGCTACGACCTCGAGCTTCTGGCGGCGGCTGCCGTCCTCGGCCTGCCACTCGGAGTGCTGCAGCCGACCGTCGACTGCGACTCGGCGGCCTTTGCTGAGGTACTGCTTGCAGACCTCCGCTTGGCTGTTGAACACGGTGACGTCGACGAAGTCGGCGCCGCGGTCCTCGCCGTCCCGGGTGCGGGGTCGCTGCACCGCGAGGCGCAGGGATCCGACCTGGGTGCCCGAGCGGTCGTGCAGCTCGGGGTCGGCGGTGAGACGGCCGGTGAGGTTGACGCTGTTCATGTGGTCCCTCCTTGTGGGGGATCGGGTGGTTGACGTAGTCCGATTGGCGTCGGCGACGGCCGAGCGGAACCGAGCGAAGCGAGGGGAAGGAAGCGCAGCGACCTTGAAGCGACCCGGCCGCGCCGGCGCATGATTGGCGAAGGCAAACGACACCCGAGGACCCGCGAGCAAGGGGTCACGGACAACGTCAACCACTGCACGGCTTACCGCGACCGTGTGCCGATCCGCTTGGGCGTGCGGGGTCAGGGTCACTTCGCAGAGCGCAGCGCCCGTGGCCAGGACGAGGACCGCGGCGCCATACATCGCGAGTACCCGTGGTCGGCATCCTCGACGAGCCTGTAGCCAGGCGGCCGTCGAGCAGCCGAGCGCCGCCCACTCCAGCGGTAGGTGTGGCAGGTAGGGGATCAGCTGGTGCCCGAACGCTCCGATGGCCAGCCCGACCTGGGTGGTGTTCACGAGGATCAGCGTGACGATCAGCAGGTCGCCGAGGCGGCGGGTGCGCCGACCCGCCGGCCAGCGGAACCCGGCGAGCAGGAACGGGGCGGCCAGCACCCGCAGGTTGGTGGCCAGGATTCCGAGGAGCTCACCGACGGTGCCGTGCAGCGTCGGGTGCGGACGACTGCCGAGCGCCAGGCCGGGCGCGAGCGCCCCGAGCGCGGCGGCGAGCGCGGTGAGGGCCCAAAGCGCCACGGTGACGCGAACCGTGGTGCGCAGCCCGACGGAGGCTGCGGGGCGCCCGGCGGGGAGCGCCGCCCGAGCAGGGACGCTCGCCATCAGCGTCAGCTCAGCTTGCTGGATACCAGCCTGTGATGACATAGCCGCCCTGCTGGCGGGTGAGGGTTGCCCAGCTGACGTGGCTGGTGGCCGGCAGGCCGAGGTAGGGCCCGGCGCCGCTGGTCAGCTCGTTGGTGACCACCGCCCACCGGCCTTGCTCTGCCCCCTGGGCCGCAGCGATCGCTACCACCGTGCCGGAGTTGGTGACCTGGTAGCGCTCCAGCACCCGGGCGCGGTCACCGAGCCGCAGCGCCTGGGCGTGTGCTTGCCCGGTGGATAGCGCGGCGAGCTGCCTGGCTCGTTGGGGGAGCTGGCCGGCGCGCCAGGTGACATACAGCTGCGCGAACCGGGTAAGCGCCGCCTGTGGGGTGCGTGAGCTGGCGGCTGGCGCCACCTGAGTCTGGGGGGTGGGTGGTCCGTCGTGTTCGCCGGGGGCGGGCTGAGCGGCGGGTTGTGAGGCTGCGCCACCGGCCGCGGTCGAGGTCGGCGTCGGCGAGGCGGTGAGCGTGGAAGCTGTCGTGGCGCTCGGGGCAGGATGGTGGGGCTGGTAGGGGTCGCTGACCCCGCACCCGGCGATCAGGGCTGCGCAGGCGCCGAGCAGCAGGATCTGGCGGCCGGGTGCCATCAGCAGCCGCTTCCGTAGATCGGGCCTTGCGGGATCCCGGCGGGGCCGCCGAGGGCGTGGATCAGCTGGCTCATGTTCTCCCCGCACCAGGTGGAGTGACAGCCGGGATCCCCCGAGCATTCTTGTCCGAGAGCGGCGGCCATCGTGCCGTCACCACCGCCGCCGGTGGACCAGCCGGTCTCGATACAGCCGGTGAACGTGGCCACGGGCTGGCCAGCGTGGATCTGTTGGCCGGTGCTGACGGTCGGGACGATCCCCTCGGCGACGTAGACGCTGCGGCCGCGGTCGGGACCGTCGGTGAGCTTGTAGACGACCGCGGCGTCGTAGCCGGCGTGGCATTGCGCGACCCCCCAGCCGGCTCCGGCCGGCTGGGAGTAGGTGACGATGGCGTTCCCCATCGCGACGATCGGGCCGGTGCCCGAGTAGTCAACGCCCATGTCGATCCTCAACGGCGCGATGCTGCTGGAGGCCTTGAACGGGTTGACGTACTGGCCGGGGGCGACGGTGACCCCGGCGAGTTGCGCGCATTGACCCTGGATCTGAGTGGGCGCGCTGGCGGGTGCCTGGAGCTGGCCGGTGCTGTTTCCGGCGCCGGGGTTGGCGGCTTTGGTGACGCTGACCCCGTAGCGGGTGCCCCACGCGAGCTGGTCGGCGCGGCCCTTCCAGTCGTAGGTGTCGATGTGCTGGCCGATGATCGCCCCGCCGGTGTCACCGGCCAGAAACGCACCGCGGCTGGAGAACGGGTTGGGCCAGACGTGGTAGTAGCCGCGGGGGGTAAGAACGGTCGGGTCGATCGCGATCTCAAGCATTGGCGGCGCCGAGGTGAGATCGGGGCCGTAGGCGGTCTGGCCGGATCCGTTCATCGCGTCCCACGGCGGCCCGTAGGCGGTTTCCTGCCAGCCGCCGTGTCCTGGGGGCACCGGCCCGCCGGCGAGACCGGGTGTGGTGGCGCCGCCGGTGGGGTTGCACTGGTTTCCGGCGGCGGCGAGCAACACGACCGGCAGCAGCAGCACCATCAGCGTGCCCGGACCCAGCAGCCAGGGAAGCTTGCGATGCCTGCGTGAGGGCTGGGCCGCAGGGGAGCTGCGGGGTGGCTGGCGGTGAGCCCGAGCGGAGGGGTGGGGTGGCTGGCTCATGGTTTAGGCGGCGTGACGGTCGCGGTAGTTCTCGTGCCATTCGGGGGTGCACAGCAGCCGCAGCGCCTGCCACGGGTCACCGCCGCAGTCGCGTAGGGCTTGGGCGCGGCGTGGTTGGTCGTTTTCGGGGTCTGAGCTGGCGACCCAGTACTCGAGGTCGGCCAAGGCAATCCGCACGGCGCCGCGGCCGCGGCGCGAGACGGCATACACGGTCGAGTAGAGGCCTTCCTGCTTGGGGAGGGTGGTGATCTGCTCGACGTCGGTGCCGGTCAGCCCGATCGTGTCCCGTCCGATCTCGAGGTCATCCATGTCGTTTTGCAGGCACAGCTGCAGGACGCTGTTGGCCAGTAGCGCGCGGCCTTGTTCGTTGGCGAGGTCTTTGAAGTGCTGGCTGATGAAGATCAGCCACAGCGCGTAGTGCCGCGAGCGTCGGGCGTATTCGTTTAGCCACGCACCCGCGGCCGGTGAGGCGGTCAGCGCCCAGCCTTCCTCGACTACGAGGAACAGCTTGCCCGCCCATGCGCCTTGCTCGGCCAGCTCGCCGGCGACCCGGGCGCGGCGGGTGTGCTGGACGTTGCCCTCGATGTGGGAGACGAGCACCAGCATCATCGCTGGGGTCAGCCGCTCCGCCAGCCCCGTGAGGTCAAACAAGGTCAGTGGCGCGTTGTCGGGGACGGTGGTCGGCCGGTCGGCGATGTGCGCGAGCGTCCCGTCTTGGCAGTAGGGCTCCAGGCGCAGGATCAGGCTCTGCAGCGCGTCCGCGTTAGCACCAGCCAGCTCGCCGTCCCGCGCGCGGGTGAGCAGCTGCTCGAGCAGCAGCGTTTCCCGCGGCCGCTCGCCCGTGCTCGCGCAGTGCGCGTAGACCTCGTCGATCGCGGTGGACAGCAGCCCTTCCTCGACCGCGGTCAGCGACCGTTGACGGCGGTCGGCACCTTCGGCGTGACCGATCAACAGGGCGTGCAGGGCGAGCAGGAACTCCTTTTTCTCGCTGGGTACCTGGCCGGGGTCGTGGACGTCCCAGGGGCAGATCACCTCGCCGGCCGCTGAGCCGACCTGCACCCGTCGGCTGCCGGGAATCAGCGAGAGCAGCGTGTCGTAGTGGCCGGTGCCCGCGGTGTGGCCGTGCTCGTCGGGGGTGGAGGAGCGGTCGATGATCCAGCCGCGCATTCCTTGCGCGATCGCGCGCATCAGCAGCACGTTCATCAGCACCGTCTTGCCGCCGCCCGACGGGCCGAGGACGAGGGTTACCCGCCTGGGGTACAGGGGGTCGAACGGGTCAACGCGCTCCAAGGTGCCGCCGGGGTCGGCGGTCCCGAGGATCAGCCCCGACGGGGACCCGCAGCTGGTTGAGGTCAAGGGGACGCAGTGGGCGATGTTCCGTTGGGCGTAGCTGCGCCGGGCGCGTAGCGGGTCGATGCCGAGCGGGAGCGTGGCGGTGAACCCGGGCAGGCATAGCCGCCGGCCGCGGATCACCCGGGCGTTGGTCAGCCCGTGAAACTCGCGGGCGGTGTCGGCCACGACGCGCTGAAAGTCGCGCTCGTCGCCGCGGGGGTCACGGATCGCGCAGTAGATCCCGACCTGGTAGACGGTCGCGCCGACCTCCCCGGAGAGCTCAACGTCGACCTGTTGGGCTTCCTCGAGGGCCTCGTGCTCATCTGAGCCGACGAGCTGGCCGCGGCGTTCCTTGTAGATGACCGCGGCCCGCAGCCGCTTCCAGCGCCGGCGCTGTCGGCCTTGCTCGCGGGCGCGGCTGCCCAATGTGATGTGCACCGCCAGGGTGCTCGGCAGCGGGCAGGAGAGCAGGTGCGCCAGCCACCAGGGGCTGGTGTGCATCGGCGGGGTCCCCAGATGCAGGATCTCCTCCAGGGTCCCGTCGGCATGCTGTAGATGCCCGGGGTTCGCGCCGGCGTTGATGCCGGCCGGCGCGCTGTCGCACAGCGCGCGGAGGATGCGGTGGCGCGCGGTGGCGGCGTCGGTGGGGGTGGTGGCTTGCGCTACCTGCGGGACCTCGGCAAGCCGGTTGAGGTCGGGCAGCTCGGTGGCGGCGGGGTGAAGGCGCTCCCACAGCAGTGCCAGGGCTTGCGTGCCGTCGAGCAGCAGCGTCTCGATTCCGGCGCCGGCGAGCGCCCCCTGGATCTGCCCGGCGACGGTCAGGCTCTGCACGGCGGCGGCGTGATGAGTGCTCCAGGTGGTTTGGCCGCGGGCGCGGACGGCGGCCTGGTGCAGCTGCTCGCGGGGGCTCTCGGCGACCGGCTCGTAGGGGATGGCGATCCACCAGCGGGCGGCGACGGCCGGTTGCTCGGCGCCGGCGGCGGCGACCACGGTTTGCGTGAGCCCGGCGAGTAGCCGGCGACGGGCGACCGCCAGCTCGAGGTTGCCGGCGAGGGTGTCCTGCTCGCAGGCTTGCCCGACGCGGGCGCGGTCCTCGGCCAACGCTTCGTCGATCGGGATCGGATCGGTTTGCGCGAGGATGAGCAGTGATTGGCGGTCGGGTACCGTTCGGCAGAGTTCCCGGAACGTCCGTTCGATGATCGCCAGCCGGCCTTCGTCGGCGGTGATCGTGTTCGGAACCCGCTCGCACTCGATCAACCTGACGTAGTGACCGTCGGTGGTGATGATCAACCCGTCGGGCTCGATCGCGGCGATCGGCAAGAGCTCCCCCAAGGACCCGGTCTGGCGGCTCACGGCTGATCGACCTCGAGCAGCTCGGCGATCGGGTTGCTGTGATCGATGATTGGTGCGGTGAGGTCGGGGGCGCTGGCCAGCACCAGGCCCTGCTTGTCGGGGTGCTCGGGGGGCTGGAGCTGCTTGTGCGCCCGGTGATATTTGAGGAGGGCGATCAGGTAGCGGCCGGGGCCGATCGCCTGGCCGGCGAGCCCGTACAGGACCACGCCGCCCAGGGCGAGCAGCAGCACGGTGATCGTGATCGTGGGGCGCACCGCGAGCGGGCTGACACGCACCGCGAGGTACAGGATCCCGCCGCCGGCGCCGGCGGCCAGCCATCCGCGCCAGGACAGGCCGTAGTAGCGCTCAGGATCGTTCAGCCGGCGGAAGGTGTGCATCGTCTAGGGCTTCTTTCGCGTGGTCTTGGGTGGCCGCGGCCCGCGGGGTGTGGTCCCGCCGGACACCTTCGGCGCCGAGGCCGGGGAGCGGGGGGCGCTCGCCGGGGACCCGTTCGGGGAGGAGTTGGCCGGACGGGTCCCTGACGGCGTCACGACGGGTGTGGGGCTGCTGCCCGCGCGCGGCGGGGTGCTCTGAACCGCCGGGCTGGCGGCGGGTCCACGGACGCTGCTGCTTGCGCCCGCGGGCGGGGGCGAGGGTCCGGTTCCGCCTGGTTTGGCGGCTGGGGTGGACGCCGCCCCGGCGCCGGCTAGCGCCGCTGGAGCCCCAGTGGGGTTGCTGGGAAGGCCGTTGCTGTTGTGGCTGGGCTTGGCGGTGTTCTGCCAGCTGGCGGTGCCCGCGCGGGCCATTTGCACCGCGACCGCACCAGCCCGCGAGCGCCCGATCAGGGCAGCCGCCGCGGGTGCTCCCGCCCCGAGGCCCGCGCCCGCCGCCGCGGCGGCGGTGCCCAGCGCGCCTCGGCGCCCCACACCACCGGCCAGACCGCCGGCCCGGGCGAGGCGGGCACCGGCCGGGCTGCTGGCCCCCAGCGCACCGATCGCCGCGCTGCGAGCCTCGGCGACTCGGCCTCCGAAGCCGCGGATCGAGCGCGCCGCATTGCTACCGCCAGCTCCCGTCCCGCTGCCCGTGGCGGTGCTTGAGCCCTTGTGGCCGTGCGCGAGCGCGAGCAGCCCCCCGAGCTGGATCCGCAGCAGGTTCGCGGCTTCGCGGGCGGCGCGCAGGCATACCCACAGGGCGGCGAGGCCGGCGACGGCGAGCAGCACCCCGCCGAGTAGGGTGCCGATCGTGCTCGAGCCGGCGATCAGCGGACCGGCGGTGCCGGCGTCGTTGATCAGCAGCGCGCCGACGGCGAACACGGCCGCCCACACGACCGGCAGCATCAGCAGCGTGCCGACCGCGCTGGCCCACGCCCGCGCGAGGGCGTGACCGGCGTCGGTGGGGATCAGCCCGATCGTCAGCGGCCCGGTGGCGTACAGCAGCGCGCCGAGCAGGATGATCGCCACCTTCAGGAAGATCAGCGCCAGCAGCTCGCCCGCGATCGCGGCCATCAGCGCGAGGTCGATCAGCTGCCAGCCGCCGAGGGCGACGCCGTCGACGGCGTACAGCATCAGCTTGTGCAGGCCGGTGACCACGGGGGAGAGCGACAGCACCATGTGGGTGATCTGGTTGATCACCGCCGCACCCTGCTGCCACCAGTACGGGTAGGAGATCAGCAAGGCGGCGAACCCGAGCACCCGGACGAGCGGGATCGCGACGTGATCGCCATGGCCGACGATCGCGCGGGAGGTGGCGTACACGAGGGTTAGCGGCAGCAGCCCGACGCCGATCCAGGTGAACAGGTCCCGCAGCGCGTTGATCCCCGCGAACCCGTAGACGTGGCCGCCGGTGGGGTTGGTGATCGTCCCCGCATAGTTGGGGATCTGCACGATCCACTGCATGATCTGCACGCCCTCCTGAGCCCACGAGCGGGGGATCAGCAGCTTTACGATCGCCCCGATCGTGGTCAAAAGGAACTTGCTGGCCAGCTCAAACGTCCACGTGAACGCCCCCAGCACCGCGTGGCCGATCCCGCCGAACACGCTGCCGGCCAGATGCCCGATCCCCAGAAAGTCGGCGAACATCAGCGGCGGGCCGTGACCGGTGGCCGCAGCCGCCGGCGCCGCGACGAGCAGCGCCAGAAGCACGGAGACGGCCGCGGAGCGAGCAATGATCGATCGCGCGCGCACGGTGATGACTGCTGGAGTTGCGGGAGGCCCTAGGCCAAGATTGCCGGGACGACGACCAGCAGCGCCATCACCCCGCCGATCACCCGGAACAGGTGATCAGGAGCGCGTTGGGATCCGAAGATCAACAGCCCGACGGCGAGCACCAGCACCAGCCCGATGCCGGTGGCGATCAGCCATGTCCAGTTGTTGGTCAGCGTGCTGATTAGCGCCTTGAACTGGCCCGCATGAGGGGGTGGCGTCCCGTTCAGGCCGGCTGCACGCAAGGCAGCCAGCTGGACGGTGAGGGCGGTGGTGAGCGAGATCGCGGACACCAGCGCGGCAGGGCGGGCGAGACGAGCGGTCATTGAGACACCCCTTCGAAGTTGGTGATGAGCAACATCGGATAGCGCAGACTATCATAGACCATCGATATCTCGCGCCTCGCTAAGCGCTCACTATCGCTACATAGCGTTTAGTACGCAAACCAGCGTCGCTCGCCAGCAGCGATCTCAGGAGTCGACTGCAACCAGCTGACCCTGAGATTCGGTGGTTGCGCAGACGACTGTGATGGCCGGCGCGGCATCCCTGGCGCTGGGAACGTGCGGGGCGTCGTCGGCGGGACGCGAGGAGCTGCTACGGGCCGGCGGAGCCAATACGCCAGTCCTCGCCGAGACGGTCCTCGAGGACCTCGACGCACAGCTCCACGCACTCGTCGCAGATCAGGGCGCTGGGGCCTTCGATGATGGTGCGCAGCTGATCGCCGTGCTTGCCGCAGAACGTGCAGACCGCCAGCTGCGAGAGGGAGCGCGCGCGAGGGAACGCGTCGGCGAGCTGTTGGGCCGCGGTAGCGAGCTGCTCCAGCGCGTCGGCGATGTCAAGCAGGCTGGAGTCGCTGTCATCAAGGACGGCGGCGATCAGCTCAAAGGACCGGTCCAATGGCTGCCAGGCCGCTACCGGCGGCACCCGCGAGCTGCCTCGTCTGAGCTCCAGCGGCGGCGTCCAATCCCACTCGGGCACGCCAGCTGACGGTGCGACGCGGATCAGCCCGGCCGCGTGCGCCTCGCGCATCTCACCGACCAGTGCGGTGGTCCTCGTGGCCAGCGCGACCAGCCGCGACCGTGGTCCTGAGAACGCGGCCAGCGCCGCGTCAAAGCGCCTCCGAGTGTCTTGATCCCGGGCCAGCAGCTCGCTGACCCCCTCGGCGCCCGCCTCAGCCCGTCCACCCCGGTTCGCGTAGGCGCGCCAGGTCAGCCAGGCGATCGCCGGGACCGCCGTGAGCGCGATCACCGCCAGCACCAGGGGCGGGACGTGAATAGTCACCGGCCGGCGCCGGCGGCGGCGACCAGTTGCCGCTGCCCCGCCGGCGGCGCCTCGAGGACCCTGCGCGACACGTCGCGCAGGCCTCGGCGCCGGGGATCCCGGCCCACGTGGCGTCTGCACGCCGTAGGTCGTACGCGCGCGCCCGTGGCCGTTAGCGTTTCCGCTGCTTGTGCCTGTGCGCGCTCGGATGCTGCTTACCCGCCGGCTTATGCGCAGCCCGATGGTGACGAGACCGTCGACGCGCAGGGACCCGCGGATCCCCTCCCACGAGCACATCCCTGCGCCCCGACGCCGCCGGGGCGTACGGGTAGTTCCCTGAGGGCAGCGAGGCGATCGAAAACCACCACGTCACGTAGAAGCTGGGATCGCCCGGGCCGAACGTGGAGTAGGTCACGAAGCGGCCGTTCCCGCTCACGCGCGTCTCGATGCCGTAGGTCGTACGCGCCCGCCCGTGGCCGTAGCGCAAACGCACATTGACCCCACCCCGCGGGAGATAGCCACCCTGAAGCTCACCCACGATCCGCACCGTCCCCCCCCAAGGCACACGTCGGGGCGAGACGCTCAACAACCTGACCCGCGCCGGCACCACGACATGCACCTGCTCTGAGGAGGCGCCCTCGGTCTGCGGATCGCCGCCATAGGCAGCCTCCACCAGGCGCGACGGCCCCGCCGGCAGCCGGGCGCTCCAGCTCCCGTCCGCCGCGGTGCCCACCACAGCCACCTGGCTGAAGTGGCCGAGACCGTCGTCCGGGGCGCTCAGCACCCGCACCTGCTGACCGGGCAATGCCGTGCCCGCGGAGGTCCCCAGCCAGCCGCTGACCGTCGTCGCATGCCCGAACGGCACGCGCTTGGAGCTGTGCCCCACCAGGTGGGGCGCCACCGCGACGCGCACGAACCGCACGCGCTTGACCCGCACCAGGTGGCCATGGCGGCGCACGGTGACCCACACCACAGTCGGCCGCCGCACGGTTCGGGGATGGCAGCGCATCACACGCACCACCCGGCTCCGCGCTCGGGTTCTGATCCTCACCGGCTTCCCGTGGCGCTTGACCGTCACGAACCGTGACGGGATCGTGACCCGCTCCCGGACCCGATGGCAGCGCAACCCGACGAGCTTGGAGAACGAGATCCCCACCACCGTCGGCTGTCCGATCTTCACCGTCGTGCTCGCCGGCGCCGAAGAGCCCAGGCTGCCGTCGTGCGCGCGGGCGTTGTTGCGCGAGACGCACGTCACCGTGTGGGTCCCGATGCCGCTGACCGGGACCTGCATGCTCGTCCCCGCTTGGTCCTGGTAGGCAGCGCCGTCCAGCGAGCAGGAGATCCCCGACACGCCCGAAGGGCCCGCCGCCGCGGTCGCCGTAACCGTCTGCGGGCCCGCGGCCGAGGAGGCGTCGGTCGGGCCAGAAACGCTCACCGTCGGCGCGCTGTTGTCCACATACACCGTCTTGGACGGGCTGGCGGTCATGTTCGCGGCGTTGGTCGCGGCCAGGGTCAGCGGCATCGTCCCGACCCCCATCCCCTGGCTGCCGCGGGACATCGACGTGTCGATGCTCGCCGAGACGTTCTGGGCGGGGCACTGATGCCAGACCTGGAGGTTGCGGCCCGAGGCTTGGCTCTCAAACGGCGCCGGCAGGCTCCCGAAGTACACGCGCGCGTCGCACACCCCCGACGGGTCATCGGCCCCGATCGGCGCCGGCCACGTCCCCCGCACCCACCCGTTCTGATACCAGAGGTTATCGCCGCCCACCGGGGCGATGTCCGGCCTGCGCTCCTCGTCGGCGCTCAGCAGCAGCTCCTCGACGCTCAGGTAGTTGTTGCTGCTCGGGCATGAGGAGCGGGCGCAGGCGATGAACCACCCGATCGACTGGCTGTTCAACCCGCCCTGCGAGCAGCACCCGTAGCTGCGGAAGCTCCTGTCGATCGGGCCGCTGCGCCCCGCCGCTCCCGGTCCGCCGTTCCAGTAGAACTCCCCCCAGACCCCCGTGTTCTCGCCGATGCCTTGGTTGTCGGCGCCGATGACGTGGATGTTGTTGATCACGATCCCCGCCGGGGCGGTCACCTTGAACCCGGCGCTCTGCCCGTTGCCAGACCCGGCCCCCAAGAGCAGGCCCCCGGGAATCGGACAAGCCGCGGACGCTCTGAACCCGCCGCTCTGCGTCGAGCTGAGGCCGTCCCCGCCGAGGCGGCCGTGGGAACCGCAGAGATCCAGCGTCAACGTCCCCGCGCTCGCCACCGGGCCGCTACAGAGCAGCACCAGCAGCCCCACCCCGCCGAGAATCATCAACCGTCTCATGCCTCTCCCACCTCCGACTCGATCAACACCATGACTGACTACGGGCAAACGATCGCCACGAACACCGGCTGCGGACGGTCCGGGCCACTGGCCGCATGACCGATGATGCCCAGGCGCGGGCTCCTGCCCTCGAGACCAGGAACACTGGTCACGTAGCCCGTCGGTCCGACAGCAAGCCCGTACTGGGGGGTAACCAGCGCCCCGCACCTGGCGCTGAAGCGCTGCCTCCTCCAGAAGATGTCCTCGCCGCCGGTGAACGGCTCCAGGCGCACCGGGCTGCTCGCGCCCGCCACCCTGAGCCCGCCAGCGGTCTGCTGCACGTTCACCCACGCCTTGATCGACCCGCTGATCGACCGCGGGTTGAGCTTCACCGCGTCGACCGAGTGATTACGGAGGTGCGAGCCGGAGATGGTGGTGGTGATGGCGGCGTAGGAGGTCCCGCCGAGAGCGACGAACAGGGCGAGCAGGGCGATCGCGTTGCGACGCAAATACCTGGCGATTCTTTGGGGCATTGGACGGTCTCCTTCTTATCCGTTTGGGGAATGGGCAGGGCCGAGCAACCCGCCCTGACCGAAGTTCCGGGTGCCGCTGCCGCTCGACGGCGAGGATGACCCGCCGCCACCCGAGGTGCCGCGACCGGACGCGGTGCCCGCCGTCGGGCCGCTGGTTGTGCCGCTGGTGCCGCTCACCGACGGCGCGGAGCGGTAGGTGTGGATGTAGCTCGGGGTGGTTGGGGCCGTGACTGCTGGTGACGTGTTGGCGATGTGCGCCGCGACGAGGGGCGTAGCGGCTGAGTGGCGGCGCGGCTTACGGATTCTTCGATGCTTGGCGGCTTGTGGCTTGATCGCGCGCGCTGGGATTGCGTGATGGGCTGGGTAGGAACCCGTCTTGTTTGACGCATATGCGTCAAAACGCTGTGTGGGGCTTGTTGCTCGCAGGACCTTGTGCGAGCTCGGGCCCGACATCGTGTTGATCACGAGCATGGCTGCGAGGACCGCGGCGGCCGCGAGGCCGAGAGCGGCGCCGGCGCGGACGGATAGCCGTCTAGCGCTCAGGTGCTCGGTGGTGTCTTGACGTCGTGGTCGATCTCCTCTCGCGCGCGCGTGTGCGAGGACTTTGGCCCGGGTAGGGCGCGCAGGGCTTTGGGGAGGGGGGAGGGCGGCGCTGCCGGCGGCGATCGATTGCGTGCTGTGGGCTTGGGGGAGCCCATTGGCTTGCGCCTGGAAGAATCGGTCCAGCTCGTCGCCGCGGTCCTCGCTGCTCAAACCAGCCGCTGAGGCTGGCTCAGAGACCTGCCGGGTGCTCTCATTGTTCTTTGGTGAGCGGAGGTTCTCGAAGTAGGGGTCGGGCTGTGCGGTGCGCTGTTCGCGTTCGCGGGCGACGAGCTGCTCGGCGGCCTCGACGGACAGCATCACTCTTGAGCTGACGCCGTCCTTGGGGGTGTAGACCTCCGGCCCGGGCGTTGCGTTCTCCGCATCGGGTTGGGCTGGGGGCGGCGGCTTCTGACCTGTTGGCGGGGCGCCTGCGTCTGGTTTGCCCGGCCGGCGTCGGTTGCGTCGTGCGGCGACCTCGTCGCGTGCGGCTTGCTGTTCGTCCGGGGTACTAGGCGGCGACATCGCAGTTGTGTACCATATCACTCGCTGTCGTCAAAACGCGCTAACCAACAGTCCGGGAGTTTCATGTCCGATCCGAGCATTCAGAGCCCCCAGGTCAACGCGGATCCGTGGCTGACGGCGCTTGAAGTGGCCAGGGAGCTGA
>JAABUY010003913.1_pt1 | contig 16002 bp, 12 predicted proteins | sample 5560271 | NCBI WGS metagenome assembly JAABUY01 (sample SAMN10711886, study PRJNA513374) | rock metagenome | isolation source: Antarctica rocks | place: Antarctica: Victoria Land, University Valley
TCGACCACCAGGTCGGCGAGCAGCACACCGGCGGTCTCGGCCAACGGCAGGTCGGCGTGATCACCACCGAAGATGACCACCGGCAAGCCCTCGGCGGTGCCGTCGGCGGAGCTGCGCAGCCCCCACCACACCCCGACCGGGTCGACGATGACCACCGGCAACCCGGCGCCCATCATCTCCTCCACCAGCACCGCGGCGGTGTAGGTCTTGCCGGCGCCGCGTTTGGCGAGGATCGCGAACGTCTCGGTGACCGCCTCGTGGGGCAGCACCAACCCCGGTCCGAGCGTCAACCCGTCCGTGGGGTTTTCCGCCGTGTCCCCCATGGCTATTCGCTGCGCTGGCGGGCGTTGTAGTAGGCGCACAGTGCGGCGGCGGCGAGGTGGCTGCGGGAGCGGGCTTGCAGCTCCCGGACCATGTCGTCGATTGCGGCGTAATCGCTGGTGAACAGCCGGACCGCGACGGGGGTCAGGTCGTTGTCGTCGGGGCGGGCGCGGACGCCGCGGGAGCGGAATCGGCTGCCACCGACGGTGCCTTGAGGCCGTAAGTAGGTGGGGAGGACGTCCTCGGTTTCCTCGAGGGCGGCGATGAGGATCTCCCCGTTGGTGCGCCCGGTGGCGTTGCGGTCGGCGCGGATGAGGCCGATGAGGTTGGACGGGACGTGCAGGCTGGAGGGACGCATCTCGTCGTCGACGTCTGGTTGCTCCGGGGCAGGTGCCGGCGGCGGAGTGGGGGCGCTGCGCTTTGCCGCAGTGCTGGCCTTGCGCTGCGTGGTGGGGGCAGGTGCCCTCTTCTTGGGGGTAAGGCGGCCGGCGAGGGAGTCGGGGAGGTCCTCTCCCCCGTCGGCGCCCTCGAAGTCGGCGTAGCGGCCCGGCGGCAGCTCGCGTCCGGTCGCGTCGGTGTTGTCGGTCACGGCTGTTCCCCTTCAGTGCGCTGCTCGGCGGCTGTGATCCGGTCCAGCACCTCCCTGGCGAGTGCGAAGTAGTCACCGGCCAGGGAGCCAGCTGTTTGCGACAGTGCAGGTGGTAGCTCAGTGCCCACCGCTCGCAGCGCCTGAAAACGTTGTGCAGCGACGAGTTTGGCGTCGCTGGCGAGTTCGTGGGCGAGCTGGCCACGGGCGCGGCAGTCGTGGGCAGCGGTTTCGGAGTAGCGGACGAAGGCGTCGAACAACGGGACGCGGTCGGAGACTTCAGCCAACCGGGCGTAGGTGTTGCGGCGTACCCGGGTGGCGTTGGACTGGTGTCCGAACAGCACAACCCCGAGGTAGGTCAGGTCCGAGTTGGTTTGGCGCGCTTTGCGGACGCGGGGGCCGATCATTCGCAACCCGTCCCACCCTGCTGCGTCGGTGCGGGTGGGGATGAGCAGGTACCGGGCCGCGGCGAGGGCCATGTCCTGCAGTACGGAGTGCCCGGGTGCGCAGTCGATGATCGCGACGTCGTAGTCGCCGGCGATGTCGGCGACGGCCGCAGCGAAGGCCTCCGGGACGCTGCCGCCCGGGAGGTCGGCGACGGCGGGGCTGTTCGCGACCGCGGTCAGCAGCTCGAGGTGACGCCCACCGGGGACGACGTCGAGGTTGTCCCGGACTCCGGGGATCACGACGAGCGGTTGCTGCTCCCACACCGCCTCGAAAATGCCCTTGCCCTCGGTGTCTCCGGGGTTGCTGGTGTAACCCAGGTCGAGCTTGAGGTTGCCGCTCACGTCGAGGTCAATCTCCAGCACCCGGTAGCCGGCGGCGGCGAGCTGGCCACCGACGTTGGCGGTGATGGAGGTGTTGTGGACGATGAGGTCGTTGGCGACGAAGTTCGCGGTTGCGGGCACGGTGAGGTCATAGACCTGCTGCTCCCCCGCGTCGACGATGCCGGTGATGCGGTCCCAGAAGACTGTGGGTGCCACCAGGTGACCGAGATCCGGGTGGCCGTCGAAGGTGTCCAGATAGGCGGACAAGCTGCGCTGTGAGAGGTAGCGCTGCCCGTTGGCGGACGGGTTGGTGAGCAGCTGCAGCAGCGGGATCTTCTCCCCCGTGAACGACCAGCCCAGCTTGTCGGCGACGTCATGCAGTCGGGGTTTGCCGTCTCGGCGTCGACCACCCTGGTGGGCGCAGCACCGGATCCGTTCCCACAACTGCGGGCTCAGCGAGGGCGAACCCACGTTCGGGTTGGATCGGCGCCGACCTACGGTGAGCCGGTCCTGCTTCGCTCCCCAGAGCCGGATGTTGTCGCGGAACTGCGCGCGGTAGGCGGAGTACACCCGCAACCGCCAGGAGTCGGTGTCTTCCGGGCGGTTCGCGGCCCGGTGGGTGACGCTGGACTGAATGCCGAACCGCAGCAACAGATGCTGCAGTGCGCGGACCAGGTGCTCCGAGGCGAGGGTGACGCCGGGTGTCCCCCGCAGACTGACGTGCCCTTCGCTCATCCAGAGCACCGCAAGGAACCGAGCCAGTTGGTCGTTGGGCAACTGGTAGACCGCCTCGGGCATGGTGGCGTCGGTGTCAAAGCGGTGCGGCCGCGGCAGCACAGCGACCGCACCGCGAGTGCGCTGTTCGCCGCGGTGGCCACCAGAGCCGTTCCCATTGGTGCCGAGGCCTACTCCCCCGCCTGCCACCTGCTCGGCCAGTCGGTCCACCTCGTGTAGCTGCAGCGGACGCGGGAAGATCGGTGACGGGCACCACCCAGCCCCTGCAATGGTCTCGCCCACCTGCAGGCTGTCCGCGCGGCGCCAACCCTCAGGGGCCAGCATCGGATGGTGCCGGGTCACCGTGATGTTCCGTCCGGAGGCCAGCTCGAGACGAAGCGTCGGCTTGACTCCGGAATCGATCCAGTTCCCGACCGACACCGGTGCGATGCGCCGGTCCGCGGTAAACGAAGCAACTCGGCGAAGACGACTGCGCACAGCACTCTCGACAGTCAGCGGCACACCACTGTCGGTGTCGTAGACGGTCTCCTCCGCCGCAATGCACTTACCGACGCCGCCCTTCCCCGTGAGGACGGCCATGGTGCGACTCAACGCTGACCGATCAAGCTCGCCGAAAGCGACGTCCGAAGGCTCCATGAACGCACACACTGGCAGATGACCGGGACATTGCGACGGAGGTTCTCCCCAAGCGGCTACGGGCGCGGCGATGCCGCGACCGGGAACTACTCGTGTCCGAGACAGAAAAGAACCGCGAGAATAGTGCTGTCTACCTGCGAATACACTGCCGTTGACCGGTGACAGCGGTAGGCACGCAATGGCCAAGTGTCGCTGCACAGGTATCCCAAAGACCGGACGCGCAGCGCACCGATGATGTGCCAGCAGCAGCCCAACGGGACGCAAGCTGACTCGAACTCAATGCGACGTAGACGCGCGGCTAGTGGTCGGGCAGTGCGCAGTCAATAGGAGACCAACTGCACGGCGTAGCGATATCAATAGCATGCCGACGCGGGTGAAAAAGGACGTCAACGTCGGTATAAATGGACAACAGGGGACTGACGCAAACCGTACAACCGGGGGCTGACCCGGCCACGGTGCGCGGACGGCACGGCAACGTAAGTACGACAGACGAGCAACATGGCACCAACACAACACCAACAGTGCAATGACAGAAGTGCGGCCGTGCCCGGGCAACGGCAGCGAGAACTCGGCGCCGCGCCCCACGACCAGCCCTGCGTCCGGAAGGGGGAGAGGAAACATACCCCCCACCCCACCGGGAGGAGAGCGTCGCCACGGTGAGGGCCGGCCGCGTGAGGGCTTGCCCCGGAAGGGGAACCGCCGGCGACGGCACTCAGCAGCGGAAACGTGCCGGGGATCTCACGTCGTGAGCTGGTTGTGCATCCACTGGGTGAGCCACTGGGTGCCGGTATGGCCCTGTCCGTCGACGATAAAGGATGTGTACGAGCCATGGACCCCGCTGGCCATGAAACTTGCGTAGGCGCTGATCTGGGCATGCACGGCGTCGGGTGTGAACGCGTGGAGCAGGTCACCGACTTGGGCCATGGTGGCGGGGGAGAGGACCCGTTGCAGCGTGGTGATGAGGGTAGGTAGGTCGTGGACACCGAGTTGCTGCAGTGCCTGTATCGCGGCTTGCGGGGACGAGGTGGCGCGGAGGAGCTGGCCTAGTGGTGAGTCGGGGGCGGTGGAGAGCGTGCTCATGGTTCGGCCCACGATCGCGGTGCCGGTCGAGGAGGGCGGGGTGGCGCAGAAAAGGTCGGTGGGGGCGCAGAGGGTGACGACGCGGTTGGTGACCGTTCCGAATCCACCGGGGCGGGCACCGGCCAGGCCGGTGCCTGGTGCTGGTGCGCCGACGAGGGTCTCGCCGGTGGCGGCGCGGTTGGGGTCGGAGATGAGGCCGACGGCTACGAGCTTGGTGGCGGGTATGGGTCCGTGGGCGTGGCCGATCTGGGCGGCGAGGTCGCCGGCGGCGGCGGCGCCTTGGGAGTAGCCGGTCAACGCGAAGCGGGTGTGGGTGCAGGTGGCGGCGGTGTGGGCCATTTTGGTGGTGGCGATGCTGACTGCTTGGGCTTTGGAATCGGCGTAGGTGGCACCGCCGCCCATGGGGGCGGTGGTGGCGACGTAGGGGACGTACCAGGTGTCGACGCGGCCGGGCAGCGATTTCTGCAGGGGTTGGGACACTTGGGCGAGCATGCCAACGGGGTGGTGTGGGTCTGCGGCTTGATTGGTTTCCCCGGTTCCTGGCACGGCGATGACCTGCACATCAGGGCATGCCGGTGCCGGTGGGCTCGAAGGTGGTGTGGCGGCGGAGGCGGAGGCGCCGGAGATCAGCGACCACAGGAGGACGGCGGCGACGCTGCCTCCGGTGACGGCGCAGAGGCGGAGCAGAACGCGGAGTGCGGTTCGCATGGCGGGTGTCTCCTTCAGGCGAGTACGGCGGTAGCGGCGGGGCGGATGGGGCGGCGCATCGAGGTGTGCTGGCTGCGGGGAGAGCCGACGTTGGTGCGGTGGCGGTGGTCGGTGGGATGGTCTCGGTGGGTGTTGGCGATGACCGCGGCGCGGATGCGGGCGGTGGCGCGGCTGGTGCGTTTGCGGAGGGCGGCTGCGGTGATGCCGAGCTCGGCGGCCAGGTCGGCGCGGGAGGAGTCCTCGGCGTCGGGGGAGAGGTAGGCGCGCTCGAGCAGGGCGCGTTCCTCGGTGCTGATGGCGGCGGTGCTGGTGGCCCAGTCGAGCAGGGAGCTCAGCCGGGCGACAGCGCTGGCGGCGTCGGTGAGGACGTCCTCGGCTGGCCAGGTGTCGGTGGTCTCGGGCAGGGGGACCGTGTTGAGGGAGCGCAGTCGTGCGGGGCGGGTGATCTTTCCCAGGGTTTTCAGGGCGAGGGCGCTGGCGACGCCGCGGCCGGCGGGGTGGGTGGAACAGATTTCCCAGCACGCGGCGACGGTGACGGCTGCGCGTGTCTCGAAGACGGTTCCGTCGTGGGTGTTGGCGTCGAGGCGGGCGCTGTGGGTGATCCCGATGAGCTTGCCCAGCATGATCTGGACCAGTGCTCGACCGGCGAGTTGCTCACCGGCTTGGTGCAGCTGCAGCAACGCGTTGAGGATGGGGTCGGTGTCCTGGATCTGGCTGACGTGGCGGGGCAGGTCGTGCAGTGATGTCACGGCATGCAGGGCGGGATGCTGGGCGCCCCAGGATCGGAATTGGGCGGTGTTGGTGGGGGCGGTGGCTAGGTGTGCCCACTCGCTGTTGAGGTGGCCGTAGAGGCCACGTCCGGTGTGGGGGGCGTTGGTGTGCTTGGGGGCGCGGGTGGTGAGTTCCACGGGAGGCTCCGATCGGGCGGCTGAATGAAGGTGATGCCGCCATCAAAGGAGGCCCCCCTTGCCGGTTTCGGGGCCGAAACCCTTGCCGGTGGGCGCGGGCAAGGGCACGTATCGTCACCAATTCGTCGCGCCGGTGAGCCGATAGTCCAGGACGCAAACATGGCCTGTGAGCTGCGGGAACGGCCACCGCGGCAAGGGTCAATGGGGGGGTGCGCGTAGGACCGGGCAGAAAAAAAGCAAAAAAGTTTCGCCGCCTCGGTCACAACGGGGGTCGTTCATCGCATCTACCTCTGGTTAGAGGCCCTTTGTGTGCGGTCTCGGGTAGCAGAGGAGGACGCGATGGAAGGCAAGCACGACGACCCCAACCGGGCGGTGCTGCACGACGCTGCACTGGTACGCCAGGTTTGCGATGACATCGATGTCGCCGCCACGGCGGTCGTGCTCGAGCCATTGAGTGAGTCCGCGGGTCGGCGCCTGACGGACCTGCTTGCCCAGCCGAGTGTCTCCGCGCGCGATGCGCTGCGCCGACTGCAGGGCAGCCGACGCCACGCGGCGACCGGTGACCCGGTGCTGCGGTTGGTGCCCAGGACCGAGTCGGGGTCGGCGTGAAGCTGCGGTGGCGGGCCCCGGCCCGCGGGGAGGTGGCGGCGCAGAAAGCCGCACCAGACGAACCGGCGCTGCAGTCGAAGTGGACCGGCGGCGCGGAGCTGCGCGCCAAGGGGATCCGGGCAGGGTTGTGGGCTGGGTTGGTGTGCGGGCCGGTGGCCGTGGTGTTGATGGTGATGGGAACGCTGAACCCACCTCCTCCGGCCGCGCACGCCTCCGCACCGATCGGGGTGCACAGCAGCGGTGAGGACGCGGCGGCGGGAGAGTTCGCCCAGCAGTTCGTGGTCACCTGGCTGCAGACCACCCGCGGGCAGGAGAAGACCTTGGCCGGGTTCGTCGCAGCCGATGGTCTGGAGCTGCCGGACACTGCGTTCATTGCGTCGGAGCCGGCCACGGCGGGGATCAGCACCGCTAGCAATGGAGTGATCACCGTGGTGGTGGCCGTGTCGGTGCAAAGCACTGCTACGAGCCCGGCGGTGCGCCGCTACTTCCAGGTCCCGGTGGTCTCGACCGGGTCGGCGCCGCGGGCGGTGACGCTCCCGACACCGGTGGCGGCCCCTGCCTCGGGCAGTGATGTGGGGCTGGGGTACCCCTACCGCGTGCCCAGTGGGCACCCGACCACGGTCGCGGTCCAGCAGTTTTTGGGTGCGTTGCTGACCGGTTCGGCGGACGTGTCCCGGTATGAGTCGCCCGGGGTGGTGCTGCGGCCGGTCCTACCGCCGCCCTACCAGTCGGTGAAAGTCACCGATGAGTTGTCCACCACCGACTTCACCACCGACAGCGGCAAACCCCCCGCAGACGGGGCGAGGGTGCAGGTCCTGGCGACCACGTCCCTGGCCGTGAGCAACGCGCAGATCGTCACCGCCCAGTACGCGCTGACGCTGCTCGCCCGCGCCGGCCGGTGGGAGGTGGCGGCGCTGGACGCGACGCCGGTGCTGGCACTACCGACCGCGCGGACGTCGGCCAGGTCCACGACGGACACCGCCACCCCTACGGACACCACCACGGCGCTAACTACCACACCTGCCAACGGCGGGTATCCGACGACCACCCCCTATGTGACGTCTACCCCCAAACCGACACCGATGGCGCCTCCCGGCCCGCCGGCAGTTCCCTGAAAGGAGTTCCTCCCATGAGCATGTCCATGCTCCTCGAACCCACCACGGTGACGCACGCAAGCACGGTCAGCAACCTCGCTGCCGGCGGCCTCATCGACTGGGGTAACCAGAAGACCGGACAGGTGGGCGGCCTGTTCCGGGGCCTGTCGGCCGTCATCGGAATTGGCTTCGTGATCTGGCAGGGCGTCAAGGCGCATGGCGCGATCGCCCGCATCATCATGGCCGGCCTCGCCGCCGGGGTCTTCGTGTGGATCGTCTTCAACGTCACGTCGCTGAAAGACCGGGTCGGCACCGAAGTGAACTCCATGGCCCCGGCCAGCGTGCAGGTGCACCACAGCCCCGTCGATGCCTCCCCGCCAACCCATCTGGTCCTCCTGGACTAGGACGCAGGACCCACAACGACAGAGGGAGGAAATCAAAGATGGCCACCGACACCGTCGAATACGACGTGGTGAAATTCTTCACACGGGCACGGCGGTTTCCGCAGATGCTCGGCAAGACCCCGGACGGGAAGAAGCTGCCCGGCGGCCCCTACACCCTCACCCAGTTCACCGGAGCCGGCGTCGCCGGGTTGCTCCTCGCCGGAACCCGGAACCTGTGGGGGCGGTTCGGTCTCGTCCCCAACCTGATGATCCTGCTGACCGTCATGGTCGTCGTCGTCGTCGGACTCGGGCGCATCCCGCTGGGATCGCGCAGCCCAGTGTCGATGCTGCTCGGGTTAATCAGCGCCCTGTCCGCCCCCCGCACCGGACGCATCCGTGGGCGAGTGCTCCGCATGCGCAACCCACATCCGGTGGTGTCCCGCGTCGTCATCAATGGCCCCGCCGCGCCCGAAACACCTCCGCCGCCTGCCGAGGAACCGGTGCTGGAGCCCGCGGGGCCGGTGGTGCTGGAGCCGGCCACCGAGCCAGCTGCCTCGGAGCAGCAACCACCCGCACTCAAGGAGTCAGACGGTGTACAGGAGGAGCACGCCAGTGCGCCGGCAACAAATGAGCGGAACAGTCGACGGCGCCGCCGCAGCACCCCGACCACCCCAGCAGCAGAACCGGTAGCAGAGACCGCGCAACCGGCGATGACTGGAGTGGGTGCGCTGCTGGCCATGGCCGGTGCCCCCCAACACCCCACCCAGGAGAACTGATGCAGTCGCCCGTGTTGTCCATGGCGGAGAACGTGCGCTGGACCCGCTCCGGAGTCCCGTGGGCTGACTTCCTGCTGAAAGGCCTGGACTACGGGTACAAACCCAACGACGACAAGGTCCTCGTCCGGTCCGCCCACAAGATGCTCTTCCGCGCCCTGCACGGCGAGGCGCTGTTGCTGGGCGTGTGCGCAGGCCTGGACTCCGGTGCAATCGTCGAACGAATGATCCGCGGCGTTGACCTGGACGTGCACCCGGACTGGGCGGCCGAAGCCGCAGCAACCATCGGCACCCTCGACGAGATCGAACCCGGACAACGCCTGTACTGGTTGTCGATCCCCTTGGCCAGCGGGGGTGCTCTCGGGCAGCTGAAAGCCTCGACCTCGGCAGCAATGTCCTCGCTCACCGACACCCTGGGCATGCCCCGCACCCCGGTCAGCGACGCTGAAGTGCAACGCCGAGTGCTGCAAGCTCAGGCCGCGGTGCGCCCGATACCCCACGAGTTCGACCCGCAACCGGCCACCCCGGCGCAGATGGTGTGGCTGCATGAACACAACCTGCAACGCGGCCTCAACCTCGATCAGGACCTGCCCGCCGACACAGAGCTGCACCAACGCAAGTCCTCGAGCGCGTTGGCGGTACCGATGCTCGACGAAGGAGGGCGAACGGACGTCCCCCCAACCGAGCTCAAGTCCTGGATTCCCTCGACCAGCCGCTTCCTGAAGATCGAACAACCCTCCGCCGTTTACCCCCGGCCCGCCTCCTACCAGGTGATGCTCGCGCTGGCTGACACACCGTCTGCGGGGGTGTTGTTTCCCGGTTCGGAGTTCCTCGGACTCGTCGACTACCTCGGCGTCGACGTCGACTGGGCGATGCGCATGACAGTCCTCGGCTCCACCGAGGTGGTGGCCAAGAACCGGCGCGCCCTGATCAACCTCAACGAGCAGTACTCGCAGCGGGAGGGCGAAGTCAGTCACGGGCACACCGTCCTGGACCGGACCGCGAACGACCTGGGGGAGTACGCGGCTCACATGGAGGCCGACCAGATGGAGGTCGAGGTCCAGGCCACCTTCATCTTCGCAGTGGGCGGGGAGAGCGCCGAGGAAGCCCAAGAAGCCGCCGGCCAGCTGGCCACCCTGTTCGAGTCCAACGGCTACAAGCTGGTTCAACCCATCGGCTACCAGGAAGAGCTGTGGTGGGCGATGACCCCCGGTGTGCCCGCCACCAAGGTCGTCACCGAGTTCGCGCAGATCACCTCCTCACACCACCTGTCCGCGGTGGTGCCGTGTGCGAGCACCGACCTCGGGGACAGCACCGGACCGCTCCTCTCGTTGAACATCAGCAGCGGCCGCATCGGTGTGGTGCACCACGACATCGCCGGGAAAGCCGACCGCGACATCTCCGGGTCCTACGCTGCCGTGGGGGAACTCGGCAGCGGCAAGTCGGTGTTACTCAAGACCACCGGTGCCGCGGTCGTCGACCGCGGCGGGCAGGTCATAGCCGTGGACCGCACCACCAAGGGCGAATACGCCCACTGGGCGCGCTCCATCACCGACGCCGAGGTCGTCGACGTCAACGACCCCCAGGTGAGCATGGACCCGCTGCGGATGTTCGGACCGACCGTCGGCTCCCGGGTCTTGCAGTCCTTCCTCATGCCGCTGCTGCAGATCGACCCCACCGACGACCTGGGCATGCTGATGTCCGACGTCTGCGACCCCACCTATCTGCAGGAGCACCACCTCACCAGCACCGGGGCATGGTGGGAACATCTGAGAGAGGGCTGCACCCTGGACAAGGCGCACGACCTGTGGCGGATGATCAACGTCTACGCCCGCAAAGACTTCGGCGCTGTCATCTTCAACGGGGACCTGCCACCGCTGACCAGCGCAGCACCCGCCATCGTCATCCGCACCCACACCGTGCAGATGCCTAGCCAAGAGCAGGTCGAGAACGCCCACCTGGCCCGGGAAATGACCCTGGAACAGCGGTACGGGCGGGCCATCTACCGGCTGATCGCGAACGTGGCCCGCGAAATCTGCTTCGCCGACGAAGGCCGCCTCGGGTTGTTTCTGCTCGACGAATGCCATCACCTCACCCGATCCAACGAGGGAGCCCTCCCGATCATCGACTTCCTCCGCGACGGACGTAAACACGGCGCGGCCGTCGGCCTGGGCAGCCACGACCCCGAAGCCGACTTCGGTAACGCCACCCTGCGGGGACTCATCAAGACCCGCTTCGTGATGCGCCACACCGACCTGGAGCTGGCCCGGCGAAGTCTGGGATTCATCAACCTCGACCCCACCGACAAAGCCCTGCTCAAAGAACTCATGGAACAGACCTCACCGACGACCGGCAAAGACCGCTATGTGGAGCCGCACCGGCGCGGTGAAGCCTTCATGATGGACGGGACCGCTCGCATCGGCCGCATCAAGGTGCTGCTGCCCTCCGTGCCGGCGCGGGCGCTCGCCGTCTCGACCACACCCAAATCGGCTGTGGAGCTGAACAAGTCCACGGCGGCGGCGTGAGCAGTGGCCACCGGCATGGCTGATCGGCGCAGCACCCACCTGCTGGGTGTGCTGCGCGCGGGACTGCGGCCGGTGCTGTGGTCCTGGATTCCCCCGTGGCTGTGCACCCAGATCAACACCCGAACCGCACCGCTGCGCCGCTGGGCGTGGGCCACCCGGCCCCGGCGGATCGTGCTGCGCGCCGCGGCGGCCTGGTACGGCGCCGGGCTGCTGCTGATGATGTGCACCGGATCCGCCTACGCCGACAACGGCGGCTCTTCCAGCCCTCCCGCCCTGTCCTGGATGGACATCCAAGACACCCACGGCATCAACGTGTGGTCCTACAACATGAGCATCGACCACGGCTCAGCGATGCATCCGCTGAACGTGGCGTGGGCGTTCATGATCGAAATGGAGTGGCAGTTCTACCGCAGCCTGATCGGGTTCGCGATCTGGTTCATCACCTGGGCGTTGAAGTTCGACTGGCTGCAAACCTTGGTGACCCCGGTCCGTGAGGTGGCTTCCGCGGTCACCGACATGACCGACCGGTTCGGGGCCACCCCGATGTTCCTGACGGTCGCCGCCACCACCGCGGTGGTCTGGATGGCCCGCGGCAAATGGAGCACCGGCATCTACGAGCTGTTCGTGTCCTGCCTGGTGGCGGCGTTGGCGGTCGGTGTTCTGTCCAACCCGGTCGAACGGGTCGCCGGACCCGACGGGCTGATCATGCACGCCCACGACGCGGGCCTGCAGATCGCCGCCGGCTTGGTCAACAAGGGCAACGACCAGGCCGACCCCAACACCATCGTCACCCAGATCAGTGGATCACTCGCCGACACCTTCCTGCGCCAACCCACGCAGATGCTGAACTTCGGTCGCGTCATCGACGGCCAGAAATGCGAGTCGGCGTGGGACCAGGCGCTCCGCGACCCCAAACACGACGAAAACACCCTGAAAGACACGATCGACAAATGCGAAGGCGGCGGCGGTCCGATGAAGGACTACGCCGACAACCCCGGCCCCGGGCAGGCCATCAGCGGCGCCATGCTCATCCCCGGGGGTGCCGTCGTCCTGCTCTTCGGTGTCATGCTGGCCTTTGCCATGCTCCTGGCCGCTGCCTCAGCGTTAGGCAACTCGGTGCGGGGCATTCCCGTCCTGGTCATCGGGCTGCTCCCAGGGCGGGCACGGGGGTCGTTGTGGCACACCGCCGCCTCCGTGGCCATGGCCCTGGTCATCATGATGTTCTCCATCGTCTTCACCGCCGGCTACATGCTGGTGGCCCGCGGCGTCTTCGCGACCGCCGGCGGCGACAGCCTCATGCGCAAATTCGTGATCGTCGACATCGTCCTGCTCATCGGGGTGGTGCTGTTCCGGCGGGGCATCAAGGCGCTCAAGACCCTGTCGCACTCACTCGCTCAGGCACTGGGTAACCGGCCCGGGGCGAAACCGACCGCGGTGACCAAACCAGGAAGCTACCGCGAGTCCCTCGGCCGCGGCATGAACAAGGGTGTGCACGCGGCGCAACAAGGGCGCCGTGCCTACCAGACCGCGAAACTCACCCGCCAGATCGGGCAGCTCGCGACCGGTGCTGCGACCGGTGGCACCAGCACCGCACTCATAGGGGCAGCTGGGGCGGCCGCCGCAGCGAAGAAGAAGGCAGCAGGTGCGGCCTGGCGCCAAGCCACCGAACGCACCGTGAGCGTCCCCAAAGACCTGCCCCAGCACCGCACCGGCACACCCGCCGATCCCGTTGACCTGACCAAGGATGCGGCCGCAGACGTAGCCCCGGCGCCCGGTACGGCCACCCATCCCGACCCATTGATCGCCCCCGCTGCCTATGAGACCGGCGACTCCCCGCAGCACCAAGCCACCGTTGAGGCCGATCACGGTGCAGCGGCGGTGCTGCTGCACAAACGCATCAACCGGGACCGGCGTGGCACCGACGCCGCCCTGTCGCGGCCCATACCGCACCTTGGCGACTCCAGCACCACCCCTAGAGCTGCACGGCAGCCCGCGAGCGCAGGGGTGGCCGGAGAAACCCGGCAGAGACTGCTGCAGCGCAGCACGAGCACGGTGAAGGCCCCGTGGGGCGAGCCGTTCACCCAGTCGCGCGGACCCGATGGAGCTCTCTGGCTTCCCTCCTTCAAGACCCCGCCCATGACCCGGCCGACACCGACACGTCCGGCGAACACCCCACCACCGACCGCGCCCAACACCCGCTCCCCGGCACCAGCACCAGCACCGGCACCGGCACCGGCACCGCCGAGGGTCACACCCGTCCCCGCGGGAGCCGCGCCGGTGCCCACGAGGTCCGCGCCGACCCACCCGCCCACCGGCGCCGCTCCTCTGCCCCCGCGACCCCAGCACACCCCCGCGTCAACCCCATCCCCCGCGCCGCCGCCGGCGCACGTAGAACGACCGCCGACTACCCCTCCGAAGGTGGATGCCGCGGCAGCGCGGGCGCTGCGTACTGAACTCGCCGCCCGGCGCGCGGGAACGCCACCGCGGCGCCGCCGACGGTCATGAACAAGAAGTGGTGGTGGTTGCTGATCACGCTGCCCGTGGTGCTCACGCTCATGTTCGTCGGGGTGCCCCTCATGCTTCTGCTCACCTCGAGCGGATCCGCGTCGGCCACCAACTGCGGGGCGTCCGGCACCCCGGTTGCTGGGGCACCTGTCGCGGCCACCGACGCAGCACACCTACCGGCCGCGCAACGAGCAAACGCGGCGATCACCGTGGCCAAGGGCAAGCAGATGAACGTCCCGCCGCAGGGCATCATCGTCGCTCTTGCCACCGAGAGCCAGGAGTCCTCCTTCCGCAACCTCGCCAACGATGGGACCGGAGACCTCAAACCCGAGCAAAAGGGGGTGGACCGCTCACTGCAGTTCCCGCACGACGGTGTAGGCCACGACCACGGCTCCGTGAACGGATTTCAACAGCAATTTCCCGCATGGGGGACCCTGGAGGAACTCATGGACCCGGCCACCGCCGCCGGGAAGTTCTTCGACGCGTTGCTGAAGGTCCCGGGCTGGGACCAGATGCCGGTCACCGTGGCCGCGCAGACGGTCCAACGGTCGCTGTATCCCAGCGCCTACGCCGACGATGAACCCATCGCCCGCCAGCTGTACACCGAGCTCGCGGGAACGACCGCCCTGCCTGCACCACCAGCAGGCGCCGGGACAGCAGGCGGGCAAGGGTCTGGGTGTCTGCCTGCTGTCGGTAATCCCGCGGCGGGACCGATCGGTGTCGTCGCCAACGGAGTGAGTGTGCCCCTGCCTCCGCAGGCGGGGGTGAGTGGTGTGTTGACGTTCCCCAACCAGGCCGCCGCCACCGCGGCGGCAGCGGCGCTGAGCTATCTCGGCACTTCCTATTCGTGGGGAGGCGGAGGGCCAGGCGGCCCCAGCTTGGGAATCCACGACGGGGGAGTGGCCGACAGCTTCGGTGACTACAACAAGGTGGGCTTCGACTGCTCCGGGTTGACGTCCTACGCCTACGCCAAAGCCGGTGTCCAGATCGGCCGCACCACCGAACCGCAATCGACCAGCGGGGGCCCCGCCTTCCCGTGGGCGCAGGCGCTACCCGGGGACCTGCTGTTCTACGGCAACCCCACCCACCACGTGGCGCTGTACCTCGGCCAGGTCAACGGCCGACAACTGATGGTGGAAGCACCTCAATCCGGAGACGTCGTCCGCGTCTCCGACGTCCGCACCGGCGACGACTTCCGCGCCGAGCACGTTGTCCGACCCACCGCCCACTAACCCTTGCCCGCACCCTTGCCGAGCCGTCCCCACCTGGAGAAACAACCCATGACACCCACCGAGCCGGACCCACAACCCCCGCGCACCACCACACCCACCGGGGGGATGCGCGGCTCCTGGGCGTACCGGCATCGACTCGAGGTCGGTGCCGCGGTCCTGGTGGTCGGCTTCGCTGCGTTCGCATGGTGGCCGCAGCCCACCCAGGCGCCGACCACCGCCGCGGTCCCATCCAGCATCACAACTACCGCACCACCCCCCGCACCAGCTCCCTACCTGGGCGGGCAAGGGAGCACGACCACACCCGGTGATCCCTCAGCGTCGGTATCAGCAACGCCAACCCGGGCGGTGAACCCCCTGCCGCCGGCACAACCAGAGGAATGGCGCCGGGTCGCGACCGGGTTCGCCACCGACTTCACAACACCCGGCGCCGGGCTGCAGGACTGGGCCGGCCGCCTGTCGCAGTGGGTGAGCCCAGCGTTGGCCGACGCCTACCGCAACACCGACCCCACCAAGATCGACACCGCGAAGCTGCAGTCGCTGCGTACCTACTCCAGCAGCACCGACACCGTCGACACCGTCGCCACCTACGACACCGGCCTCAAATTGGGGATCCGGCTGCAGCTCGGGCAGCTGGACTGGCGCGTCACCGTCTGCGAACCCATCAGCACACCCTAAGCGCACCATTCCGCAGGTAACAGGCGACGGCCACACCGACAACGGTGTGGCCGTCGCCCTCCGGCGGTGCCGACAAGGGGCGACCAGGAACCCACCAGGTGCGCCACCGTCAGCACCACAACCGCCGCGTGGCGGCGCAGACGATGGTGCCGTGATGGCAGCGGCGATAGCACTGACGTTGGTGCGGACGGTGGTGTACCAAGGCAGCAAAGGTATCCGGGTGGCAGCGATGAGGTGGGTCGGCCAGCACGAGGGCAACAGCAGGAGGAGGCGACGACCTGACCCCTACATTGTTTACGGTGTCTAATTTTGCCTGCATCTCGACAGCAGGAGAAGACGTGTCGGGATGCAGGAAAGATTGATTACCACCATGGGGTGCAGATTAAACAAACGGCTCTCTCCGGTGACTGTGTTCAATCTAGGCTGCATCCACGTGTCGGCCTTGACAGCCAGCCCGGAAGGTGT